>WNGJ01019772.1_pt1 | contig 10784 bp, 11 predicted proteins | sample 5400611 | NCBI WGS metagenome assembly WNGJ01 (sample SAMN13153375, study PRJNA577476) | soil metagenome | isolation source: 40 cm soil or saprolite under Garry oak tree replicate 1 | place: USA:California | collected 2016-06-15 | reverse complement strand
TCGCCCAGGGCATCTCGGCCACGCCGCGGTTGGTGGCCTCGATGGCCGTCATGTTCAACGGACGTGCGAGCATACCGTTGCTGATGGTGGCGAGAAAGGCCTCGCGGTCCAGATGCGCCAGGGGATTATAGCGCCGCTCAAAGCCAATGGTGGTGCTGGGCCGCCCGCACATCCCGCGGCCGCAGGGACCCTCAAAGTGGCCGGGGAAGACGGCCACCCAGTCTGGCAGTCGCAGCAAGCGCCTCAGACTCTCGAACTGGGTTGCAGAGTCACCCCCTCCAAAGTCGGGCCGTCCGACATCGCCCACCAGCAGCGAATCTCCCGTCAGCACCATGGAAGGCTCAGGGCTACGAGGAGGGTTTATGATGAGGATTGAGACCAATTCTGGGCGATGGCCAGGCGTATGCCACACGCGTAGGCGCAACTGTCCAAGCGCGAGTTCCTCTCCATCCCGCAGAGGACGGTAGGGGTAGGCCACCTGCGCCGACTCGTACAGGCACAAACTAGCCCCATGTGTGGCTGCCAACTGCCGCGCACCAGAGAGATGATCGGCATGCACGTGCGTCTCGATCACGTAGCGCACCTGGTAGTCCCGCTCGCGCAGCAGGGCCTCGTATGGCACCACATCCAGCGACGGGTCTACGATCGCCGCTTCGTGCGACTGACGAGACGCAACCATATAGGACGCGCACCCGTACCGTTCATCAAGAAACTGTTTGAAGTACATGGGATGGACTCCTTTGTCTCACACTTGTTGAGCATCCGAAACTTTCGTGAACGAGACCGAAGCCTGGAGCACGTCATCGACCTAAGAACTATCCGCTCAGCCCTGATTCCCTCCCTGGTAAAAGATCTGAGCATCATTACCCGTTCGAACTCTAGCAAGAGGCCTCTTTACCTGCCCTTTCTCGCACTCACCGGTCGATCCCCATGCAGCGTCACCTGCGTGAAGCCCACCCCCTCTAGCAGCTCACGGTATTCCGAGAATGTGTAGAACGCAGCATGTGGAGCAGAGTTCACTATCTCCACCGCTGACAACAGCACCTGCTCTGCCTGGCAGCGTTCCTCATCAAGGACTCCATCGTCGATGACGACCAGGCCACCGAATGTGAGAGCTCGGTGGATCTTACGCAGGATGTCTTGTATCTGCCGGGGATGGTAGAAGTGAAGAATGTTGCCCAAGAGCACGAGATCGAACTGCTCGCTGCCCAGCTCCATCTGCACCACATCGCCGGATTGGTAGCTCACCTGATCAGCTACCCCCATGGCCTCGGCAATTCGGGCCGTGACCGCGAGCACCTTCGGCGTGTCAACGGCCATCACACGAACCGTTGGGGCGGCCTGAGCCAGCACGAAACTTTTGACCCCCGAGCCACAGGCCACGTCCAACACCTGAGCACCGGATATCGTCTGCACATTCACGCCGACAGCTTCCCACCGGCTTCTCATGGTCTCAGCCAGCTCGGGCCACAACAGGAGATACTTTGCGGCGTGCGAGACCCAGAGGTCCTCGGCCTCGGGAGCGGTCAGGTCAATAGCTGGTTTACCCGTTCGCACGCAGTCGGTGAAGCGTTCTCGACTCTGGAACCAGGTCAGGTAGATGTCTACGCAGCAGGTGGGCGCCGTTCGTACCAGGTAGGCTTGCGCGGTGGGCGTTAAGGCATAGAGGCCCTCTGACTTGCTGAGCAGCCCCAGTGGACAAAGCGCATCCAGCAACACGCGCATCCCTCGGATGCTGCAGCGGGTCGCCTGCGTGATCTCTTCCAGGTGCTGGCGCCCGCTGGCAATGGTGGTGAACACATCGAGTTCCATCGCGGTTTTGAGCACCGTCACTTTCAAGCCGAGCGTGCTGATTTCGTCAATGACCCCCAACGAGGGAGGCGGTCTCTCAGGTCCACTCATGGTGGCTTGCTCCTTTGATCCGCTTGCGTTATTTTTCAATCGGCGCGCCGATCAGGCTGCCCCACTCCGTCCAGGAACCGTCGTAGTTGCGTACCGTTGGATAGCCGAGCAGGTAATGCAGGGCAAACCAGGTATGGCTACTGCGCTCCCCGATGCGACAATAGGCCACCACCTCCTTGTCAGGGGTGATACCCTTGCCTTCATAGAGCGCACGCAATTCATCAGCCGACTTGAACGTGCCATCTTCACGGACTGCTGACGCCCAAGGAATACTGGCTGCTCCTGGAATATGCCCACCTCGTTGTGCGCCTTCCTGAGGCAAGTTCGCCGGAGCGAGCAACTCCCCGCTATATTCGCCAGGAGAGCGCACATCCACCAGAGCAAACCCACTTCGCCCGAGTGAGAGCAGGATCTGATCACGGAAGGCGCGGATATCGCTTTGTGGGGCTTGCGCGGTATAGCTGGTGCGCGGGTAGGAAGGGACTTGCGTGGTGATCTCGCGTCTGTCTGCCAGCCACTTCACACGGCCACCGTCGAGCAAGCGTACATCCCGGTGTCCATAGTACTTAAGAATCCAGAAGGCCCAGGCGGCGAACCAGTTGTTGTTGTCGCCATAGAGCACAATCGTCGTGTCGTTGCTCACCCCAGCACGACCCAGCAGTGCTTCTAACTGCTCCTTGCTCACCGGTGCCCGCATCACCTGGTCTTGCAATTCCCTTTGCCAGTTGAAGCCAACGGCCCCAGGGAGATGTCCCTGCTCGTAGGCGGTGGTATCTACGTCCACTTCAATCAAACGGATGCTGGGGTCTTTGAGATGAGCCTGAACCCACTCAGCATCGACGAGTGTCTCGGGATGGGTGTACCCGTTGTTTTCTGTCATGTCGACCTCCTAACTTCAAGACATGTATCTTTTGTGGGACGCTTCCAACAGCATCCCGCCTACCTCTGAACCGCTCGAGCGGTTCAAGTAGCAAATTGCTTTTCCTGGTGGTATCATACCTGCTGAGGGAGGTGAAAGGAATAGCACCGATATATCACGTCTATATCACGAGTGATATCCTCATACCGCACGCTTGTAAGGAAAGTGTTCATGGAAAGATAGGTAACCGCGCGTATGCGCCTCTTGGTGTGATCCAAGTACATGTGTCAACACGATGGTTCACGAAAGGACCCCAAAGAGATACTTTTCCATGAGGGAAAGCACGGAGGGGATCATGGTCAAGAAAGCAGCACAGGCTACACCCAACCGCCTGCTCAGAGCGGCACGCAAGGAACGTGGCTGGACCCAGCAGCAGGTCGCCGACCGCATTGGGGCCCCCCTCTGGCTCAATGTCAGTCGCTGGGAAAACGGCACGACGTTCCCAAGTGCCTACTATATTGAGAGGCTCTGTCAGCTCTTCGGCAAAAGCGTCCGCGAGTTGGGGTTGAGCTACCTCGAAGGCGAGACGCAGGGTGAACGCACTCCTCCACTGGTAGTAGTAGAGCAGACGCCTTCCTCATCAGTGCACGAGACCTTGCCGGAGGAGAGGGCAGAACAGAGCTTGCTTGCAACCAAGTCAGAACATCTGGCCCCAGGGGCCTATCAAGCCCACCTCTTGACCTTTCGCGACGACACCCTGCCGCTCCCACTCACGCGCCTGGTGACGCTCACCGGCACCGGTGGCATTGGCAAAACCCGCTTGGCGCTTCGTGCCGCCACAGATTTGCGCGGTGACTTTGCCGACGGTGTCTGTTTCGTCTCCCTGGCCGCTCTCTCCGATCCTGCCCTCGTGGTTTCCACGGTTGCCCAGACACTTGGGCTCAAAGAAACCGAACACCGCTCCCTGCTCGACCTGGCGCAGATCGCACTGCGCGACAAGCGTCTGCTCCTCCTGTTGGACAACTTCGAACGGCTGATCCCGGCAGCACCCCAGGTAGCGGACCTCCTTGCCCGCTGCCCGCAGCTCAAGATCCTGGTCACCAGCCGCGCCGTGTTGCACGTCCAGGGGGAATACGGGTTCCCCGTCTCCCCCCTCGCTCTGCCCGGCCTCGAACCGCTCCCGACAACGGAGGCGCTCGCGCGGTATCCGGCCGTGGCGCTCTTTGTCCAACGCGCCCAGGCGGTTCGACCCGATTTCCAGTTGACTGAGGCCAATGCACGGGCCATCGCGGAGATCTGTGTGCGTTTGGATGGGCTTCCGCTCGCCCTTGAGCTGGCAGCCGCACGCAGCAAACTCCTGTCCCCACAGGAATTGCTCGTGCGGCTCTCGCATCGCCTGGAGGTGTTGACTGGTGGGCCGCAGGACCTACCAGAACGGCAGCAGACCCTGCGCAACACCATCCTGTGGAGCTACCAGTTATTAGATGCCCGGGAGCAGAGCCTCTTCCGGCGGCTCTCGGTCTTCGCCGGGGGCTGTACGTTTCAGGCCGCAGCAGCCGTGTGTGCTGCCCTGGATGGGGAGGAGGTGGCACGGCACTTCCTGGAGCGCGTGACCTCGCTGCTCGACAAGAGCCTGCTGCAGACCATCCAGCAGGAGGGAAAGGAGTCCCGCCTGGCCATGCTCGAGACCATTCGTGAGTACGGGTTGGAGGCTCTCGCTACAAGTGGGGAGATGGAGATCACCCAATCGGCTTATGCTCGCTACTACCTGGCCCTGGCAGAAAAGGCAGAGCCAGAGCTTACAGGCCCACAGCAACCTGTCTGGCTGGAGCGGATAGAGCGCGAGCATGACAACCTGCGCGCAGTGATGCGGTGGTCCCTAGAACGAAGAGAGATGGAGCACAGCCTCGAGTTGGCCTTGCGGTTGGGAGGAGCACTGTTGCAGTTCTGGTTGTTACGCGGGTACGTAAGTGAAGGACGACAATGGCTAGAGCGGGCCCTGGACGAAAGCCGTGGGGTGAGATCATCTGTGCGAGCGAAAGCGCTCGTCAGTGCTGGAGAGTTAGCGACCATGCAGGACGACTTCGGTCAGGCAGAGGCGCTGTGTGGAGAGAGTTTGGCGCTGTACCGGGAACTGGGAGATCGCCGGGGTAGCGCGACCTCCCTCTCTTCTCTGGGGTATACTGCCTTAATGAGGAGCAATTATGCAGCGGCGCGCGCACTGGAAGAGGAAGCGCTGGCCCTCTTTAGGGAGATAGGCGACAGAGGGGGCAGTGTTTTTGCACTCCATCCCCTAGCCACGGTGCTTTTTTATCAAGGCGAGTATGGAAGAGCACATGCGCTGCTTGAGGAGAGCCTGGTGCTCTCCAGGGAGATAGGCGGCGTCAAGGGCATTGCAGACTCACTCATGCTCCTGGGACTGGTGCTGCTGCTCCAGGGCGATCTTGCACGAGCACATGCACGGTTTGAGGAAAGCCTCGCCGTCTCCAGGGAGGTAGGCTACAAGCGGAACATCGGTCTTTCGATCTTCTACCTGGGATCAGCGGCCTTGCTGCAAGGAGATGTGGCCTTGGCCCGCTCACTGTTGGAGGAGAGCCTGGTGCTCTTCAAAGAGATGGGGGAGCGGGGACGTATTGCTGAAGTCTTCCTCGGCCTCGGGTCCATATCGTTCAGTCAAGGTGACTATGCAGTGGCCCGTACGCTGATGGAGGAAAGCTTGGAGATCTTGAGGGAGCTGGACCTCAAGTGGGATATTGCCGCATGTCTGGAGGAATTAGCGGCCGTGGTGGCAGCACAGGGAGAGCCAGTACGGGCAGTATGGTTCATGAGTGCCGCCCAGGCACTACGCGAAGCCATCGGTATGCCTTTGCCATCATTGCTTCAAGCCATGCACGAGTTCACCATTGCTTCTGTGCACGCGCAACTGGGGGAGCGGGCCTTTGCCGCCGCGTGGGCCGAGGGGCGGACGATGACACCAGAGCAAGCACTGGCAGCACAGGGGCAAGCGACTGTATCGGCATCGCCCTCGGCAGGGCTAGCATCAGCTTCTCCAGCGAAGCTACCCAATTATCCCGACGAACTGACGGCCCGCGAGGTCGAGGTGCTGCGTCTGCTGGCAAGGGGATTGACCAACGCCCAGATCGCAAGAGAACTCATTGTGAGCCTGCTTACCGTCAAAGCCCATGTGCGCTCAATGTATAGCAAGGTGGGTGTCACCTCCCGCAGTGCGGCAACGCGTTACGCTCTGGAGCATCAGCTCGTGTGAACGCCGAGCATGCTTTCGTCTCCTCTGAAGCCGCCTTGCCCATGACCCTGCCCCGAAACCGCCCAGCCTTCGCCTGCTGCTCAAACAGCGCTTGTACTACGAGCCAGCTGTGTCCCTCAAGCAGCGTCTAGTTCTAAGGAACTAGACGCCCCATCGCTTGTCAGAAGCACAGAATTACCTCCTGCGAACGATGTGTTCTCGTGCTCATCCAAGTAGACTACAAGCAGTGGCTCGAGATGGGCAGTCGGGGCATACGAAAGTGGCAGTGATGCATCTCGCCTGTCACGGCTCCCAAGAGCGGTTGGGAGTCATGACAGCTCTCGTGCCGAGCCTTCTCCTTGTTGCTGTGATCAACAGGCGCGAGTTGAGACTTGGAGCTGATACGCACTTAGCGTGTTCTCATACGAAGTTGCGAACACAGAGACCATTCTTGTCTGAGGGTTCATTCTGGTAGCGCAGCAGGGAAGGAGGCAGAAGATGTATTATCGTATCGCAATTCAACAAGGGAGAGACCAACGAGATCGGCCATCAACCTGGCAGTGGAAAACAACGGCTCTCAGCTCACTGCAGAGCCTGTTTCAGGTGCTTCGACTCTATAGCGCGCTCCCGCAAGAGCACCTGCGGGTGTTTTCCTCCCCATCGCGGGAAGGCCTGGAGGAGCAGCTCAGGCAGGGGAACAGGGGACTCGACTCTGCTTCGGTCACCGCAGCACAATTCCTCCAACAGAGGATGATCCAATCAAGAGGAGTGACGTCAGCCTATAGACCGCGCGGGCACGAGGAGACGACATCCATCGCAGTCTCCACCAGGACTCGGTTGGACGAGAGCGGCATAGCCGCCCACGCCCTGGATGAGAGCGGCGTACGTTCACTGGAGAAGCGGAGGATCGAGCTCGAACATGGGGTGGGTGGTGATCTTGACCTCCCGTACAGGTTCAATCTGCCCACCTCGATGCCGCAAGTCCTCGCCTGGGTGAAGCTCCTGGCGAAGGTACAGAACGGTGCATTACAGCCGTAGACTGTACCTGAGCAGGAGCACCAACAATCACGCCAAGGTTGCGTGTCGGTTCGCAACTTTGTATCACACCATGAAACCAGTTGTGCCTGATCATAGGCTCACTCTGAAAGGAGCGTTCCCATGCGTCTACGACAGTTCTCTACAGTGGCCAGCACCTTGGCCATCGCCCTCGTCCTGCTGAGCGCCTGCGCGTCTGCACAGGCAGACACACAGACAAGCACGCAGGCGCCGTCTCATCAGCTCAGTGCCTCGGAAGTGGTCGAACACTACTTCAGCATCCTCAATGCGGGCATGAAGAGCGGGAACTTCTCCGCCCTGAACTCCGTCTTCGCCTCCGACGCCACCCTCAGCCGGTCCGCGTTGGATGGCAAGACCACCGTCTACCACGGTCTCGCCGCCATCACGGGCTTCTATGACACCTTGCCGATCAAGGTGCCGGGCTTTCAGTGGACGACAGACAGCCAGCGCGGCCTGTCCCCCACCGTTGTGCTGGCCTATGAACACGCTGGGACCTCGTACATGGCTCTGCCCTCGCGGTGTGCCCACGTCTTCGTCGTCGAGGAGGGCAAGATTGTGAGCTACGACTGGGTCGTGTTCTTCGCGGGCAAGAAGTAGACTGTACTGTCATCGGTCCGTCTAGAGGGAGGACAGGCAGTTGCTTATCGCACCCACGTGGCGCGTGTCTGTATCCTTTCTGGTCGTCGAGGGCCGAGAGCAACGTGCCCGACCTCTCCTTTGGGCGTGGCGGCGTGACGCAACTGGAGCGAGAGCAATCCGCCGAAAACCGAGCGTCAGGTTCTGTGGCTCCAGGCAGCTCGAAGCGTTGCCATGGACCTCCACGACTCTCGCAAGCCTCAAAAACTCGTGGGGGACTGGCAGGAGGGATGAGAACTGCTTCCCTTCTGCCTTCTCTACGTCTCATGCTTGATGCGTGGGGTACGAAAAGAGCGAACCCCTGGTGGCACGGGGATGAAACGGGCAGAGCCGAGGAGTGAGCAAGTGCTCTCTGACGCGTTACGCGCATCAGGAGACAGAGATCGGAAAGGAGACTGATCGCTCAGCCTACTCTGGACACCCTCCTGGGAGAGGCGACTTCCAGAACTGTCGTTTCGGGAAGTGAAATCAGCGCTTGAAAGGAGAAGGGGGTGATATGTATGAGCCGATGGATGAGACTGAGGCTCTTGAGCAGGGAAAAACTGCAGAGGACTGGAAGCTCACGTTCACTGACCTTGATCGCCCTGACGGTATTGGCAGGAGCAAGTCTTCCCGGTGAGCATCTCCCCTGCTCCATTGGCAACGCTCTCCAAAAAGGCCGCACGAGATGTGCTGTTCCTGGTTTCTGGTAAAAGTCCATGCGGGTGTGTTTGCTCAGTTGGCAGCAGGTGTCCGTCAAGGTGACTAGGGGAAAACCCTCGTCTTGATCACGAAAGGATAAAACGATGCGTCTCAATGTATGGCGGCATTGCTTTGTGACCTGTTGTGCGTTAGCCGTAGCGGGATGGCTGTTTGGAGCCTGTGGAGCAGCTCCACATCTGGAGAAATCTGCAACAGCAACTTCATTTGATGAGGAGTTTTCATCTGCAATGGTCGACGGTGAAGAATTCACCGTGTCATCTGGACAAGCGATGGTGATGTATGCTGACCACTTACCTCAGGCAGGAGGGAGTGGAGATGAAGCAGTTTCCAAAGAAATGTTGGAAAAGCAACTGAAAAGTTTGGCTCAAGCACCTGCTTTCGAAAAAATACCGGCTGTCTGGGGACTGATCAACCACTGTACGTATACGATCTATGTTGATGTGTACTACCTAGGGACATTGCGTATCACCGTTGTTGATGCCAAATTGGCTCATCAAATCGTAACGAAGTGGAGTACAGATAATCATGTTGCTCATCACTACACCTCGGAGAATGAGATATCCTGCCTTGCGGCATAAATTCAACGACCGTAGTAAGTAGTCTACTCCAGTTTAGTCACTATCTGGGCGCATGAACACTGAGATAGCATAGCCGAGCAACCCGTACAGAGCAGGAGTACAAGGACTGAGAACGGCTGAAGATAGGAGGTTTCACATGACACAAACCCGTTTGCATATGCCGAGAGGAAGATGGCTCTCTACTGCAAGTGACCCTGCTGATGAGGGGGGCTGTGTCACCATGAGAGATCGTGTGAAAGGCATGTTCGGTCTGTTCAGAGAGAGGCTTCATCAGATACCTTCAACATCGTGCTTGAAGCCCCTTTACAAGGGCTTCAAGCTACTTTAACACCGTCTCTGAGAGGAGAATCACTATGGTCTATGAACTGATGGATAGACACTGTGCGGATGACGGAGAGCCATCCCCGGCTCCAGAGGGCGACCAGGCCTCGCGGTCATCTCCTCTATCCCGCATGTCCAACCTGCTGCGCTGTGAGATGAGTGTCCCCGTGCTTGCAGCACATTGCCTGAAGGAACTCAGCAACTATCGCCGAGGTGAGCCATGCACGGATGTATATGGCGTCGAGCTGTTACGTTGTGCGACCGTAAAAGGTGACCAGGAGGCCTGGACAGGGGTGCAACACTGCTTGAGCGAGGTGGTGCGTGGCTGGCTGCGTCGTCATCCCAGCAGAGAGGTGGTGTGTCGCCTGGAGAGCGAAGAGCACTATGTAGCTCAGACGTTTGAGCACTTTTGGCAGGCCACCGTCCAGCAACAGGTCACATGTAGGACGCTCGGTGGAGCATTGCGGTACCTGCGTGCCAGTCTGCACGGGGCCATACTGGATACCCTGCGGACCTACTCACGGCCAAGAGAAGTCGCATTGCCGGAGCCAGGCGAGGCAGGCGAGCCACCCGTGGAAGACCAGACCGACAGCAAGGAGATCTGGAAGATCCTACACACAATACTGCCCAGCGACCGTGAGTAGCGACTGGCCTACCTGCTCTATCACTGTGGTCTGGGGCCCAGGGAGATTGTGCGTTTCTGTCCCCAGGAGTGGAATGACGTACAAGACATCTATCGTCTACGGGGCAATATCATGGAGCGATTACTCTGCAACGCGGATCCCTGGCGATGGCGGTTACGCTAACAAGGTTCAGGTGGAGCGGGTAAAACGAGGCTGAAAGGGAAGAGCTACGCATAAAGGAAGAGGAGTGGACAGATTATGCTTCTTTCTGCTCGCCTGCCTACAACGAATTCATACACCCTTCCTTTCGTGACGATTATTACTGAGCACGAAAGTTGTGGATGAACCACAAACCTTACTTAATTTTAACCGTATATGCGATAAAGGTTATCAGCAGGCGTACAAAGAAGTGTTCCCTTGCTCATCGAGAAAACGATCCTCAATGAGTTAAGCAGAAAGGTTTAGCAGTGCCTGAGACAAAGGAAAAACAGCAAGCATCCCCTACTGCTATCGTGACAGGACATGACTCCTCACCCAAGGGCAGAAAGAAGATCTCACAACGTCGAGTTTTGATGCTTTTGCATCCTTATCGCTGGTGGTTGCTGGCAGCAGGGGTGTTACTCGTAATCACAAGCAGTCTATGGTTATTCTTCCCGCTTGTCATTCGCACCCTGCTGAATACGATTATAGGACAACATAATGAGCGGTTGCTGAATATCGTGGTGCTGGTACTGATTGTGGTCTTTATTATACAGGCTGCACTGAGTGCGCTGCAGGGCTACCTGATCGCGTCACTCGGAGAGCGGCTTACATTCGATCTGCGCACCATGCTCTTTCGCCATCTGCAACGCCTGCCATTAAGT
>WNGJ01008738.1_pt1 | contig 10784 bp, 10 predicted proteins | sample 5400611 | NCBI WGS metagenome assembly WNGJ01 (sample SAMN13153375, study PRJNA577476) | soil metagenome | isolation source: 40 cm soil or saprolite under Garry oak tree replicate 1 | place: USA:California | collected 2016-06-15 | reverse complement strand
GTACTGATGGACCGGGTTCCTTCCGAAGCGCAGGAAATTGCCTCGCGGGCGATCGCTTCGCTCGAGCCGCCGGTGCAGTTGCGGCGGCTGCGGATGCGCCAGGCGGGGAGCAAGCAGTTCGCCGACGTCGTCATCGGCGTTCCGCCGGGCGCCGTGGTCGGGCAGGGCCATGCCGCGGCGGACGCCGTCGAGGCGGCGTTGCACGAGGCGCTGCCGGAAAGCGACGTCGTCGTCCACGTGGAACCGCAGGACGACGAGCCGGCGCTCCGCGAGCGCGCGCTCGCCGCCGCGCAGCAGGTGCCCCAGGTGCGTGAGATCCACAACCTGTCCGTGCTCCGAACCGACGGGGGCGCCGAGGTCTCGCTGCATCTCAAGCTGCCGGCCGACCTACCGCTCGAAGATGCGCACGCCGTCGCGAGCGAAGTCGAGCGGGCGATCTCCGAGTCGGTGCCGGAGGTCGTCTCGGTACAGACGCACCTGGAGCCGCTCGCCGAGCCGGCCAGGGGCACTACCGTCGAGCGAGATACGCGCTTCGTCGAGGAGATCGTCCGCGAGGCCACGGGAGCCGAGCCCCGCGAGCTTCGTTTCCTCGAGACGGACGAAGGCCTCGTCGCCTTTGTGACCCTCGGCCTCGATCCCGGAAGCACGCTTGCGGAGGCGCACCGCCGCGCCAGCGAGGTGGAAGAGCGAATCAGGCAGGAGCGCCCCGAGATCGCGGACGTGATCGTCCACACCGAGCCATGATTACCGCGTTTGTCCCATCGCTTCGCTCGGGAGAGCTATGAGGCTTTGCCTCTTTACGCCATTGAATCGTCCGGTTCGGGGTTGGGTCGGTGCGATCGAAGGCGACCGCGTCGTCCATCTCGCGGCTCAGAACCTGGCAGCGTTCTTCACCGGTGGCGGCTCGGCCCGCGAGCACGACGAGTACGCGCTCGAGGATGTCCGGCTGCTGGCGCCCGTGCCGCGCCCGCCCTCGGTGCGCGACGCCTATGCCTTCGAGGAGCACATCAAGAACGCGGCGCGGGTGACGGGACGGCCGGGCGTCCCCGACGAGTGGTACGAGTTGCCCGTCTTCTACTTCTCCAATCCGGCAGCGATCTACGGGCCCGACGACGAGATCCCATTTCCGGCCGGCTCGGAAGAGCTCGACTACGAGCTCGAGGTAGCCGCGGTGATCGGCGGAGGCGGTGCCATCGGCGGGTTCACGATCATGAACGACTGGTCCGCGCGCGACCTCCAGCGCAAGGAGATGAAGGTTGGCCTCGGCCCTGCCAAGGGGAAGGATTTCGCGACCTCGCTGGGCCCGGTCGTCGTGACGCCTGACGAGCTCGGCGACCTGCGGCTGGACATGGTCGCCCGAGTGAACGGCGAGGAGCGTTCGCGCGGGAATATGGGGGACATGTACCACTCGTGGGAGGCGATCATCGAGCGCGCCTCGGCGAACACGCAGCTCGTCCCCGGCGACGTGATCGGCTCGGGCACAGTCGGCACCGGCTGCATCCTCGAGCATGGCGACGGCCGCTGGCTGCAGCCCCGCGACGTGGTCGAGCTCGAGGTCGAGGGAATCGGCGTGCTGCGAAATCGCGTCGGGCCGAAGCCCACGTAGTCAGACTCGGACCTGTGGAAGCACCGGAAACCCACTACACGCTCAGCGGCGACGTCAACATCGCCTACCAGGTGGTCGGGGAGGGGCAGCCCGACCTCGTCTTCATTCCGAGCCTGACCCATCATGTGGAGCTCGTCTGGGAGAATCCTCCGCAGGCGCAATTCTTCAGCCGCCTGGCGTCGTTGGGTCGCCTCCTCCTCTTCGACAAGCGCGGGACAGGCATGTCGGACCGCGTTGTCGGGGCCACGCTCGAGGTGCGGATGGACGACATCCGTGCGGTGATGGACGCGGCTGGGTCCGAGCGTGCGGTTATCTGCGGCCTCGGCGACGGCGGGCCTCTCTGCGCGCTGTTCGCGGCCACCTATCCGGAGCGAACGACGGCCCTGGTTCTGGTCCACACGGCGGCGCGCATGGTTCGCAGCCCCGAGCTTCCCTGGCTTCCCACGCGAGCCGAGCGCGAGCGGGAGATTGACGAGCTCGCTCGTCGCTGGGGCGATCGCGAAGCGGCCGCCGAAATGTTTGGCCGCGGCTCGCCGAGCGCGACGGAGGAGGAACGGCGAGGCTTCGCGCGAGTCATGAGACTGAGTGTCAGTCCCGGTTCGGCGGCTGCTTACCTCCGGATGAACCTGGAGGTTGACGTCCGCGATGTCCTGCCGCTGATTCGTGTCCCGACCCTGGTCATGTACCGAACGGAGCTGGATGTCCTGGACACCCGGAACGCGCGCTACCTGGCGGAGCACATTCCCGGGGCGCGCCTGGCGGAGATGCCGGGGCGCGATTTTGCACCGCAGCTGGGCGATCCGGACCGGTTCTTCGCCGAGCTGCAGAGCTTCCTGAAGGAGGTTCAGGAAGAGGAGGCGTGGGAGGCCGAGCCGGACCGGGTCCTCGCGACTGTTCTCTTCACCGACATCGTCGAGTCCACGGCGCACGCCGCCGAGTTGGGCGACCGCGCCTGGCGCCAGCTGTTGCAGCAGCATCACGAGATCATCCGCTCGCAACTCGGGCGTTTCCGCGGCAAGGAGATGGACACTGCAGGCGACGGCTTCTTCGCCACCTTCGACGGGCCGGCGCGGGCGATCCGCTGCGCCTTCGCAATCCGGGAGGGCATCGGCGACCTCGACCTGGAGGTTCGCGCAGGTCTGCATACCGGTGAGTGCGAGCTTGTCGACGGCAAGGCCGGCGGCATCGCCGTTCACATCGGGGCCCGCGTTGCATCCCTTGCCGACCCCGGAGAGGTGCTCGTTTCCAGCACGGTCAAAGACCTCGTCGCGGGCTCGGGAATCGAGTTCGAGGATCGCGGTGAGCACCAGCTGAAGGGCATCTCGGAGGCCTGGCGCCTTTTCACCGTCGTTCCTTGAGGCGGCTGGGAGGGGCTCAGTTCGGAGCGTTCCCGAACTTCGTAACAGTCTGTTACTTGGCCCGGCGAAGTGAGGGGACGGCTTGCATGGCCGGGTCGGCAGTCCGATCTCGTCTTCGCGGGACTCGTCGAACCTCGTAACAGTCTGTTACTTGGTGTTCGAATGAGCGGCTTGCGGTAAACCAGGCTCGTTGCGGAAGATCGCGGTCATTGGCGCGGGGGTGATGGGGCTCGCGACGGCGCGGGCGCTGGCGCGGCGCGGGGATGATGTCGTGGTCTTCGAGCAGTTCGAGCGTGGGCATCAGCGCGGCTCGAGCCACGGGCGCTCCAGGATCTTTCGGCTCGCCTATGCGGAGGAGGAATACGTCCGGCTCGCTCAGGAGTCGCTGCGGCTCTGGCGGGAGCTCGAGGCCGAGACCGGCGAGACCCTGCTGGAGCTAAACGGCCTCGTCGAGATCGTTCGGACGCTCGAGGAGAGCACGGCGCGCACGCTCGAGGCCTGCGGGATCGAGTGGCACCGGCTCGAACGCGACGAGGCCGAGCGGCGCTATCCGATCCACGTACCCGAGGGCTCGTTCGGCGTTCTACAACCCGAAGCCGGCATCGTTCGGGCCGACAAGGCGCTCGACGCCTTCGCTCGAGACCTCGACGTCCGGTACGGCACCCGCGTCCACCCAGACGACCTGGACGCAGAGGTCGTCGTCGTGACGGCCGGCTCGTGGGTGAACGAGCTCCTCGAGGAACCGTTGCCGGTCAAGATCACCCGCGAGACCGTCTGCTACTTCCACCCCGAGAAGGGCAGACCGATCCCCTCGCTGGTTTCGTTCAAGCCCGACAGCCACACGCACGAGATGTACTCGCTGGCCGACCCGGTCCACGGGCTGAAGGTCGGGGCGCACCACGGGGGCCCCGAGGTCGATCCCAACGAGCAAGGTGAGCCCGAGCCGCGCCTGATCGAGCAGATCGCGACCTGGACGCGAGACACCTACCGCCTAGCCGAGCCCGATCCCGTGGCCGCGGAGACATGCCTCTACACGACAACGCCGGACGAGGCGTTCATCCTCGAGCGCCGCGGCCGCCTGGTGATCGGCTCGCCCTGCTCCGGTCACGGCTTCAAGTTTGCACCCGCGATCGGCGAGCGCCTTGCCGATCTCGCCACGGGCTAGAGTTTCGGACATGCCTTTCTACCAGCGCCTCGGTGACGTACCGCGCAAGCGGCATATTCAGTTTCGCGACAACGGGACGCTCCTGACCGAGGAGGTCATGGGCCTCGAGGGCTTCGTCGGAAACGAGTCGATCCTCTATCACCTGCAGTCCCCGTGCCGGGTGATGAAGCTCGGGGACTTCGAGGAGATCGAGCGCGAGGAGTGGGTGCCCGACGCCCATGCGCACCGCCTCTTCAACACGTACGACGTCGACCCCGGCGGCGATGAGATCACCGGGCGGCGCCTGCTGATGTGGAACGACGACGTCGAGATCTCGCTGGCTCGCCCGGACGAGCAGATGGACTACTTCTTCCGCAACGGCGAGGGCGACGAGGTGATCTTCGTCCACGAGGGCTCCGGCATCCTGGAGACCAACTTCGGCGAGGTCCCTTACAAGGACGGCGACTACGTCGTCATCCCTCGGGGCACGACCTACCGCTTCCGCGCCGAAGGCGACCAGCGGTATCTCGTCTTCGAGACACCCGGCCTGATCGAGATCCCGCGCCGCTACCGCAACCAGTACGGGCAGCTCCTCGAGGGCGCGCCTTACTACCACAGAGACATTCACCCGCCGACGGAGCTGCACACGCACCGCGAGAAGGGTGAGTTCCCGGTCAAGGTGCGCGTCCGCGGCGGCTACCAGACCTACCTGCTCGACTATCACCCCTTCGACGTTGTCGGCTGGGACGGCTACCTCTATCCGTGGACGTTCTCGATCCACGATTTCGAGCCGATCACCGGGCGGATCCACCAGCCGCCGCCCTCGCACCAGACCTTCCAGGGCCAAAACTTCGTGATCTGCTCTTTCTGTCCGCGCAAGCTGGACTTCGACGAGCTGGCGGTGCCGATCCCCTACCACCACTCGAACCTGCAGTCCGAGGAGATGATCTATTACGTCAGCGGCAACTTCGGCTCGCGAAAGGGCGTCGACGTGGGCTCGATCACGCTGCATCCGTCGGGGCTACCGCACGGCCCGCAACCCGGGCTGGCGGAGAAGTCGATCGGCGTCCGCGAGACCCACGAGCTCGCGGTCATGTGCGACACCTTCCACCCGCTCAAGCTGACGAAGCTCGCCAAGGGGCTCGACGACGGCAAGTACTGGCGCTCCTGGTTCGAGAACGCCGAGGACGGCGACGCCGCCTCGGTCGACGGCGACGCCACCGGCGCCGGCCTTACCTCACACTTCTAGGCTTACTCGGCCGGAAGGATGTTCTGGTTGATCCGGAAGAGGTTGCCGGGGTCGTACTGCTTCTTGGCCTCCGCGAGACGCTGGAAGTTGTCGCGGTAGCTGGCCTGGATCCGGTCCTGACCCTCGTCCATCATGAAGTTGATGTACGCGCCGCCGGCCGAATACGGGTGCGTGGCCTCCCAGTAGTCGACCACCCAGGACTTGAGCAGGTCTGCCGATGCCGGGTCCGGGTCGACGGCGAAGATCACCTCGGCCCAACGCGAGTCGCGATAGGCGAACGCGGTGTCACCCTCGCCGACCTCGTGGACCGCGGCGTCGATCGGGTACAGGTGCATCGACGCCTGGGGAGTCGGCAGCTGTGACCCATGCTCGACGTGGGCCGCGATCGCCTCGTCGCTCAGCTCGTTGACGAAGTCCGCGCGCCAGTAGTGCTGCTGGCCCGGCGGGTAGAGAGCGTCGAACGCGCTCTGAATCATCGGATACGGCGCCGCGTGGACGAGGTCGAGCGCCGGGCCGAACGCACGCGCAGGCGAGAGCAGCTCGTCCGCAACCTCCTGCGTTCCGGTGCAGAACCAGACGATCCCGCACATCTTCTGCATGTGCAGCTCCTCCGGGAACGGCGGCCCGGGCGGAACGGTGAGGAAAGCGAAGACGCCGTTGAAGTGGTCGGGCGCGTCGGCGATCCAGCCGTCGTAGGCGCGCATGACGTCTGCCGCCTGGTCGAGCGGCCAGAGCATCGGGCCCCAGATCACCGTGTCGACCGGGTGGAGCCGGAACGTCAGTGAGGTGACGACGCCGAAGTTCCCCCCGCCGCCGCGGATGGCCCAGAAGAGGTCGCTGTTCTCATTCTCGTTCGCCGTCACGAAGGAGCCGTCGGCGAGTACGACATCGGCGGAAAGGATGTTGTCGACCGAGAGGCCGTACTGCCGCGTGAGGTAGCCGATGCCACCGCCGAGAGCGAGCCCCATCCCGGTCGTCGAGAGAACGCCACCGACCGTCGCGAGCCCGAAGGCATGCGTCGCATGGTCGACGTCGCCCCAGGTGCAACCGCCCTCCACCGTTGCGGTCTTCTCGGCCGGATCCACGCGGATGCCCTTCAGCGGCGAGAGATCGAGGACGATGCCGTCGTCGACGACGGAGAAGCCGGCGGGGTTGTGCATCCCGCAGCGAACGGCGAGCGGAACGCCGGTCTCGCGCGCGAAATTGACGACCGCGATCACGTCCGCGACGTCGGCGGCCCGCACGATGAGCGACGGACGCTTGTCGATCATCGCGTTGTAGATCTGCCGTGCTTCGTCGTATCCGGGGTCGTCGGGGCCGATCAGCTGGCCTCGCACCTGCCCTTCGAGAGCAGTCGTATCGAGCTCGTGGGCGGTCACCGTTGCCATGGGAATCTCCTTCGCGTGGGGTGTCGCCGAATCTAGTACGGCCTCCCGGCTCTGACAAGAGAGGTCGACCCGCGCGCCGCCGGTAGCGTCTCACGGATGCACGTCATCCTGGATTGGGACGGCACGGTGACGGTCGACGACACGTTGATCGTTGCATTGCGCGAATTCGGCGACTGGCAGGTCTATCTCGATGCGGCCGCCGCCCTGAGGCGCGGCGAGATCACCCTGCATGAAGAGATTCGGCGCGACGCAGAATCGATCAAGGCGCCGATCGGCGAGGTCGTGGACTGGCTGGTCGAAAACCTCGAGCTGCGGCCCGGCTTTCACGAGCTCGCCGAGGCGCGGCGGCCGACCATCGTCTCCAGCAACTTCCGGCAGCTGATCGAGCCGATCCTCGCGCGCGAAGGTCTCGAGCTCGAGGTGCGGGCCAACAGCGTCACGTGGGAGCCTGAGGGCTGGCGGGCGACGTTCCGGAACGGCGACGCCTGCGGAACGTGCGGCGAGCCGTGCAAGCGCGCCGACGTGCCAACGGATGGCGAGATCGTCTACGTCGGCGACGGGTACTCCGACCGCTGCGCGGCGCGGGCGGCCGATCGAATCTTCGCCCGCGATGGGCTTGCGCTGTACCTGGAGGAGCAAGGCGTCTCGTTCGAGGCCTTCGACGATCTTGATGACGTCCTCCAGGCTCTTGCTTGAGCCTGCTGGCGCTCCCCGACCCCTACGACTTCGAGCTGTCAACCGAGCGGTTCCGGGCTTTCGGGCCGGACCTGGCGAACCTCTGGCACGAAGGCGGGGTTCACCGAGTCGCCGACGGACGCGAGATCCGGATCGAAGCTGCGACCGGTGGCGTGGCGGTCGAGCCGTTCGACGCGAAAATCGAGGCGGTGGCTCGCGCGCTCGTCGGCGCCGACTTCGAGCTCGAGCCCTTTTACGAATGGGCTCACGGCGACACGGTCCTGCGCGAGCTCGTAGCCAGGCTCGCCGGTTTCCGGCCGCCGCTCGCACCCGACCCGTACGAGGCGCTGGTCAGCGCGATCACCGCTCAGCAGGTCTCCCTGTTCTCCGCCTTCGCGATTCGCAACCGGATGGTCGAGCGTTTCGGCGAACGCGCCGTGCACGCCTACTCGTTTCCGACCCGGGAACGGATGGCCAGGGCCCGCGAAGAGGAGCTGACCGAGCTCGGGTTCTCGCGCCGGAAGGCGGAATACGTCCTCGGCGTCGCTCGTGCGGAGCTCGACCTCGAGGCGCTGCGTAACCTTCCCGACGACGAGGTGAAAGCGACCCTGACAACACTGCGAGGACTGGGCGAGTGGACCGCGGATTGGTTCCTCGCCCGCTTCCTCGCGCGCCCACATGCCTGGCCGGCGGGTGACCTCGGCCTTGTCAAAGCTGTCTCGGCGTTCTATGCAGGCAACCGCAAGCTCTCGGTCGCCGAGGTACGCGCTTTCGCGGACCGGTTCGAGCCCTTCCAGAATCTGACCGCCCAGTACCTGCTGACCGGCTATCGCGTGGCGCCTCCCCGATGACGATCCGCGAGGCGACGGTGGAAGACCGCGACCGGTTGCGCGAGTTGTACGAGGAGTTCGCGCGGGAGATTCCTCCGCCACCGGGGATCCCGGTCGACATCGAGCACGAGCTCGGGGAGCTTGATGATTACCTCGGCGACCAGAACGTCGCTCTCGTGGCCGAGGAGGATGGTGGCCGGGTCGTCGGGTTTGCGCTGGCGAAGATGGAGCACCCGGGGATCGGTCATCTCAGCGACCTCTACGTGGTCCCTGAGGCCCGCCGTCAGGGGGCCGCGCGCGAGCTGATCCGCGAGGCCGCGACGCGCCTACGGGACGGGGAGGACGCGAGCGTGCTGACGCTCGGTGTCCAGGCGACGAACGAGGACGCGCGCAACGCCTACGAGCGGCTCGGCTTCAGGCCCGAGTCGGTGCGCCTGTTCGCGCCGATCGAGCACCTGCTCGAGCGATCGGGGCGCGCGCCCCGCGGGCCCAGCTTCGGCTCCGTTCACGTTCAGACGGACGATGAGGGGGCGGTCGAGCAGGCGGTGCGCAAATACGTGCCGCGCTTCGGGCGCTCGGGCGGCAGCGTCGTGGCCGCTCCACGGAACGGCTGGACCGCGGTCTACGACGAGCTCTGCGATCGTGAGCCGGGCTCGCTGCGCAGGCTCGGCAGCGAGCTTTCGAACGCCACCGGCGCCGTCGCTGTCGCGATCGGGCTCGAGGAGGGAGCGGTTGTCCGCTACATCGTCTTCGAGCGGGGCTCGGTGGTCGACGAATACCTGTCCGTGCCCGAATACTTCGAGCCGCTGCCGCCCGGCGACGCGATTGCGCTCGGCGCGAACCCGACCGTTGTCGCCCGGCTGACCGGCGCCGATCCACACGAGTTCCGGGGAGTGGCGCGAACCGCCGACGTGCCGGAAGAGCTGGGCTCGCCGCAGGAGCTGCTGGAGCAGATCGCCGACCTGATGGGCCTGAGCGGGGCCGGCCATGGCTATGAGGGCGCAGCCGCGGAGCCCGGCGCTCACGAGATCGCGCACCGCTAGTCTCGGACCGTGATCCTGTACGACGCAGCCCGGTGCCCGTACTGCGCCCGCGTGCGGATCGTTCTTGTCGAGAAAGGCCTCGGCTATGAGGCCGTCGAGATCGATCTTTCCGACCGGCCGGCCTGGCTGTATGAGAAGAACCCGCGAGGCAAGGTGCCGGTGCTGGAGGAAGAGGGCGGCTTCGTCCTGCCGGAATCGGCAGTGATCATGGAGTACCTGAACGAGCGCTTTCCCGAGCCCACCCTCTGTCCCATCGACCCCGCGGAGCGTGCGCTCGGCCGGCTCTGGCTCGACCGGTTCGACGACCGGCTCGGCCGCGACTACTACGCGCTTCGGCGCGGCGAGGATTCGGCGCTCGACCGGCGCCTGGCCGAGCTCGACGCGGCGCTCGAAGCGCAGGCGTTCCTCAGCGGGCGGGAGTACGGCCTGGCCGACATCGGCTACGTGCCCTGGATCCTGCGCGCTCGCTCGAATCTCGGCGTCGACCTCGAGCCCTTCACGGCCCTGTCGGCCTGGCTCGAGCGGCTGAGCGAGCGGCCGGCGGTCGCCGCCGAGCTCGAGCTGACCGCGGCGCTGTGACCGACCTGCCTCCTGTCGTCGACGCCGGCTGGCTTGTGGAGCACCTCGGCGAGCCGGACCTCTTCGTGGGCGACGTGCGGGGACCCAACGCCCATGCACGAGGGCACATCTCGGGCTCGAAGCCGCTCGTGCTCGGCTCGCCGCCGCCGATGAGCGACCCCGACGTGATCGAGGCACTCGCCAAGGAGATCGGCTTGCGGCTCCGCCGACACGGTGTCACCGGCGAGGAGCGGCTCGTGCTGTACGACCGTGGTGACGGCGTCGGTGCGATGCCGTCGGCCCAGCTCGCCGAGCTCGCCGGCCATCCTCGCGTCGCGGTTCTTCTCGGCGGCATCGCTGCCTGGCCCGGTGAGCTCGACGTCGGACAGGTCGAGCTCGAGCCCGTGAAAGTCCAGCTCGAGCCGCGGCTGGACGCCCTCCCGACCCGCGATGAAGTCGAGCGCCGTCTCGGCGACGACGGCCTCACGCTGCTGGACGTTCGCACGGAGCAGGAGTTCCACGGCCAGGGTGGCTACCCGTGCGATCCCCGCCAGGGGCACATTCCCGGAGCGCGTCGGATCGACGAGGAGTCGCTGTTCGACGGGCCGGGCCTGCCCAAGCCTGCGGAGCAAGTTCGGGCTGCCGTCGGCGCGCCGCCCAGAGCCGAAGTGATCGCCTACTGCCACTCGGGCTCGCGCTCGGCTCGGGCGACCCTCGCCCTCCGCGCGGCGGGCTACAGCGCGCGAAATTACCCCGGGTCGTGGCACGAGTGGTCGCGCCACCCGGACCTGCCGCTCGAGCGCTGAGAACGGCTCGAGCGCAAGAGGGACAGTCCCCGAACGGGGACTGTCCCTGAATCCGGTCCGAAGTGAGTTAGCGGCGCTTCGGCGCCGGAGCGACCGAGATCGCCTTGCTGACCGCGTTGCTGGCGAT
>WNGJ01018733.1_pt1 | contig 10785 bp, 12 predicted proteins | sample 5400611 | NCBI WGS metagenome assembly WNGJ01 (sample SAMN13153375, study PRJNA577476) | soil metagenome | isolation source: 40 cm soil or saprolite under Garry oak tree replicate 1 | place: USA:California | collected 2016-06-15 | reverse complement strand
GGGCGGCGAGAAGGCCGCCAGCGATCACGCCAAGAAAGGTTCGTCGCTCCATCGCCATCGCCCTCCCCAAGTGGCCCGAAGTCGCGCCGAGCATAACACTTCGCCCGGGTACCATGGCGCCGACCGCTCGCGGACGATACACTCGATCCATGCACGACTCGGTGGTCCCGCCCGCGGCATGAGCGGCCTCACGGTACTCTTCGACCTGGACGGCACCCTGACCGACTCGCGCGCCGGCATCACCGCCTCCATTCGCCACGCGCTCGATCGGCTCGGCCGCGAGTGCCCGGGCGACGAGGTGCTGGCCACCTACATCGGCCCGCCGCTCCGCGGCACGTTCACCACCCTGCTCGGCACGAGCGACCCGGCCTTGATCGAGACGGCGCTCGCCCACTACCGGGCGCGCTACGACGACGTGGGGCTCTTCGAGAACGCGGTCTACGACGGCGTGCCCGAGATGCTCGAAGGCGCCGCGCGGGTCGCCTCCACCATGCTGGTGGCCACCGCGAAGCCGCAGCACGCGGCCACCCGTATCGTGACCCACTTCGAGCTGGTGCGGCACTTCCACGCGGTCTACGGCGCGGAGCCGGGCGGGCGCTTCGATCGCAAGACCGACCTGCTCGGCCACCTGATCGAGACCGGGGTGATCCGGGCCGAGACCTCGGTCATGATCGGCGACCGGGACCTCGACATCGCGGCCGCGCGGGCCCATCGCATCCGCTCCATCGGTGCGCTGTGGGGCTTCGGCGACCGCCGCGAGCTGACCGACGCCGGCGCGGACCTCCTGTGCGAGCACCCGCGCGCGCTGGTGGCCTGCCTCACCCGGGCCGGCGGGTAGCCATGCCGCCGCGAATGAATTCTACGTGGGCTTCCTCGGCTTCCAGGTGGGCTGGGAGGCTCGCTTCGACGAGACCGCGCCGCTCTACATGCAGAGCTCGTGCGATGGCCTCCTGCTCCGCGAAGGGACCGCTTCACTTCTTCAGGCCCTTCATCTGCGGGGGCCCAGAAATGGCCCCCGCACTCCCCCAGTCGGCGGACAGCCCGTTCGGCAACCGGCTCCGCTTCAACGAGCCGGTCGACCCCGCGCCGCGCTGATCGCCCGCCACACCCGCTCCGGGGTCAGGGGCTGATCGGTGAGCATGACGCCCAGCGGGTGGAGCGCGTCGTTCACCGCGTTCAGGATCGCGGCGGGCGCGCCGGTGGTGCCGGCCTCGCCCGCGCCCTTGAAGCCGCCGGGCAAGCCGGGCGCCGGGCTCTCCAGCGAGTGGAGCTCCATCGCGGGCATCGCCTCCGCAGTCGGCAGCGCGTACTCCATCAGCGTGGTCGCGAGCGGCTGGCCGGCCTCGTCGTAGACGCACCACTCCGAGAGCGCGCCGCCCAGGCCCTGGGCGATGCCGCCCGCGATCTGGCCTTCCACCAGCGCGGGGTTGACGATGTTGCCGCAGTCGTCGACCGCCAGCGGGAAGGCGGAGCACGGTCCCACCGGCGCGGTGATGGCGGCGCGGATCGCGGTGAGGGTGCCGTCGGCCTCGGCCGCCACCTCCACGTCGATCCGCTGCTCGCGGGCGTGGATGTCGGAGAGGAACGACTCGTGGCGCGTCGCCACGAACTTGACCGGCCGGCCCAGGAGCAGCGCGAGCACGCACCGGCCATGTCGTCCTGGTAGATGTGGATCTTGATCCCGAAGCTGCCGCCCACGTCGGGAGCGATCACCCGCACGCGCTGCTCGGGGAGGCCGAAGAGATCGGCGACCACCGCCTGCATCATGTGGGGCACCTGGGTCGAGATCCACAGCGTGAGCGCCCGCGTGAACGGGTCGAAGTCGGCCACCAGGCCCCGGGGCTCCATCGGCACGCCGGTGTGGCGCCCGGTGGTGAAGCGGCGGCGGTAGACGTGGGGCGCGGCGGCGAAGGCTCCCGCCGGGTCGCCCGCGGCGAGCCGCGTCTCGTAGATCACGTTGTCGGGCAAATCGGGGTGGATTGGCGGCCGCTCCCGCGCCTGCTCGGGGGTGAGCACCGCGGGCAGCGGCTCGTACCGCACCACCACGCGGGCCGTCGCGTCCTCGGCGAGCGCGCGCCGCCTCCGGCCCGGTCAGGACCGCCAGCACCCCCGGACCGCCGCGCGCCGCGTCGCACTCGATCCCGGCGATGATCGCGTGGGCGTGCGGGCTGCGGACGAAGGCCACGTGGGCCATCCGCGGCGGCGTGAGGTCGTCGAGGTAGCGGCCGCGCCCGGTGAGGAGGCGGGGGTCGTCCGGGCGCTTGAGGCGGGCTCCGACGTGACGGGCGGTCATGACGTGCGCAACCTGCGCAAACGTACGGCACCGTAACACGATTGACACGCCCCGGAGGGCCTCCTATGATACCGGCCACTCGTCCCCGCAGACGCCGCGCTCACTCAACGTAGAGGAGGCAACTCCATGGATCGTCGCTCTTTCCTGGCAACCACCGCGGCCGGCGCCGCCGCTCTCTCGTTCCCGGCCATCCTGCGCGCCCAGAGCAAGGATCCCCTCCGGATCGGGTTCCCCCTGCCGCTCACCGGCCCTTTCGGCGCGCTCGCGGCCGACCAGCAGCGCGGCGCCACCCTCGCGATGGAGGAGCTGAACGCCCAGGGCGGGGTCCTGGGCCGGAAGGTCGAAGTTCTGTTCCGCGACGACCAGCTGAAGCCCGCGGTCGGCGCGCAGCGGACCAAGGAGTTGATCGAGAACGACAAGGTCCAGTTCATCGTGGGCGGCCTCGCCGCGCACGTGCAGATGGCCATCAACGAGCAGACCAAGAAGTCCAAGGTGCTCTTCATCTCGGTGAGCGAGTCGGACGAGATCAGAGCCAAGCCGGATGCGAGCCCCCTGACCTTCCACGAGGCGCTCAACCCCACCATCACGAGCCGCGCGGTCGGCAACTGGATCGCCCAGAATCTCGGCAAGAAGTGGTGGATCATCTACGCCGACTACGCGTGGGGCAAGCAGAACAACATGGTGCTGCAGGAGGTGCTCGCCAAGCAGGGCGGCACGCTCCTCGGCTCGACGCCCTATCCGCTCGGGAGCGCCGAGTTCTCCGCGCACCTGCCCAAGATCCAGGGCGCGAAGCCCGAGGTGCTGGTCTCGATGACCCCGGGCGCGGACAACATCGCCTTCCTCAAGCAGGTGCAGAGCTACGGCATGAAGAAGAACATGCGCATCGCCCAGCCCCTGCACTGGCTGCCCCAGCTCAAGGAGGGCGGACCCGACCTGTACGCGGACATCTTCGGCGGCACGAGTTTCTACTGGGAGCTCGCGGACAGCGTCCCGTCCGCCAAGAAGTACGTCGAGGTGTACCAGAAGAAGTTCAACGCGCCCCCATGGAGGTGGCGCGCGGCTGCACGCTCGCCAAGTCGGTGGACTCCGAGGCGGTGGCGGATGCGCTGCGGAAGAACCCCATCTACGACCACTACAAGGGCAAGCAGTGGTGGCGGACGTGCGACAACAAGTCCTTCCAGGACCTCTGGATCGTGAAGGGGCGCGAGCCCGGCAAGGTGAAGGGGGAATGGGGCCTGGCCGAGATCGTCACCAAGATCCCGGCCAACGAGGAACTGGACCGCACCTGCAAGGAGAAGGGCCAAGCCTAGGCTCGTGCCCGATCTCGCGACGCTGCTCGCACAGGTTTTCACCGGCCTCGTGCTCGGCATGATCTACGTGCTGCTCGCCATCGGACTGTCGTTGATCTTCGGCCTGATGACGGTGGTCAATTTCGCGCACGGCGCGCTCTACATGCTCGGCGCGTACCTCGGCGTGTTCGTGCTCACGTATACCAAGAGCTTCTGGGTGGCGCTGATCGTGGCGCCTCTCATGGTCGGCGCCCTCGGCCTCCTGACGGAGCGCTTCCTCATCCGGCCGCTCTACGGCCGCTCGCCCGACGACCCGCTCTTGCTCACCTTCGGCCTCTCGCTGATTCTGGTCGAGGGGGTCAAGCTCATCTGGGGCAAGATCGGGCTCACCCTCGATCCGCCCCGGGCCCTGGCCGGCGCGGTGAACCTGGGTTTCATGTCCTTCCCGGCCTACCGCATCTTCCTGATCGGGGTCACGGTGGCGGTGCTGATCGGCCTCTACTTCTTCCTCGGCCGCACCAACATCGGCCTCATCATCCGCGCGGGCTCGCGCGATCCCCTGATGGTCCGGGCGCTCGGCATCGACCTCGGGCGCGTCTGGCTGGTCGTCTTCGGCATCGGCACCGCGCTCGCCGGGCTGGCCGGCATCCTGGCCGGACCGATGCGCGGCGCCTACGCGGAGATGGGCGTGACCATGGTGATCGAGTCGTTCGTGGTCATCGTGGTGGGCGGCATGGGCAGCCTGCTCGGCGCGGTAGTCGCGGGCCTGCTCATCGGGCAGGTGGTGGGCCTCACCACGCTGTTCGTGCCCAAGGCGGCCGAGATCATGGTCTTCGTGGTGATGGCGGTGGTGCTGCTGGTGCGCCCGAGCGGTCTCTTCGGCGAGGCGGGGCTGGCCGAGTGAGCACGCTCCGCGCGATCGCCGCGCGCGTGACCGCGCACCCGGTGCTCGCCTTCTGGGTCTTCTTCGCGGTCTTCCCCTTCATCGTGCCCAACCGCACCATGGCCACCCAGGTGCTGATCTTCGGCCTCCTGGCCATGGGCTTCAACCTGCTCTACGGCTACACCGGCCTGCTCTCCTTCGGCCACGCCGCCTACTACGGCCTCGGCGCCTACGGCTGCGGCATCGCGCTCGCCAAGCTCCACGTGGGCTCGCTCTGGCTCGGGCTCGGCGCGGGGTTCCTGCTCGCCGGCCTGGGCGGCCTCGTCATCGGCTTCTTCTGCCTGCGCCGGCGCGGCATCTACTTCGCGATGCTGACCCTGGCCTTCGCCCAGCTCCTCTACTTCGTCGGCTTCCACCTCGCCGACGTGACCGGCGGCGACGACGGGCTGCGCGGCATCCCCCAGCTCGCGCTGGGCCTCGGGCCGTGGCACTACTCGATCGAGACCACCATCGCCTTCTACTACTTCGCCTACGTGCTGGTCGGGCTGGCGGTGCTGGCGCTGCGGCGCATCCTCGACTCTCCCTTCGGAGCGGTGCTGCAGGCCATCCGCGAGAATAGCAGCCGGGCGGTGGCCTGCGGGTACGACGTCGACCGGGTCAAGCATCTGTCGTTCGTCTTCTCCGCCTGCTTCGCCGGGCTCGCCGGATCGCTCGACGCGCTGCGGCTCACCGTCGTGCCGGTCGAGTCGCTATACTGGACCACCTCGGGCCAGGTGGTCATGATGACGCTCCTGGGCGGGGCCGGAACCTTCTTCGGGCCGTTCGTGGGCGCCGCCACGTTCCTGGTGCTGGAGGAGCGACTGAGCCTCGTCCTCGAGTCCTGGCCCCTGGTGATCGGCACGATCTTCTCCGCGTTCGTCCTGTTCCTCCCCCGGGGGATCTGGGGCACGCTCACAGGAGGCATCCATGGCCGTCAAAGTGCTTGAGCTCCACCATCACGGCATCCGCGTCGGTCCCTCGCCCGCCGAGGTGAAGAAGGCCTACGGCTTCTACCACGACGTGCTCGGCCTCACAGCCGATCAGGGCCGTCCGGTTATTCCAACCATCGACGGCTACTGGATGGACGTGGGCGGAACTGCTCAAATCCATCTTATGGGAGTTGATGGCCAGTCCAAGTTCGCCCAGGGGCCGGACAAGGATCCGTCGCGGCCGCACGTGGCCCTCGCGGTGCCCGACATCCAGGAGGCCAAGGCCGAGCTGGACCGCATGGGCGTGGAGCACTGGGTGACCCGGGGCGTGGTGGGCCCCGAGTCGCAGCAGATCTTCATGTACGACCCGTTCGGCAACATGATCGAGCTGCACCAGGCCGGCACCTGCCGCTGCATCACCGGCAACCGCCAGCCGGTCAAGGGCATGAGCTAGCGGTCGATGACGGCTGACTCGAAACCGGTGGGGGGGTCTGGGGGAGGAGCGGCGGTCGCTCCCCCCCAGTCAAAAAAAGCCTTACTGGAGTTGGTGTCGAGGCTCACGCGCGAGCACATCGCGCCGCGCGCGGCCGAGTACGACGCGGCCGGCACGAACCCGATCGACAGCTGGCGGGTACTCGGGCGGGATGGCTTCCTGGCCTCGTGCATCCCCACCGCGTACGGCGGGCTCGGCCTCGACATGCCGACCTACATCGGGGTGATCCGCACCATCGCCCGCGGCTGCGCCAACACCGCGATGACCGTGCACATGCACTCGACGGTCATGCGCTTCATCGACGCGCTCGGCACCGACGCGCAGAAGCGCCGCTACTTCGCCGAGGTCGTCGAGCACGGCCGCCTCTTCGGCAGCTGGGGCAGCGAGCCGGCGGTGAGCCTCTCGCGCAGCTTCCTGATGGAGACGGTGGTGCGCCAGGACCGCGACGCCTACGTCGTCGACGGGGTGAAGCACTTCTGCACGATGGCCCTGGGCGCCTCGCACTACATGGTCTGGTGCGCGCTCGAGGGCGGCACCGACATGGGTAAGGCTCTGCTCCAGGTGCTGGTGCCGGCCAACGCCCCCGGCATCGCCACCGACGGCAAGTGGAACACCCTCGGCATGCGGGCGACCTTCAGCCCGTCGGTCACCTTCACCGGGGTGCGGGTGGCGAAGGACACCGCGCTCGGCGACCCGGGCACCGCGCTCCGGGTGGGTGTGGTGGAGAGCTTCGCCCTCGGCTACGCCGCGGTGTACGTGGGCATCGCGGAGGGCGCGCTCGCCTTCGCGATCGACTACGCCAAGCAGCGGATCGTGAAGCCCGAGAACGTCCCGGTGGCCCACGACCCCACCGTCCAGCGGCACATCGGGGAGCTGGCCGCGCACCTCGACGCCGCCCGGCTCGTGCTGGCCCACACCGCGGAGCGCTGGGAGGCCGCCGACGTGCAGGAGCGCGGCGTGCTGGGCAACAAGGCCAAGTACATCGCCACCGAGGTTGGCCTCGCGGTCACCTCCAACGTCATCCAGGTGGTGGGCGGCCGGGGTGCCTACAAGGACTTCCCGGCCGAGCGCGCCTTCCGCGACCTGCGCACCTCCACCCTCATGCCACCCACCGTGGACCGGATGCTCGAGGGCATCGGCAAGAGCGCGCTCGGCATCGACGGCGGCATGTTCAAGGTGGCCGGCAGCTAGCGCGGAATCGCGGAGCAAGCCATAGCTGCAGGCGATCGAATCACGGCGCAAGGCGCAGCCGAAGGCGAGCCGGGTTGGACAGGTGAGGCGAGCCATAGGCGAGCCGCGCGGCAAGGCGCAGCCGAAGGCGAGCCGGGTTGGACAGGTGAGGCGAGCCATAGGCGAGCCGAACATATATAAAGGGAAGTCAGGGATGCCCGCCCACGCGATCCGCAGCGACGTGATAGGAAGCCTTCTCCGCCCACCCGAGCTAAAGGCGGCCCGCGATCAGTTCGAGCGCGCGGAGCTCTCCGCCGCCGCGCTCAAGCAGGTGGAGGATCGCGCGGTCGACGAGGCGGTGCGGCTCCAGGAAGAGGCCGGCCTCGACGTGGTCACCGACGGCGAGCTGCGCCGCTACGCCTTCTTCGGCCACCTGATCGACGCCCTCGATGGCTTCGACAAGCTCGGGGGCTGGGCCATCCCCTTCCACAACGAGGCGGGCGAGCGGCTCGTCTTCAAGCGGCCGGTCGTGGTCCACAAGCTCCGCTGGCGCCGGAGTATGTGCGCGGAGGAGCTCACCTACCTGCGGGCCCGGACGCGCAAGCCCACCAAGGTGACCCTGATCAGCACCCAGCAGGCGGCCGCCTACTACGATCCGGACAAGTCGACCGGCGCCTATCCGACCCGCGACGCCTACCTGGGCGACATCGTGGACCTCACTCGACGCGAGATCGAGGAGCTGGTGCGGCTCGGCTGCGACTACGTGCAGATCGACGCGCCGCAGTACGCCGCCCTCCTGGATCCGGAGCTGCGCGAGGGCTACCGGCAGCGCGGCAGCGATCCTGACCGGTTGATCGATCGCTGCATCGAGATGGACAATGCCGTCATCGGCAATCACCCCGGGGTCGCCTTCGGCCTGCACATCTGCCGGGGCAACAACCAGTCCATGTTCTACGCGAGCGGCGGCTACGAGCCGATCGCGCGCGTGTTCACGAAGAGCCGCTTCCAGCGCTTCCTGCTCGAGTACGACGACCAGCGCTCCGGCGGCTTCGAGCCCCTGCGCGCGGTGCCCGACGACCGCATCGTGGTGCTCGGCCTCGTGACCACCAAGAGCCCGCGGCTCGAGTCGGTCGGCGAGTTGCGCATCCGCGTCGAGGAGGCGGCCCGGCTGGTGCCGCTCGAGCGCCTGGCGCTCAGCCCCCAGTGCGGCTTCGCCTCCACCATGGAAGGGAACCGGATCACCCCGGCCGAGCAGCAGGCCAAGCTCCGCCGCGTGGCCGAGACCGCGAATCAAATCTGGAGAGGAGAATCCCGATGAGAATGCTGGCCTGGCTCGCTCTGGCCCTGCTCGGCCTGTCGCCCGCCTCCGCCTGGGCCCAGTCGATCAAGATGGGCGCGGTGGTGCCGCTGACCGGCCGCTACGGCGCGGGCGGCGCCCAGATCCGCGCCGGCTACGAGTTCGCGGTGGAGCGCCTGAACGCGGGCGGCGGGATCACGGTGGGCGGCGTCAAGATGCCGGTCGAGCTGGTCCTGCTCGACGACGAGTCGGACGCCACCAAGACCGTCGCGCGCATGGAGACCCTGGCCGCGCAGGGGGTGATCGGCTATCTCGGTGGCTTCGGGTCCGATCTCCACGCGGCGGCCGCGTCGGTGGCCGAGAAGAATCGCATCTCGTACCTGGGCGTGGCCTTCGCGCTCCAGAAGATCCACCAGCAGAACTTCCGCTACCTCTTCTCCCCCTTCTGGAAGTCGCCCGACATCGGCCACGCCACCCAGGGCCTGCTCGAGCTGATCCCGGCCGGCGAGCGGCCCAAGACGGTGGCCATCTTCCAGGAGAAGACGGACTGGGGCCGGGAGATGGCGGCCGCCTGGACGGACGCGGGCAAGGCCGCGGGCTACCAGGTGGCGCTGAACGGCGAGTACGCGCCGGGGGCCAAGGACTTCTCGGACCTGATCCTGAAGGCCAAGGCGGCCAACGTGGACGTGGTGCTGGCCCTGCCCAATCCGCCCGACGGCATGACCATGGTGAAGCAGATGAAGGAGCTCGGCTTCACGCCCAAGCTCTCCTTCTTCATCCGCGCCCCCGACGCGCAGATCTGGTCGCAGAACCTCGGCAAGGACGGCGACTTCATGGTCCTGGCCGCGGGCTGGCACCACGCCATGAAGGGCGCCGGGGTCAAGGAGCTGAACGACGCGCACCAGAAGAAGTTCGGGCGTCCGGCGGACCCGCTGGTCGGCCCGGCCTACGCGTGCGTGGAGATCCTGGCCGCCGCGGTGACCCGCGCCGGCTTCCCGGACCGCGAGAAGGTGCGCGACGCGATCGCGGCGACGAACATGAACACGGTGATCGGCAGCGTGAAGTTCCGCCCGGACGGCACCGGCATCGTCCCGCAGGCGCTGCTGCAGTGGCAGAACGGCAAGCAGGAGCTGGTGTGGCCGAAGGAGACGGCGACCGCGACCCTCGCCTTCCCGGCGCCCCCGTTCGCCAAGCGCTGAGCCCGGGCGCCTGAGCCGCCCGTGGCCCTCCTCGAGGTCGAGCGGCTGACCAAGGGCTTCGGCGGCGTCCTCGCGGTCAGCGACGTGAGCCTCACGCTCGAAGCCGGCGAGCTGCTCGGCATCATGGGGCCGAACGGCTCCGGCAAGACCACGCTGTTCAACCTGGTCGCGGGCGCGCTCCGTCCGGACCGCGGGCGCATCCGCTTCCAGGGCCACGACGTCGCCGGGCTCTCCCCGCACCGTGTCTGCGCCCGCGGGGTCGCGCGCACGTTCCAGCTCGTGCGGCCATTCGCGGCCCTCTCCGCCCTCGACAACGTGCGGGTGGGCTGCCTCTACGGCCGACGGCGCGGCCTCGACGCGCGGACCGAGGCGCTCCGTCTCCTCGCGCTGGTGGGCCTCGAGGGCCGCGCCTCCACGCCGGCCGCCGCCCTCACCCTGATGGACCGCAAGCGCCTCGAGCTGGCCCGCGCGCTCGCCACCGGGCCCGAGCTGCTGCTGCTCGACGAGTTCATGGCCGGCCTGAACCCGACCGAGACCGCGGCGGCCATGGGTCTGATCCGCCGGCTGGTCGCCGACGGGCTCTCGGTGCTGATGGTCGAGCACATCGTGTGGGCGCTGATGGACCTCGCGCGGCGCATCGTGGTGCTGAGCGCGGGCGAGAAGATCGCGGACGGCCCGCCCGCCGTGGTGGCCGCCGATCCCCGGGTGGTGGACGTCTACCTCGGCGTGGAGCGTCCCGGAGCCGCGCGTGCTTGAGATCCGCGGCCTCGAGGCCGCCTACGGCGACGTCCCCGCGCTCTCCGGGGTCACGCTCCGTGTCGGCGAAGGCGAGATCGTGGCGCTGCTCGGCCCGAACGGCGCGGGCAAGTCCACCCTGCTCGGCTGCGTGGCCGGGCTGGTCCGGCCCCGCGCGGGCATCATCTCCTGGGACAGTGAAAACCTTCTGGCAGTCGCCCCGCACCTGATCGTCGAGCGCGGCCTCGCGGTGGTGCCGGAGGGCCGGCGCCTCTTCGGCTCCATGACCGTCGAGGACAACCTCGACCTGGGCGCCTTCTCGCCGCGGGCCCGCGCGGCGCGCCGGGAGAGCCTCGAGCGCGTGTTCGCGCTCTTCCCCGATCTGCGCGCGCGACGGCGGCAGATCGTCCGCGCCCTCTCCGGGGGCCAGCAGCAGATGGTGGCGGTGGGCCGCGCCC
>WNGJ01008736.1_pt1 | contig 10785 bp, 9 predicted proteins | sample 5400611 | NCBI WGS metagenome assembly WNGJ01 (sample SAMN13153375, study PRJNA577476) | soil metagenome | isolation source: 40 cm soil or saprolite under Garry oak tree replicate 1 | place: USA:California | collected 2016-06-15 | reverse complement strand
GTGAGCGGCCCGAGACATAGGTGACAAAACGTACCGGACACATGGGTTACACTTTCCGCTTTTGTTCTGCGGGAGGTGTTGATGCCGTGGAAAGCGAGTTCGGTAATGGAAGAGCGCCTTCGTTTCGTCGCCCGGCTTCTGGATGGGGAAGCCATGACCGATGTGTGCCGGGAGTTCGGGATATCCCGTAAGACCGGCTATAAGATTTTCGATCGCTACAAGGAGCACGGGCTTGAGGCGCTCAGCGATCGCTCCAGGCGGCCCGTGCGCTACGCCAATCAGCTCCCGCAGCAGCTCGAGACGCTGATCACCGAGTTCAAGGCCGAGAAGCCGCACTGGGGGGCACGCAAGATCCGCGAGCTGCTGGTACGACGGCTCGACGGTGACGTCCGGGTACCGGCCAAAAGCACCATTCATGCCGTGCTCGACCGCCACGGCCTGGTCCGGCGGGACGGCGGGGCGCGGCACCGCGCCCGTGGCACGCCGCTGTCACAGGGGCTTTCTCCCAACGATCTCTGGTGCGTCGACTTCAAGGGTGAGTTCAAGCTCGGCAATGGCCGCTACTGCTTTCCGTTGACCGTCAGCGATCATGCCGCGCGCTTCCTGCTGCTCTGCGAGGCGCTCGACTCGACGCGCGAAGACCCCGCCATTACCGCCTTCGAGCGCCTGTTCCGTGAGCGCGGCCTGCCGCTTGCGATTCGCTCCGACAATGGCGTCCCCTTTGCCAGTCCCAACGCGCTGTTCAATCTGTCGAAGCTTTCAGTGTGGTGGCTCAGACTTGGCATCGCCATCGAACGCATCAAGCCGGGCCATCCGCAACAGAACGGCCGCCACGAGCGCATGCACCTCACCCTCAAGAAGGAGGCAACCCGGCCGCCAGGCTTCAACAGCCTGCAGCAGCAGGAACGCTTCGATGCCTTCCTCCGCGAGTTCAATGCCGAACGCCCGCATGAGGCGCTCGGCATGCAGTGCCCTGCTGAGGTCTACACGGCTTCAGTGCGTGCCTATACTGGTCTGCCGGACCTCACCTATCCCTTCCACGACCGCGACGTCGTCGTCACCGCCTGCGGCCGGCTCTGCCTTCATCGCAAGAAGATCAATATCTCAACCGTCCTGGCCGGCCAGAAGCTCGGCATCAAGGAGGTCGATGAGGGCATCTGGCTCGTCAGTTTCATGCACTACGATCTCGGATATTTCGATCTCGAGCAGAAGACCTTGCAGCCTCTCGACAACCCGTTCGGCCCGAGGCCCGTCACCGATGTCTCAGCTGTGACCGCAGCGCCCTACTGATCGCGACGCGCTCCTGTGCCTTCTTGGCATGACAGGCCCGTTGCTTGGCTCCGCTGTCGCCGTCACCCCCCGAAGCCCGCAGGGGCGCGAAGCGCGGGGTTGACGGCGGCAGCGCGAGCCGAGCAAGAATGGCTACGCCAGGAATGCGGCATGCCGGAACTCGGCAGACCCGCATGCGATCGGCATCAAACTCGATCGACTTTGGAGTGGACGACCTTGAAACCTCTCGACAACCCGCTCGGCACGAGGTTGTCACCCATGTCTCAGGTACGATCTGTTACCTATGTGTCCGGGCTGGACAAGTACACAAATGGCGCGCTCGGAAGGATTCGAACCTCCGACCCTCGGAATCGAAATCCGATGCTCTATCCAGCTGAGCTACGAGCGCGTTTCCGATCCGAATAGCAGAGACTGCGGGACAGTTCTACCGGACAGCTCAGAAGCAGGGATGCCGGCGGCCGTCCTGGCCCAGATAGGCGGCGGAGCCCTGATAGCAGCGGTTGGTGGAGGGGCCGTCGTAGTAAACGAAGGCGCCGGGCTCGATCGCGGGACCGTAATTGTGCAGATAGCTGATCGGGTAGGGCAGCCGGGCGCGGTCCTGATAGCCATAGTCGCTGTAGTGGCGATAATGATGATGAATTCTGGCTTCGGCGACATTCGGCGCAATGGCGACCGCGGACAGCATCACGGCGGCAGCAAAAAACCCTAACTTGCTCATCTCGATTCTCCGAAAGTCCCGCTAAATCCGTCCCGCGTCGGCCGATCTATCTGCCAATCTAGTCCTAAATCACCTGGAAATGTGGACGAAAGATTGACCCGGCGCCCCATTTTTGGCCTTTTCGGCATGCTTAACGAATTCCCAACACAGTGAAGCGACATTGCGGCGGTCGGGCGATTTTATCGGCCGTCCCGCGTCACGAAAGGCCACCGGGGCTTCCAGTCTCCCATGCGCATCACGCCTCTCGCCCTGCTGTTGCTCTCCGCTCTGGCCGCGGCGCCGGCCTGGGCCGATCTGCATATCACCCGCGATCACGGCGGCTATGTCGAGGAGTACAAGGCCAAATACAAGCACATCCGCGACAGCCACCAGCGCGTCATCATCGACGGCATCTGCAATTCGGCCTGCACCCTGGTGTTCGGCATCGTGCCGATGAACAAGATCTGCGTGACGCCGCGGGCGAGCCTCGGCTTCCACCAGGCCTATTACGACAAGGGCTTCACCTTCGGCATCAAAGTCACGAGCCTGGAGGGGACCTCCGACCTGATGTCCTATTATCCGGATTCGGTGAAGGACTGGATCCGCAGGAATGGCGGCCTCACGACCGAGATGAAGAAGATCAAGAACGGCATGGATCTCTGGAAGATCGTCGATCCCTGCCCGGAAGACTGGTAGGGCGTTGCTCCCTGTCTCGTGTCCCGGACCGGTGCAGCGTCTCTTTGACGATGCGCCGCAGAGCCGGGACCCAACTCGCATGGCCTCGGCTTAGCAGCGCACGCCCGCGCCTTCATGGCCGAGGAAGGGCTCGCAAATTACGGGGCCGCAACCGTTCAAGCAAAAACCTCCGGGGCGTTCGCCCGGAGGCTTTGATGGCCTCAATAGCGTTGGCGCGCGGGCGATCAGCGCTTCGATTTCTTCGCTTTTTTCTTCTTCTTGGCGGCCTTCGGAGCCTTCTTCGCAGTCTTCTTGGCGGCTTTCTTGCCGTATTTCTTGACAGCTTTCTTGGCTTTCGCGGCCTTCTTCCCCGCTTTCTTCTTCGTCACTTTTTTCGCGACTTTCTTGGCGGCTTTCCGAACCTTCTTGACAGCGGTCTTGGCGGCCTCGGTGGTGGCTTCCGCGGCGCCACTCATCGCATCCGTGGCTTGTTCGATGATCGGTTTGTCGTCGTCCATATTGCACCCCCAGTGTTTGACGATGCGATGACGATAGCGGGATTCTGAGGGCTGTCAAAGCGAAGCCCTCTCATTCAGGCAGTGCGCAGCTTCGCATACGCTGCCAGCGCGCTCACGTCCTGCTTGTGGTCGATGATCGGCTCGGGATAGGCACGGCCGAGGTTCCATGCATGCGCTCTTCAGCGCGAGCGGCGCGGCACTCCAGGGCCGGTGGACCACGGGCGCCGGCAGGCCGCGCCAGTTCCGGCACCCATCGCCGCAAACCATCGCCGCAATACGCGCCCTCGGGATCGAACGTCTCGCCCTGCAGCACCGGATTGAACACCCGATTGCGCGCGCAGGTCGGGCGTGTCGAACAGGTGGTGGCGGCGGAACTCGCGCCATGGCCGATTCGCGCTGGAACTTGTCGACGTCGCCGGAGAGTCGGCGGGCGCTCGGCCGAGGCGAAGCGCGCGGCGCTGCCAAGCGGGCGCGCGAGCGGCGCACCGCTTGCCTCGTCGCGCACATAGAGGCAGATCAGCGTCTTTGATGCCCGCATGCAGAGCGGGATGATTGGAAAGCCGCAGGTCGTCGTGGATCTAGACGATAACAGAGCTGTGTATTTTCATTGCTGGTCGGTATCACGTTGCCGTTCGACCGCGTGATTGCTGTCATCGGGTGTCCGAGCTTAATTCGGTTTTAAAGCATTTGATGCGGTTTTAGAGTTCGGCGGGCCAACTCGGTGCGTCACTTGGGGGTTGGTCATATGGCTTCTCTGTCGGTCAAGACGTTCACGCGGTCTCTCAAGCTCAAGCTTGGCACCAAGGCGCTGATTTGCGCCGCGCTGGTGATCGCGGTGAACACCGCATTGGTAGCCGGAGCCGCCTATTGGTCCCTGGCGTCCGATTTCGGCGAACGAGCCCGGCGGGACATCGAAACCAATCTCCGCACATTCGCCCTGGCGTTTGGCGAAACCTTCAAGGACGCCAAGATCGCGCTGAAGGACGGCACCGTCAGCCGCATCGAGATTCCGCAGCTGCCGGAATTGAAGGATCACGCCATCGTCGATCGCGCAGTCTCCTATGTCGGCGGCAGCGCGACCCTGTTCGTTTACGACGACGCCAATGGCCAGTTTGTCCGCCGTTCCACCAACGTCAAAAAGGAAAACGGGGAGCGCGCTGTCGGAACCCAGCTTGCGGCTGACCATCCGGCGCAGGCTGTGTTACGCCGTGGCGAGGCCTATCAAGGGCCTGCCGTTCTGTTCGGCAAGCCATTCATGACCTCCTATTTCCCGATCTCGGGTCCGGCGGGCAAGGTGATCGGTATTCTCTACGTCGGAATCCCGATGGCGCAGCTTGACGCCGTGCTGGCGCAGGCGATCCAGACAATGGGGATCGCCGCGGCGTTTGCGGCGCTTCTGGTTTTGGCCCTGACCACGCTGGTCGTGCGCCGCGTGACCAAACCGCTGACGTCGGTCACGGAATCGCTGACGGCGATCGCGGGCGGCAGGAATGACGTCGAGATCGCCTGCGATGACCGGACCGACGAGATCGGCGACATCGCGCGGACCGTTGCCGTCTTCAAGAACAACGCGCTCGATCGCCAGCGCCTTCGCGATGAGCAGTCGGCTCACGCCGTGGCCACCGCGGAGCGGCGCAAGACGGAATTGCGCAGTTTCGTGGATGCGTTTCAGACCAGCGTCGGAGGTATTATCGACAATGTGCTGAACTCCTCCGGCGAATTTGAAAGCGTCGCCCGTCAGCTCACGCAGACGGCGCGCGCGACCGCGGAGCTCTCGGGACGGTCCGCTGGCGCATCCGAAACGGCGTCCGAGCATGTCAAGTCCGCAGCCATAGCGTCGGATGAGCTGGCCGGTGCGATTGCCGAGATCACCCGCCGCGTGCAGGAGTCCAACGGAATTGCGGCAGAGGCGGTCAAGCAGGCCGCCGCGACCGATCAGCGGATCAACGAGCTGTCGGAAGCCGGCGCACGGATCGGCGACGTCGTGAAGCTCATCACCTCGATTGCGGAACAGACCAATTTGCTGGCGCTCAATGCGACCATCGAGGCCGCGCGCGCCGGCGATGCCGGCCGCGGCTTCGCGGTGGTGGCGCAGGAGGTCAAGACTCTCGCGGGGCAGACCGCGAAGGCGACCGAGGAGATCGGCAGCCAGATCGCCAATATGCAGCTTGCGACGGAGGAGTCGGTCGCCGCGATCAAGGCGATCGGACAAACCATCGAGCGAATCAGCGGGATCGCGACCTCGATTTCGGGCGCGGTCGAACAACAGCGTGCGGCCACGCAGAATATCGCGCAGAGCGTGCGCTCGGCGGCGAGCGGCACGGCCGATGTCGTCTCGAACATCCGCAACGCCGCGCAGGGGGCCGACGAGACCGGCGAAAGCTCGAACCGCATGTTTACCTCGGCAAAGGCGCTCTCGGCCGAAAGCCTAAGGCTCAAGGCCGAGGTCGATAAATTCCTCGATGGCATGCGGGCGGCCTGATTGGCCGTCTCGCGGGGCGATATCGCCGCGAAACTTCCAGGCTTCCGGTTCGTAGAATCTTTGACAGAGGCGAGCGGTCGTTGAGGGATCGTTGGTCCCGCGGTGCCGGTCCGGAGGAATTCTCGTGAGCCGATACGCCGTTCTCTATCTCGCGACGCTGGTCATCCTCATACCGCTGGACTTCCTGTTTTTGGGCGTGTTCGCCAAAGCCTTCTTTGTCTCGGAGGTCGGGGACATGCTGGGTGAGGTCAGGCTGGCGCCAGCGATCCTGTTCTACCTGCTTTATGTCGCTGGCGTCGTGGTCTTCGTGAATGGCGCCGCGACCGCTACCTGGCAGTCGACAGCGCTCTATGGCGCATTGTTCGGACTATTCTGCTACGCGACTTTCGACCTGACGTCGCTGGCGCTGCTCAAGCACTGGAGCTGGGCGGTGGCGGTCGTGGACGCGTCGTGGGGCGCCGCAGTGACGGCAATCTGCTCGAGCGCGGGCCTGGCCATCGCGAATGGGCTGGCGCCGCGACGATGACCACCGTCACTTCGGCTGCGGCACAATCCGGATGTAGGGCTTCGGCGACTTCCAGCCCTGCGGATAGATGGTCTTGGCCTCATCGTCGCTGACCGAACCGGCGATGATGACGTCTTCGCCGTGTTTCCAGTCGGCAGGCGTGGCGACGCGATGCTTCGCCGTCATCTGCAGCGAGTCGATCGAACGCAGGATTTCCTGAAAGTTGCGTCCGGTCGTCATCGGATACACCATCACAAGCTTGATCTTCTTGTCGGGCCCGATCACGAAAACGTTCCGGACGGTCTGGTTGTCCGCGGGCGTGCGCGTGAGCGGGTCGCCGGAGGTCGAGGCCGGCAGCATGTCGTAGAGCTTCGAGACGTTGAAATCGGTGTCGCCGATCATCGGATAGTTCGGTGCCGCGCCCTGGGTCTCCTTGATGTCCTCGGACCATTTCGCGTGGCGGTCGATCGGATCGACGCTCAAGCCCATCAGCTTGACGCCGCGCTTGTCGAATTCCGGCTTCAGCTTCGCCAGCGCGCCGAGTTCCGTGGTGCAGACCGGAGTAAAATCCTTCGGGTGGGAAAACAACAGCGCCCAGGAATTTCCGATCCAGTCGTGGAATTTGATCCTGCCTTCGGTGGTTTCGGCCTCGAAATCCGGGGCCACAGCGCCAATCTGGAGTGCCATGTGACGACCTCATGTTATTCAAGTTACAGTAAAATTCGCCGATTTTAGTATAGGCGGGGAGCGAGGCTAAGTGAACCGCTGGCCTGCAAAAGGGCAGATTGTTCTCTCCCCGAGCGAACCCTTAGCATCTCTTTGTGATCACGGGACCTGCGACGAAAAAATCACCGTGACCAGAAAAGGCGTTTTTGTCCTAGCCAAAAGTCTTGATTGTGCAGCCGCAGCATTTTAATGCCCTCATCTCGCTGGTTTCAGGTCACGGATTCGATAGGTGGATTCGAGCGACCTCGGGAATAAATGCGACCTATCGGCAACCATCTAAAAAACTCGCGATGCGGGTTTTGAACCGTTAACCACCCATTCACGTGCGGGTGGCCATGCTGGACCAGAACAAGAGACTGAGAAGTGAGACTATGCCTGCCTCTGAAACCAATGGCGTTGAAGCAATCGGCGTCCTTGAACCGTCCTGCCGCGCGACCGCAGCCCACGCGCTGACCATCGTGCGCGACGGCGTGATCACCGGCGAGGGCCCCACCACCAAGGGCCGCGTCCATTTTTCCCGCGAACTTGACGCCGATGACGCCGCCTGGTGCGCGCGGATCCTGACCGCGACCGCGGTCGAGGATCAGCCAGTCAGCCGTGCCGAGGCTGAAGCATTATTCGAGATCAGCGACGCGGCTGCCGAGCGGACCGATGATGGTCGTTTCGACGACCTCTTGGCCAAGGCGGTCGCCCATCACGCCGCGTCCGTGTCCGGACTGCCGGTGCCGCCGCGTACGGTGGCGCTGTCGCCGGATACCGATATCGAGAGCTGGGCGCCGATGAAGGCCGCCGGCGTCGACATCGAAGTGCTGGAGTGGATCGCAAGCCAGATGCGCGGCAAGCGCTGCATCAACCGCACCCTGATGGCGATGGTTGCGACCGTCGCCGGCGTCGCCGCGCTGCCGCTGGGGCAGTTGCCCAACGTGTTCGACATCGGGATGTGACCGCATCCAACGCGGATTTCGAGCATGATCCGGAAAAGTGGGCACCGGTTTTCCGAAAAAGATCATGCTCAAACAATAAACTAAACGGCGGGGTTATTTCCCCGCCGTTTTCTGTTTCGGACCGTCCGCTTCAAGGCCGACGGTCCGTCCCTCGAAGCCCGCGGCGTCGAAATAGCGTTGCGAGAGCACACGCTGATATTTGACTGTTGTCCGCAGGCCGTTCGCGGCCGGCTTGGAGACGATCTTTCCGTCCGATGCCTTCGGCGTGATGCCATTGGGCAAGGCCTCCGACATCACCCGGCCGATAAGGCCGCCGGCGGCCGAAGCATGAAGCCCCATGAGCTGCGCGATGGTGATGCCGACGTCGGCGTTGCTGACCGGCAGCGCGTCGACATAGCCGGCCTTGAAGTCCGGGCCGGCCGCCGCCATGAAATTCATGGTGTCGCCGCGGCCGAAGCTGCCGTGCATGCCCTGGCCTTGCCGCAGCACGGTGTCGGCGACCTCGACCGAACAGTTGGTCGGCTCGTCGCAGCCGGCCACATAGGAGCGGAAGTTCACCACGATCGACGGGGTCGGCGTCACAGCCTTGCCCTTCAGGTTGATCTGCGACATCGGCAAGGTGCCTGCAAATTTTCCGAGCGCGTCGTCGACGAACAGACCGCTGACATAGTCCTGTTCGAGCAGCGCCTTGACCGTGCGATCGGCGAGCTTTTTGTCCTTGTTCGGCAGATAGATCAGGTCCGATCCGCCATTGGTGGCCACCACCAGGTCGGGCTTGGCGGGATCCTTGCCGAGCGCGCCGTTGCCGGCCTTGGGGTGGGCATTGCCGGCAACCGGAGCATTCTTGTCGTTGGGATCGAACAGCGGCAGGTCCAACGCCTTGGCCAGGTCGAGCGCGAGGAAGCCCATCGGCAGGAAATCCTTCGGCGTGTCGTCGTAACTGACCTTGGCCGAGGGACTGGTCTTGCTCTCCTTCGAAATCGTCGAGAAACCATGATCCGCCGAGACAATGATATTCGTGCTGGCGGCGAGGCCGAGCTCGTCGAGCGCCTTGCGCAACTGCGCCAGGTTGTTGTCGGCATTCTTGATGCTGGCCATCGAGGACGGCCCGTTGATGCCGGGCGTGACCGTGTTGAGGCTGTCGCCCTGGTTGTGCTGGGTGCCGTCCGGATCGCGCGACCAGAACACCAGCACGAAGGGCTTGTTGCGCGCTTTCAGCATCGGCAGCACTACCTTGCTGGCGACGTCGGCGAAGTAGGCCTGCTGCACGGTGTTGGCGACCGTGGCGCCCGGCGTCTTGGCGTCACCCGCCTTGCCGTTGTCGCCGCGCGCGGGCGCGGTCAGCGGAAGTCCCGCCTTGGTCAGCGCGTCCTTCATCTCGTCGGACAGGGGAACGCCGTTCTTGGCACCGGTTGCGTCGTCGACCACGATCGAATGCAGGCCGGGCTTATCCGCGCGGTCGTTGTGATCGAACAGCAGGGTCGGGCCGACCTTGCCGATCGCCGCGGTCGAAAACCCTTGCGCGCGCGACATCTTCAGGATGGTCTCTTCGTTCAGATAGTCGCCGTTGAAATGCTCATCGATGTCGCCGAGCACCGCGTCGTTCTCGATGAAGGGGACGACGGTGTCGCCTGCCGGCACTGAGCTGAAGCCAGTGTAGATCGTGTTGCTGAAGGTGCCGCTGTCGCCGAGGAAGTGGCCGGTCGCCATCGCCGAGCTGTTGGCCATGGTGAAGGTCGGAAATATCGAATGCGGGTTCTTGAAGTTGACGCCCTTGTCGCGGACCGCAGCCATCGCAGGCGCGGTCTCGGGCGTCACCTTCAGCGCGCGCAAGCCATCCGGCACGAACAGGATCAGATTGTGCGGCGTGGCGTTCTGCGCGGACGCCGCGCTCGCGGCCAATGTGAAAACACTTGCGGACAGCAGCACGATCACGCGGCGCATGAAAATCTCCCCCGAAAAAACGGATTCGCAGCCAAGAGGCCGCTGCTCTGTGTGTAATTTCGCAATGTAACAGATTTGTTACATTCAAAGGGAGTGGTTTCGCCGGTCTGATATGAGAGAGCTTATGCCTTTCTGGCGTCGAGCTGGGAACGGATCGCGCGCACGAGGTCCTCCATCGAGTAGGGTTTCAGCAATACGCCAATTCCGTCCTTGGCCGCACCGGCGGCGGCCTCCTGATAGCCGGTTGCGAGCAGGACCGGCAACGCCGGCCGCCGGTTGCGGATTTCGCGCGCCAGATCCACGCCGCTCATGCCGCCCGGCATCATGATGTCGGAGAATACCAGGCTGACCGGACGCTCGTTTGCAAGCGCACCCAGAGCGGCCGCGGCACTGGCGACGTGGGTGACGCCAAAGCCGATCGATTTCAGCATTTCGGTCGCGAGCGCGGCCACCTCATCGTCATCCTCGACCAAGAGGACCTGGCCCTCGAACGGCCTGCCGGCGCCGGGCACCAAGGCGTCGCCTCGGGGCGGCGCCTTGACGGGCGCCTTGGAGGTGCGGGGCAGGAACAAGCGAACGGTGGTGCCCTTGCCGAGCTCGCTTTGGATATCGACATGGCCGCCGGATTGCTTGACGAAGCCATAGACCTGCGCGAGCCCGAGACCCGATCCCTTGCCGACTTCCTTGGTCGTGAAGAAGGGATCGAACACACGCGTCAGCAGGTCGGCGGGAATGCCCGTCCCGTCGTCTGTGATCGCAAGTTCGACGAAATCCCCACCGAGGCCGCCGAGCGAAAATCCACCCCGATTGCGGGCCGCGATGCCGATCGTGCCCCGGCCCGATATCGCGTCGCGCGCGTTGACGCAGAGGTTGATCAGCGCGAGTTCGAGTTCCCCGGCATCGACCTCGACAGGCCAGAGAATGTCTTCGACGCGAATGTCGACGTGGATATCCCCGCGCAACGAACGAGCGAGGATCTCCCGCATGCCGTCGATCTGCTTGGC
>WNGJ01008735.1_pt1 | contig 10785 bp, 10 predicted proteins | sample 5400611 | NCBI WGS metagenome assembly WNGJ01 (sample SAMN13153375, study PRJNA577476) | soil metagenome | isolation source: 40 cm soil or saprolite under Garry oak tree replicate 1 | place: USA:California | collected 2016-06-15 | reverse complement strand
AAGTTGCTTCAGCCGTCGCGTTGTCTCGATCACGCCCCGCCCCTCAACCTTCCTCAGCATCTCCAGCAGCTCAGGAGCGTCAATATCTATGACGGGCCTTGATCCAATTTCTGGGAAAACATCCGCCTGAAGCCGCGCGAGTAGCCGCGCAAAGTAAGCCGGAACGAATCTATTGCGCTGCTTGCCAAGCCATTCGCGCGCGATGGCCTCGAATGTGTTCTCTGCCGACACCCTGGTGGCGCGCCGCGTTTCCCGCTTCACTTTCGATGGGTCACGACCTGCCGCCAGATCGATTTTGGCTGTGTCCCGCTTCGCCCGCGCCGCAGAAAGAGTGACGGTCGGATAGACGCCGAGGGCGAGGGTTCTGCGCTTCCCAACAAATCGGTAGTCGAGCCGCCAGTAACGTGCACCGTCCGGCTTCACCAGCAGATACATACCGCCGCCATCACTCAATTTGTAAGGCGTCGCTGTTGGCTTTGCATTGCGGATGCGGATGTCGGTCAATTGCATGACGGTATCTCCACGTTCTGTGGGTGACGGTACGATCTCAAGATACCGTCACAGATACCGTCAAATTTTTCGGCTGCAAGGGGTCCCCGGCGAACGATGCCGGGCAGTCGCAGGAACATTTCTCGAACTTTTTCAATGATCTGCGGATGATAGCTGGACTGATGCGAACAATTGCGAACGGGAGATTGGTAGCGGGAGAGGGACTCGAACCCCCGACCCCAGGATTATGATTCCCGTGCTCTAACCAGCTGAGCTACCCCGCCACGGCGTCCATCGTCACGGCTTTATGTGCCGCGGTCGCGAACGCGCGGCATATAAGAAGCAGGTCCTTGGGCATGTCAAGCAAACCCCCCGCTTCCGCCAAGTGCCTGCAAAACGTGCTTATTTCGGCCGAACATTGGGGTCGCCGCCGGGACTGCCGGGCGGCGGGATCACCGGCGTGTTGCCGGTATCCGGCGTCGGCGCGCGGATTTCCGGGTCGACGCCGGTGGGCGGACACAACACGCCGTTGGACCTTGCCAGTTTGTCGGCAAGAGGCTCGCCCGCTTTCCCGGTTGTCGAGCCCTCCGGCGCGATGGTGCCTTGCCGGCGCCGGCTGCATCGGCGCGCAATCGGTGGCGCGGACGGGGGGCGGCGGCGCGGTTTGGGCCGGTGGCGTCGCCGGCCCAGGCGGGGCCTGAGCGACCGCCACGCCGGACACCGCCATCAGCACGCACGACAGAAGGAGCGAGTGTTTGATCCACATGCAGGGAAAACGGCCAGCGCGGGCGGAGGTTCCGCGTCAGTGCATCGCGTCTTCAGGATTTTCGGTAACGGATCAGCGAGAAATGCCCCATCGGCGGCATCGACCGGCGCTCGGTCAGGGTGACGCCGCCATGTCTTGCGGCCCAATCGGCCAGCCGCGCCCAGGGAAATTCCGGCCGCCAGCCGAGCCGCCGCGCCAGCGGCGCGAACGCCAGTTCGAAGATGCGGCGCGGGCCGCCCTCGGCGCCGATATGATTGACCAGGATTAGTTCGCCGCCGGGTTTCAGCACGCGGATGAAATCGTCCAGCGTCGCTTCGGGATCGGGCACCGCGGTGATGACATATTGCGCCACCACCGCGTCGAAAAAACAATCCGCAAAAGCCAGGCTCTTGGCGTCCATCACCGCAAGCGTCTCGACATTGGCAAGACCGAGCGCGGCTACGCGCTGTTGCGCCTTGCGCAGCATCGGCTCGGAAATATCGACGCCACACAATTTCGTGGTCGGCGAGTAATCCGATAGCGACAGACCGGTGCCGACGCCGACATCGAGAATCCGCCCACCGATCTTGTCGGCTTCCACAATGGTCGATTGGCGGCCGTGATCGAAAACCTTGCCGAATACCAGATCGTAGACCGGCGCCCAGCGCTCGTAAGCCTTTGCGACCCCTGCGCGGTCGATATCTGACGCCATGCCCCGCCCTGAAAAAGCCCCGCCCCGAAAAACTCTATCCGCGCATTGCCTCGACGAGCGAGCGCTGCGCCGCAGCTCCGCGGGCCGCAACACCGGCCGCCGCACTTTTCGCGGTCGCGCTCTGGATGAATCCGCCGCCGAGCACGCGCGCCTGGCCCGAGGGCGCATCGTAGAACACGCAGGCCTGGCCGGGGGACACCCCTTCTTCGCCGGCGACGAGTTCGACTTCATAACCAGCGCCTGCCGCACGCAGCCAGGCCGGCTGCGGCGCGCGGGTCGATCGCACGCGCACGAAAATCTCGAGACCAGCGCCGACCGCGCGATCGAGCGCGCCGTCACCGATCCAGTTGACGTCGCGCAGCATGATGCGATCCATCCGCAGCGCCTCGCGCGGGCCCACCACGACGCGGCTTCTGTCCGCCTCCAGCCGTACCACATACAGCGGCGCGCTGGAGGCGATACCCAATCCCCGCCGTTGGCCGACGGTGAAATGAACGATGCCCTGATGGCTGCCGATGACGCGGCCCTCGAGGTCGACGATGTCGCCGGGCTCGATGGCGTTCGGCCTCAACCGCCCGATGATATCGGTATAGCGCCCGCTCGGCACGAAGCAGATGTCCTGGCTGTCGTGCTTATCCGCAACCTCAAGCCCGAAGCGCCGCGCCAGCTCCCGCGCTTGCGGTTTGGTCATGTCGCCCAGCGGAAACCGCAGATAGTCGAGCTGTTCGCGCGTGGTCGCGAACAGGAAATAGCTCTGGTCGCGATCGGCGTCGGCGGCGCGAACAAGCGCACGCGATCCATCGCCCAGACGGCGCGACGCCACGTAATGCCCGGTCGCGAGCGCCGCGGCGCCGAGTTCGCGCGCCGTCGCCAGCAAATCGCGGAATTTGACCGAGCGGTTGCATTCGATGCATGGCACCGGCGTCTCGCCGGAAGCGTAGCTGTCGGCGAAATTGTCGATCACCGATTCACGGAAACGGTTTTCGTAGTCCAGCACATAATGCGGAATGCCGAGCCGCTCGGCGACATTGCGCGCATCGTGGATGTCCTGCCCGGCGCAGCAGGCGCCCTTGCGGTGGGTGGCCGCGCCGTGATCGTAAAGCTGCAGGGTGATACCGACGACGTCGTAGCCTTCGGATTTCAACAAGGCGGCCGTCGCCGACGAATCGACGCCGCCGGACATGGCGACGACGACCCTGGTGTCCTGTGGACGGCCTTCGAGATCCAGACTGTTCAGCATTATCCCGGTCATCGATGCGGTCGCTTTCGGCGGCAAGCGCCGCGCGATCAGAAAGCCACTTTGCGAATAGTCAAAAAGCCTTGTCGTTAGAATGCTTTGGAGCGGTCCCGGGAGCGCGTGCGCTGGGTCGGAAGGCTGCAAAGCTGCCCTTTAATATAGGCCGTATTCCCGTCAGGCAATCAGGCGAAGTGGTTTTGCAGGTGGCAGACGGCAAATCTTGCCGCCGGGCAGAAACAGAGCGGCCGGCTGCAGCTTTGTATTTTGCCCGGGCTTCTTGTAAACACTTGAAATACCTATATTTTTTTTATTTCACGAGGTGGCCCGGTCCTTGCTGATCTCGGTTCTAGTTTCATTGCAAGAGGCCACCGCCCGTGTCCAGCCTGACGACAGAACCTGCCATCAGCGCGTCCCTTCAAGGCGTGCCGCCGCCGAGGTCCGTGAAGCGCGACCAACCAACCGGAAACGATAGTTTCTCGGCACTGGTCGACAGCAACACGGCGGCGGCCGACGTCAGCAGCGAGCGCGCAACCTCAACGGCGCAGGACCAATCGGCGTCGCAACGCCGTTCCGACGACGCTGCGGCCACCGCGGACAACAACGCATCGGGCAACAGCGCGGCCCGCGACAGAGCTGCCAGTGACAGAGCGGCCAGTGACAGAGCGGCCAGTACCGGTCCGGACGACCGCGACGCCGTCGCGGCCCGGCAACCCGGCGGCGCCAGCGCAGACACCGGTATTGATGCGGCGCAACGTTCCAAAGCCAAGTCCGGCGCCTCGAAAGCCAATACCGCGAAATCGACCGACAAACCGTCCTCCGACAACGCCGTAGCCGATGCGACAGCCGATGCCGCGACCGATCCCACCGCCGCAGCGCTGCCGATTGTGCCGGCCTTGCCGGTGCCAAACCCGGTGGCGGTTGTGCTGCCCGCCGTCATCGCGTCGACCGATGCTCCCGCTGCTCCACCCGCACCGGCCAATGCCAATGCGCCGCTTGCGATCGCGGCGGCGGCAATCGCGGCCAGTTCGGCGGCTGCGGCAGCCCCACCGGTTGCCTCAGCGGCGCAAGTCAAAGTCGGTTCCGATGCGGCGGCCGAGGTGACCGCTTCCCCCGCAGCGACCGACACTACCGAAGCTGCCGCAGCGGCGACTGCGACCGCGACCGCAAAGATCGCCACCCAAGCGGCAGCAAGCCAGACGGTCGCCGCCGCTGCCAAACCGCCGCCGGAACAGACCGATGCCACCGCGACAACCCTGACAACCGCTACAACCACGGGCGCATTGGCCGCTTCCGTTGCGGCGACGGCGCCGGTCGCGCCGAAACCCACACCCGCCAAGGCGCCGGTTTTGGCGCAAGCCGCGACACCGGTATCGGGCGAGCCGGACGCCGCATCGGACACGCGAGATCCGTCCGCCGAGATCCCGCTGACCCCGGCGGCTCAAGGCAACATCGCCCAGCAACCGGTCGACGCAGGCAAACCCGATACGAGCGATGGTATTGTCGCAGCGAAGCCCGACGCCTCGGTCAGCTTGTTGTCCGCAGCCGCAACCGCCGTATCCGCTTATGAGCGTTCAGCGCCGGCGGCGGCGGCGCATCCCGTAACCGAGACATCCGATGCAGGGGTGCAGGCGAGCACCGCCACGGTCCAGCCGCAGCTTCCCTCCGCGGCGACCGCTGCGGCGCCCGCAACAAGTTTGACCGCCTCGGCAGCCACGAACGCCCCTGTGCCTTTGAGTGGGCTGGCGCTTGAGATCGCCGCCTCGGCGCGCAGCGGCAAAAGCCGTTTCGAAATCCGTCTCGATCCGGCCGATCTTGGCCGCATCGATGTTCGCATCGATGTCGATCGTAACGGCCAGGTGACCTCGCATTTGTCGGTCGAAAAGCCGGAGACGCTGTCAATGTTGCGCCACGACGCCCCCCAACTGCAGCAAGCGCTGGACGATGCCGGCTTCAAGACCGGCAGTGGCGGCCTGCAATTCAGCCTGCGCGACCAGTCTTCCTCCGGTCAGAACAGTGGCAACGAAACCGGCGGCAACGGGCAGCGCCTGGTCATCAGCGATGAAGACACCATCCCACCCGCACTAGCGGGACGAACCTATGGCCGCGTGCTCGGATCGAGCAGCGGCGTGGACATCAGGGTCTGAGGAGACGGACATGACAGCAGCAGCATCAGGCGTAAACCAGGTTGTCTCGGGAACCACGCCCCTGCCCGCAGGTTCGTCGGGGTCCACCAGCGGGACACTCGCCGCCAACTTTCAGACCTTTCTGACCCTGCTGACCACGCAGCTGCAGAACCAGAACCCGCTCGATCCGCTCGATACCAATCAGTTCACCCAGCAACTGGTGCAGTTCGCGTCGGTGGAGCAGCAACTCAAGACCAACGATCAACTGAGCACGCTGGTTTCGCTGCAGCAGACCACCCAGTCGACGCAGGCGCTGGGATTTGTCGGCAAGACCGCGGTCGTCGACGGCAGCGCCGCGGCGATGAGCAACTCGCAGGCCGCCTGGCTTCTGGACGTCCCGAAAGACTCCACCGTCAATATCTCGATTACCAATAGCGCCGGGCAAACCGTTTACAGCAAGGACTACGCCATCAGCGCCGGCGACGGTCAGAGCTTCACCTGGGACGGCAAGGGCAATGACGGCACCCAGTGGCCGGATGGCAATTATAAATTAACCGCCACCGCCACCGACAATTCGGGCGCTGCCGTGGCTATCTCCACCAAGATCGCGGGCGTGGTGAATTCGGTAGACCTTACCCAATCGCCGCCCTTGCTGGCGATCAACGGCCAGACCTACACGGTCAACCAGATCAAGGGCATCATCAACTAACCGACCGGGGTTGATCGACCCGGGCTCCCGCCATCGGGCCCGATCGAGCGTCGTTTCATTTCACGGCCTGCCTCAACCCGGCGTCCGCCAGCGCCCGGGCCAACGGTTTTGGAGCATTTTCAAGGGAGTTTCGTATTGAGGCCTTATGCTTAGGTAAATTTTAAGTCGCGGGGCGTAGGTTGGTACCGTGAGTTCAGTGGTTGAGAGTTTGTGAGTACGCCATGACAGAACCCCATCGCCCGAGGGTGAAATACGTCATCGGGCCTGACGGCAGTCCGTTAACAATTGCGGATTTGCCCGCACCCGGAACCAAACGGTGGGTTATTCGCCGTAAGGCTGAAGTTGTTGCCGCGGTCCGCGGCGGCCTGCTCTCCCTTGAGGAGGCTTGCAGCCGCTATACACTGACGGTCGACGAATTTCTGTCCTGGCAGTTTTCCATCGACCAGCACGGCCTTGCAGGACTGCGCACCACCCGTATCCAGCAATATCGGCAATAGGCGCGTTCCGGAACCGGCGGCATTTGATGAAAAACGACTTCGCCTTGCGAAGCCGGTCTTTTTCACGTTTGACTTTGGCCATGGCTGTTAACCTGCGTTAACCATATCGAAACCATCCCATAGGCAATAATTGCCCAGTCGGCTCTTGGGGCCGAATCTCAGGGGCGGTTGTTTTGCAGGGTCTTGCAAGTTTCCTAAAGGGGTTGGGTGCTTCCCGGTTGATGGCGATGGTTGCGGTAACCGCCGCGCTGATCGGCTTCTTCGGCTTTGTCATCATGCGTGTCACCACGCCGCAGATGACCACCCTGTTTACCGACCTCAGCACCGAAGATTCCTCCGCCATCATCAAGGACCTGGAACGCCAGGCCATTCCCTTCGAACTGCGCAACGATGGCGCCGCGATCATGGTGCCGAAGGACAAGGTCACGCGGCTGCGCATGAAGCTCGCCGAGGGCGGATTGCCCAAGGGCGGTGGCGTCGGCTACGAGATCTTCGATAAATCCGACGCGCTCGGCACCACCAGCTTCGTCCAGAACATCAATCATTTGCGCGCGCTGGAGGGCGAGCTTGCCCGGACCATCCGCGCCATCGACCGCGTCCAGGCAGCCCGCGTCCATCTGGTGCTGCCCGAGCGGCCGCTGTTTTCGCGCGAAACACCCGAACCGTCGGCCTCGATCGTGGTGCGCGTGCGCGGCGCGCTGGACCCGCAGCAGATCAAGGCCATCCGCCATTTGGTCGCCTCCGCCGTCAACGGCCTGAAGCCGCAGCGGGTGTCGATCGTGGATGAAGCCGGGCAATTGCTCGCGGACGGCGCCACCGGCGACGCCGATAATTCCATCGGCGACGAGCGCCGGGCCGGCTTCGAGAAGCGGATGCGCAATCAGGTCGAGGCGATCGTTTCTTCGGTGGTCGGAGCGGGGCGCGCCCGCGTCCAGCTCTCGGCCGACTTCGACTACAACAAGATCACCCAGACCTCCGACAAGTTCGATCCGGAAGGCCGGGTGCTGCGCTCGAGCCAGACCAGGGAAGAATCCAGCCTGACCGCCGACAATAGCGGCCAGGTCACCGTCAACAACGAATTGCCGGGCAATCAGAACCGGGACAATGCGACCGCGGCGCGCGACCAGAGCAAGAAGAGCGAAGAGACCAACAACTACGAAATCTCCCGCACCACCAAGACCGAAGTGACCGAAGTCGGGCGCGTCAACCGCATCTCGGTCGCGGTGCTGGTCGACGGCAGCTATGCCAAGAACGAAAAAGGCGAGATGGTCTATCGAGAGCGCGGCAAGGAGGAACTCGACCGTATCGCAACGCTGGTGCGCTCGGCGATCGGTTTCGATCAGAAGCGCGGCGACCAGGTCGAGGTCGTGAACCTCAAATTCGCCGAAGCGCCGGCCGTCCCTCCGGTCGCCGAGCCGACCGGACTGCTTGGCATGTTCCAGTTCACCAAGGATGACGTGATGTACGTCATCGAACTCGGCGTCATGATGCTGCTTAGTCTCGTGGTGCTGTTCATGGTGATCCGTCCGCTGGTCAAGCGCATCCTGGCCTCCGAAGTGATCCCCGCGCTCACAAGCGACGATCCGCTGCCGGCGCTGACCGATGGCAGCGCAGCTCCAGGCCAGAACCTCATTCCCGGCGCCAATGCCACCGCACAGATGATCGACGTCGCCCAGGTCCAGGGCCAGGTCCACGCGCAATCGGTCCATCGCGTCGGCGAACTGGCCGACCGAAACCCGAACGAGACCGCCAACATTGTCCGTCAATGGCTAACCGAGCCGGCAACCTGACATGGCCGTACCGCAAACCACCAACGCCAGCGATATTACCAGCGTCATCGCCACGCTGGCGAGCCGTCAGACCAATCGCCCGAAAGGCCAGCCGCCGAGCGGCCCGAAACGCGCCGCCATCCTGATGCTGGCGCTGGGAGAGCAATATGGCGGCAAGGTTTGGTCGTTGCTCGACGACGACGAGGTGCGCGAACTCTCGATGCACATGTCGACGCTGGGCACCGTCGAGGCCGACGTGGTGGAAGACCTGCTGCTTGAATTCGTCTCGAGGATGTCGGCATCCGGCGCGCTGATGGGAACCTTCGACGGCACCGAACGGCTGCTGCAGTTATATCTGCCCGCCGAGCGCGTAACCGGCATCATGGACGAGATTCGCGGCCCCGCCGGCCGCAACATGTGGGAGAAGCTCTCCAACGTTCAGGAAGAGGTGCTCGCCAACTACCTCAAGAATGAATACCCGCAGACCATCGCCGTGGTGCTGTCGAAGCTGAGGCCGGAGCACGCCGCGCGGGTGCTCGCGATCCTGCCCGAGGACATGGCGCTCGATGTGGTCGGCCGCATGCTGAGAATGGAGGCGGTGCAGAAGGAAGTGATCGAGCGCGTCGAACAGACGCTGCGTACCGAGTTCATGTCGAACCTGTCGCAGACCCGCCGTCGCGACGCCCACGAGGTGATGGCCGAGATCTTCAACAATTTCGACCGCCAGACCGAAACCCGCTTCATCACTTCGCTGGAGGAAGAGAACCGCGAGTCGGCCGAACGCATCAAGGCGCTGATGTTTACCTTCGACGACCTGGTCAAGCTCGACTCCGCTTCGGCCCAGACGCTGATGCGCCACGTCGACAAGGACAAGCTCGGCATCGCCCTGAAGAGCGCCAATGAGGATGTCCGCGGCTTCTTCCTCGGCAACATGTCGTCCCGCGCCGGCAAGATGCTGCTGGACGATATGGCCGCGCTCGGACCGGTACGGCTGCGCGACGTCGACGAGGCCCAGGCGCTGCTGGTCAATCTCGCCAAGGACCTCGCCGCCAAGGGCGAAATCATGCTGACCAAGAACCGCGCCGACGACGAACTGGTGTACTGATGGCCGCGCCCGCAAAATTCCTGTTCGACATGGACTTCTCCGCGCCGGACAAGTCGCGCGAGAAGCCCGCCACGCCTGCGGAGATCGCGCAGAAGATCGCGGCCGCCGAAGCCCGGGCCTATCGCGACGGTTACGATGCCGGGCAACGCGAAGCCAAGGCGGAAAGCGACCGTCGTACCGCGCTGGCGCTCGAGGAGATCGGACTGGCCATTCAGGGCATCGCAACGCGGTTCTCCGGCATTGAAATCCGGATGGAGACCGAGGCCGTCGATGTCGCGGTCGCGGTGGCGCGCAAGCTGTGCAGCGAGTTGATTGCCGGCGAGCCGCTCGGCGAGATCACGGGTCTGGTGAGCGATTGTTTCTCGCACCTGGTTTCGACGCCGCATCTGGTGGTCCGGATCAATGATTCCCTCTATGAGGCCGCGCGCGAGCGGATCGAGCGGCTGGCGAAACAAAGCGGCTTCGAGGGCCGTCTGGTGATCCTGGCGGAGCCGGAGCTCGCGACCGGCGATTGCAGGATAGAATGGGCCGACGGCGGCGTCGTACTGGAGCGCGCGGCGATCGAAGCCAAGATCAACGAACTTGTCGGGCGCTACATCGCATCCCGAGGTCAGGCCGGAACCACATGAGGAATGAACCATGAGCGATACCGACGGACAGGTTCCGCTACCCGATCTCAACGCCGCCGACGTGCCGCCAATCGATGATCTGGCCTACAACGAGGACGAACAGGCCTCGCGCATCGCGGCCGACCTGGAAGCCGTGTTCGACGTGCCGGTGCAGGTTTCGGCCGTGCTCGGCCGCTCCAAGATGGATGTCGGCGAGTTGCTGAAACTCGGGCCCGGCACCGTGCTGGAGCTCGATCGCCGCGTCGGCGAAGCCATCGACATCTATGTCAACAACCGGCTGGTGGCGCGCGGCGAGGTGGTGCTGGTGGAGGACAAGCTTGGCGTAACCATGACGGAAATCATCAAGGCCGAACGCACCTGAAGCTCACTCATACGGCGCTTGACGGGCGCGAACAGACGAACAGGAGATTACCATGCGGCTTCTCATCGTTGGCACATTGAAGGGCCAGCTTACGACAGCCACCAAGATCGCCATGGACAACGGCGCTTCCGTGACCCATGCGGAGGACCACGAACAGGCGATGCGCGTGCTGCGCGGCGGCAAGGGCGCCGATCTGCTGCTGGTCGATGTCGGCCTCGACATCCGCGACCTTGTGATGCGGCTGGAGGCCGAGCACATTCACGTGCCGATCGTCGCCTGCGGCATCTCCAACGACGCCCGCGCCGCGGTGGCCGCGATCCACGCCGGCGCCAAGGAATACATCCCGCTGCCGCCCGATCCGGAATTGATTGCCGCGGTGCTCGCCGCGGTGGCCAACGATTCCCGCGAC
>WNGJ01008734.1_pt1 | contig 10785 bp, 5 predicted proteins | sample 5400611 | NCBI WGS metagenome assembly WNGJ01 (sample SAMN13153375, study PRJNA577476) | soil metagenome | isolation source: 40 cm soil or saprolite under Garry oak tree replicate 1 | place: USA:California | collected 2016-06-15 | reverse complement strand
CTTACAAAGACTGCAAGCCGCCGAAAAAGCCGCTGTTCCTGGGCGTTGAGCAGGTCATAGCTCCACTTGAGCGTGTTGCGCAGTGTCTGCTGGCGGTCCGGTAACGTGCGAACGCCGCTGGTGAGTATCTCGAAACGCTGCGAGAGGCGGGCCAGCAGAGCACGTGGGGGAAGGAGTTTGACGCGAGCTGCTGCTAGTTCAATCGCCAGGGGTAGGCCATCCAACTGCGCGCAGACCTCTGTGACTGCACTCGCATTGGATGGTGTGAGTTGGAAGGTGGGTATGATCGCTTGCGCGCGCTGGACAAAGAGAGCTATTGCTGCATAGTGTGAGAGATCCTCGATCGTGGGTGATTGCTTGAAATCGGGCAAAGCGAGCGGAGCCACCGGATACTCGTGTTCAGCTTGAAGATACAACACGGCGCGGCTCGTTATAACGATCTTGAGCAAAGGGCAGGCGGTGAGCAGGTCTTCCACGAGGGGAGCAGCCGCGACTACCTGCTCAAAGTTGTCAAGAATGAGTAGCAGGTGCTTGCTGGTCAGCCAGAGCTTCACTTGTTCGAAGATCGGCTGCACGCCAAGCAGGTGAATGTCAAGCTTTTGCGCAATGGTGGAAACCACAAGCCTGGGATCGCTGACCAGGGCCAGTTGGACAAAGCAGATACCATCAACAAAGTCCGTTCGCATCTCCTTGGCGATCTGAAATGCCAGGCGGGTTTTGCCAATGCCACCTGTCCCAACAAGTGTGAGGAGGCGCACCTCCGGGTTTCTGAGCAGGGTAGTAATCGCAGCCACGTCTTGCTCACGCCCGATGAGTGGGGTAAAGGTAGTCGGCACCTTCCAGAGAGGCTCTGGTTTGACGGCGCTTTGAAGCCCCTCGCTTCCCGCAGGAAGTGCAGATGAATGCAGCGAGGGTGGGGTGGTGGACACTCCCTGGGCGGCCAGCTCCAATGCAGTGGCAAAGTCCTGTACCCGGGTAAAGCGCTGCTCAGGCTCTTTAGCGAGTGCTTGCAGCACAATCTGCTCAATTGCAGGGGAGAGGTCGGGCACTTGCTCGCGCAATGATGGAGGAGACATCGAAAGGTGTTGCATAGCCATTTCGATGGGGGATCCTTGAAACGGTGGCCTGCCGCAGAGCCACTCGTAGATTACTATACCCAGCGCATATTGGTCACTGGCGGGTCGCGGGTGGCCTTGCAACTGCTCGGGAGCCAGGTAGCGCGAGGTACCTGCTACCCGTTTGGTCAGGTCGTGAGTACTATAGGACGGATGTGTATGGGATGTCATTACAGAAAGGCCAAAATCGCTGAGCAGGAGTTCGTGCCTGGACCCCAGCAGCATATTCTCTGGCTTGACGTCACGGTGAATCAAGTGCTGATCGTGAGCGTACTGCAACGCCGAAGCTATCTGCTGCACATACGTAACGACTCTATCTACGGGCACGCGAGAGTTGACCGGGTGACGTTCTCGCAGGTTCCCATTCGGCGCATACTCCATTACCAGGAACGGCAGGTCGTCATCGACAGCAAAATCTAGAACGCGCACAATATGAGGATGTGCGAGGCGAACGAGCATCTGAGCTTCCTCTAAGAAAGCAGTTCGCTCCTCGTCAATGAGTGAAACGTGCAAGAGTTTGAGCGCAGCATGGCTCTTGAGATAGATGTGCTCACCCAGATAAACATCGGCAAACCCGCCATGTCCGAGAAGGCGAAGCAAGCGGTAGTTACCCAGTTGGTGACCCACACGGTCGGTCATAGTGTCCTCCAATTCGGCAGGCTATTTTTCCTTTGTAATGTCCTCAGCCGCTGAATGAGTGGGTGCAGTTGTCGTCACCGGGAGTTCTTCTGGTTGCTTCACGGTAGGCTCCTGTGCCTCATCTGAAAACTCCTCCTTGTGCGTCTGCCGGTACTGAATCCAGATAGCAGTGAATAGTGCCTGTAACAGCCCGGCTGTGGGCGCAGCGAAGATGGCGCCAAAAGGGCCGAATAATTCTGATCCAATAGTCAAGGCGATCAGCATGATTGCGGGGTTGAGTTGGACGGCCTTGCCGATGAGGCGCGGGGCAAGAATGTAGCCTTCAAAGATATGTACGAGAACAAAAAATATCAGCACAATGATGGCCTTGACCCATCCTTGTGTCAACGCGAGCAAGACAGCGACGGTTCCTGAGAAGATCGTGCCAAGTACCGGGATGAACTCTGTGACGAAAGTGAGCACCCCCATCAACACGGCGAAAGGGAAGCCGATAATAAACAGACCTACCCCAACAAGAAACCCGATGATTGTGCATAGCAAGATCTGCCCGCGGATGTAACCACCGACGACACGCTGCAATGTGTCGATCATTGAGCCTATCTGCCCACGACGCGACCTGGGAGTCGCTTTCCGTAGCCACCCGACTGCACGTGCGCCGTCTACCAGCAGGTAAATGCTGATCACTACTGTTAACAGGATGTTCAACATACCACCGGCAACTCCACCGAGCAATGGTAAGAGCCCGCCTGCGAGCGAACCTGCGAGGTTTGATAAGGTTGCTCCGACCTGCTGCTGGAGAGCAGTAATTTGGGCCTGTGTCAGACCAACTTTCAAAAGCAATGCCAGAAGGGTAATATGCCCACTGCTGTCGGGCTTCAACCAGCCACCGACACTTTGTCCAAGTACCCCCATCTGATAAATGGCCGTGCTCACAACAGAGAAGAAAACTGCTCCTAAAATGACGAAGACGATCAGATAGGCAAGCACAATTGCCAGGGCTCGCGGCATAACCTTGCGAAATAGCTCTACCACCGGGGTGATGGCATAGGCAATGAGTGCCGCAATCACGACAACAAGCACTGATGTAGTGATATGACTGATTCCCCAGAGAATGGTCACTGTCAGTGCGATGATGGCCAGGATTGTGAGTAAAACGAGCAATCGCCTGTACCAAACTCGCACTTGGCCGGTGTCATGTTGCGATGGCTCTTTTTGATTAGAAAATAAGAGCATTCGATGACTGCCTTTCAAAACATAGGAACGTGTATTGATTACTGCAGAGAGCTGGAATTAGGACAATCTCCACTCGTAATGTTAACAATTATCATCTACTCTCATAGCCCTATTTTAGCAGCCTCTGCAATCCCCTACCTGAATAATTACCTTGCTAGTATAACATAGAGTGTACTGATGAGGAACCAAGCTGTCGCTTCGTGTTGCCTCAACCCCTCCTGATAGGCTATACTTGCAACAACAAAGCGAAACCTGTGCGGGAGGAGAGATGAGCACAAAAAAAGTAGATACTGACCGTCGGGGCCTACCTCTCGTGCCTGCACGTCTGCAACAGCAGGCGCAGAGGCGCAAACGCTCCGTTGCCCAGATGCCCCGCTGGCGTCGTCCTTTCACCGGTTATGTGCTAAGTATCCCTTTTGTTGGGGTAACATCACTGGGAGTACTATGGGTACAACACCTGTTTCCCGATTTCTACTTCTTCGACGGACCTCTACTGCTCGCGATCATGGTCATGGCGCTGATTTGGGGCGTTGGCCCGGCACTCTTCTCTGCGCTCATCAGTACTGCAGTTCTTACTTATCTGTTTATTCCTGTTTCCCAGAGCCTGGATGTTACCGCCTGGAAAGCTCTCTTGCCGGTTGCACCTTTCTTGCTTTCCGGCGTGATCATTGCTCTCGTTACCGGCCAGCGTGAGTCTGCTCGGCGCCGAGCTCACTTTGCAGAGCAAGAGGAGCAGGAGCGGGCAAATGAACTGGAGGCAACCTTTGAGGCGATGGCGGATGGAGTGATTGTCTTCGATAACAAGGGGCACATTTTGCGGACAAATGCCGTGGCCCGCGGCATTTTTGCATTGGATAGCAGGCCCAAACCCAAATTCTCGCTCCGTTTGCGGCGTGAACGCAAACCCGCGTTGGAGATGCTCGATGAGCACGGTCAGCCCCTTTCCGAGGAGCGATCGCCGCTCGCGCGTATTCTGAACGGTGAGGTATTGACGAGCGCGCATGCGATGGACATGATGCTGCGCACACAGGATGGGGACGAGGTACAGTTGAACATCACCGGGGCACCGGTGTACAACTTCGGGGGCCGCCCAATCGGTGCTATCTGTGTCTACCGCGATGTTACAGAGCGGCGGCGACTGGAACGACGTACCCAGGATGCGCTGAATGCCCTGCTAGCGATGGCAGAGGCCCTCGTGCAGGTACCTGATGACGCCAACTCCGTGCGAGAGCATCCAGTGGTGGAGGAGCAAACACCTCTAACTGTGACTGAAGTAGCACGGCGATTGGCCGAACTGACGTGTAGTGTCCTGGGCTGTCGTCGTGTTGGCATCGTCGCTGTAGAGCCGGAGACGGGTATGCTGCGCCCTGTGGTGGTCGTCGGAATCCCGGCTGAACAGGAACGGCGGTGGCGAGCCGATCAGCAACAGTACGGCCGCTTGAGTGACAGCCCATACCCTGAACTCGTCGCTCGGCTGCGCGCACGTGACGTGTTGCTGCTCGACATGACGCAGCCACCGTTCCTTGATCAACCCAACCCGTATGGTGTGCGCACAATGCTGATCGCGCCGATGTTCGTGGGCGATCAACTGGTTGGCATCCTCGCCCTGGATTATGGCGGTGTAGAGCACGAATATACGGAAGAGGAGATGGCGCTCGCCGGGGCGATAGCGAAGCTTGCGGCCCTGGTGATCGAGCGTGAGCGCCTGCTCTACGAACGAGCGAAAGCGCAGGCAAATGAACTCGCCTTGCGTGAAGCCAACCGGCGCATGGATGAGTTTCTTGGTATGGCCGGCCACGAGTTGAGGACGCCGCTTACGGCCATCAGCGGCAACATTCAGTTGGCAATGCGCCAGGTGAAAAAAAGCATGCATGAGGACGGGACGTATACCGACGACCTGGCTAGCAAACTCGAATTGATACAAAGCCTGCTCGACCGTGCGGAGCGTCAGGTACGGCTACAGAACCGATTGGTGGGCGATCTGCTGGATATCTCGCGTATCCAGGCGAACAAGATAGCACTGAAGCTGGGACTCTGCAACGTGGTTGCTATTGTCCGTGAGGCTGTCCAGGATCAAAGCCTCTTGGCCCCTGCGCGCAGCATTCGTCTCCATCTACCTTCAGAGGCGACTGTTCCTGTGGTGGCCGATGCCGATCGTATCGGCCAGGTTATCACGAACTACCTGACCAACGCTCTCAAGTACTCGCCGGCTGATCGGCCCGTTGAAGTCTTCCTTGCGATCGAAGGGCGCATGGCGCGCGCTTCGGTGCAAGATGAGGGACCAGGACTGTCCCCGGCGGAACAGCAAGCTATCTGGGAACGCTTTTACCAGGTAGAGAGAATTAAAGCGCAGAGTGGTTCCGGCACCGGGTTAGGGCTTGGATTACACATCTGCCGGACGATCATCGAGCAACATCAAGGACAAGTTGGTGTCCAGAGCTCACCAGGAGAAGGGTCCACCTTCTGGTTTACTTTGCCGTTGGCTCGCGAGTAAACCTGGCACGCGCAAGCAGGGACGTTGGGCGAGACAAACATCTCCTGGGGAAGTCGTTCTCCCTATCTTCTACCGGTGATACCACACCTCCATTGGCATAAGCGGTATGTCCTTGAAACGCTTTGCCTGTCTCTCTCGTGTTAGAGAAGGAGCAAATTCGGTATCTGCCAAAAGAGTTGGAGCATGGCTATGTCTCTAGATACAGAACAGTTAGCAGGAGAATCGCAGGCGACAACCAAAACGATCCTCCTCGTCGAGGATGATCCGTACATTAGCTCATTCCTCGTTGAGGCTATTGCGCAGGAGACACCCTATCGAGCGATTGTGGCAAGCGATAGCACTGCCGCATTGAAGCTTGTGCGGCACTTCGCACCTTGCCTCTTTGTGCTGGACTACGGGTTGCCGGGTATGAACGGCATCGAACTCTATGACCGCCTCCATATCAATCAAGCGTTAGCAACGATCCCCACGATCTTGATCACCGCGAATCGCCGCGTACCTCAACAGCAGATTCAACAACGCCAGCTCATCGTCTTCATGAAACCATTCGAATTGGATTCATTCCTGGCAACGATTGAAACCCTCCTCACTGCATCGTGAGCGAGGGGTGGAAACACAGACTCGTCATTGTGAGCTTTTCTTTTCCCGTGTTTAGCCGAGCTCGACATCGACAGAGCGGAACTGGACCAGGCTGATGACCAGCAGCACCACGGCCACGCCGGTCATGCCCAGGAAGTTGGTCCAGTTCATGCCGAGGAAAATCGGGTTGCCATACAGGTGGAAGATGGAGAGCGACATGGCCCAGATGGGCATTGGGACTATCCCTTCGAGCAATTCCTGCACGAAAGCCAGGGCGAGATACGTGCTCAGGAGGCCCAGGGTAATCAGCGCCATAGGGAGCACGTTGAAGCTGGCGGCCAGGATGTCAAGAGGAAAGAGGGGGTTCCTGTTGCTAGACTGACTCATAGCAGAGAACTCACAGCAGGACGAACCTTCTGCTGCAAGTTGCTGGTGAACGTGCCTCCTTGAGGAAATCAGTTCGTGCTCATACACCCGTTCGAGCCCTGAGTATTTTGAAGACAAGTCAAGACTGGAGCTGAATCTGGACTCATCCCTCCTCTACTGAGCAAGCAGTAAGTTGGAGACACTCGACACGTCGCGGAGCCTCTTCCTCACGCGGATTATGAGTAGAACGTTGTGTTCTTCTCCCAACTCGTCGAGATGGCTGGCAACAACGAGGGGTCCTGAACGTCGAAATTGTCGGAGTCGTCTCCCCAGACCCAGATAGCGTGATTGCACCCTGCTTCTTCGAGCACATTCAGTTGCTGTTGCAGAAAATCGTCACATTTTGTGCAGCTATGCTTCACGCCGAACTCGGTCACAGCGACCGGGATGTCGGGGAATTTAGACTTGAAATCATCAATGTGCTGATAAGCCGTTCGGGCCAGGGAAAAATCGAACGGATTCTGGCCTGCACCATCCACATCGTCAGTGTAATTGAACGGCTCATACTGGTGGACGGAGCACACCAACTTGCTTCCCGCAGGCATCTGCCAGTCTCTCAGCACATCCGGTGACGCCCAGGACGATGGCTGGACGAGGATCGGTGTATCCGCATCCACGGCTCGAATAGCCGTGATAGTTTGTTCGCAGAGCTGCTGCCATCCCGCGCGGAACAGGTCCTCGTCCTCCTCCACGTCGGTGCGAGTGTGTGGTTCAACCAGGAGGTCGTACCCTGCGACACACTCCTGGTCCTTCAACCGGTTGGCAACAAACTGCCACATCCCGGTAAACGCAAGTTTGGATGGGTGCCCTGGTTGATGCAGAGATCGCTCGAGCGGTCCAGGCAAGAAGTCTAGCAGATCTTTGTCATTGCGGCCCGGGCCGGTACGAAAGGTGATGACGACGAAGAGCCCGGCTATTGCAGCGGCACCCACCACATAGTCAAGCTGCCGAACGGTATCTGGATCGGCCTCGTAGGGCGGTGAGGTCTGGAATGGTCCCGGCATCGACAGGACAGCCATATTTGCTCCAGCTTTCCGAAGTGCTATGAAGATGTCCGGGTCATATACTGGAACGAACGGAGGACCCGATCCACCGTCGAACGCCTCGATCCGGCCCCGGTAGACGAGATTCGCCCCGCGCAGTGTCGTTTTGGAGACCATTCCAGAACGGGGGCAAACAGTTCGCTTGGTAAATGGAGAATAGATTTGCAGAAACAAACGAGGACCAATGTGCATTTCGGCAAGCGTTCGATTTGCTCCTCGTTGAGGAATGGTCTCCTAACTTTAGCATTGCTCAGATCAGCATCGGTCAGCTCGGTACCCAATTGGAAGACACTTTATTATGATACATCAGCGCTCATCCTTGTATCTTGGCTCGTATTGCTTTGACGCGGGCTTCGTATTCTGCTGCTTCCGCTTCCCGTTTTGTGTTGTGGAGCAATGAAGCGTAGCTCTCCAAGATGTTGACCACATCAGGATCTTCTGGTCCTAGTACCTGCTCATATATCGTCAATGCCTGTTGATAAAGCGGTTCAGCCTCTGCATACCTGCCCTGTTCATCATAGAAAGCTGCTATATTTTTCATGAAAATCACCCATTTGCGATTCTTGGGTTGGTGATGCTGCCATATTGCTAGCGCTCTCTCATAGAGCGGTTCGGCCTCTGCATATCTCCTCTGGTCGTGATACAGCTTCGCAACGTTGCCTCGAATCTGTCCCACAACTGGGTCTCCGAGTAGGGGAAGTTGCTCCAAGATGGTCATTGCTCGTTGATAGAGTGGTTCGGCCTCCGCATACCTTTCCTGATCATAGTACAGTTTCGCTAGATTGTTGAAGGAGATGGCGCCACCGAGTGTCTGGAGATTGTTGGTCTTCTCCCTTATTGATAATACTCGTTGATAGAGTGGTTCGGCCTGAGCATACTTCCCTTGCTCGTGATAGAGCAATCCTAGAGCAGTAAGGTATATGGTTAAACTGGAATCGCTTCGCGCCGAGACTTGTTCACGGATCGTTAGTGCCTGAACGTAGAGAGCTTCGGCCTGAGCATACTTCCCTTGCTCGTGATAGAGCAATCCTAGATCTTTGAGACTTTGTGCCACCGAGGGATGATCTGGCCCTAGCGCTCGTTCCCGAATTGTCAGTGCCCGTAGGTAGGCTGCTTCAGCCTCCGTATATTTCCCTTGTGCATAATAAAGCTGACCGAGAACTTTGAAATTGTAGGCTACCTCTGAGTGTTCTGGTCCTAGGATCTGTTCCCGGATCGACAATGACCGCTTACAAAGCACTTCAGCCTCCGTATACTTTTCTTGTGCAAGGTACATGAACGCGATGTTACTGAGGCATGTTGCAACATTAGGATGCTTTGGTCCTAATGACTTTTTCCAAACCGATAATGTTCGTCGATAGAGCTTTTCTGCCTCTTCAAATCTCGCTTGTAACTTACAGATCAACGCCAAAACGTTGAGGCAATGACCTACACCCGAGTGTTCTGGTCCTAGTACTTGTTCACGGATTGCGAGCGCTTTTCGTAAGAGCAGTTCAGCCTCCCCTTGTTGTTCGCATTCATGTAAATAGTATCCAGTCTCATACAATAATCTTGCCGCTTCTGTGTCCCTCATCTGCTCTTGATCGATGAGTGTTGCACAGACCAGGGCATGTGGAAGGCAACGCTGGCAGCGAGCAGTGATACTGAGCCACTGCGTATAATCAACATCGGGGAATGATCGGTTGACGGCTCGCACCGCTCTTCTGGCCCATTGGCGTTGTGACTCTTTGTCCATATTATCTTTCAATACTGCTTGCACCAGGCGGTGGATACTAAGGAATTTGGTGGTGCGATTACGCCGCACAAGGGAAAAGCGAAGCAGTATGCTAATGGCCTCGTTCAACTCGGGCAAGTCAGCCGCAATCGATTCGAGGGTGGGGCCAAGTACAGGAGCGCCTTCGGTAATCACCTCTTCGGGGATCGCATCCGGGTGGAGGAAGGCACAGAACCGCAGTAGTTCGGCTGCGGCAGGATTGGCCCGTTCGATCTTCTCAAAGGAAAGGGACCACGTAGTGGCAACCGATTCAGGATGGTCCGAACTAGGAGGGCCACGCCGTCTCAATAGCTTTGCTCGCCGTTGTTCAAAGAAGTCCAGGTAGTCCAACAAGCCACATCCAGTTTCCTCGATATAAGCTCCCGCCTGGTCGAGTGCCAGGGGAAGACCATCCATGACCTGCGAGATCGCTTGTGCCTTCGTCTTATCAACCTCCGAAGCGGTATTTAGCAGCGCATCTGGCGCAAGCATGCTGGCTCGACGGAGGAGAAAGAGAGTCCCTTCCTCGGGCTCCATCTTCTCCATCTCGACACTCCGAGCCATTTCACCTGTTGCCTGCATGCGAGTGGTGAGTAGGATATGGCCTCTGTACGCCGAAGGAAAAACACTCTTGATCATCGTCAGATCCTCGACGTTATCAAGGATCAGGAGCCAGTTCGCATGCTCTTTCAACCATCGCTTGACTGCGTCGATGACCAGATTCTGATCTTGTGCTACTGCTTCAGGCAAGTTCAACGCATGTGCCATCGCTACAAAATCTGCAACTAGTCCCCCACGCGAGTCTGCCCGCGCCCAGAGGATCGCTTCGGGATAATCGCTGTAGTAGCGATAGGCATATTCAACCGCCGTCTGGGTCTTCCCGATGCCACCTAGACCAGTCAGAGCACGTGGTTGCACCACTGCTACCATCTTACCTACTCTCAGTGCGTCATAAAGGTTCTTGAGAACCTCTTCACGCCCCGTGAAGAAAGGGTTACGCTGGTAGGGAACAATCCAGGCACGGGGAAAAGCTCCAGGAAAGCGGGGTTGTTCAGGCAGCGAATGCTGAGCTCCTGCTGGAAAGCTCGGTGAAGTAGCAGGTTTGGCACGCTCACGACGTATACCCGCGAGCAATACATCACAGGCTACCAACATGTTATCAAGACCAACCAGATCAATATACGCAACCGATCCTAGCAGTCCCGTCAACTGGTGCTTGCACTCACGCACGTGGATAGGAAGAAGTATGCCTTGCTCCCCTGTCGGATCGCGCCGGAATGCAGCAGCCCATTCGGCCTTCGTGTAGGAGCCATTCAGGTATTCAGGAGAAAGGACGGCAATGGTGCGTTCGGCTTCCTGAGTCGCTTTGTCCATCTCCAGGACGAAATTGGAGCCAGGGCGAATGTCCCAGGCTTGCAGCACCGTGGAGTATCCAGCTTCTTCCAACTGCCAGGCAATCCACTCGGCCCATTTTTGGTCAGTACGGGTGTAGCTGATGAAAAA
>WNGJ01017915.1_pt1 | contig 10786 bp, 11 predicted proteins | sample 5400611 | NCBI WGS metagenome assembly WNGJ01 (sample SAMN13153375, study PRJNA577476) | soil metagenome | isolation source: 40 cm soil or saprolite under Garry oak tree replicate 1 | place: USA:California | collected 2016-06-15 | reverse complement strand
GAACGGCCGTCGTCCAGGCCGGCGTGGACGTCCGAATGAAGGACGCCGACCTGCCGCGCGTCGCGAAGGGGCTCGCGGCGGCGCGCGAGATCCTGGATGACCGTCTGAAGCGGCGGCGTCTGACGAAGTACGAGCACGCCCGGCTCGTGGCGCTGCTGTCCGGCGCGGACACGTATGCGGGCTTTGGTCGCGCCGACCTGGTCATCGAGGCGGTGTTCGAGGACCTGGCCGTCAAACGGCAGGTGCTGGGGGAGGTGGAGGCGGCGACGCCCGAGCGGGCGGTGTTCGCGTCCAACACGTCCACCATCCCGATCGGGCGCATCGCCGAAGCGGCGCGGCGGCCTGAGCAGGTGATCGGCATGCATTTCTTCTCACCGGTCGCCCGCATGCCGTTGCTCGAGGTGATCCCGTCCGCCCGCACCGCCCCGGGCGTCGTCACCACTGCGGTGGCGTTTGGGCGCCGCATGGGGAAGACCGCGATCGTCGTGAAGGACAGCCCCGGGTTTTGGGTGAACCGGATCCTCACCCCGTACATGAACGAGGCGGGGCACCTGCTGGCGCAAGGGACGGCGATCGAGGAGCTCGACGACCTGATGGTGCAATTCGGCTTCCCGGTTGGGCCGATCACGTTGTTGGACGAGGTCGGCATGGACGTCGCGGAGAAGGTCGCGGGGGTGATGCACGAAGCGTTCGGGGAGCGCTTCGCCCCGTCGCCCGCATTCGCCGAGCTGGTGAAGGCCGGTCGCCTCGGACGCAAGGCGGGGAAGGGGTTCTATACGTACGCGCGCGGCAAGAAGGGCGGCGTCGATGCCGCCGTGTACCAGCTCATCGGCACGCAGCCGAACGGCGGCCCGCGCCCGGCGGAGGCGATCCAACGGCTCGTCCTCGCGATGCTCAACGAGGCGGCGCGCGCGGTCGGGGAGGGCATCGTCGCGCGCCCGCGCGACGGCGACATCGCCGCCGTGTTCGGCTTCGGGTTCCCGCCGTTCCGCGGCGGCCCGCTCCGCCACGCCGACGACCTCGGCGCCCAGCGTCTCGTGAAGGAGCTCGAGCGCCTCGCCGAGCGGCTCGGGTCACGCTTCGCGCCGTGCGAGGTCCTCCAGGAGCAGGCGCGCCGCGGCACGAAGTTCTACCCCTGATCCCCGACCCCTGACTGCTTGCCCGCGATGCTCCGCACCGGTCTCCTGTGGCTCAGCGAGCAACCCCGGTTGTTCAGCATCATTCGCGGGAACGGGCTCGCCCGCCGCTTGGCCTCGCGCTTCGTCGCGGGCGAAACGGTCGAAGCCGCCGTGGCCGCGCTCACGCAGCTCAACGCCACGGGCATTCGGGCGAGCCTCGATCTGCTGGGCGAGTCGGTGGCGGGCGCCGCCGAAGCCCGTGCCGCGCGGGACACCTATCTGGAGACGCTCGACCGTATTCGCCGCGCCGGCGCGGACGCGAACGTCTCGGTGAAGCTCACCCAGATGGGACTCGCCCTCGACGAGCGGCTGTGCGTCGAGAACCTCCGCGCGATCATCGCCCAGGCGCGGGACGACCGATCGTTCGTTCGCATCGACATGGAGCAGTCGGAATACACGGAGCGGACGCTGCAGCTGTTCCGGCAGAAGTTCCATCCCGAGTTCGGCAACGCGGTGGGCGTCGTGCTGCAGTCGTACCTGCGGCGCACCGAGCGCGATGTGGAGGACATGATCGCGCTGGGCGCACGGGTGCGACTGTGCAAAGGCGCCTATCAGGAGCCGCCGGCGGTCGCGTTCCCGGCCAAGCGCGACGTGGACGCGAATTTCGTCCGTTGCATGGAGTGGCTGCTCGAACGCGGCAACTACCCGGGCATCGCTACGCACGACACCGCCATCATCGCGCACGCCAAGGATTTCGCCCGCGAGAGAGGGGTGGCGCCGCAGCGCTTCGAGTTCCAGATGCTGTACGGCGTGCGACGCGACCTGCAGCGGCGGCTGCGCCGCGAGGGCTACAACGTGCGCGTGTACGTGCCCTTCGGGAGCCACTGGTATCCCTACCTCATGCGACGCCTTGCCGAGCGTCCCGCGAACGTCGTCTTCCTGCTCGGCAACATCGTCCGGGAGTCGCTACGGCGGACCTGACGGACGGCACCCTGGGCGGCTACCAGCGGGTGCACGAGCGGGCGCCGGCGTTCGGCGGCACGGACGGCCGGGCGTACTCGGTGGCCACGTTCGTGGACGATGTGCCGAACGCGAAGGGCCAGTACGGCGCGGCCCTCCTGTTCGTGCGCTGGTCGGAAGGCGGCGACCGCCCGGTGGGGCATCTCGAGACCGAATACCTCGTCTGGGGGACGACGCCGGCCGAGGCGTTGGCACCGGTGCTCGCCCTCACGCTGCAGGAGGTGAAGCAACACCTCGACCGCTGCGTCGACGCGGCGGGGGCCGCGGGCGGTGACGTGCGGTGGCCGTGAGCTCGGGCGTCGTGCTGGTGCGCACCGGGTCGAGCTACCGGGTGCACACCGCCGGGGGGGAAGTGACGGCCGTGCTGCGCGGCCGGCTGCGGCGCCGGGACGACGATCGCGTCGTCGCCGGGGATGTCGTGGAGCTCGAGCTCCGACCGGATGGCCCGGCGACGATTTCCCGGATTCATCCGCGGCGCTCGGTGCTGGCGCGGCGCGCCGCCGGCCAGCGGAGCCCTCGGGCCCAGCCGCTCGCCGCGAACGTGGATCAGGTCGTGGTCGTGGCGGCGGTGCGCGACCCCGAGCCCAACCTGCGCCTGCTCGACCGCTTCCTCGTCATCGCCGAAGCAAACCGCATTCCGCCCGTCATCGTGCTCAACAAGATCGAGCTCGAGCGGGGCGCGGAGCAGGCGTTGCGGCGCCGGTTCACGCCCGCCGGATACCAGGTGCTGCCGACGTCGGTCAGGGCGGCGGAGGGCCTGGCAGCGTTGCGGGACCTGCTGCGAGGCCGCGCGTCGGTGCTCGCCGGCGAATCGGGTGTGGGGAAGTCGAGTCTCATGAACGCGCTCCACCCGGGGCTCAACCTCCGGATCGGCGAGGTGAGCGCGTACTGGGGAAAAGGGAAGCACACGACGCGCGCGGCGTTGCTGGTGCCGCTGGCGGAGCACGGCTTCGTCGTGGATACCCCGGGGCTGCGAGAGGTGGGGACGTGGGGCGTGGACCCGGACGCGCTCGGCAGCTGCTTCCCCGAGTTCCGCCGCTTCCTCGACGGGTGCCGGTTCGACAACTGCCGCCATCTCACCGAGCCGGACTGCGCCGTGCGGCGGGCCGCCGAGGCGGGGACCTTCGATCCAGACCGGCTGCTCTCCTACCAGCGAATCTACGAGGAGGTCAGTCTTCCTTCCTGGTCCAGCGGTCGGCGTCGCGCGAAGTGACCTTCCGCATCATCGCCGCAAACGCCTTCTCCAGGTCGATCCCCTGTGAGTTGGCGAGGCAGATCACGACGAACAGGACGTCGGCGAGCTCCATCGCCACCGAACCCTCGGCTTCGTCCGTGCGCTTGGTTTTCTCCCCGAACCGGTGGTTGATCTCGCGGGCCAGCTCGCCGACCTCTTCCGTCAGGCGGGCGAGGTTGGTCAGCGGCGGGAAGTATCCTTCTTTATATTGGCCGATCCAACGGTCGACCGTCTGTTGCGCGTCGCGCAGGGACAAGGGAGGCTCCGAGGAGTCGTGAGTGTCGATCTGCCACCGCTCGTGATCCCGTTCGCGGGCGAGCGGTACGCCGCGATGGACCGGCTGACGGCGCTGCTCGCGCCGCCCTACGACGTCATCTCCCGGGCGGAGCGGGTGGGCTACGCGGCACGGGATCCTCACAATATCGTCCACCTCATCCTCCCGGAAGCGCCCAGCGGGGCGGATCAGTACGCCGACGCCGCGGCACGCCTGACCGCATGGCGGCGGGAGGGTGTGCTCCGACGGGACGCAGGCGAAGCGGTGTACGTGGTCGCGCAGGACTACACACTCCCCTCGGGCGAGCGTCGCACCCGGCTCGGGATGTTCGCCGCCGTGCGTGCCGAGCCCTTCGCGACGCGGCGGGTGCGACCCCACGAGCAGACCCATTCGGCGCCCAAAGCGGACCGGCTCGCGCTGCTCCGGGCGACGCGGACCAGCCTCGAGTCGATCTTCCTGCTCGCTCCCGACTCGGACCGGGCGCTCGCGCAGGCCCTGGCGCAGGCCGCGCGCGGCGTGCCGGCGGCGCGCGCCGAGCTCGACGGCGTGGGCATCCGCATGTGGAGCGTCACCGGAGCGCCAGGCGCCGAGCTGGCGGCGCTCGCCGGCCGGGCCCAGCTGTACATCGCCGACGGTCATCATCGCTATGAGACCGCAGTCGCCTTCGCCGCGGAGGACCCCCGCGCCGACCGGCTGCTGTCGTTCATCGTCTCGCGCCACGATCCCGGCCTCACCATCCTGCCCACGCATCGCATCGTGTTCGGCGCCGGCCGCGACGCCGCGAAGCTGATCGAGCAGTGGCGCGCGTGGTTCGAGGTGGGGCGCGTGGCGCCGTGCATGGATCGCGTCGAGCGCCTCGCCGAGCTCGGGCGCGACCGCACCGCGTGCATCGTCGCGTTCCCGGACGACTACGACGTCACGCTCGTCCTCAAGCCGGACGCCGCACTCGACCGCGTCCCGGGCATGGCCAGGACGCCCGCCGTGCGCGCGCTCGACGTGGTGCGGATCGAGACCCTCGTGGTGCAGTACATCCTGGGCGCGGGGACCGCGACCCCCTCGCTCGCGTACACGCCCGACCCGCGGGCGGCGTTCGAGGCGGTACGCAATGGGCGGGCGGCGGCCGCGGTGCTGCTCAACCCCACGAAGGTGGAGCAGGTGTTCGCGGTGGCGGATGCGGGTGACGTGATGCCGCCCAAATCCACCTACTTCGCGCCGAAGGTGCCCGCGGGCCTAGTCCTGCGGGCCCTGGCGTAGCGCTGCGATCAGGGCCTTGCAGAACTGCGGCAGGTCGGCCGGCGTGCGCGAGGAGATCAGGTTCCCGTCGACGACGACGGGTGCGTCTTCCCACGTCACGCCGGCGTTCTCCATGTCGTCCTTGATGGCCCGCACGCTGGTCGCGCGCTTTCCCTTCAGGATCTTCGCCGAGATCGGTACCCAACCGGCGTGACAGATGAACGCGAGCGGCTTCCCCGAATGGAAGATCTCGCGCGTGATCTTGAGGACCACGTCGTGGCGGCGCAGTTGGTCGGGGGCGAACCCCCCGGGGATGACCAGGCCGTCGAAGTCGCCGGCGTCGACATCGCTGACGTTCGTGTCCACCGTGACCGGATAGCCGCGCTTTCCCGCATAGGTCCGCTCGCCCAGCCCGGCGACGGTCGTCGCGGCACCCTCTTCCTCCAGCCGGATCTTCGGATACCAGAGCTCGAGGTCCTCGTACAGGGGGCCGGCGAAAAAGAGTACCGTCTTGCCTTTGAGGCTCATACGGCGAAGCTATATCTTTCCCGGCCATGAGTCCACGACCACGCGAACGCATCCTCGGGAATCTCGAGGCGATTTACCGCGAGGCCTATGAACGCGCCAAGGCCGCCGGCGACCAGACACGGATGGCCGACGTCGACGCCGCCTATCAGCGCGAGCAGCTGCTGCTCGAGGTGCTGCTCGACGTCCGTGACGCGCTCGCCGTACCGCCCGCCGAGGCAGAAGCAAACGCCCCCCGCGCCACGGCGCCCGACCCCGTCGCGGCGCTCGAGACGATCCGCCGCATTACCAAGCTCCGCTAAGGAGACCGTATGAGTCGACGCCCTGGCCTGGGACTGTCGTGCTTCGCGCTCGCCGCGCTCGCCGCCTGCGGTCGCCAGGCCGATATCGTCATCCGGGGGGGCATGGTGTGGACGGGGCTCTCGAGCGGCGCCCCGCAGCCGGGCGCCGTGGCCATCGGCGACGGCGAGATTCTGGCCGTCGGCGACTCGGTGACCGTGGCCCGATACGTCGGCTCCCGTACCCGAGTGATCCGGGCTGACGGCGGCCTCGTGCTGCCGGGTCTCGCCGACGCGCACACGCACTTCATTGGCGGCGGGTTCCAGCTGGCGTCGGTCGACCTGCGCAACGCCGCGACGCCCCAGGAATTCGTGCGGCGGATTCGCGAGTACGCCCAAACCTTAAAGCCCGGGGAGTGGATCACCGGCGGCGACTGGGACCACACCCTCTGGCCCGGCCAGCCGCTGCCCCGCCACGACTGGATCGATTCCGTGACGCCGGCGAATCCCGTGTTCGTCAACCGACTCGACGGACACGAAGCCCTCGCCAACGCCGCCGCCATGCGGGCCGCCCGTGTCACCAGGGACACGCCCACACCGCCGGGCGGCGAGATCCTGCGCGACGCGAAAACCGGCGAGCCGATCGGGATCTTCAAGGACCAGGCGCTCGATCTGATCGGCCGGGCGCAGCCCGACCCGTCGCCCGAGCAACGCGACTCGGCGCTGGCGCGCGCGCTGGCGCACGCCGCGTCGCTCGGCGTGACCGCCACCGCGCATATGTCCGCGTCGTGGGCCGACCTCGCGAGCTACCGCCGCCTCGAGGGCGCCGGACGCCTCACCATGCGCGTCGCCCTGTACCTGCCGGTCGACACGTGGCGCGCCGTGGCGGAATCCGTGAAAGCGCACGGCGCCGGCGACGCGTGGGTGAAGATCGGCGGTCTCAAGGGCTACATGGACGGCTCGGCGGGCTCCCGCACCGCGCTCTTCTTCGAGCCCTACACGGACTCGGCGGGCTATCGCGGCCTGATGCAGAACCCCGAGCGGGACATGCGCAGCTGGATCGGCAACGCCGACTCGGCAGGGCTGCAGGTAGCCGTGCACGCCATCGGCGACCGGGCGAACGCCCTCATCCTGGCGATCTACGACAGCGTCATCAAGGTGCACGGGCCGCGGGATCGCCGGTTTCGCGTGGAGCACGCCCAGCATCTGCGGCCGCAGGACATCCCCCTATTCGGCACCCTGGGCGTCATCGCCTCGATGCAGCCCTATCACGCCATCGACGACGGCCGCTGGGTGGAGCGGCGCATCGGCCCGGCCCGCGTCAAGACGACCTATGCCTTCCGGACGCTGCTCGACACCGGGGCGAAGCTGGCGTTCGGCTCCGACTGGACCGTCGCACCGCTCGACCCCCTCGCCGGGGTCTACGCCGCCGTCACGCGCCGCACGCTCGACGACAAGCACCCGACCGGCTGGGTGCCCGAGCAGAAGATCACCGTGGGCGAGGCGTTGCGGGCATACACTGCGGGCAACGCCTTCGCGACCTTCGATGAGAAGAAGCGGGGCGCGCTCGCGCCCGGCTACTACGCGGACGTCGTGGTGGTGGACCGGAATCTCTTCGCGGTACCGGCCGAGTCGCTCGCCGCCGCGCGGGTGCGCGTCACGATCGTCGGCGGGACGCCCGACGGGAGCGTCGCGACGACGCGACACTCGATCCACCCCAACGCCTCGGCGAGGATCGGCGCTCCGGAAACGGGCGCCGGCTTCGTCTTGACTCCCTTGAGTTTCTGCGGCGTGTTGGCCGAGGAGCGGCCCAGTTTTCCGGCCAGCTCGCGCTGTCCTTGCGACAGCACGTTGACCGCGAAATGATGGGCGTCCCGGATCATGCCGATCGTCTTCGACGTGTTCTCCACGGCCACGACGACCATCGGAGGATCGAAGGAGGCCTGCGTGACCCAGTTCGCGGTCATGCCGTGCTCTTCGCCGCCGTGCTTCACGGTGACGGCGTAGAGGCCGTAGGGAAACAGGCGGAGGACTGCCTTCTTGGCGGCTTCGTCCATCACACCTTCCCGGAAGTCAGCACATGGCCTCCCATAGCTGAAATATTGACCCGGTCTCTCGCCTCCGCCATGTTAGCCGACTCCGTTCCGGAGTGGCCCTGATGCGCGCGGCTCACGTGCTGCTCGCACCACTCTTGGTGCTCGCGCAGCCTGTCTCTCTGGGCGCCCAGAACATCAAGCTCTCGTCCAGTTTGCCGGATCTCGAGGCGGTGGCGCGGAAGGACTCGAACGACGCGCAGGCCCTCTACAATGTCGCGCTCGGATACTGGAGCAAGAAGCGTTACGACGACGCGGAACGCGCCCTCCGTCTGGCCGTCACCATTGAGCCTCGCTTCGCGGCAGGATGGCTCGCGCTGGGGGTCCTCCCGTACGGTCGGCGCCCCAAGTTGCGAGAGCAGGTGTCCAAGGGCAAGGTTCCCGACGAGTGGAAGCCCGTGCTCCAAGAAGCCGAGCGGATGACACGGAAGGCATTCCTGATCGACCCATTTGTCGACCTGCGGATTCTGGGTGCCGTGGAGCCCCCACAACCGATGAGCATCGGTATGGTGAATGGTGTGCTGGTCGTATTCACCAATCCCTTCGCGGCGTTCCAGCAAGGCCGGTACGAGGACGCCTATCGAATCTTCGACAGGATGGTGCACCCACCGACTCGATCGGTGTCGCTCGACTCGATGCCGGCGCCGTTGCTGTGGTATCACGGTTTGTCCGCGGCGCAATTGCGACGATACGACGACGCCATAGTCGATTTTCAGGCTCTGCTGGAACGGGCGGTCTCGCACGAGCGACGCGATTCGCTAACCATACCCATTGGGACAAACGACTGTCGCTATGTCTTGGCGCTCTTGGAGGAGCGCGTCAATCAACCCCAGGATGCGATCAGGCTCTACCGAGAGGCTCTGGAAAACGATCTCGGGCTCTACATGGCGCACGTGCGCCTCGCCAAGATTTACGAGGCCCAGCAACAGTGGGACTCGGCGCTGGTCGAATCCCAAGCGGCCGTGATGGTCAACCCAGAGGACGCCAGCCTGATGCTTGATCACGGCATCATCCTGACGGAGGCTGGCTACCTGGTCGCAGCGGAAGACACCTTGCGCCGCGCCATGGAGGCCGATCCTCGGGACGCTCGCGTGCCGTACTTCCTTGGCGTGACGCAACAGGCGATGAACAAGGCGGCCGAGGCCCGGGCGACGTTCGAGCGCTTTCTCTCCCTCGCTCCGAGTCGCTACCAACGTCAGATTCGCGATGCACAGGAGCGCCTCGCCACGCTCCACTAGACGGACAAGGAGCATCCATGACGCGATGGTTACTGCGAGCGATCGTAACCGCAGCCGCGCTTGCTTTCTATCCCCGGCTTTCCCTCGCTGGCCAGCAGCGCACGGTTTACGAAGAGCTCCAAACGTTCTCCGACGTGCTGACGTACGCGCGTCTGAACCACGTGGACTCCGTCAGGATAGGTGGATTCGTGCGTGCGGCGATCGACGGAGCGCTCCGCTCGCTCGATCCGCATAGCTACTTCTTGTCTCGTGAGGACTGGGAGCAGTTTGCAGCGTGGCAGGAAGGGCGTTGGGTCACCACGGGTGTCTTTCTCGAGTACGAAGACGGCGCGATTGCAGTCGCGGCTGTTGTGCCCGGGAGTCCTGCCGCGAAGGCCGGTCTCGTTCTCGGCGACCGCCTTCTCAGCATCAACGACAGCTCGGTTATCGGGGTCCCGGTGCAACGCCTGCAGGCGCGGCTCGCCGGTGAGAGAGGGACCAAAGTCCGCCTCACACTCGAGCGAGGCTCTCGACTCGAGGCGGACACGCTCTCGGTGACGCTGAAACGCTCTGCGGTTGCCATCGGTTCAGCGGTGATGGCGCGAATGATAGACTCGGTGACGGGGTACGTGCGGCTCCGAGACTTCAAGCTCGGCGCCGGACGCGAGTTTCACGAGACGTTGGACAAGCTCGCCATTGACGGCGCGCGCCAACTCCTGGTCGATCTCCGCGGCAACCCTGGAGGAGCGATGGACGCGGCCGTAGAGGTTGCGGCAGAGGTGCTTCCCAGGGGCACACTCGTCTTCGCGACACACGGTCGCAAGGTCGACACCAATCGCGACTACCGGACCGAGCGCGAAGGTCAGTTCACGGGTCTGCCCCTCATTATCCTCATCGACCACGGTACGGTGAGCGCCGCGGAAGCGCTCGCCGCGTGCTTGCAGGATCACGATCGCGCCCTCGTGATCGGGCGCCGGAGCTTTGGCAAGGCCCTTGAGCAAGTGTCATTCCCCGTTCGCTCAGGCGGCGTCGTCATGCTCACGGTCGCGCGCATCGTGTCGCCCAGCGGCCGAGTCATCCAGCGACCGTATGCGGGCCTGGGGTTCGAGCAGTACGTCGCCCTCGCGGGGAAAGGCGGCGACGGGACTGACACGACCGCATTCCGGACCGATCACGGCCGCCTCGTCCGCGGTGGGGGCGGCGTGGCGCCGGACGTGTCGATCGCCGCTGGTCCCGGGATGCCGGCATGGTGGAGCGTCGCGGTGGATAGCGGCTGGGCCGACGCGGTGGCGGACAGCGTGGCGCGCAGCCTGCAGGAGCGGCAGCCGACGGGCTGGATGCGTGCAGCCGATCGGTGGCGCGAACGGCTTGTCCCTCCGCTCATCGCGCGCGTGGAGGCCTCTCTGCGGGTGCCGACCCGACCGGACAGCGCATTGGAGGGTCACATCGCCTGGTTGCTCGCCACCAGGGTTGCGGAGGTGAAGTGGGGATCGGAGGTGCGCGAGCGATTTGTCGTACTCAACGATCCCGATATCCGTGCCGCGGTGACCTATTTTCCACGGCTGGCGGCGCTTCTGACTGGCACGAAGTGAGGTATCTTTAGGCGCATGGCGACCCGGACCCAGCCGAGATCCAAGGCCGCTAAGGCCCTCGCAAAACCGGATCTCCTCGACATCTACCGGCTGATGCTCTTGTCCCGCCGGATCGACGACAAGGAGATTCAGCTCAAGCGGCAGAACAAGATCTTCTTTCAGATCTCGGGCGCCGGCCACGAAGCCGTGCTCGCGGCGGCGG
>WNGJ01025395.1_pt1 | contig 10788 bp, 5 predicted proteins | sample 5400611 | NCBI WGS metagenome assembly WNGJ01 (sample SAMN13153375, study PRJNA577476) | soil metagenome | isolation source: 40 cm soil or saprolite under Garry oak tree replicate 1 | place: USA:California | collected 2016-06-15 | reverse complement strand
CATGCGTTTTCCTCCGCGAAAAGCGAGTCTGCTGCCGACGTGACTCTGCTGTAGCGATCCTTCCCGGGCGATGGACGGTGCTGGGAAAGCGCTTTCCGCCAGCGATTGTCAATGCGCGCCCAACCTATCACGATTTCGGGGCGAAGGACTACGGCTAATCAAGAGGCCAGATAAAGAAGAGAAAAAGGACTTGACAAGGTTCAGCCAGCACTGATAAAGGGGTGACAGGTAACCGGTTTCTGAAACCGATTGCATGAACGACCGCATCGGCGTTTTTGCCGGTGATGTGACGGACGGCAGGAATTTCAATGGTTCGCTTGGAAGGCGAACCGCTGTTTGAGATTCGCTCGCCGGCGAAGTAGCGGGTTTGTTTGGTGGTCGGTGCCTTTTTTGGGGGGGGAATGCGATTCAATCTGTCCTTGCTGAGGTTTCTTTCCTTTAGTCTCTTCCTTACATTCTCCGGAATAACGGTTCGAGCTCAGTCGGACCGTGGCACCATTGCGGGCACCGTTCTCGATAGCTCGGGCGGGGTCGTTGCCAACGTCACCGTCACCGCCACAAGCACGGAAACCGGTGCAAATTATGGCGCCACGACCGGCCCTACTGGGGGCTTCCGTATTCCGGACGTCCGCGTCGGTACGTATGATGTAAGCGTCTCCGCTCCCGGTTTTAAGATCGAGAAGAAGACTGGAGTGGTGGTGCAGGTCAACTCGACCGCTACTGTCGAATTCTCATTGCAGGCCGGCGATGTGAAGGAAACATTGACCGTGCTGGCTGATGCGCCAGCTATCCAGACAGAGACTTCGGACATCGGCACGGTCGTCAGCACAAAGCAAATCGAGGAACTGCCACTGGCGCTCAACGGCACAGGTCAAAGTCATTTGCGGTCAGTGGAGTCGTTTGTATTCTTAACTCCCGGCACTGTAGGCCCAGGGACGTTCAGCGATTCTCCCTCTTCGGGCATTTTTGAGTCCAAAATTTCCGGCGGCCAGAATTTGGGTACCGAAGTCGTCCTCGATGGCGCCAGCATTGCTCACGCCGAGCTTGGCCCAACTTTTGACGAAAACGCTCCTTCGGTGGAAGCCATTAGCGAGTTCAAGATCACGACTTCGACCATGCCCGCTGAATTCGGCCGTACTTCCGGTGGCATCGAATCTTTTACCACCAAGTCCGGCACAAATTCATACCATGGTGCCGCGTTTGACCTGCTTCATAACGACAAGTTGAACGCCGTCCCCTGGAACAACATTTCCAACGGGTCGAATGTTAAGCCGCGCGACCATCAAAACGATTACGGCGGGAGCTTGGGTGGTCCGGTGCGCGTTCCCAAGCTTTACAACGGCCATGATAAGACCTTCTTTTTCTTTTCCTGGGAGCAGTACCGCAATAATCAGGGCGGCGTGCTGCCCATCACCTTGCCCACGGACGCGGAGCGCCAGGGCGACTTTTCTGCGCTGCAGGGCACGCCCAAGCCTACTGGTCTAATCAATCCTTGCGACAATTCTCCGGTACTGAGGGGTCAGATCTTTGATCCCACGACTGCCTCTTGTCCTACTGGCTTCGTCGGAGGCCGCCTGGCATTCCCCGGAAACAAGATCAATATTCCTCTCAGTCCTGTTGCTCAAAAGGTGCTTTCCTACCTTACCGTTCATGCGGACGCGACTAAGGGGCTGACTAATAATTTCATCTTTATCTCCAATAACCCCATTCTGGACACCACCATGAGTTTCCGGATTGACGAGAACTGGGGCAATAGCAATAAATTCTTCTTCTCCTATAGCAGCCGCGACCAGGAACAGTTTAACGGAACCCAAGCCCTCCCTGCGCCCCTCGACTCGAACTTTTTCAAGTCGCGATTCTCCCACTACCTCCGTTTTGGATGGGACAAAACCATCAGTTCTTCCTTGCTCAATCATTTCAATGTCGGTTTCAACCGGCTGTACGACCCTAGCAAGGCCGATAGTTTCACCGGGCAGGATTGGCCAAAAACACTCGGAATTCCCGGCGCCAACGGCGTTCTTTTTCCGGTGTTTAGCTTTGACGCAAACGCTCTTGCTATCGGGTACCAAGGGTTTAGCGCGGGGAACTTTGATATCGCCATCCCCAATGGGTTGATCGTGGCTGACAGCGTTACTTGGATTAAGTCCCGCCATGCATTCCGCATTGGGTTTGAGTGGCGGGCCTCCCAGTTTTCTAGGTTCAATAACACCAACACTTCACCGAACTACGAATTTAGCAATTTCCAGACGGCCTTCGCGGCAGGCGACCCCCAAACAGGCGACTCGTTCGCCAGTTTCCTGCTGGGTCTCCCGCAGAAGGAGAGTGCCCGTTTTTCCTCGGCCATTCCCCGGTGGAACCAGCACTATTACGCCGCTTACATCCAGGATGATTTTAAGTTCCGCAAAAATCTGACGTTGAATTTGGGCTTCCGCTACGACGTGGATACTCCTCGACATGAAGCGCACGGCGCCCAGTCGGTTTTGGACCTCAACACTCCAAACCCAGGCGCTGGTGGAACACTGGGGGCGCTCATCTACGGCTACAACGCCACGGGTGCCAGGACCTACTACAAGAACTTCGGCCCGCGCATCGGATTTGCCTATGCGCCGGAGAAACTGTTCGGTCGGTTCAGCCAGACAGTGATCCGCGGTGGATATGGTATCTATCATGCCGCCCTCTTCTACACCGACTTCGGTGATGCGCTTGGCAGTGGGTCCGCCATCAACCCAGCTTTTTCGTCCACAGACAGCTTTTCGCCCGTGCTCGTGCAGGGGAAAGGATCACTGGACGCAGGGTTTCCGGCCGTCACGTTCCCTACCAATGCCCAAGACCCTGCTCTGCTCAATGGAGATTTTCAAGGCAGCCCAAGCTATGCGGGGGCGAGCAACGGCCGATCTGGCATGGTACAAAACTGGAGCCTTGAAATTCAGCATCAACTCGCTCCCGATCTCATCTTCAGCGTCGGCTACGTGGGGAATCATGCCACGCACCTGAATTCGAATCTTCAGCAGCTCAATGCCATCGATCCCAAATTTCTCTCTTTGGGGACAAAGCTGCTGGATCCGGTCACCAGCGCGGCGGGCCAGGCTACGCTGGCAAGCCTGGGTGTTACGGTACCCTCTTGGTTCGAGCCGTTGTATGGGCCGGCCGGGCCTGCCGGGCCGCCGGGAATCGATTTTGTTGGCCAGTTACTGTTGCCTTTCCCCCAATACCAGTCTGGCGGCCCGCAAACCAATGGCGGCATCAATACCAATTGCTGCTTGGAGAACCTGGGCCAATCCACATACAACGCGCTGCAAGCAAAACTTGAGCGGCGCTTCCGGAATGGATTGAACGTCTTGGCGTCTTACACCTATTCCAAAACGCTTACCGACGCGGACAGTGCGTATGCAGGACTCACGTCGTTCAGCAGCTCGGACACCTTTACTGCTCAGAATCCGCGCGACCTAAAGGCGGAAAAGGCCTTGAGCTACCAGGACGTCCCGCACGCATTCGTGCTCAGTTATCTTTACGAGTTGCCCGTCGGCAAAGGAAAGAAGTTCCTGGACAAGGGCGGGGTTGTGAACAAGGTGCTGGGCGGCTGGCAGGTGGGCGGTGTGCAACGCTACCAGAGCGGTGCGCCTTTCATCCCGTTTGCCAGTGACGCGCACAATTCCCGGTTCGGCACGGCAAACACGCGGTTGAGCCTTATTCCTGGCCAACCGTTACGCAGTCCCAATGCAGCGTCCTACAATCCCTTTTTGGATCCCGGTTCGTTCGGCAGCGGATGCAATGAACAGCCAGACGGCACATTCCTACCTATGTCAACGAACAGCTTCTTCAACTGCGCAGCGTTCCTCGATCCCAATGCTGCCAGCCTTGTCGCTCAGCGTGGCTACCAGTTCGGCAATCTTCCTAAGGTCTTCGGTAACATCCGCAGCCCTATTTATATGAATGAGGATTTCTCACTGATCAAGCGCCTCGCGCTTTACGAAGCGCATGTGCTGTCCTTTAAAGTAGATTTTGTGAACCTCTTTAACCGGCACGTCCTCGCCCGCGGCGATGGCTGCATAACTTGCAGTACCTTGGGCCGACCCGGCGCTCAATTCGGGGGTTCTCCAGGAAGCGTCAATGGACAAAAAATAATCCAACTAACGTTCCGCTACCAATTCTAAGGCGGGACACAACCTGGAAATAACCGGGAACCTCCTGCGCCAAACCAGGCACAAGAGGCTTTTCCATTTAGAAGAAACGTCGCCGCCCCAGCTAACGGGTATAAACTCTGGTGGTGAACATTCCTTCATCAAAGCGCCCGGGCAAGCCAACTACCAAGTTCGTGTTCGCGTGTGTGGTGATGCTGTTCTGTCTGGCCAGCCCTCTCCGCTCGCAAGTGGAGTCAGCGGCCTCCGAGATTTTCCGGCAGGCGTCGGAGGCGATGCAGCGCGGCAACTTGAACGTGGCTGGTGACGGGTTCGAGGCCGCCGCAAGAGCTGCCCCGGCTTTCGCTGAAGCGCATTTCAACCTTGGTCTCGTCCGCGAAGAGCAGGGCCGGTTCGACGAGGCCATCGCCAGCTTCCAGAAGGCCCTGGCGCTAAAACCGCGACTGCATGGGGCAAACCTCTTTCTGGGCATCGCTTATTTTCGCCTTAACCGACTGGATAAAGCCTTTGCCGCAATTCAGAAGGAATGCGCCTCCTATTCGAAAGACGCTCCCGCCTGGATGTGGCTCGGCGTTGTGCGGCTAGCGCAGGGAAAGCCTGAGGAGGCCGCCGAGGCGCTAGACAAAGCTGCCAAGCTCGCGCCAGATGACATGGACATTCTTTACCATCGCGGCCGCGCGCACTTGCAGGTATCCAAGAACAGCTATGGCAGGATGTTCAAAGTCGATTCACATTCCTGGCGCGTCCATCAGGTTCTTGCCCAGGCGAATGCCGAAGCCGACCGCCACACGGATGCTGTTGCCGAATACCTAGCCGCCATCAAGCTCGCTCCCTCCCAACCCGGCCTGCACGAAGAATTAGGCTCGGAGTACCGTAGCCTCGGAAAAGTTCAGGAAGCTGAAGAATCTTTCCTCCGCGAACTTGAAATTGCCCCCCACAGCGTCCTGGCCAAGTACGAATTGGGAGTTCTAGCCGTCGAACAAAGCGATGGCGCGAAGGGGAAGGAACTCATCGAAGCCGCCCTGAAGGAACAGCCGGGTCTTCTTCATTCTGATTACAACCTTGGCCGTGCGGAAATGCTGCTTGGCAATGATGCCGCCGCCGCCCGGCACTTGGAGCGCGCCACCGCTGCGGCCCGCTCGGACCCCGAGGTCGTCGAGCAGTCCTGGTATCAGCTCGGAATCGTCTACCGGCGGCTCCATCGAATGGAGGAAGCGCAAAAAGCACTGGCCACGTTCCAGAAGCTCAAGGACCTGGATGCGGAGAGCTCGCAGAAGGCGCTAAAGCGGTACCAGGTACAGCAGAATTCGAGTTCCGCGCCATCGCCTCCCGCTTCGCAAAATCCTTAATCGCTCAGGAATAGAAAGAATGTCCTGGTTCGCAGAAATCCCGAGCGTCGTTTTGCGCCGCACAACAGCGTTGAGCGCAATGGTGGTTTTTGTTGCGCTTGGGCAGCAAGCAAAGACTGGGCATGAAACTCCTCGCGCCGTTAGACAGAGGAACGTGCGTATCGGTGTCGTCGAATCCTCGGAGGACTTGCATGAGGCGCTTCTCGAAAAGCCGCCGCTGCAATTCGGTTCCTCGCGCATCCCGGCTCTCACCATCGAAATCGACGAGTCCGTCAAATACCAGCAAGTCGACGGATTCGGCGCCTCTCTCAGCGACTCTTCCGCCTGGCTTCTCTCACAAAAGCTCACGCCAGCCCAGCGAAGGACCCTTCTCAAGCAGCTTTTTGACACAAAGCAGGGGATCGGCCTTGCCATTCTCCGCCAGCCCATGGGTTCCAGCGATTTCTCTCTCGCAGACTACAGCTATGATGATGCGCCGCCCGGGGGATCCGATCCTAAACTGAAGCGTTTCACCATCGATCGAGATCGCCAATATATTCTTCCCGTTCTTCGCGAAGCACTGGCCGTCAATGTGCAAGCTTACCAAGCCGCGGGCGTACCCCTCTTTGCCATTACTCCCCAAAACGAACCGCGCAACATTCCTGCTGATTATCCTGGCATGGGGATGACCGCCGAGGAACAAACCGTCTTCATCCGCGAACATTTGGGTCCTGCGTTTCGAGACGCTCATCTCAAGACAAAGATCATGGCCTTCGATCACAACTGGGACTTGATCGACTTTCCCGAGGAGATCTTGAGCGATCCCCGCGCCGCGGAATTCTCCGCAGGCACTGCCACACATTGCTACGGGGGCGGGCCGGAAGCTCAGACCAAACTCCACGATCATTTCCCCACGAAAGGCATCTGGCTGACTGAGTGTTCGGGCGGCGAATGGCAAAAAGGCAATTTGCTGGTGGCTCAAGCGGATCTCATTATCGAAACTACGCGGAACTGGGGGCAGAGTGTCGTTCTCTGGAACCTTGCTCTCGATCAAAATCACGGGCCGCATTTAGGGGGCTGCACAGACTGCCGCGGCGTAGTCACGATCGACCACTCCAAATCACCAGCGACGGTCACCCCCACGGTGGACTTCACCGCTCTGGCCCACGCCAGTAATTTCGTTGCCCCAGGTGCTCTTCGCATCGATTCCATCGCCTCTGAGGAATCGCCGCTCAAACACGTTGCGTTCCGTAATTCAGATGGCTCGATTGTGTTGCTAGCACTCAATCCCACCGGGAGTGCCATAGCCTTTAGCATCGCCTGGAAAAGCCAATATGCCACCTACACGCTTCAGCCCGGTGCTGTAGTTACATTCCACTGGCCGCCAAAATAGCGGGGCGCGGTATGAGTCCAGCCCGATCGAATCAATGGCCGTAGAAGGGTCTAGGAAGGAGTTCACCTTCCGCGTCCGCGCTCGAAAGACGGCCCCTGCCGCTCCCTCGCCTCGCTCCTGGCGACGAAGCAAAAGTCTCGATCCAGTGGAATGAAAAGAAGCCGATGCGCGTCGCGTTCGATGTTCAGCGTCCCATGGGATTTTCGACTTTCACGAAGATATGGACGTCTTAAGAGCGCCCGCAAGATCTTAGAAAATCAGACACGGAACTAGGGAGGACCTGATGACCATGCTGTTGGAGTTGAGGCGTGCTCCTGGCCGGCGACGAGCGCCAACGGAACCGAAAGCAGCAAATAGAGAAATACAATTGCAAGCCTGGAATGAAGGTCGCGATAACGGCAATGTTGAGCATCGGCTTTCGCCCAGCGTGTCACGGCGCGACGATTCCTTTGCCTTCCTTCACGGTAAAGATGCGGTCGACGGCAGGAATCGTGATTTCTTCCTTTGCCCCACTTGGCCAGTGAATCTCCACCTTGTCGACTTTCACTGCTGTTCCGAGGCCGAAGTGCAGGCGTTGATCGGAACTCGATGCATAGCTTCCCCCGCTGAAGACGTCCCCGCGTTGCCGCACGCCTCCCGTCCTGACAAATACCTTAGCTCCAATCGCATCGCGGGGGCTCTTGGGGCCTCCCAAAAGCCTTAGTGTTATCCAGTGATTCGAATTCTTGACCACGTTTCGCAACAAAGTGGGTGTTCTATCGATGTTGTTGAGAACGACGTCGATATGACCGTCGTTGAATAGGTCGCCGAACGCCGCGCCTCGTGCCGACACAAGAACTGCCAGGCCGCTGCTCGTTGCCGCAGGAACCTCCTGGAATTTCGATCCGTCCAGATTGCGCAGGAGCAGCGGCCGCTGTGCCCAGGTTGTGCCCCAGTCTTGTGCATCAACACCCGGATAGACGTGCCCATTGGCAACGAATATGTCGAGCAACCCGTCGTTATCGTAGTCGAGAAAGCCCGTGCCCCAGCCCAGAAACGGTATCGTCAGTGTCGCAATTTCGGCGCGAAAGCTGACGTCAGAGAAGGCCGCGTCGCCTTCATTCCGGTAGAGTGTGTTGTAATCGTCTGAGAAATTTGTGATGTAGAAGTCGACTTTGCCGTCACGGTTGTAATCCCCGACGGCGATTCCCATGGCGGCTTGCTCACGCCCATCGTCGTTCAAAGCAAATCCCGAAAGATAGCTGATGTCTTCAAACGTGCCGTCGTGCTTATTCCGGTAGAGATACTTCGGCACGGAATCGTTCGCGACCGCGAGATCGACCCACCCGTCGTCATCCACGTCCACAAACACAGATGAAAATCCATAGTATCTTTTCGCGTCGGCGACTCCCGCTTTCACGCTCACGTCCGTAAAGGTGCCGTCGCCATTGTTGTGAAACAGGTGATCGCTTTCTCCCGGCAGGCCTCGAGGACCGCACATGACTTCGATCCCGCGAAACTGGCAAAACCCTGCCGGTAGGTCGCCTTTGCCGGCCATCGGAGGGTTATCGGCGTCGAACTTCAGATAGCCCGGAACAAATAGATCAAGGTAACCATCGCGATCGTAGTCTCCCCACGTCGCGCCGGTCGACCACCCGCCGAGCGTCACGCCAGCAGTTTTCGCGACGTCGGTAAACGTGCCGTCGTGATTGTTATGATAAAGACGATTCTTGCCGAAGTTCGATACGTATATGTCCGGCCAACCATCGTTATCGAAGTCCCCGACCGCCACGCCGAAGCCCCATCGTTCATTCCTTACGCCGGCCTGATCTGTGACGTCGGTGAATGTTCCGTCATGGTTGTTGTGCAGCAGCATCGCGCGCGGCGGAGCTTCTTTGCCCTTCAGCGCGGGAAATGTTGAGCCGTTTAGCAGATAAATATCAAGCCAGCCGTCATTGTCATAATCGAGCAACGCCACACCGGAGCCGGGCGTCTCGACAATCGTCCTTTTCTCGGGCCTTCCTGAGCGATGATGGAAAATGTCGAGGCCAGCCGTGTGCGTCATATCGACAAAAATGACCGGTGCGCCGTCAACAAAGCCGCCGGCCGTTATCGGTCGCGAAAGTGCGTCCTTCACTGGAGCGTGCGCGCCGCCCGTGCTCGTGCCGCTCTGCTGCCCTCGGACGGGTTCCTTTTCCACGGGGTTTTGTTGGGCCAACCCGGAGTTCAGAAGCAGCGTCACACAGATGGCTTGTAATGCAGTCGCGCGGAGAAGGCAAGCGGATTGGCTGGATCGAGAGAATGGCATCAGGCCCCGAGTGGATCGTTTGACCCCAAAAGGCATCTTCGCACAAAGTCGGCGAGCAGGCCTAATTCCTGCAGAAAATAAGGTTGTGAGTCATTTTGCGTAAGCTAGCGGTTGAGTTTAGGCCGGGTCGGCCGGTCTCCGCGCGCCGCCAACGTCTGGAGATTCGAGTCCTCCCGGTTCACCGAACTTTTAGTTTCAAAACATCAAGCCGCGGCTAAGCTTGATTTGATAACATCGCATATCTACTCAGTCGCCAATAAGGCCGAATGCTTATCTCCAAGTAGATATGGTTCACGATGGGCCCAGTTCGATCAGCAAGATGAAAAAATGGAGGGAGCAGAGACATGATGAGGATAAGTTCTAAGCGAACCTTTGTCGGGCTAGTCTTTCTGCTGGTCTGTCCATTCTCTGTCTTGGCGCAGACTGCCGCCACCAACGGAAATGTAGTCCTTCGGCGTGATCCCTCGAAGGGAAGTGTAGCTCTGGCGCATCTCCCTAAGGGCGCAAGATTAACTCTTGTGGATGCGACGCCAGATAACGGCTTCTATCACGTTAGGACGGAGGACGAACAAGTCGGTTGGGTCTCGTCGAAGTTCGTGATCGTTTCACCGTCTCCAACACCACCGACTCCTACGCCCCCAACCTCTCCGACACCGGAAACGCCGTGTGATCCGAGCTTGTGGAACCACGTTTACCACCCGCTGCGCCTTATCGTGAAACAACCATGCATCACTGTCGCTGGAACAATCGTGGATGCTACTGCCGGCAAGAAGCCTGATGGCGTTCGCCATGAAGCTGATGGAGACACGCACGGATGGCTGAAGGTAGACCCGGAATTCGAGAATCTATTGAACGCTGGGAACATAAGCGATGAGCAAGGCAATTTAGTTTTTGAGATTGTTTGCAGATTCCACGTCAGCCAACAGGACGCCAAGGCGGCATGTGCCAACTACACCGATCAAGTCTCGTTGCCACCGGTGGGCTCTCACGTTCAAATTGTTGGAACTTTAGTCCAAGACACTTTCCATGCGAAGTGGATGGAAATACATCCGGTCACGAATATTACCGTAGTACCTTAGAGACAGGGCGCGCTTTGCCACAAGCACATTAGTTTACCGATGGAGCGTCCATGCTCAGCCAGTTCATCTGATGGAACCGCGCTTCAAATTCCTCAAGATCGCGTGGTTCCACTTGTTGGGCGGAGTTGATGTCTACCTTTCTTGCCTGATCGTTCTCTGCCTCTAACAGCGTCGCTCGGTGGTCATACTCATCTAGTTTTTAGCAGCAAAGAACTGCGCCACATTCTTTGCGACGCCCGGTGAGCGGCGCAGCAAGGCGCTCGGCCCAGGAACCCACCGAAGAGACCTCGCAAAACCAGCGAGGCGCCGCAGGAATCCTCTCCGTTCGGAGGGAGGAGGATGTCAAAGGGCTGATGAAACCGACGTGCCGGCGGCGGCGAAGACCCGTGACATTTCTGATTCCGCGAAGGACAGGAAGGACTTGACGACAGTAGGGTCAAACTGAGTGCCACTTGCCTCGTTGAGCCGGCGCACAGCTTCTTGGTATGGCAGGCCTTTTCGATAAGGACGAGATGAAACCATCGCATCAAAGGCATCGATGACGCAGACAATCCGCGAAACT
>WNGJ01034387.1_pt1 | contig 10791 bp, 9 predicted proteins | sample 5400611 | NCBI WGS metagenome assembly WNGJ01 (sample SAMN13153375, study PRJNA577476) | soil metagenome | isolation source: 40 cm soil or saprolite under Garry oak tree replicate 1 | place: USA:California | collected 2016-06-15 | reverse complement strand
TAAAGCGCGTAGTTCTGGAACACCATGGCGATGTCGCGGTCCATCGGCGGCACGTCGTTGACGATCGTGTCGTCGATCAGGATGTCGCCGGAGGTTATGGCTTCGAGGCCGGCGATCATGCGCAAGGTCGTGGTCTTGCCGCAGCCCGAGGGGCCGACGAAGACCACGAATTCCTTGTCGTGGATCTGCAGATCGACATCCTTCACCACGTGGGTGAGGTCGAACTTCTTGTTGAGCTTGCGGACGATGACCTCGGCCATGACGCTATCCTTTGACCGAGCCGGTAAGGCCGGAAACATAGTGTTCGACGAAGAACGAATAGACGATCGCCACCGGGATCGAGCCCAGCAGCGCGCCCGCCATCAACGGCCCCCAGAAGAAGACGTCGCCGCGGATCAGCTCGGAGACGACGCCCACCGGGACCGTCTTCTTCTCGGGCGAGGAGAGGAAGACGAGCGCGTAGATGAACTCGTTCCAGGACAGGGTGAACGCGAAGATGCCCGCGGACAGGATCCCGGGCACCGCGATCGGGAAGATGATGCGCACCATGGCGCCAAAGCGAGTGGCGCCGTCGATCCGCGCGCACTCCTCGAGCTCCTTGGGAATGGTCTTGAAGTAGCCCATCAGGAGCCAGGTGCAGAACGGGATCAGGAACGTGGGGTAGGTGAGGATCAGGGCCCACGGGGTGTCGCCGAGCTGGAACGTGCGGATGATGTTGGCGAGCGGGATGAAGAGCAGGGTCGGCGGCACCAGGTAGGTGACGAAGATGCTGGTGCCGAGCGTGCCCGCCATCGGGAACTTGAGCCGTCCGAGCGCGTAGCCGGCCAGGAGCCCGCAGAAGAGCGAGATCCCAGTCGATATGCAGGCGATGAAGAACGTGTTCCACAGCCACTTGGGGAACGTGGTCTTGGCCATCAGGTCGCGAAAGTGCTCGATGGTCGGGTGCGTCGTCCAGAAGGGCGCGTTGTTCACCGCCCGCCACGAGCGGTAGAGCTCCGCGTCCGGGCGGATCGAGGTGATCAGCATCCAGTAGAAGGGGAAGAGCGTGCCGATCACGAAGATCGTCATCGGGATGTAGAAGTACACCCAGCGCTTCCAACGCTTTTCTATAACCATTGTTCTAATTGGGGGGGAGCGCATGCTGCCGCTCCTCCCCCAAGCCCCCCCACCAGCTCGATTCCCACCAGCTCGGTTCGGAGCAGCTCGGTTCGGAGCAGGTCGGTTCCCGCCAGCTCGGTCTCCGGCGGCTCGATCTCTACCGGCTCGATCCTCACCAGCCCGATTCCCGGCGTCGCAGAATGCATCGCTGGTCTAGGCGCCTTCCAGGCGGCGGAGGTAGCGGAGCTGGAGCCAGACCACGATGAAGAGGACGGGCAGCATGAAGAGCGAGATGGCGGCGCCCTCGCCCAGCAGGCCGGTGGCCACCCCGATCTGGTAGGCGTAGGTGGCGAGCAGGTGGGTGGCGTTGGCGGGGCCGCCGCCGGTCAGTACGTAGATGAGCTGGAAGTCGGAGAAGGTCTGGATGATCGAGAAGACCACCACCACCAGGGTCACCGGCTTGAGCAGGGGCCAGGTCACGTGCCAGAAGCGATGCCAGCCGTTGGCACCGTCGAGCGAGGCGGCTTCCTGCAGGTCGGGGCTGATGGTCTGGAGCCCGGCCAGCAGCGAGATCGCGAAGAACGGCATGCCGCGCCAGGTATTCACCACGATCGCGCACCACATGCCGTAGGTGCCGTCGGAGAGGAACGGCAGCTTGGTGGTGATGAAGCCGGTCTGGTAGAGCAGCCAGTTCAGCACGCTGAAGGTGGGATCGAACATCCAGCGCCACGCGAACGTCGAGAGCACGGTGGGCACGATGAACGGCAGCAGCATCGCCGCGCGCACGATGCGCTGGCCCCGGAAGTGGCGGTTCAGCAGGAGGGCCAGCCACATCCCGAGCGCGAGCTTGAAGATCGTCGCCCAGAACGTGTAGAAGAACGTGTTGTAGAAGGCGGTCCGGAAGATCGAGTCGTTCCACGCCTTGATGAAGTTCTTGAGTCCGACGAACTCACCCGGGTTTCCCACGCTCACGTTGCTGAGCGACAGCCACACCCCCATCACGAACGGGTAGGCGATGAACATTCCGAGCAGCACCACGGTGGGGGCGAGCAGGATCCCGGCGAGCAGGCGCTCGCTCTCGAGGAAGCGCGTCAGCCCGCTGGGCCGGGAGGTGCCCGGATGGGACAGCACGGCCTCGAGCCCGGCCGCGCCGCCCGATCCTCCCGCGATGGATTTCTTCATGCAATCCTCATCCGTAGATCTTCTTGAGCTCCTCGGCCGCCCACTTGACGGCGTCCTCCGGCTTCGTGCCCTGGACGCCCTTGGCGAACATATCCACGATGACGTACTTCGAGTAGACCTCGGTGGCCTTCGCCGACGGCGGCCCCGCGTACCCGAAGACCCGGGAGTTGTCGGCGGCGGTGCGGAAGCCCTTCATCGGCTCGTCGATCGTGCTCCACAGCGGATGCTGCTCCCAGAACTTGGTCGAACCGATCGAGAAGCCTTCCGCCACCTGGAACCACTTCCCGAACTGCTCCTTGCCGTGGAGCCACTGGAGGAAGTCCTTGGCCAGCTTCTGGTTCTTCCCGTACTTCATGACCCCGTGGTGGAAAGAGGCCTGGTAGCTCGACGAGGCGGCGGGACCCGCGGGCAGCCGCGCGTGCTGGATGTCCCGCACCATCGGCTCGCCCTTCTCGTCCTTGATCTTGTCCTGCCCACGCTTGGCCGCGATGTAGATCGAGGCGCCGTTCAGCGTGGCGCAGATCTCGCCGGCCAGGAACGCCCGGTTGTTGTTGGTGTCGTCCCAGGCCAGGCCGCCCTCGTCGCAGCTGTCCTTCCAGAACGCGGTCATGAACTTCACCGCGTCCACCGTCCCCTTGCTGTCGATCGCGGTCTTGCCGCTCTTGTCGACCTCCATCCCGCCGTAGTTCCACATCAGGGGGTACGCCCAGCCCGGGGCGTCGCCAAAGGTATGGCCGAGGGTCTGGCCGTAGGGCTTGCCCTTCTTCTTGAGCTTCGCGGAAACCTGGCGCAGCTCCTCGTAGGTCTTGGGGAACGTGGTGGCTCCGATCTCGTCGAACCACGACTTCCGGTAGGCGACGAGGCCGGGAACGATGCCGTGCGGCAGAGCAAGGAACTTGCCGCCCACCTTGACGTTGGCCTCGGACAGGGGGTAGAGCGCGCCCTGCTCCTTCACCTGCCACGCGACGAGATCGCTCACGTCGACGAGCCCGTTCGCGTAGAGGTGCGGCCAGTTGTGGAGCATCTGGATGATGTCCGGACCCGCGCCCGACTGCATGGCCGCGGTGATCCGTGCCTGCAGGTCGTTGGCGTTGATGAACTCGAACACCACCTCGGCCCCGAGGGCCTTGCTCGCGTCGACCGCCTGGCGCTTCAGCTCCACGTCGCACGCGGGGATGAAGTCCACCCAGCGAACGATGTTGAGGCGCGTGCCCTGGGCGTAGGCCGGGGCGCGCCGCGCGGCCAGGATGCTTTCCAGGCCCGCCACCGCGATGCCGGCGGCGGCGGATCCGGCCAGGAACGTGCGGCGGCTGACGCCCGCGTGCTTGGGCGTTGCGACGGTGCTCGTCTCGTGATCCGGAGTCGTCATCGACCCCTCCTTGGACCCGTCGATGGGGCCCGTCCGATCAGGCCTCGTAGATCTTCTTGAGCTCGCCGTCCGCCCACTTGACCGCGTCCTCGGCCTTCATGCCCTGGACGGCTTTCGCATACATATCGGTGACGATGTACTTGGTGAAGGCCTCGGTGGCCTTCGCGGTGGACGGGCCGGCGAACCCGAACAGGCGCGTGTTTCGCGCGGCGGTCCGGAACATCCTGAGGGGCTCGTCGAGCTTGCCCCACATGGGCTCGTTCTCCCACGCCTTGGTACCGCCCACGCTGTAGCCTTCCTGGCTGGTGAACCACTTGCCGTAGTTCTCCTTCTTGTGAACCCAGCGCAGGAAGTCCTTGGCGAGCTTCTGATTCTTCGAGTACTTCATTATCGCGTCGGACTGGTTGAGGAAGAGCAGGTAGGCGCCCGCCGGACCCGCCGGTAGCGGCGCGTGGTCGATGTCCTGGAACAGCGGCTCGCCCTTCTCGTCCTTGATCTTGTCCTTCTGCCGCTTGGCCACGATGTAGATCGACGCGCCGTTCAGGGTGGCGCTGATCTCACCGGCGTGGAAGGCCCGGTTGTTGTTGGTGTCGTCCCAGGCGAGCCCGCCCTCGTCGCAGGCGTCCTTCCAGAAGCTCTGCATGAACTTGACCGAGTCGAGCGTGCCCTTGCTGTCGAGGACGACCTTCTTGCCGGTCTTGTCGGTCTCGGCTCCCCCGAAGGCCCACAGCATGGTGTAGGTGAAGGTGGGGGCGTCGCCGAAGGTGTGGCCGAGGGTCTGCCCGTAGGGCTTGCCCTTCTTCTTGAGCACGGTGAAGAGCTTGTGGGCCTCCTCCCAGGTCTTGGGATACTGGCTGGCGCCCGCCTCCTTGAGCCACGACTTCCGGTAGGACACCGCGTTGCCGACGATCGAGTGGGGAACCGCGAGCCACTTGCCGCCGACCTGGCAGGAAGGCGGATAGATCTCGTAGAAGCCGCCTTCGGCCTTTCCGATGTCGCCCGCCACATCGCTCACATCTACCACCGCGTTCTGATAGAGGTGGGCCCAGTTGTACTGGAAGTTGAAGATGTCGGCGCCCGCGCCGGACTGGATGGCCGCGGTGATGCGCGGCTGCAGGTCGTTGGCGTTGATGGTCTCGAGCGTCACCTCCGCTCCGAGCGCCTTGGACGCCTCCGGCATCTGCCGCTTCAGCTCCACGTCGGACTCGGGGATGAAGTCCACCCAGCGGACCCAGTGGAGCTTGGTCCCCTGCGCGAAGGCGGGCGCGCGGCGCGCTGCGAGGATGCCCTCGATGCCGCGGTCGACTTGCGAAAGCGTGGTGTCCTTGATGTCCGGATTGTTCATGAGCGAGTGGTCCTCCTTGACCGGGTCAACCGGCGCTACCGGGCTGTCGTTCCGTGGCGGCTGCGCCGCGCGTGCTTTCCCCATCGGGGTAGGAGCCCCGGCCGCGAGGCTGGGACCTCGAGAACGTCGTCACTGGGATGCGAGTCGAGTGGTGAGATAGGCCCTAAATGGTGGCCGATTCTTAACAAAGAACCATGGGCCTGTCAACGGGAAACCGGGGGAAACGGCCTGGTCAGCCCCCCTCGCGGGGCTCGGCCGGGCCACCAGGGCGCCGGCCGGCGGCCTCAGTGTCACCCTCAGAACAACCGCCATCCGGGCGACGGCGAAGGAGCCCAAGAAGAGCGCCCGATACGTCCCGAGCGTGTCGTGGGTCGCTGCCGCCATCCTGGTCACGCCCCCGGTCATGAGGTCGGCGCCAGGACCCGCTCGCGCACCGGGACGAGTAGCGCGAGGGCGAGCACCATCCCGACGGCCAGCGTGACCCACCCCGCGCCGAAGCCGCCCAGGCGCTCCACCACCAGCCCGAACGCCGGCGGGCACACCGCGACCCCGAGCGAGGAGATCGCGAGACCGAGTCCCACCGCGGTGCCCGCCGCGCGCGGCCCGGCCAGCTCGGCCATCAGGGTGTGCTGCACGCCGTTCCAGCCGACGCCGAAGACGCCGATGCCCACCGCGAGCGGTGCGAGCAGCCAGGGCCCCGTCCCGGGCGCGGTCGCCGACAGGGCGAGTGCGCATCCGATCGACCCCAGGCCCGCGATGGCCAGCACGATGCGGCGGCGGCCGCCGAAGAGCCGGTCGGAGAGCAGCCCGAACCCGATGCGTCCGATCGCGCCGCTGACCTGGGCCGCCACCAGGTACTTGGCGGCGATCACGAGGGCGATCTGCACGACGTCGCGGAGGTAGAGGACCAGGAACGCCAGGAAGACCGTCTGCACCCCCGCGAAGATGAGGGTGCTCACGCCTACCAGCCACAGATCGCGATTGAACATCACCGCCCAGAACCGGACGGGCGCCGGGGCGGCTCCTTTCGTCTCCGGCTCGGGCAGATCGCGGTAGAGCGCCCAGGTGAGGATGGTGAGCGCGCCGACCGCCGCGGCCGCGCACCCCACCGCGGTCCGCCAGCCGAAGGCGAGCGCCACCGGGGGCATGATCAGGGCACCCAGCGCGCCCCCGAACGGCAAGCCGACCTGCTTGAGGCCGACCACGGTCGCCCGCTGCCGCGGCGGGAACCAGGCCATGCCCGCCTTGGTGGTGGTGGGGTTCAGCACGCCGTAGCCCGCGCCGGCCACCACCAGGATGGCGACGATGAACGAGAAGGAGGGCGCCACCGCGACCGCGCCGAGGCCGACCGCGATCAGAGCCTGACCCAGGATCATCGCCCCGCGCACGCCCCAGCGGTCGGCCAGCCACCCGGCGGGTAGCGACATCAGCACCGGCCCGATGTAGTAGGCCGAGAGGAAGGAGCCGGCCTGGGTCACCGACAGCGCGAGGCTCTCCCGGATCAGCGGCGCGATCGACGGGATGCCGAGCGGGCCCACGTTGGCCATGGTCTGTGCGGCCATGATGAGGGCCAGGACGGCCCAGCGGTTGGTCACCGGGCGCGTGCCGACAACAGGGCCTCGACGGCCCGGAGGTCCTCCTCGGTATCCACTCCGATCGTGGGCTGGTCGGTCTCGAGGACGCGGATCGGGATGCCCGCCTCCAGCAGGCGGAGCTGCTCGAGCTGCTCCGCGCGCTCGAGCGAGGAGGGGGGCAGCGTGTGGTACATGTCGAGGACCGCGCGCCGGTAGGCGTAGAGGCCGATGTGCTTCCAGTAGACGACGTCGGCGCGCCCGTCCCGGTCGAAGGGGATCGGCAGGCGCGAGAAGTAGAGAGCGTCGCCGTGCACGTTGGTGACCACCTTGTTGGCGGTGCGGGAAGGCACCTCCGCCGCGGTGGCCCGGATCTTGAGCGTCGTGACCTGGACCTCGGGCTCGGCCAGGAAGGGCCGGACCAGGCACTCGATGTGGGCGGCGGTGATCAGAGGCTCGTCGCCCTGGATGTTGACATAGACGTCGGCGCTCCGGGCGCGCGACACCTCCCACAGCCGATCGGTGCCCGAGGTGTGGTCGGCCCGGGTCATGACCGCGGGCACGTGGTGGGCGTGGCAGGCCTCCACCACCTCCTCGCTATCGGTGGCCACCAAGACGTCGGAGAGCACGGACGAGGTGCGGGCCTGCCGGAAGACCTGGACCACCATCGGGACACCGCAGATCTCCCGCAGCACCTTGCGCGGCAGCCGGGAAGAATGCAGCCGCGCCGGGATCACGCCGAGGATGATCATCGCGTTACCCTATCAGAAAAGAACACCCCGCGAGGTTGACACTCCTCGGGAGCCAGTGGTACAGCCCGTGAACCTCGCATCGATGCCGCTCGCTTCCTCACCGACCCATCTCGAAGGAGAGACACGGGATCGTGCAACAGACTATGAGCCGCAGTGCGTCACCGACCCGGCCGGCCGGAGGCTAGACGGTGAGCAACGGCGGCGGCAAGGAGCTGGCCGGCGCCCGCCCGGCCGCGGTTTCCACCGCCCGCGCCGCCGCCTCGAGCGGGTGGAGCCATCACGAAGCTTTCCAGGGCTTCCTCTGGATCGCGCCCGCCTTCCTCTACCTCGCGTTCTTCATCGCCTACCCGTTCTTCATGTCGCTCTACCTCTCGGTCTCGAGCGCCCGCGTCGGCTCGCCCGAGAGCCACTTCGTCGGGCTGCAGAACTACACCCGCCTCTTCGCCGACCCGACCTTCTGGCAGACGGTGCGCAATTCCTTCGTCTTCACTCTGGGCTCCGAGCTGATCCGACTCGTGATCGGACTGCCGCTGGCCTTCGCGCTGAACCGGTCCTTCAAGGGCAAGCGCGTGGTGCAGGGGATCATCCTGATCCCGTTCGTCATCCCGATTGCGCTCTCCTCGCTCGCCTGGAAGTGGATGTTCGACTCGCTCTACAGCGTCATCAACTGGATGCTGATGCACGCGCACATCATCGACTACCCGTGGCAGTGGCTCGGCGAGCCCGGCCTCGCGATGTGGTCGGTCATCATCATGAACGTGTGGCGCGGCTTCCCGTTCTCGGCGGTCATCCTGCTCGCCGGGCTGACCGCGGTCCCTCAGGAGGTCATCGAGGCGGCCAAGATCGACGGGGCCGGGCCCCTCCGCCGGTTCCATTATGTGATCGTGCCGATCGTCCGCCCGATCCTCCTGGTCGGCCTGCTCTACTCGGTGGTGTTCTCGTTCACCGACTTCTCGGCGGTCTGGCTGCTCACCCAGGGCGGACCCTACAACACCACCCACGTCTTCGGGACCTACGCCTACAACATCGGCATCAACGCGGGTGACCTCGGCATGGGCGCCGCGATCACCCTGTTCATCTTCCCGTTTCTGGCCCTGATCGTGATCTTCATGCTGCGGTTTCTGCGGAGAGAATAGGGCGTGGACGCCCGGATGGCCTGGCGACGGATCAAGCGTGACTACGGGCCGTATCTCCCGCTCTCCCCGTACCTCTTCGTGGTGCTCTTCCCGTTCTACTGGATGGTCATCACCGCCTTCAAGCGCGACCGCGACCTCTACAACCTGGAGACCGCCCCGTTCTGGTTCAAGGAGCCTCCCACCCTCGATCACGTCCGGCTCCTGCTCGAGGGAACGCTCTTCCTCAAGTGGCTGCAGAACAGCCTCATGATCGGGGTGCTGGTGGTGATCATCACCCTCCTGCTCGCGCTGCCCGCGGCCTACGCGCTGGCCCGCATGCGCTTCCCGGGGGCGCAGCCGCTCTCCACCGCGATGTTCCTCTCCTACCTCATCCCGTCGACGCTGCTGTTCATCCCGCTCTCCCAGGTGGTGCGCGGGCTCGGCTTCATCGACTCGGTGTGGGCGCTCGTGATCGTCTATCCCTCGTTCACCCTGCCGTTCTGCACCTGGCTCCTGATGGGCTTCGTGCGGACGGTCCCGAAGGAGATCGAGGAGAGCGCCCAGATCGACGGGTGCACGCGCTTCCAGGCGTTTCGCATGATCATCATCCCGGTCATCGTGCCGGGCATCATCACCGCGGGGATCTTCGCGTTCACCCTGACGTACCAGGAGTTCATCTACGCGCTGACCTTCATCTCCGCCTCGGCCAACAAGACCATCTCCTACGGGGTCACCAGCGATCTCGTCCGCGGCGACGTCTACTACTGGGGCTCGCTCATGTCGGGCGCGCTCATCGGCGCGGTCCCGGTGGCCATCGTGTACGCCTTCAGCCTCGACCACTTCATCCACGGTCTCACCGCAGGCGCCCTGAAGTGATCCGTCAACTCACGACCAAGGAGGGTTCATCCGCATGAGCAAGGTCTCGCGACGGCAGTTCCTCGGCACCGCGGCGGGCGTCACCGCCGCCTCCGCGTTCCCCCACGTGTGGATCCGCCCGGCGTGGGCGCAGACGAAGGAGGTCCGGGTGCTCGCCTGGACCCACTTCGTGCCCGCCTACGACAAGTGGTTCGACGCCTTCGCCGAGCAGTGGAGCACCAAGAGCGGAGTGAAGGTCACCATCGACCACATCCCGCACCTGCAGATCCCGGCCAAGATCGCGGCCGAGGTCGCCACCCAGTCCGGTCACGACATCGTGCAGCTCGTGGGCACCGGCACCGAGAAGTGGGCCGGCGCCCTGCTGGACGTGCAGGACACCGCCGACAAGCTCGCCAAGAAGTACGGCGGCTGGACCCCGCTCGCCGACAACTACTGCAAGCTCGCCGCGGATGGGAAGTTCCACTCCATCCCCGACTTCTTCATCGATTTCCCCGGGCTCTACCGCAAGGACCTGTGGACCGAGGTCGGCTATCCCAACGGGCCCGACACCTGGGACGAGCTGCACAAGGGCGGCATGAAGCTCAAGGCCAAGGGCTTCCCGATCGGCATCGGCCTCGCCCACCACGACGACTCCCGCGCCTCCTGGCGCGCCATCATGTGGTCCTACGGCGGCTCCGAGGTGACCAAGGACGGCAAGACCATCACCTACAACTCCAAGGAGGTCCGCGAGGCGCTGAAGTTCAACAAGGCGCTCTACAAGGACTGCATGACCCCCGAGGTGCTCGCCTGGGACGACGCGTCCAACAACCGGCTCCTCGCGTCGGGTCGCGGGGTCGTTCGCCAACTGCCGCGCCTACGGGGTCACCAAGTTCTCGAAGAACGCGGACGGCGCAAAGGCGTTCCTGGAAGCGCTGGTCGACAGCTACCGCGACGGCGCCAAGGCCAGCACCGGCTACAACATGCCGTTCCTCAAGAACTACGCGAAGCCGCCGTTCCCGATCATCAGCGAGGACCCGAAGCTCAAGCCGCTCGAGCAGGACGCCGAGTACCACTTCACCACCGGCTACCCGGGGCCGCTCACTCCCGCCGCGGACGAGGTCTACCAGCAGTTCATCATGGTGGACGCGCTCGCCCAGTTCGCGACCGACAAGATGGACCTCGAGCAGACGATCAAGTGGGGCGAGGAGAAGATCAAGGCCATCTACGCCAAGTTCGTCTAGCTCTCTTCTCCCTCTCCCCTCCGGGGAGAGGGCAGGGTGAGGGGTTGTTTCCCGGGGCAGCGGCGATCGCCGCTGCCCCGTTTCTTTCCGCCTCGCGGCACACGCCTTGCTCCTTCCGGTGACCGGTGATTGATCGCGAGAGGAGGTGACCACGATGGCGGACCAGTACAAGTGCTCCAAGTGCGGCCATACCTCGTCCACGCCGGGTACCTGCTGTGGTGAGCCGATGAAGAAGGCGGGCTGAGCGGGTCCGGAGCGGGAGC
>WNGJ01018907.1_pt1 | contig 10791 bp, 8 predicted proteins | sample 5400611 | NCBI WGS metagenome assembly WNGJ01 (sample SAMN13153375, study PRJNA577476) | soil metagenome | isolation source: 40 cm soil or saprolite under Garry oak tree replicate 1 | place: USA:California | collected 2016-06-15 | reverse complement strand
AACCGCGCTCCATGCGCGTGCGCTATGAGGGCGCGCTCGGCTTCGGCGTCACGGCCAAGGATCTGATCTTGGGCACGCTCGGGCAGATCGGCGTCGGCGGCGCCAGCGGTCACGTGGTCGAGTACGCCGGGCCGGCGATCGAGCGCTTGAGCATGGAAGGCCGCATGACCGTGTGCAACATGACGATCGAGGGCGGTGGTCGCGCGGGCATGATCGCGCCCGACGACACCACGTTTCAGTGGTTCTCCGAGCGTCCCAGGCCCGCCGCGCCGGCGGGGGTCGATCTGGACGATGCGATCGAGCGCTGGCGGGCGCTGCGCGGCGACGATGGCGCCGAGCACGACCGCGAGGTGCTGATCGACGCCTCCGCGCTGTCGCCCCAGGTCACATGGGGCACCAACCCCGGCATGGTGCGAGCGGTGACCGAGCGGGTCCCCTCGCCCGCTGACTTCGACACCGCCGCCGATCGCGATGCCGCCGAGCGCGCGCTGCAGTACATGGCGCTCGAGCCCGGCACGCCGATCAAGGAGATCGCGCTCGATCGCGTGTTCATCGGCTCGTGCACCAACTCGCGCATCGGCGACCTGCGCGCCGCCGCCGAGGTCGTCGCCGGGCGCAAGGTCGCGCCGGGCGTGCGCGCGATGGTCGTCCCCGGCTCGCAGCAGGTGAAGGCGCAGGCCGAGGCCGAGGGCCTGGACCGCGTCTTCCGCGCCGCCGGCTTTGACTGGCGGGCGGCCGGCTGCTCCATGTGCCTGGGCATGAACCCGGACATCCTGCAGCCCGGCGAGCGCTGCGCCTCGACCTCCAACCGCAACTTCGAGGGGCGCCAGGGACGCGGCGGGCGCACCCACCTGGCGTCCCCGCAGATGGCCGCCGCGGCGGCGATCGAGGGACGCTTCGTGGACGTCCGGGAGTGGCGGTGAGCACCACCTCGCCGGGAGCGCACTGGCAGCGGCCCGAGCTCGTGACGGCGTTCCTCAGCGAGCGAAAGACGCTGATGCCGCTGCTTGACATCCAGGAAGACGTCGTCGCGCGCTTGCTCAGCAGGCACCCGCACCGCGGACCGCGCTTTCTCGACCTGGGGTCCGGCGACGGGGCGATGTCCGAGCTCGTGCTGTCGCTTCAGCCGCACGCCGAAGCCGTGCTCGTGGACTTCTCGGAGCCGATGCTCGAGGGCGCCGAGCGCCGGCTCGCTGGCAGCCCCGCCCGGTGGCAGATCGTCCGCGGCGATCTGTCCGACGCGAGCTGGCGCTCGAGCCTGCCGGGCGGCGAGTTCGGCGGGGCCGTGTCGGGCTTCGCGATCCACCACCTGCCCGCGGAGCGCAAGCGCGCGCTGTTCGGCGAGCTGCACGAGCTGCTCGAGCCGGGGGCCATGTTCGTGAACATGGACTACGTACGCACCGAGGGTGCGCTGCGCGGCCTGTGGGACGAGCAGATGCTCGCCAATGCCGTGCGCGCCGAGCGGGAGCGCGGCGGCAGCCGCTCGGAGGCGGAGCTCGAGCGCGACCTGTTCGACGACAGCGACGAAGACCGCCCGGACAGCACCGAGGACCAGGTGCGGTGGCTGCGCGATGCCGGCTTCGAGCAGGTCGAAGTCCACTTCAAGTGGGCCGAGGCGGCGATCTTCGGCGCCGTGAAGCCCGGAGGGAGCGAGCCCTGATGCAGCCCGTCGAGGTCATCCGCGGCCGCGTCACGGTGCTCGACCGTGCCAACGTCGACACCGACCAGATCATGCCCAAGCAGTTCCTCAAGCGAGTGCAGCGCAGCGGCTTCGGCGAGTTCCTCTTCTACGACTGGGCCAAGCAGCCCGGCTGGGAGCTGCCGCCCAACCCGATCCTCGTCACGGGCGAGAACTTCGGCTGCGGCTCATCGCGCGAGCACGCCCCGTGGGGGCTTCAGGACTACGGCTTCCAGGCGATCGTCGCGCCCTCCTTCGCCGACATCTTCTACTCCAACTGCACCAAGATCGGGTTGCTGCCGGTCGTGCTGGCAGAGCAGCGCTGCCGCGCGCTGGCCGCCGCGGGCCAGGGACAGGTGGACCTGCGCGCGCAGGAGGTGCGCTATCCCGGCGCCGACGGCAACGTGGTCAGCGCCTCGTTCCACATCGACCCCGAGATCCGCCGGCGACTGCTCGAGGGCCTCGACGACATCGGCGTGACGCTCGGCAGGCAGCACGACATCGCCGCCTACGAGCGCGACCGCGAGCGCAGCGGGCCCGTCACGACGGCATTGTGAGCCGCTAGCGCCGACCGGTAGCGTTCGCGCACCGCATGGCAGCGCGCATCATCATCCTCCCGGGCGACGGGATCGGCCCCGAGATCATGGCGCCCGCGGTCGACGCCATCGACGCTCACGGCGTGCCCCTCACCGACGACACGTTGGCGGCGGCGCGCCGCGCCGACGCGGTGCTGCTGGGCGCGGTCGGCGGGCCCAGATGGGAGAGCACCGATGCGGGCAGGCCCAGGCCCGAGCAGGGGCTGCTCGCGCTGCGCAAGGGCCTCGAGCTGTACGCGAACCTGAGGCCGGTGAGGCCGTTCCCGGCCCTGTATGGCGCCTCGCCGCTGCGGCCGGAGCTGGTCGAGGGCACCGATCTGCTCGTCGTGCGCGAGCTCACCGGCGGCATCTACTTCGGCCCCAAGGAGCGCACCGAGGAGCGGGCGAGCGACGTGTGCGAATACACGGTCGCGGAGGTCGAGCGCATCGCCCGGACCGCGTTCGCCGCCGCGCGCACCCGCGTCAGCAGCGTGGACAAGGCAAACGTGCTCGAGACCAGTCGCCTGTGGCGGGAGGTGGTGCGGCGGGTTCACTCCCAGGAGTTCCCGCACGTCGAGGTCGAGCACGTGCTCGTCGACAACGCCGCCATGCAACTGCTGGCAGCCCCTTCGCATTTCGACGTGATCCTCACCGAGAACATGTTCGGGGACATCCTCAGCGACGAGGCGGCGATGATCACCGGCTCGATCGGGATGCTCCCCAGCGCGTCGCTCGGCGCCGGCGGCCCGGGCGTGTTCGAGCCCGTGCACGGCTCCGCGCCCGACATCGCTTCTCGCGGCATCGCCAACCCGCTCGCGATGTTCCTCTCGGCGGCGATGATGCTCGAGCGCGGACTCGGGTTGGCAAGCGAGGCCGCGGCGGTAGAATCCGCAGTGCACCGCGCCCTCGACGCTGGGCTGCGCACGCCCGACCTTGGCGGTGACGCGAGTACGAGGGAGGCGAGCAGCGCGGTTCTCGACAACCTCTAAAGGAGCCCCGGCACAGTGCAGCCAACCGATCTCATCTGGATGAACGGAGACTTCGTCCCCTGGGAGGACGCGAGGGTCCACGTGCTCACGCACGGGCTGCACTACGGCACGGGCGTGTTCGACAGCATGCGCTGCTACGACACCCAGCTCGGCCCGGCGGTGTTCCGCAACGCCGATCACATCGAGCGCCTGCTGCGCTCGGCCGAGCTGTACTACATGCCGCTGCCCTACTCGCTCCAGCAGCTGCGCGCGGCGACGCTCGAGCTGGTGGCCCGCAACGGGCTGCGATCCTGCTACATCCGCCCGATCGCCAACCGCGGCTACGGGCAGATGGGGCTGAATCCGCTCGAGGCGCCCGTCGACGTGACGATCGCCTGCTGGGAGTGGGGCGCCTACCTGGGCGAGGAGGGCAAGCGCGACGGCGTGCGCGCGAAGGTGTCCTCGTGGCGGCGCATCAGCCCCGACTCGCTGATTCCGCACGCGAAGGCCTCCGGGCAGTACCTCAACAGCGTGCTCGCGAAGGTGGAGTCGCTGAAGGCCGGCTATGAAGAGGCGATCCTGCTCGACGCCCACGGCCACGTCTGCGAGGGCACGGGCGAGAACCTCTACATCGTGCGCGGCGGCGAGATAGCCACTCCCGGCCAGCACAACTCGATCCTCGACGGCATCACCCGGCGCTCCGTCATCCAAATCGCGCAGGACCTCGGATACACGGTCGTCGAGCGCAGCGTGGCGCGCGCCGAGATGTACCTCGCCGATGAGGTGTTCATGTCCGGCACCGCCGCCGAGCTCGTGCCCGTGCGCGAGATCGACGACCACCTGATCGGGTCGGGCGCACCGGGCGAGGTAACGCGCGTGCTGCAAGCCGCCTTCGAGGACGCGATCCACGGGCGCTCCGAGCGCTACCGCGAGTGGCTCGACGTCGTGCACGCGCCGCCACTGCATACGCCCACCGGAGAGGGTGCGGCGCCCAGCGCGCACACGACGGCCGCGGGCTAGGCCGATGGCCGACATACAGCTATACGACGCCACCCTGCGCGACGGCATGGGCGGGGGCGGCATGAGCCTCACCGCGGAGGAGAAGCTGCGCGTGGTGCAGGCCCTGGACGCGCTCGGCGTGCACATGATCGAGGCCGGCTTTCCGGCCTCCAACCCCAAGGAGCAGCACCTGTTCGAGCTGCTTGCCGAGCAGGACCTGCAGTCCGCCGAGGTGGTCGCCTTCGGCATGACGCGTCGCCGCGAGGTCGACGCGGACGGCGACCAGGGGCTGCGCGTGCTGGCCGAGTGCTTCGCGCCGGCGTGCACGCTCGTGGGCAAGGCCTCGGTCCTGCACGTCGAGAAGGTCGTGCGCGCGTCGCGCGAGGAGAACCTGCGCATGATCGCCGACTCCGTCGCCTTCCTCGTGCGCGCCGGCAAGCGCGTGCTGTTCGACGCCGAGCACTTCTTCGACGGCCTGGCGCTGGATGCCGGCTATGCGCTGGATTGCCTGCGCGCGGCCCGCGACGCGGGCGCCGAGCGACTCGTGCTGTGCGACACCAACGGCGGCTCGCTGCCGCCACAGATCCGCGCCGCCTTCGCCGTCGTCAGCGAAGCGCTGGGGCCGGCCCCCCTCGGGGTCCACACCCACGATGACTCCGGCTGCGCGGTCGCCAACACGCTCGCCGGCGTCGAAGCGGGGGCGACGCAGGTGCAGGGCACGATCAACGGGATCGGCGAGCGCACCGGCAACGCCAACCTCGTCACGATCATCGCCGACCTGCAGCTCAAGATGGGTTACGAGCTGCTCGGAGCCGAGCGCCTGGCGCGGCTCACGGAGACCGCGCACTTCGTCGATGAGCTGCTCAACCGCGCGCCCGATCCCGCGCAGCCCTACGTGGGCAAGCACGCCTTCGCGCACAAGGCCGGGATGCATGCCGCCGGCGTGCGCACAGACGCCCAGACGTTCGAGCACGTCGATCCCGCGGTGGTCGGCAATGGCCGCGACGTGCTCATCTCCGAGCTGTCGGGCAGGGGCGCGATCGTCGAGAAGGCCGCCGGCGCGGGCATCAGGCTGGCCGCCGGGGAAAGCGACGCCTTCGCGCAGCGGGTGCTGGCGCGCGTCAAGGAGCTCGAGCATGAGGGCTTTCAGTTCGAGGCCGCGGACGGGTCGTTCGAGCTGCTGATGCGCAAGGAGGCGGGCGAGTACGAGCCGCTCTTCCGGCTGGAGTCCTGGCGCGTGCTGGTCGAGAAGCGCGCCGACGGCAAGGTCGAGACCGAGGCCACGATCAAGATCTGGCTGGGAGGCGAGCGGTTCGTGCGCACCGCCGAGGGCAACGGGCCGGTGAACGCGCTCGATAACGCGCTGCGCGACGCCATCGTCGAGATCCACCCGCACCTGCGCCACATCGAGCTGGTCAACTTCAAGGTGCGCATCCTCGATGAGCGCAAGGGCACCGGCGCCGTCACGCGGGTGCTGATCGACGCCTCCGACGGCCAGGACGTGTGGGGGTCGATCGGCGTCTCCGAGAACCTCATCGCCGCCTCCTGGGACGCGCTGGTCGATTCGCTGGAGTACGGCATGCAGCCCGGGCGCGGAGCCTCTCCGCAGGCCGGCGTGCGCGCGCCCCGCAGGGTTCAGGGGACGCCCGCATCGTGAGCTCCGCCGGGCCCACCAGCTCGCGGTCGCGATCGGCGACCGAGCAACAGGAGCGGATCCCGCTCGCTCGCCCGGTTCTGGGGCAGTCCGAGGAGCGAGCTGCGATCGACGTTCTGCGCTCGGGCCGGCTATCGCTCGGCCCCCGCACCGAGCAGTTCGAGCAGGCGTTCGCCGCTCGGGTCGGCGCCGGCTTCGCGAGCGCCGTGTCCAGCGGCACGGCCGGCCTGCACCTGGCGGTGCGGGCGGCCGGGATCACGGAGGGCGATGAGGTGGTGACCAGCCCGTTCTCGTTCGTGGCCTCCGCCAACGTGCTGCTATACGAGCGGGCGCGGCCGGTGTTCGCCGACATCGATCCCGTGACGCTGAACCTCGACCCGGCGGCCGCCGCGGCCGCCGTGGGCGAGCGGACAGCGGCGCTGCTGCCCGTTCACATCTTCGGCTACCCGGCCGACATGGCGGCCTTCGAGGATCTCGCCCAGCGCCACCAGCTGGCGATCGTGGAGGACGCCTGTGAGGCGCTTGGGGGGGTACATGGCGACGGACGGCCCGTGGGCGGGCGGGGGCACCTGGCCGCGTTCGGCTTCTATGCCAACAAGCAGCTGACCACCGGCGAGGGGGGAATGGTCGTGCACGACGATGCTGCGCTCAAGCAGCGCGTGGACTCCGAGCGCAACCAGGGCCGCGCAGCCGACATGGGCTCGCTCGAGCACGACCGGCTGGGGTTCAACTACCGGCTCTCGGAGATCGCTGCCGCGATCGGGAGCGTGCAGCTGGAGCGGCTCGATGAGATGCTGGCCGCGCGCGGCTGGGTGGCGCGCTGCTATCGCGAAGCGCTGTCGGGCATCGACGGCGTGGAGCTGCCCTGCGCGGATGTCGACGGCAACACGCGCGGCTGGTTCGTGTTCGTGGTGCAGCTGCCGCATGATGCCGACCGCGACCACACCGTGCGCGCGCTCGCGGCGGCGGGCATCGAGAGCAAGCCCTACCTACCCGCCATCCACCTGCTGAGCATCTACCGCGAGCGCTTCGGACACCGACCCGGTGAGTTCCCCGTGTGCGAGGACGTCGCCGCCCGCTCGCTGGCGCTGCCCTTCTTCCCCGGCATGGAGGAGGGCAGGGTCGCCCGCGTGGCCGAGGCGCTGGCCGCGGCGCTCGGGCGCTAGCTCGCCTTGCGGCACGCGCCCGCCCCTGGGACGCTGGAGCGCCAGGCGGCGCGGCGGCGATCGGACGCCGGAGCGCGAGGTGGCGTGGCGGCCAACGGAATCGGCGACGGCGGGCGGCCCTAGACTGATCGCCCGTGTCACGCTTGGATGAGCCCCAGCACGCCGATTTTCGCCGGCTCAACGCTTCGCTTGCGTTTGACCGGCGCCTGTGGCCGCAGGATGTGGCGCAGTCACGTGCGCACGCGCGCATGCTTGCCGATCGCGGCATCCTCACGGTCGCAGATCGCGACGCGCTGCTGGCGGGGCTGGAAGCGGTCGAGCGCGAGCTGAGCGAGGGCCGCTTCGCGTTCCACGAACACGACGAGGACATCCACATGGCGATCGAGCGGCGACTGACCGAGATCGCGGGCCCGGTGGGGGGAAAGCTGCATACCGCGCGGTCGCGCAACGACCAGGTCGCCACGGACCTGGCGATGTACGCGCGCGAGCGCGCGCGCGACGCCCAGGCGGCGATCTCCGCGCTGATGGGCGCGCTGCTGGCACGCGCCGAGCAGCACGCGGACTGGCCCATGCCCGGTTACACCCACCTCCAGCGAGCGCAGCCGGTGTACCTGGGTCACCACCTTCTGGCGTACTTCTGGATGTTCGTGCGCGATCGCGAGCGGTTCGCCTTCGCCGAGCGGGAGGCCGGGCGCCTGCCACTCGGCGCCGGCGCGCTGGCGGGCGTGAGCTTCGACACCGACCGCCAGCAGCTCGCGCGGGAGCTGGATTTCCGAGAGGTCGTGCCCAACTCGATCGACGCGGTGTCGGGGCGGGACTTCGTGCTGGACTACCTGAGCGCCGCGGCCACGTGCTCCACCCACCTCTCGCGCCTGGGTGCTGAGCTCGTGCTGTGGTCGAGCACCGAGTTCGGCTTCTGCGAGCTCCCGGATGAGTGGAGCTCGGGCTCCTCGATCATGCCCCAGAAGAAGAATCCGGACGCGGCCGAGCTTCTGCGCGCCAAGGCTCCGCGGGTGGTCGGGCACCTGGCGGCTCTGCACGGGGTGATGCACGCGCTGCCGCTGGCCTACAACAAGGACCTGCAGGAGGACAAGGAGCACCTGTTCGACGCCGTGGACACGCTCGAGCTGACGCTCGCGGCGGCCGCCGGGATGATCAGCGGGGTCAGCTTCAGGCGCGAGCGCCTGCGCGAGGCGGCGAGCGATGAGCTGATCGCCGCGACGGACCTGGCGGATCTGCTGGTGCGGTTGGGGGTGCCGTTCCGCGAGGCCCACGGCGCCGTCTCCGGCCTGGTGCGCGCGGCGCTCCGGCGGGGCGCCAGACTGTCCGAGCTGAGCACGGATGAGCTCGCAGCGCACAGCCCCGTGCTCGCCGCCCACGCGGGGGAGGTGGCGGCGGCGCTGTCGCAGAGCTCATGGCTTGAATCGAAGGTCTCCGAGGGCGGCACCGCGCTGGCGCGCGTGCGCGAGCAGCTGCGCGCGGCGCGCGAGGAGCTGAAACGGGCCACGGGTTGCTGAGCGCTCGTATGAGCACCAGCACCGCAGCGAGCAGCCCGCTTCCGGCTGCCTTTTATGCGCGCCCCGTGCTCGAGGTGGCGCCGGAGCTGATCGGCTGCACGGTCCGGCATGGGCGGGTGTCCGGGGTGATCGTGGAGACCGAGGCCTACCACGAGAGCGAGCCCGCGTGCCACGCGTTCGCCGGCCTCACCCCCCGCACGAGGACGCTGTTCGGCCCGCCTGGAAGAGCCTACGTGTATCGCTCGTACGGCATTCACGCGCTGCTCAACGCCGTGTGCGAGCCCGATGGCATCGGGGCGGCGGTGCTGATACGCGCGCTGCAGCCCGTGACCGGTATCGGACGAATGCGGGCTCGCCGCGGCCTGGTCGCCAACCGCCCGGCGCGGGACGCCGAGCTGTGCTCGGGGCCGGGCAAGCTCGCGCAGGCGCTTGCCATCGGCCTCGGCGACGATGGACGCTCGCTGTCGACCGGCCCGCTGCGCATCCTGGCCAGGGCCGGCGCCTGGCGGGATCCTGTGATCGTGCAAGCGAAGCGCGTCGGGATCACGCGCGCGGTGGAGCTTCGCTGGCGCTTCTGCGTGGGCGGAAACGGACACGTCTCGCGCCCGCGCCCGCGAGTTCAGGGGCCAGCCGGCCTCAGCCGCCCGGGCTGACCCCGCCGGTCGGCGGGGCGGGAGATTCGTGCGGCGTCGGCGAGGGAGATGGCGCCTTCGTAGGGGAAGGTGCGCCGGCCGGCGCTCGTCCCGTCGCTTCGGGCGAGCTTGGCGCCTTCGGCTGTTCGGTGCCAGCGGCGCCACGCCCCGCTTCGGCCCCGCTCGGGGTCGCGGGGGTGGATTGACCGCCCGCCGCCGGCGCACTGCCGGTAGCCCTGCCCCCGCCGGCACCGGAATGACCCGCGCCTGCGCCGTGCGACGACGAGGATGGCGCCGAGGCTTCCGTGGCGCTCTGGCCCCCGCCAGAGGCCGACACGCCGACGTTCTTGGTCGAGGTGTGTTCGGCCCTTACCTTGTCGATCTGCATCGCCGCGGTCATGAAGTCGTGCCAGACCAGGGCAGGGAACGTGCCGCCGAGCACCGGACCGCCGTTGAAGGCGTTCGTCATCGGCACCAGGCTGTTGGGGTAGCCGACCCACACCGCGACCGTGTACTTGCTGTAGTTGGTGGTGGTACCGGTCTTACCCGCAGCGAACTGGCCGATGGCGGCGGCGCGCCCCGTGCCGTACTGGAGCACCCCTTCCAGCATCGAGGTCTCGGTGGAGGCCACCGCCGCTGGCAGCACGGGCTTGGTGATGGTGTGATCGAAATCACGGCGCGCGCCGTCGGGCAGCGTTTGGGACCCGGCGTCGACCTCCTCAATGCCCACGGGCCCGTAGTCTTCGGCCAGGGTGCCGCTCACGCGGCGCCCGCCGTGGGCGATCGTCTCATACGCGTGCGCCATGTCCAGCGGCGTGACACCGACGGTGAGCCCCCCGATCGTCATGGCCGGGTTCGTGGACAGGGGCGTGGTGATGCCCATCGCGTGCGCGAGCCGCGCGATGCGGTGCGTCCCCACCTTCAGCCCCACTTCGGCGTAGATGGAGTTGTCCGAATAGGCCGTTGCGCCGCTCAGCGTGTTTGAGCCCGTGTAGGCGCCTTCGTCGTTGTGAACGACGAACTTTTCCGGACCCCTGGGGGAGGGCACGATGAACAGCTTCTGCCTCGAGGCCCAGGTGGATTCGGGCGAGATGCCATCCTCGAGCGCGGCGGCCAGATCGAAGGCCTTGAACGAGGAGCCCGGCTGGCGCTCACCGCTGGTGGCGAGGTTGAACGGGCTGGTCGCGTAGCTGCGCCCGCCCACCATCGCGCGCACCTGGCCCGTGGAGTTTTCGATCGCCACCAACGAAGCGCTGGGGCCGCTGGGGTCGGCGAGATAGTTGTTGATCGCCTGTTCGGCCGCGTGCTGCATGTCGAGGTCGAGCGTGGTCGTGATGCGCAGGCCGCCGTCGAACGCGCGCGGAGCGCCGTAGCGTTCGATCACCTGCTGCTGCACCCAGCCGGTGAAGTAGCCCGCCTCGACGCCTTCGATCATCTGCTGCCTGGGCACCTGGATGTCCCTCGGGGCCGGCAGCGCCTGGGCGACGCTCTCTTCATACACGGGCCGCGTGAGATAGCCCTGCGAGAGCATGTCGCGCAAGACGAGATTGCGGCGCGCCCGCGCTGCGACCGGATGGGCGGCCGGGTCAAACGCGCTGGGCG
>WNGJ01008672.1_pt1 | contig 10791 bp, 8 predicted proteins | sample 5400611 | NCBI WGS metagenome assembly WNGJ01 (sample SAMN13153375, study PRJNA577476) | soil metagenome | isolation source: 40 cm soil or saprolite under Garry oak tree replicate 1 | place: USA:California | collected 2016-06-15 | reverse complement strand
CAGGTCAACAATGCAGAAGATGTTGTCATACTGTGCCTGTGTCTCCTTCCAGTTGCGCAGAGCCCCCAGGTAGTTGCCCAGGTGGAGCTTACCTGTTGGCTGTATACCGGAGAAGACACGCTTTTTCACTTGCGCCTCCGTACTTGTTTGATCCGGCTTTACCTCTTGATTCATTTCGACCGGCATGGTCATTCCTCCATCCAGTAGGTCCTCGATTATGAGCTTTAACAAATTCATCAGGGTATGATAAGAGGCGAGCGAAGCCCCGCCCTACCCCGTGGGACGCGATAAATCGGGTCCCTACGCACCCTCATTATTTCGTTAAAGTTCATAATTGGGGACGTACAAAACAGCAATAAAAAACGCCGCTCTTCCCGATGCAGGGACGAGAGGCGTAAAGCTTTCGTGGTGCCACCCTAGTTCAGATTATCTGTCCTTTCAATTCCTCAGTCGGGCAAAAGATAGATAATCCCTCATTGCCGGATACTTTCCATCGCTCAAGCGCGAGCATAACACCTGTCCTCGGTATTTCAATTGCTCAATTGCACTTCAACAGGCTTGGATTATATCCTGTCCTCGATAACGGGGGACGTTCCGAAACAAGTACTACTCCTGTTTGCACAGGAGGTTCGCTCGCTAGCTCCCAGGCCCATTCCTTAACAGCACTGGTACCGGTTTCCAGCAATCCCGGCTCTCTAAATCCATGCGATGCTAAGTACTTTTCCTGTTCGTTGCTTTGAAGTATTCTTTTTTGCTTACAAGAAGTATATAGGGGATTTGCGGTTGTGTCAAGTGCTGTTGGAGGTGATGCATATTATGATAAACCGTGACAATTATATTTTGTTGAGGAAAGACATGGCTGATATTTCTCATCATGTGCATAGAATGTGGAAGGCTTCCTGGTCCCTCAGAAAGTCTTCCAATTTCCATTCGAAAGAAGAGAGAATCCTTCCCTCTATCTGAACTGTCTCATAAGGGATAGCACACTATTGACATAGTGCCAGTTGAAGATGCCACGGTGGATAACGGCCCAGCCTCCTTCGTTGTAGGCGCTAATCACCTTTGCCAGGTTGCCGTGGAAGTTGTGCCATAGCCAGTACAGGTAGGTGGCGCCGAGGTTGATGTTGTCCCCCAGGTGGTAGGGATTGCGGCGGATGCCTGTACCGGCGTTGATACTCATGGCAGTGTAGGGCATGAGCTGCATTACACCGATGCCGCCATCCCAGGCGATGACATGCTGGTTCCAGCCACTCTCCTGCCAGGCGATAGCCAGGAGCAGATTGGCGGGTAATCCGTAGCGGCGAGCGGCCTGGTGGAGCAGTGAGGATACTTCACCGCGTGAGGACCAGTCCAGGGCTGCGTAGTCGTACCAGGGTACGACGCCGTTGGATTGTAGGCCCCCTGTCCCACTGCCATTTCCCGAACCACTTCCCCTACCTTGTCGATATGGGATGCAAAGCTCTTGTCCTACAAAGATCAGGTTGACGTTTCTAATAGTATTGACCCGCGCAAGTGTCCAGATGCTGGTGCGATAACGCCCGGCAACACCGGTCAAAGTATCACCCCAGTGAACTCTATACCAGGAGCATGCGTTACCGGCACCTGGATTAGCTGCGTGGACAGCGGGGCGGTTATTGGAAAGTACTGCGGAACTGAATAACAACAGAGCAGTAAATACTAACAGTACGACGTGTTTGTAGACGTTGGTTTGCAGAAAGTGGTTAATTGTCTTCTTTCTGTAACTCCTTAGCGTTAGTAATGTCGATGTAGTTGTGATGTATTTTTGCACTGATGCACTTGTCATGATTGGAAAACTCCTCTCTTGTTTTACTATATCCACCCCATAAATCGAGAAATGTGTATCAAGAGGCGAGTGTTGTATATTGTATTGTTGTACCTCTTGACGCTGAGGGGGTAGGTGATAAAATATGAATGGAAGTTATACACCGGGATGGGAACAAAATGAAAACGGAAGAGCCGCTGAGTCCAACAGTTGAAGAATACTTAGAGACGATTTACAACATGAATATGGAAGACGAGGTAGTGATTGGGGCCCGGTTGGCGGAAAAGTTTCGTGTCGCACCTCCGACAGTGACCGAAATGCTCAAACGCCTGGTGCGAGACAGCTATGTGGAGATGGATAATAAGCGCCAGGTGACGCTGACCGAGGCTGGGAACCAGGCGGCTGAAGCGGTGTTGCGCAGGCATCGATTGACAGAGCGATTCCTGGTCGATATGCTGGGCATGCAGTGGCACCAGGTCCATGAAGAAGCGTGCCGTCTTGAGCACTTTATTTCGGGCGCGGTAGAGGCTCGTGTCATCACTACTTTGAACAATCCAACCACCTGTCCGCATGGCAATCCAATCCCCGGTTCTGTGGCAAATGCGCGTAACTACCTCAAAGATAAAGCCGCCATTCGACTCTCCTCGGTAGAAGTTGGAGAAGTAGTAACTATTCTCTGTATCTCAGAGGTTGTGGAGGATGAAGAGGCTCTCATTTTGTACCTGCATGAGAAAAGGCTGACACCTGGGACACAGTTGACCGTCCTGACCCCCGATAGTAGGGGTGGGGATGAACAAGATGAGAGTTTCAAGGTGCAGGTTGATGGAGGTGAGGTGTATATCAGCAAAGCATCTGCTGCTAAAATCTGGGTAACGCGCTGACCTGCTAATTACGCTGCTTCTATTGAGATCAATTTGAGAGTTTCCTGGCTAAAAGACTCTTGACTCTTGATATTAGGGTATGCTAATATCTGACTGGAGAAGTCGGAATTAGCATCCGGCTAGTAGTCATCTTTTAGACAACTCTGTAATGAGAGAGGGCTTGTTCAGTTATGATAGCAGCATTTGTCCTTTTCCTGCGTGAAGGGCTAGAGGCTAGCCTTATTGTGAGTATCCTCTTTGCGGCACTGCGCCAGCTTGGTCAGATGCACCAGGCTCGTGCCATCTGGACAGGTGTAATTCTAGCCGTGTTAGCCTCACTTCTTGGTGGAACTGCTCTTTATGTTACTATTCATGAATACGATGGGTCAACTTTCCAGACAATCTTCGAGACGATAACGTATCTGGTGGCGGTAGTGCTGTTGACTACAATGACGTTCTGGATGCAAAAGAATAGCCGCTCGCTGAAGAAAGATATCACTGCAAAGGCCAGTCTGGCTAGTTCAGGATTTGCACTTGCTTTGCTCGCGTTTACGACGGTCGGACGTGAAGGGTTAGAGACGGCTATATTCATGCTGGCCTTTGCCTTTAAGACAAATGGAGTGCTGCTGTTGCTCGGTGCTCTGCTCGGCTTGCTGCTGTCGCTAGGATTGTGTGTACTGGTCTATCGCCTGGGATATAAACTTGACTTTCGACTCTTCTTCCGTGTGATGGGTATACTCTTACTCATTTTTGCTGCTGGTCTGCTTGGGAATGCTGTGCAAAACATACAGCAGTTGGGCTGGATATCCTTTGGCACCGCTCCGCTCTGGAACACAGCCCATTTTCTCAGTGAAGATAGTACGCTAGGCGATATTTTGCATACCTTCCTTGGATATGCCGAGACTCCAACAATACTACAGGGTTTGCTATATGCAACGTACTTGCTGGTGGTCGGTACCATTTTTGTTCGGATGACACGCAAACCCAGAATGGGACGCCCTGCACAATCTTCTACGGCTTCTACAAGTACAACTTCTAACCCTCGTGTAAGATCTTTACATACAGGCAGGTAGGTTAAGTATCCGTACGATGAAAATAACCCGTGGCTCCCACAATGGGAGCCACGGGTTATTTTCATCGTACGGATGTCATCTGAGCTACTAATTTTGCGAATATCGCAATCAAATCGCCAAATTTATAAGTAATTCGCAAAATTACTCCCCCCAAAAATTGCTAATTTAGCAGTTATACGTTACAATATAGGAGGCAGGGAATGTTGTGGTTTAAGCTATTTCAATGTATTATTTTCTTCTTTACTTGTTTCCAGCAAGAAAGGAACTTTTATGCTTCAGGAACCTCGTACGCTCAACCCTGAGATTGTGGAAGAGATCGTAGCACGCGAGGAAGAGTACTTCAGGAGGCGTACTCCTCGTTCTCACGAGATACACGAACGTGCAAAATCGTCATTACCGATGGGTGTCTCCAGTTCATTTCAGGCGGTGCAACCTTATCCTCTTTTTATCAGCCATGCGCAAGGTAGTCACATATGGGACTATGATGGTAACCAGTATGCCGACTTTCATCTCGGGTTTGGTAGTCTACTTGTCGGTCATGCTCATCCACTGCTGGTAGAGGCCTTGCGTGACCAGCTTGGCAAGGGCAGCCTGTATTCGCTGCCCTGCCCTGATTCCGTTTTCCTGGCAGAAGAGATGGTGCGCCGCTTTGCTCCGATTGAGCAGCTGCGTTTCTGCAACTCTGGCACGGAAGCGACAATGGATGCACTGCGTGTGGCCCGCGCCCATGTTGGTCGTGACAAGATTGTGAAGATAGAGGGTTCCTATCATGGACATCACGATACGGTCCTGATAAGTACGAAGCCTTCACTCGAGGCGGCTGGCCCGGCGGATCGCCCAAATAGCGTACCGGCGTCAAGGGGTATTCCCTCGGATGTAAAGAACAACACCATTATCGCCCCATTTAATGATGCAGAGGCACTGGAGCGTATTTTGACCGAGCATGAAGGTGAGGTAGCGGCAGTAATCACCGAGCCGGTGTTGATGAATGTTGGTATCGTGCTGCCGGAAGAAGGTTATCTCAAGAGCTTACGTGAAGTTACGCGCAGGCATGATGTATTGCTCATTTTCGACGAAGTGAAAACCGGTGTAACGGTTGCTCCTGGCGGTATCACGGAACTGTATCCAGTGGAGCCGGATCTCATTTGCCTGGCCAAGTCGATAGGTGGCGGCATGCCTATCGGCGCCTTTGGTGGACGCACAGATGTGATGCGTCATATTAACCACGAGGAAGTAGTGCACCTGGGGACATTCAACGGTAATCCGATGTCGATGCGAGCTGGACTGGTGACGCTGACGCAGATTTTCACCCTCGAGGCGCATGCACACGCTACAGACCTCTCGAAGCAATTGGCAGAAGGGTACGTGGGCATCATCGAGGAATATGATATGCCTATGCATGTTGCCCAGATTGGTGCCAAAGGTTGTGCCATGTTTCGTTACGCGCGCGCGCGTAACTATCGTGCCTGGTGGGAGATCGATATGCGTGTCTCGTATGCCTACTGGCTCTTCCTGGCGAATCGCGGTATCCTTTTCCCGCCGGGCTTTGATGACCAGTGGACGGTTTCAGTTCAGCATACGCAGGCTGATATCGACCACCATTTACATATTTTCCAACAGTTCGTGCAGGAACTAACGCGGTAGCCAACAGAAACATGAGTCATCTCGCATTTTTGAAACGCATGTTCTTTATTTTGAAAGAGATGGCGGTTTTGCCACCATCTCTTTCACTTTTACTTCTGTGAGGAGGCATTTTTGAAAGCATGTTTCAAAAATGCGGGATGACTCATGTTTCAACCTGACGAGCGTAGAGTGGCTGTCAGGCTGCTAACCTAAAGTCCTAAAGCTGATCGATAAGTGCCTGGTTATTGGACTAACTGTGAATACTTTGTTATACTGCTAGGGTAGCCTGGCTGATGTCGTTACAAATGCAGATGTGTTTGTGATGTATGTAGGATAATCTAAGGAAATGAGTAGTCATAGTCCCTTCTTACCAGATGCCGATCTGGATGAGCAAGAAGTTATAGACGGGGTTGATAGTGAGCTAGATGTTTCCATTAATCCACCTGTGGATAGTGGTAAGCACTTTAAGGGAATTTCATTATTCTGGCATGATCGTTTAGTTGAAGCTGGCCTGATCCTGTCAATGGTCTTGTATTACGTCATTGGTAACGCGAATCTTGGTTCAGGCTACCTTTTTCAATTGAATCCGCTCTTTTCTGCACCTTTTTTACTGCTGTTCGCGCTATTATGCTGGTATCGTTTGCCTTTTGCTATAGCACTACTTCCTTTGACACTGCCTTATTATCTACTACACAAAACAATAGTAAGTCACTATTCCTTTAGTCTGGCCGAAATTACACTGGGTGTCTGCCTACTGGTTGCCCTGTTGCAACTCTTGCTGCGGCGCAGCCGTTGGCAATACTGGCTGCTCTGGCAAGAGTTGAGAGAGCGCCTGGGGCCGTTTACTATCCCTATACTGGTTTTCCTGGCAGCGGCGGCATTCTCGATTATCATAGCATATGACAAGGTGGTTGCTTTACGTTCTTTTCGTGAGGAGGTATTTGACCCGCTGCTCTATGTCGTGTTGGCCCTGTATTGTTTGCGTTCGCGCCAGCATCTGGCACGTTTGCTGGCTGCTTTGTTGGGGAGTGGCTTCCTGGTGGCGTTACTTGGAATAGTGCAGTTTTTCTTTTTCAAGAACCAGCTTGTCCTCGAATCAGATGGCATACGGCGTGTGCATGTGATGTATGGCAGTGCCAACAGTATTGGGCTGCTCTTTGACTATGTTTTGCCGATTGGGTTGGCCCTGGTAGTTGCCAGGAGGCAACACGCTCAGAAGGTATTGGCCTCCTGGAAGAAACGGGCGCTTGCCGTAGCGATTTGCTTACCTTTGCTCTACGTGCTTTATTTAACTCAATCGATTGGTGCCTGGCTGGCTATCGCTGCAGCGGCGCTCTTTATTGCCGCTCTTTCAATCCGAAGCCGCAGAGAGCTGTTGATAGGCGTAGCGCTGTTTGTAGTTGTAATGGGTGTTGCGCTTTTTTTCTTTCATACGCGCATGGAGCGCTTTATTTTTGATAGCCATGTTGATGTACAGGGCGTGAGCACAGCAACGAAGCGTCTCTATCTCTGGCAAAGTGCGCTGAATATGATTCATGATAGTCCCTGGTTTGGCTATGGCATGGATAACTGGCTGTGTCATTATAGCTACAATACAACCTGCTTTACCCCTCATTTACATCACTACCTGATTGCTAATGATCCTGTGACAGGTAAGTCAACAGATCTGAAGCTGGAACCGTTTTTGTCTCACCCGCATAATGTCTTTCTCCATGTATGGGTGAGCATAGGCATCTTTGGCTTGCTGGCGTTTGCCGGCTTACTGGTTCTCTTCTTCTGGCTTTTTGTACGCATTCTGAGGCATCTGCATTCTATGGGGACGAAAAAGAACCTGTCGTTACAATGGATGACGATCGGAGTTGGAGCAGATATGCTGGCGGCAATGCTCCAGGGGCTGGTTGATAGCGCTTTCCTGGAACAGGATCTGGCGTTCTGCTTCTGGATGCTGCTTGTGGCTCTGCTCCTGCTGCGCGCGTTGTCTGGGACGCCGTGGAGAGGACGTTTAAAGCAGCTTTCTTAATTGTGCCCTCCTTCACATTTTTGAAGCGATGTAGCTAATAGTCATGTTATTTCTCCTCGACTATAATCTGAGCAAATAGCATTATACTGAGGAGAAATTGGCCCCATGATTTTCGACATCTCTATTCCCACTTTGCTTATCTGGCTGGCCTGCCATTTTGTTGGTGATTTTGCCTTTCAAAGCACCTGGATGACTGTCGAGAAGGGGAGAAGCTGGGAGGTGAATTTCTACCACTGTGCCACGTATACGGCTGTATTTGTGCTCTTTGCACATCCATCAATGCTGGCTACGGCTATTCTGTTCGGCACCCACTTTGTGGTTGATCCTCTCAAGTCACGTTATAAACTGATAGGCCCTATCTGGGTCGACCAATTCCTGCATCTTGTGACAATTGTTTTGATATTGGGGCTGAAGATATGAAATAAGCTAACATTACACTCAATAACTCACCAATATTCTCCTAAAAAGTGCTTGTATCCCGTTTAGTTCGATGTACTGCCTATATTTATTGTATTGCAGAGCGGAACGTAAACGGGGTGCTATATGTCTGATCTTGAAGGCGTCATGCTGAGCGATTATCTCCTGCTGCAATGTATCAGCAAAGGAGGACTGGCGGACGTTTATCGTGCACGTCAGAATGGAGACGGGAACTACGAGGTAGCCGTAAAGGTGTACCGCTCTGGCTATGCTCAGGAGGAGTCCTTTCGCAATTATTTTATGGTTGAAGCAGAGAAAATTGGGCAATTTGATCATCCCAATATCTTGCCATTTCTCGAATTTGGTGAAGGTGAGGCATTGCTCTACGTAGTCACACCTTTTGTGGCCCCTGGCACGCTTGAAGACCTGCTGGTGCGAGTGGGAGGAAGGTTCTCAGCGATGCAGGCTTTGCCAATTATGCAGCAGTTGTGCAGCGCGGTGCAATACACTCACAATCATGATGCGATACATGGCAATATTAAGCCTACGAATGTTTTTGTTGCGGCAGATGGACGCATGCTCCTCTCCGATTTTGGTATTGCTCACAGGTATGATAATGGCGAGCGATCCCCCGATGTTGGTTGGAGGAGATCGGCAGAATATGCAGCGCCTGAGCAGTCGTTAGGAGTGCTCAGGCGTGCGAGCGATATCTATGCATTGGGAGTGCTGCTGTTTCGTATACTCACCGGTCAACCCCCCTTTACTGGACAGACAGCCGTTGAAGTTTTACTTAAGCATGTGCGCCAGCAGCCACCTTCGGCACGTTCATTAGTGCCAAATATTTCAGATGCCGTGGATGGGGTTATACGCATGGCTATGCAGAAACATGCTGATGATCGCTTCACCTCGGCAGAAGAATTGAGCAATGCATTTTTAGCCGCGGTCACCGTAGCCCCGGTTGCCTCTCCCGTTGCCAGCAGGCCTGTTGTTCTACTGTCTCCTCAACCTGCTTACGGTCAGCCTTTGCCGGTGAGCGCCCCGAAGAATTCTCGCACACCGGTACCTGCCTTTAACGCATCTGCAGTAGCAGATGAGCGGCAAACGCCAGGAGGTCCACGCCATTCCCCACCTTACGCGGCTCATGCGCTTCCTCCTTTATCATCCTTTGCTCCAGGGGAATTTGCTTTCCTTGCTCCTGCTGTGGATGAACCTACCCTACGTATTCGACCAACTCTGGAGGTGCCAGGTGGTGGGATTGGTGCAGATGTGACGGAGATGCGCAAGATAAAATCCTTAGAAGAGAAGACCAGCATGGGTAAAGCTCCGTTCTGGTCGGTGGACCCGGACCCGGTTGAATGGTCGCCTATTGCCAATGCTGTTACCCCTCCTCAGGAGATGAATGCTGTTGTACCATTGACTGCCGATGCGTACTTGCGTAGTAAGCCTCAGGTGCCAGAAGAGCTGCCTGCCGGGTCTGAAGGCGTGGTTACAACGAAGGAAGCTGATAGGAATGGCGGTAACAGGTTCAATGAAGGTTTGAGGAAGGCATTACCGATAGTGGTGGTGGTCTTGCTTTTGCTCGGTCTGTTAGGTGCGCTCCTCTCATCTTTCTTTTTTCCGTCAGATGGGCCTGGTGCGTATGTCCGGCCCATGCATGGAACACAATACATGGTTGTTAATGGAGTAGAGACTCGTTTGATCTTGCCTATTGATGTAGGGCGAGGTCAGGTGGGTACCAGCAATTTTTAAGAGGGAAACGATGGCGGAACTTGCTGGAGTTTTGGTAGGTGACTACTTTTTACTTGAGTGCCTGGCTCGTCAGGGTATGGTGGAGACGTATCGTGCTCGCCCTACTACCAGGGGCGGGTATGATGTTATATTGCGCTTATTTCGGCCGGAGTTTCCTGACCCGACGTCGTTTCGCGAGCACTTTGCCGCCGAGGTGGAAAAGGTATGGCGCTGTCACCATGAGCGTATTCAGCCGCTGCTCGAATTTGGAACCGGTGATGATCTGCTTTACTGTGCGACGCTGATACTGGGAGCAGAGACGCTAGAACAATATCTGAAGCGCATGGAGCAGCAGCCTGAGTATCTTCTGCCTGTTCCTCTCGTCGTAAAGTTTGTGGCTCAGTTATGCGACGCATTGCAATATGCTCACGAACAGAGCATTGTACATGGCAATATCCAGCCGACGAGCATTCTGGTGCAAGATGAAGAGGATGTGCTGCTGACTCATTTTGGCATGAAACGGGCCTATCAAGACGGCGAACCGTTGGCGGCACACATTGATGAAGGAAATGCGGCCTATAGCGCGCCAGAGCAAACCCTGGGCATGATTCGTCCGGCCAGCGATATCTATGCTCTGGGCGTTTTACTGTATCGCTTGTTGAGTGGTAAGCTGCCTTATGATGGTGAGAGCGCGAGCGAAATTGCCATGAAGCACGCCGATGAACCGATCCCTGCGCTGCGTGTGCTAAGGCCGGAGTTACCAGAAGCGTTAGAGCTGGTGGTGCGTGTGGCACTTTCTAAAACTCCAGAGGCACGGTTCCCCAGTGCTGCTGCACTTTCACAGGCGTTGCATGCCGCGCTTGTAGCAGATATTACCCCACAGGTTGTTCCTGCTACGCCAGAAAGGCGTATCTTTGTGCGTTCGCGACGCACTCAATTTACCTGGACTCGCGCTACCTCGTTTCTCGCGCTATTTGTGCTTCTGTTTGGGTTGATAGGTGCATCATTATTTGTTTTTTCTTTGCCGCAACATATGTATGATACTCGAGGTCGGCCATTTTGGAGTGTCATTCAGTCAGAAATATTTGGTCACACCTCTGGACGTAACACCCCAACGTCAAACTCGACTCCTACCGCGTTGCCGGGAACACCTCCGACGAGTGGCGCAGTGCCCGCGAGTGGCTCAAATTCCGCCGTTCGCGTGAGACCGATAGGGACGACTTCTCAAACACCGGTTGCAGGCGGAACAGTTGTCGTGACTCCTCCCACTGCATCTACTCCTATCCA
>WNGJ01007179.1_pt2 | contig 10792 bp, 6 predicted proteins | sample 5400611 | NCBI WGS metagenome assembly WNGJ01 (sample SAMN13153375, study PRJNA577476) | soil metagenome | isolation source: 40 cm soil or saprolite under Garry oak tree replicate 1 | place: USA:California | collected 2016-06-15 | reverse complement strand
CCTGACTTCCGCGGCTCCACCGTAGCAGGCGAGGACAGCCGCGTACGACTTGCCCGTCGGGATGAAGTTGACGCTGTGCTTGGTGACGCGCTTGTAGGCCCACAGCAAGTCCGCGTGTCGGAGCAGGTCGAACCTGAACACCGTCCGCTGGATCAGATACTTGTCGGTCACGAGCCACCCGCCGCCCTTGTGGCGGGGCGACTCCGACTCGCGTTTGGCATCGAGGGCAATGCCGAGCGGATCGCCCCAGGAGGCTACTCGCTTCACGAGAGGGTGTGAGGAGGGAGCGTGAAGATATCGCCACGCCGGCAGCCCATACCGCCAGAACAGGAAGCCCAGCACGAGCGCGGCCCCGATGGCGATGTATCCGGGGAGCCGAAGCGCCCCGTCATCGACAAAGTACGGGTAGAAGCGGCTCTCGATCGCCGCCACCCCCGGTCTTCCGAATAGCTGCCTTCGAAGGTCTCCGGGCATCCTGACGAGCTCGCCCTCTGCCGTCGTGGGAGCCCCTGCGGCGCTCTTCACCACGAGCAGCCGGTCACCGACCACCAGGGCAAAGTATGCGGCGGAGACCGAACGGCTCGTCTCCACGCCTCCGCGCTTGTGAATCGTCACCTGCTGGACGCCGGTGTCGAGCGCCCTGGACCCTGTCACCTTCACGAAATAGCGCGGCGCCGTCGTCACGTCGGTGACCGAATCCAGGTAGGGCTGGCCGACCTCGAACGGTCCCATCACGAAGTTCCGGACGTAACGGTGCTGGGCGGCGGCGAAGAGCACCGCGCCGCAGAGGATGAGCCTCCACGCGAGCACGCGCCGGCGGCACGTCGTCCGAACCATCTGGTGGACCCACGTGTCCACGCGCTTTCCGCTCCTACCGGAACAGCGACTTCAGCAGCAGGGAGGCGATGCCCGGCTCGCGGAGGAGGGCCACGATGAGGTCGCGATGACGATTGAAGCGGGCGGTGCGACGGATGACGTCCTGGACGGAGTCGGAGCCGAGGGCGCGCACGAGCTCGTCGATCTCGCGGTCGCGACAACGGACGAGGAACTGGCGAAGCCAGCCCGACATGCGCAGCTCCGGCCCGAGCTGTGTCTCCCAGCGATCTTCGTAGCGCTTGAGAAAGCCCTCGTCGAGGCGCCCGGCCTGGAAGCCCTCGATCAGGGTGTCGGCGGCGAGCGAGGCCGTGAGCAGGCTGTAGAAGATACCGCCGCCCGTGGTCGGCTTCGTGAAGCCGCCAGCGTCACCCACGAGGAGGAGCCGATCGGCCACCGTCTGCGGCGCGGGCTGCAAGGGCAGGAGGCGCCGCACCGGCCGGCCCGGCTCGCCACGCAGCCGCGCCCGCACCTCGGGCCGGGCGAGAAACCGCGCGAGCCCGGCGCCCGCGTCGCCGCGCGAGAGGACACCCAGCTTGAGGGCGGCGCCCTCGCCGCGCCGCACCGGCACCGCCCAGAGAAAGCCATCGGGCGCGATCTCGCGACCGAAGTGGATCTCGACGGCGTCGGCGGGCTCGCTCTCCACCTCGACCTGCGCCGTATGCAGCACGTGGGCGGGCAGGCCCAGGCCAAGCTGGCGATGGAGGCGATAGGAAACGCCGCAGGCGAGGACGCAGGCCCGGGCGTGGATGGCTCGCGCGCCCGAGAGGAGCGTGACGCCGTCGGCGTCCGACGCGATCTCGTCCACCCGCGCGCCCGTGCGCACGGTCGCCCCGGCGCGCTGGGCCTGCTCGGCCAGGCTCCGGTCGAACTGCGCCCGATCCACGGCCAGGAGCTCCTCCGTGCCCGACCCCGTCCACGGCACGTGGCAGGAGCCTCCGCCGGGGGCGATGAGGCAGGCGCGCCGCAGGCGGTTGAGCACGACGTCCTCGGAGATCTTGGTCAGCGTGGCCGTCTCGAGCGAGATGATGCCCGTGCAGTGGACGGGCTCGCCGATATGCTCGTGCTCTTCGAGGACGGTGACGTCGAGGCCCGCCTCGGCGCAGCGGCGGGCGGCCAGGAGGCCGGCCGGGCCGCCCCCCACGACCGCGACATCGTGCATGCGGCCATGATAGCGGTCGGGGTCTGCTCTACCAACTTTTGCGGAGCGGGGTGATCAGATCTTGGGGCCGCGACGATCCCAGCGGCCGAGGCCTGTGATCCAGAAGGACAGCGCGATGAGCCGCAGGTCGAGCCAGAAGCTCCGCCGGCGGATGTAGAGGAGATCGTAGCGGAACTTTCGACGCCGGGGCACGTCACGGGCCGCGAAGACCTGGGCGATGCCCGTCAGTCCCGGACGCACCTGATGCCGGCGCTCGTAGCCGGGCACGTCGGCCAGCCGGCCGAGGGCGCCGCCGGAGCTGGTCTCGATCTCGGCCGGCACGAGGGCGCGCGGGCCCACGAAGCTCATGTCACCCACGAAGATGTTCCAGAGCTGCGGCAGCTCGTCGATGGCCGAGGCCCGGAGCCAGTAGCCGACCGGGGTGATGCGGCAGTCGCCTTGCGTCGCCTGGAGGGGCCCGAAGCGCTCGGCATCGGGCACCATGGAGCGGAACTTCAAGCTCCGGAAGGGGCGCCCGCCCACGCCCACGCGCTCCTGGCTGAACAGCACAGGCCCGCCGTCCCCCAGCTTGATGGCGATGGCGACCAGGGCCCAGAGCGGCGCCGAGAGGACGAGGCCGAGGCCCGCGAGCGCCACGTCGAACGCGCGCTTGCGCCGTGACTGGCGCACGGGCCGTGGCTCGCTTCCTGCCTCGCGGAGGATTCGCGCGTAGGCATCCACCTGCCCCGGCCGGTCGAAGCTCTCGGCGGCCCGGCGCGCGTTGGCGCCCAGATGCCGGCACAGCTCGCGGTCGCGGTAGAGCTCGAGCACGCGGGAGGCCAGGACCGCGGCGTCGCCCGGGGGGGCGAGCAGCCCGCAGTCGTGCTTGAACGTGATGTTGGCGACCTCGCACGCGGGCTCGACGGCGGCGACGTAGGGCCGGCCCGCGGCGAGGATCCCGTAGAGCTTGCTCGGGACGATGCAGCCGGCCAGCCCCTGGCGGAGTCCGATCACGAAGATGTCCGCGCTGCCGAAGGCATCGGCCAGGCCCTCTTCCGGCTGGCGCGGGAGAAATCGCACCCGCTCGAGGCCCAGTTCGCTCACGCGGGCGGCGAGGGTCGCCTGCCGGGCGCCGCCGCCCATGAGCACCCACTCGATGCCGGGCTCGCCCCGGAGCCGCGCCGCCGCCTCCACGAACGTATCGAGGTTCTGCGAGAGACCGAGGTTGCCCGAGTGCATGACCACGAAGGGCTCCGCGAGGCCGTGGGCCCGGGCGAAGGCATTGTCCTTGGGCCGCGGGATGATGGCGGCGCAGTCGGCCCAGTTGTGGATCACCGTCACGCGGGCGGGATCGGCGCCCTTGCCCTCCACCAGGCGGTCGCGCATGGTCTCGCCCACGGCCACGATCCGGTCGGCGCGCGCGACGAGGGCGCGTCCGACCCTTTCCAGCGCCGCGTCCATCAGGCGGCTCCGGAAACTCTCCATGAGGCGGGTCACCTCGGGGAAGAGGTCCTGGCAGACATAGACGAAGCGCGCGCCGGCCCGCCGCGCGGCGTACAGGGCGGCGAGGCCGATGATCGGCGGATCGGTGAGCGCCACCACCACGTCGGGACGCGCGGCGCGGCGGCCGGCCACCCAGGCCGAGAAGAAGTAGCTGATGTAGTTGGCGACGCGACCCGCGAAGCGCGACTTGTCGAAGGTAGTGCCGCGGGCGCGCAGGATCTCGACGCCGTTCCGCGTCTCGCGACGCACGAGCCCGAAGCCGCGGCCGCCGTCGCCCGGCCGCTCGCCGCACACCACCGTCACTTCCATCCCGTGCCGGGCCACTAGGTCCTCGCAGAGCTGGGCGAGGAGCTGGCCGGTGGCGCCGTCGTCGGGCCAGTACGAGCGGTTGAAGACGCAGACCCTCATGCGCCCTTCTCCACGCCCGTCGATCCGAGGACGAGGGCGTCCATGCGCGTGCGGAGAAAGCAGTCGAGGGCCTGGAGCGGCGTGAGCACGATGGGCTCGTTCTCGTTGAACGAGGTGTTGAGCACCACGGGCACGCCGCTGAGCTTCTCGAAGGCCTTGATGAGCTGCCAGTATTCAGGGCTCGCGCTCCGGCTCACGGTCTGCAGCCTCCCCGTGCCGTCCACGTGGGTCACGGCGGGAATGACGTCGCGCTTCTCGGGGCGCACCGGGTAGACCTGGACCATGAAGGGGTCGGGGACGGCGCCCACGAAGTAGTCGTCCAGCGACTCCTCGAGGATGGAGGGCGCGAAGGGACGGAACCGCTCGCGCATCTTGATCTTGCTGTTGATGATGTCGCGCATGTCCGCGCGACGCGGGTCGGCCACGATGCTACGCTGGCCGAGGGCGCGGGCGCCCCATTCCATGCGCCCCTGAAACCAGCCCACCACCTGCCCCTGGGCCACGCGCTCGGCCGCCCAGCGCGCGCGGTCCTCGAGATCCTCGAGGGGCACGAGGCGACAGCCGGCGAGATCTTCCTTGCGTTGCGTCAGGGCCTCCTGGACAGCAGTCGCGTCGAAGTGCGGCCCCCACGAGGCGTGCTCCATGGTGAAGCCGTTGCGGGGATTGCCGAGTCGCTCGTGCCAGACCATGAGGGCCGCGCCGAGCGCGGTGCCGTCGTCGCCGGCCGCGGGCTGGATGTTGACCTCGGTGAAGGGCGTCTCCGTCCGGATCTTCCCGTTCATCACGCTGTTCAGGGCGCAGCCCCCCGCGAGGGCGAGGCGCTTGAGCCCGGTGCGGCGCTGGACAGACCGGAGGAGGTGGAAGGCCGCCTCCTCGAAGACCGCCTGCGCCGAGGCCGCGATCGCCTCGTGTCGTGGCTCGAGGGGATCCTCCGGGCGACGCGCGGGCCCGAGCAAGGCTTCGAGCTCGGCGGTGAAGACGCGCCCCATCACGGGCTCGCCGCCCTCCCAGGTCATGTCGACGCCGCCCGTGTGGTGGCGGAAGTAGCGGAGGTCGAGACGGAATGTCCCGTCGTCCTCCAAGCGGATGAGCCGCCGGAGGGCCGGCGCGAAGTCGGGGGCGCCGTAGGCGGCCAGGCCCATCACCTTGTACTCGTCGCCGTACTTCATGAAGCCGAGATACTGCGTGACGGCGAGATAGAACATTCCGAGCGAATGCGGGAAATGCACGCGACCGAGGACGTCGAGGCGATTGCCGTGGCCCGTGCCCCAGGAGGTGCTCACGAAATCGCCGAAGCCGTCGATGGCGCACACGGCCGCTTCCTCCCACGGCGAGACGAAGAAGGTGCTCGCGAGGTGGGCGGGGTGGTGCTCGACCCAGTGCATGCCGGAGCGCACGTACCACGCCGACAACCCGAGGGCGGTCGCGGCTTCCTCCGCGGCGTCCTTCACGCGCCGCCGGTTGGTGGCGCGATCCTTGACGAGACGTACCGAGGGGCGGTGGAGCGCGGCGTAGAGGGCCTTCTTCCAGAAGTGGGCGCGCGGATCGCGCGCGATGGCGATGGCTTCGATCGCGAAGGGCTCGATGCCCGCCATGCTGAGGCAGGCCCGGATGGACTCCGCGGGAAAGCCGGCCCAGTGCTTGACGCGAGTGAGCCGCTCCTCGGCTATCGCGGCGACCAGCCGTCCATTCACGAGGAGCGCGGCTGCCGCGTCTCCGTGGTACGCGCTGATGCCGAGAACCGCGTTCATGAGCCCGGTTTTCTCCCTTGGCTGAGGCGTCCGGCCAAGTTTTGAGCATACGCTGTGCCATGGCTTCGCCCCAAGCTTTTCAGGTACTTATAGGACGGACGATGGCCCTCCGGAGAGGCCCCAGCGACACTTTCTGCGAGGGGCTTTCCAACCGCTGTCAGCGAGGCGGCTCGCCGAGGGTGGCGAGAAACCGAGCGCTGAATGCCCGCTGGGTGAAATCACGCTCCCAGCGGACGCGGCCCGCCTCGCCCATGCGTCGCGCGAGGGCGGGATCCTGGAAGAGCCTGAGGAGAGACTTCAAGACGCTCTCGGGATCGGCGGGGTCCACGAGGTAACCGGTGGCTCCATCCTCGATGAGCTCGGAGGCCGCGCCCGTCGCGCCCACGCAGGCGCGACCGGCGCGCATCGCCTCGAGGAAGACGAGCCCGAAGCCCTCCTCGCTCGACGGCATGACGAAGAAGGCGCAGTCGCGATAGAGCGCGTCGAGGCCCGTCTCCGTCACGCGCCCCTCGAACCGGATGGCCGCGCCGAGCGGGGCGGCCCTCGCCTCGAGCCGCGGAAGGTCGTCACCCGCTCCCGCCACCACGAGGCGCGCGTCCGGAATCTCGGCGAGGAGACGGGGCCAGATGTCGATGAGGAGATCGTGCCCCTTGTAGCGCTCGGATGATGCCATGCGGCCCACGATGAGGGCGAAGCCGCCTGCGGCCGCGCGCGCCTCGTGATCGATGGGCTCTTCGAGAGCGGGCGTGGCGAGATGGCACACCGTGACGTCGCGCCAGGCCAGGTCGGGGTTCGCCTCGCGAAAGCGCCTGACCGTGTGCTGCGAAATTGCCAGGAGGCGGCCCGCGCGCTCGAAGGCCACGCGCTCGAGCCGGCGGAGAGGCCGCCAGCACTCGATGCCCACGAGCACCGTCGCGAGCGTGGCGCGACGCCACCAGGCGAGGAGCTGGGCCAGGGGCCCCAGGCGCAGGTGAAGACAGACCACGTGCGCGGGCGAGGGAGCGCGGCGGAGCATCCGGGCGGTGAGCGCGGTCAGGCCGAGCTTGCTTCCGCCCGCGCCGGCGAGCCCGATCCCCTGCCCGGGATCGGCGACCGTCGAGGTTTCGTCGTGCAGCGCGAGCACGCGGACCGGCGCGAGCGCGCGCGCCACCTGTCGTGACATCGCCGAGACGCCGTCCATCCCGGCGAGCCCCGGGGTGACGACGATCGACGGGGCGCCGTGCACTGCCGCGCGATACCACTCGGCGAGATCGGCGGCGACCGCGTCCCAGGCGTAGCGCCGGCCCGCGAGCGCTCGTCCCCGCTCGCCCATGGCGCGCGCGCGGGCGGGATCGTCGAGGAGCGTCCGCATGCTGGCGGCCATGGCCTCCAGCTCCTGGGCGACCCAGAATCCCGCCCCCATGGTCTCGATCTCTTCCCACGGGCACGTCCGTGTCGCCACCACGGGCACGCCCGCGGCCATGGCCTCCGCCGCGCTCAGCCCGAAGCTCTCGGAGTCCGAGCACAGCACGAGCAGGCTCGAGGCGGAGAGCAGCGCCCACTTGTCGGTCTCGCCGAGCTGACCGGCCCAGTGGACCGCTCGAGCGGCGAAGCGCGGCTCGATCTCCCCACGATGGCCGCGCTCGTCGGGACCGGCGATGACGAGGCGGGTGTCGGGCCGGACGGTCAGCACCCGGTCGAAGGCCTGGGCGAGGAGGTCCAGACGCTTGATCGGATGAATGCGCCCGAGAAAGGTGACGAGGGGCGCTCCCTCCGGCACTCCCAACCGTCGGCGGATCTCCGATCCGGCCGCGGCAGCGACGGCCGGCGCCTCCACTCCGTTCGGCAGCGTGACCACGGGAGCGCCGGGCGCCCACGCTCGAACGGCCCGCGCCTCGGCCCGCGAGGTGGCGTGGAGGAAGGTCGCATCGAGCAGGCTCCGGCGCTCGATCAGTCGGTACGCGACGCGCTTGCGCCAGCCACGCTGGGCGATGGAGCCGGGGTCGAGCATGCCACGCGGCGAGATCACGAAAGGCACTCGGGCGCGGCGCGCGTGGCGCGCCGCAGCCCACCCCGGCACGCTCCAGAGGCCATGCACGTGGACGAGATCGCTTCGCGAGACGGCGTCATCGAGGGCGGCGCCGAGACCGCGGGCCCCGAAAGACCGCCGGGGGAAGCCGCGCGGCAGGTAGCGCACGGGCACTCCCTCGTAGACATCGCCCTCGAGCGGCGAGCACGGCAGCTCGGATGGCCCGTCGGCCGTGGTGGTCAGCACCTCGACCTCGACGCCCTGGCGGAGGAGGGCGCGACAGAGCCCGAGCACGCTCCGGGGCGGCCCGCCATAGCGGAAGGCGGGCGCGAAGTAGGGCGTGACGTGGAGGACTCGCATGGAGCCGGCCCTCAGCGTCCCAGCCGCCGGCGTCCGGCCCGGCGGGGCCGGGTCGAGCGCGAGCCGCCCGAGTGCCAGAGCAGGACGCGGTCCAGCACGAGGGTGAGGCCTCCCAGATAGACCATCATGGTCACGGTCAGCCCCAGCGTCTTGACCCAGGACCGCTCGAAGATGTAGAGGCACAGCCAGAACATCACGGTGGCCAGCCCCACCGCGAGATCGCGATGGCGGATCGCTCCGAGCCACCAGTGGTACGCCATCCCGATGAGGAAGCCGTAGACGAGGACGGGCAGGAACATGAGGGGCACGCCGAAGTCGACGTAGGACTCCGCCGCATAACCGAAGGCGATGTTCGTCCCTTCCTTCGCGCCCGCCACCCACACTCCGGAATACTGCGTCACCATCTCGCTGTCGGAGATGACCTCGCCCTTGTCCGGGAAGAGAAAGCGCGGCATCACGAGGTTGGTGAGGGCCCGACCCAGGATGACGCCGTTGGTGTGCGGCAGGACCTGGGGCACGCGGCTCACGGCCAGGGCGGGGTAGTAGACGACCCACAGGCGGTCGACGAACTTGTCGACGTCCTCGAACAGCTCATCCTGCCGGATGGCCATCCACAGCACGCCCGTGAAGAGCATGGGGACGGCGAGCACGCCGAGCACGATCCAGTGCTTGACGCTGCGCCGATCGAAGACGCCGAGAAGGGCGACGGCGGCGAGCATGATCGGCTCTCGAAAGCCCGCGAAGAAGCCCGTGAAGCCCAGGGGGATCTCGCAGAGGAGAATGACGGCGATCCAACCCCAGCGGATGCGCGGGTAGGTCAGGCGCCGGAAGATCATGAAGAGGGTGGCCAGCCTCGCATAGGTCAGGGCGAGGATGGCCTGGGTCAGGGCCGGCACTTCCCAGGCGAAGCTCTGGATCGTCCCCGTCGCGATGGTCGTCCCCACGTAGACGGCGAGCAGGGTGGACCACGTGAAGGCGTTGGCGAGCCGCGGGTCGCCGCTCGGCCTCGGCGAGACCAGGACCTTCATGCCGAGCACGAGGCCGAGGAGGAGCGCGACGAGACAGCCGAGGCCGATGAGGACCATGGGCCGGTAGTCGCTCAGGTCCATGGTGTCCAGCGACCGACCGGTCAGCGCGTGGTAGTAGACGCCCATGGTGATCTGGGCCCACTGGAAGGTGAAGGCCATGGCGAGGACGGGCGGGCCGTTGGCGGTTCTCAGATACCGCCATCCCGCGCACAGGACCACGATGCCGGCCGCGGCGATCCAGTCCGCCGCGATGATCCAGGCGCCCGTCGCGGCCGCCGCCACCCCGAAGGCCCAGACCACCGGAGAGCCGTTGAGCGGTCCGCTCAGGGATTCCCCGGCCGACCGGTAGCCTCCGGCTGCGGGCAGCATCGACATCGCGGGGCGATTGAAGCGCAGCATGGCTAGGTCAGGATCCCTTCCTCGTCCGCCGTGGCTCCGACCACGGTGTGCGGACGGGCCAGGGTCACGCACGCGGCCACGAGTCCGGCCGTGGCCGCCGCGAAGGAATACATTTCCGCGCGCGCCCGGCACGCCGGGACCGCGTCGTGGCCCGCGCGCAGGCGCGCCCGCACCCGCTCGAGGGAGCGGGCCAGCGCCGCCACGTCGCCTGCCGCGAACACCTCGCCCGTCTCGCCGGGCGTGATGAGGTCGGGGGCGCATCCCACGCGATCGCTGACCACGCAGGGCAGCCCCGAGGCGAGCGCCTCGTTGACCACCAGGCCCCAGGTCTCTCCCCAGTCGCTCGGCAGCGCGAGACAGTCCGCCGCGGCGTACACGCGGCCGAGCTGGGTCTGATTCAGGAAGCCCGCCCAGTGCAGCTCCACGCCGAGCTTGCGCGCCTCGGCGCGGCACTCCGCCTCCAGCTCGCCCGCCCCGACCATGAGCAGGCTCACGGGCGGATCCATCCGCGCAATGGCCCGGACGAGGTCCAGGGGACGCTTCTTGGGCTCGAGCTTGCCCGCGAACAGCACCACGAAAGCAGAGCGCGGGAGACCGAAGGCCGCGCGGGCCGCCTGGCGCGCCTCCGGCGTCTGGTGCGTGGCCGCGGCACGCCCGAAGAACTCGGTGTCGATGCAGTGCGGCGCGTCCCAGACCAGCGAATCCCTCGCCCCGAAGCGCCGGAGGTAGGCGCGCGCGTGGTGGCCGACACAGAGATACCCGTCGAAGCGCCCGAGCAGGAGCCGCGTCCGGAGCCTCCACGGCCAGCGCCGCCAATCCGTGGGAGCGGTCCCGAGGTTCGTGTCACCGCGATAGAGCGTGGGGATCCCCTGCCCCCGGCATGCCCAGAGCGCGCGGGCGAGCGTGACGGAATGCCAGCCGAGGATCAGGGCGATGTGGGGCCGGCTCTCCCGGATGGCCGAGGCGATCTCCGGAACGTCGAGGCCCCAGAAGCGGTCGCTGTGCACGCTCTCTCCCGGCCGCGAGGGTCGAAGGACGCGACAGCGGTACCCGTCGGTGAGTGGCACGTCCCATTGAAACGGCTGTCCGAAGCCCGTCCCCTGCTGCTCCGCCGTGGGCTGCGTCGCGTAGAGCACGGTCAGGTCGATGTCGCGACAGCGCGCTGCGATGTGGCGGAACCACGGCGCGTAGTACTGGACGGGATGCGTGAGGATCGCCGTGAGCCTGATGGGCCGCATGGCCAGCACGGCGCCCGGCTTTGTTTCCCGCGTCATTCCCAGGCCCGGTCGGCGAGGAGAGGGCTGTCCCGCCGGACGAAGAG
>WNGJ01031923.1_pt1 | contig 10793 bp, 9 predicted proteins | sample 5400611 | NCBI WGS metagenome assembly WNGJ01 (sample SAMN13153375, study PRJNA577476) | soil metagenome | isolation source: 40 cm soil or saprolite under Garry oak tree replicate 1 | place: USA:California | collected 2016-06-15 | reverse complement strand
TGGCCGGGCCTGGTGACACGGGCCCGGCCACAGTTGTGTCCGGCGCCAGGGTTCCGAACAGCCGCGCGAATCGCGCGAATACCCGGTCGGCTACGCGGTCGGCCAGCTCGTCGAGATCCGGCCCGCTCGTGGCTGCCTGCGCCGCTCCCGGGTGGCCCGCCTGCTCGCGGAGCCAGGAAACCCGCACGATGTACCGCTGGCCCGTCTTGGTTGCCGGGATCTGCCCGGCCCGAATCGCGGACCGCACGGTCCGCTCGTCGAGGCCGAGGATCTGTGCCACTTCCGGCACGTAGGCGAACAGCCGGTCATCGAGGTCGTTGAGCGTTACGGGCGCACTGGCCGATAGATGGCGCTGGGTCATGACTGACCGCCGAGGCCGAGCATTGCCAGCAGTTTCGCCGTGGGAACAAGCATGCGCCGGCCAATCCGGATTACCGGGATCTCGCCGCGGCGGACGGCGGCATAGGCCGACGGGCGGGACAGCCCGAGCAGCTTGCCAGCATCCTCTACAGGCAGGGTCGGCGTCACACGAGGGTCGGGAACGGTGGTTCCAACTGCCATCACAGCATCTCCCGTTCTTGTGATCTGACGACATCCTGCCGCACAGGCTTGCATGAGTCAACACGGCCCGATACTGTGATGCTGTGTCACAACCCGATTGGCCTGCGCGGCTGACGAAGGTCATGGCGGGCGAGATCCGCCGGTACCGCGAGGAGCGCGGCATGAGCGCCCAGCAGCTTGCCGATAGGTGCAAGCAGCTTGGCATGGAGATTCCGCGGCCAGTTTTGGCGAACCTTGAAAATGGTCGGCGGGCTACCGTTACTGCGGCCGAGTTGCTCGTGCTAGCAGAGGCGCTCCAGGTGCCCCCCTTGCTACTGGTGATACCTCTCGCCCGGCGGGAGTTGATCGAGATTCTTCCGGGCATGGATGTATCGGCATTCGAGGCGGCGCGGTGGTGGCGAGGCGAAGGCGACTGGATCGAGGACCTTGGTGACGGTCCCGTCGCGGTAAGCGACCTGCGGCGGAAGACCCCAGTTGAGCGAGTCTTCGAGCATCAGGACCTTGTAGCCAGGTGGATAGCGACTCAATCAGAAGTTGAGAACGCAACCATAGTGGCCCGCCAGGCTGCGGCAAATGATCGCGAGCGCTGGACATTGACGGTTGAGACGCACCGGAAGAATCTCGGCAATTTCGCAAAGCGGCTGATCGCGCTACGCCGCGAAATGCGGGACGAGAAACTAATCCCGCCGTCGCTGCCGCCGGAACTGGCCCATCTCGACACCCCTGTCGCTAGCCCGGCGAGGACAATTCCGGCCATGTCGGCCGACGCCGGAAGTACTCGGAGGCAAGAACAGCCTGTGGTGGCCGCGATCGTCACATCCGCCCGAGGCATCCTGGTCGGCCGCCGCAATGACGGCACGCCGCCGTGGACGTTCATCGCGGGCGAGGTCGAGTCGGGCGAGCGGCCGGAGGACGCCGCGGTGCGCGAGGTCAAGGAAGAGACCGGCCTTGAAGTCCAGACCGGGCAGGTGATCGGCGAGCGGGTGCACCCGAAGACGGGCCGGACCATGATCTACATGGCCGCGTCGCCGGCCCGCGGGACGGATGTGTTCGTGGGCGACAGCGTCGAGCTGGCCGAGGTCCGGTGGGTCGGCCTGGCCGAGGCCAGCGAGCTGCTGCCGGGCATGTACGAGCCGGTGCGGGAGTACCTGGCCGCCGCGATCGGCGCCGGGAGCGGGTCGTGACGGCCAGGCGCAGGCGCCCGCCCGGTGAGGGCAGCGTCTTCGAGTACCAGACCGGGGCCGGGGTTACCCGGTTCGGGATCAAGTTCGACGCGCCGTCCGCGGACGGCCAGCGCCGCCAGGTGATGCGCCGCCGCGACGCCAACGGCCAGCCGTGGCTAACCCGCGAGGCCGCGGTCGCCGCACTGCGTGACGCCCTGGTGAAGGCCGGTAAGGGCGAGTGGATCGAGCCGAGCAAGCAGCCGCTCGGCGAGTACCTGAAGACCTGGCTGGATGGCCTGCGGCTCGCGCCGGGCACGGTGGCCGGATACCGGACCAACGTCCGCAACCATGTCGTGCCCTACGTCGGTGCCGTGCCGCTCGCGTCGCTGACCTCGGCGAGGCTGACCGCGCTCTACCGCGAGCTGGAGACCTCCGGGCGCCGGGATGGCAAGGGCGAGCGCACCGGCCAGCCGCTGTCCGCGCGCACCGTCCGCGGCGTCGCCATGATCCTCAGCGCGGCCCTGAAGGCCGCGGCCGACGATGAGGTGCCGCTGCTGGCCCGCAATCCCGCCAGGAAGGCCAAGCCGCCCACGGCCAAGAGGGCGCAGGCGGAAGCCCGGGAGATGCACCCGTGGACCGCTGAGCAGCTCCGGGGCTTCCTGGACTGGGCGCGGGATCACAGCCGGATGTACGCGGCCTGGTACCTGCTCGCCTACACGGGCATGCGCCGCGGCGAGCTGCTCGCGCTGCGCTGGCGGGACGTCGACCTGGACGCGGTCGCCATCAGCATCCGCCGGTCGGTCGGCGTGGTCCGCGTCAAGGGACAGCCCGGCTACCTCCGGGATGGCCCGACCAAGACCTGCAAGCCGCGCGTGGTCGACCTCGACCCGGCAACTGTCGCGGTGCTGCGCGCGTGGAAGCGGGAGCGCGGCGCCCTGGCCCTGCAGCTCGCCCGGGCCGACGCCCTGGTGTTCGGCGACCACGAAGGCGCGTTCCGGCACCCGGAGCGGTTCTCCCACCTGTTCCGCGAGACGCAGCAGCGCTGCGTCCGGATGCTCGGCGAGGACGCGCTGCCCGTGATCCGGGTGCATGACCTGAGGCATTCGCACGCGACGATCCTGCTGCGCGACCGGGAGAACGTGAAGGTGGTTTCCGAGCGGCTCGGCCACGCCAGCGTGACCGTCACGCTGACTACCTACAGTCACGTGATGCCGGGTGATCAGCGGCAGGCCGCGGCCCGGTTCGCGGTCCTCGTGGGGGGTGCGGAAGCATGACCGCGAGCCCTCTGGTATCAGCTAGGTATCACGGACCCGTCCCATGCCCGGCTCCCGTGTTTTCGGTGCCTGTGACCTGCGGCGGTTCGGCGGGCGGTTTCAGCCGTCATGAAACCGTAAGCACAGTGACGATTCGGTGAGATCCGCCCTGTTCGGCGCCGAACCCGCCCCGCGAGATCCCGCCCGGGTTAACACTGAGGGATGCTTCGCGCCGCCGGGACCGGCGGGGCGATCGAGCGATCCAGCGATCGCAGGCCGCGTGCCGCGCCTGCCTCGCGATCATCCAGGGTTTCATGGGAGGAGTCCGCGTGATCGGGGAACTATACGAGCACGCGCTGGCCGGCTGGGCCAAGCCAGAGATCGAGCACGCCGACGGCAGCCGCAAGCCGCTGCCGGTGGACGGCTGGCTGCGCGAAAGCCCCGGCGACAAATCGATCCTGGACCGATGTGAGGGCCCGACGCTCGATATCGGCTCAGGACCAGGCCGGCTGACCGTCGCCCTGTCCGAACGCGGCATCCCCGCCATGGGCATCGACATCACGCCGTACGCCGTGGACCTGGCCCGGTCCTCCGGCGCCCTGGTCATGCTGCGCGACGTGTTCGACCGCGTGCCGGGCACCGGCCGCTGGACCACGGTGCTGCTCGCGGACGGGAACATCGGGATCGGCGGAGACCCGGCCGCCCTGCTCCGCCGGGTGGCCGAACTGCTCGCGCCGCAGGGCCGCGCCATCGTCGAGCTCGAGGCCCCCGGCTCGCCGCTGCGCCGCGAGCAGGTCCGGCTGTGTCACGCCGGGTCGGCCAGCGCCTGGTTCCCCTGGGCCTACGTCGGCGCCGACCACATCACCGACGTGGCCTACGACGCCGGGCTCGGCGAGGTCGAGATCTGGACGGTCGACGGGCGGTGGTTCGCCTCCATCGGCGGCTGTCAGGTTTGTTCCGAACGAGCCATCGTCACGCTGTTACGTAATGCTTACCGCCCGGCCCGCGGATGATCATTCCGCCCAGACAGATGGAACTCTTCGCAGCATGAACGGAAAAATCCGGGTGGCCGCCATCGGCCTGGCCCTGGCGGTGCTGGCCGGCCTGGTGCTGCTGCTCGTGCGCCCGAGCATCAACCCGGCGCGGATACGCCCACTGCCGCTGCTGATGGGCGCGTGGGTCGCGTTCATCGCCGCCGCCTGGCTGCTGCGGAAGGTACCGCGGCGGGCCGCGGTGGCGCTCGTCCTGCTCGGCGGGATCGTCGTCCAGGTGGCCGCGGTGTCCGCGCCGCCGCAGAACAGCAACGATTCCTACCGCTACGTCTGGGACGGCAAGGTACAGGCCGCGGGCATCGACCCGTACCAGTACGTCCCCACCGCGACACAGCTCACCGGGCTGCGGAACGAGTTCCTCTTCTACCCGCGCGGCCAGTACTGCGTCAGGCCGAAATACGTCAGCAGCCACCCGGCCGCCGAACTCACCCCGGGCTGCACCAGGATCAACCGGCCGACCGTGCCCACCATCTACCCGCCGGTCGCCGAGGCGTACTTCCTCGCGGTGCACTACCTGCCCGGCGGCGGCGACTCGAGCACGCCCATCCAGGCCACCACGGCGCTGGCCGCCGTGCTCGTCACGGTCCTGCTGCTGTTCGGCCTGAAACGGCTCGGCCGGGACGTGCGGATGGCCGCGCTGTGGTCGTGGTGCCCGACCGTGGCCCTGGAGGCGGGCAACAGCGCGCACGTGGACGTGATCGCGGTGGGCATCGCGACCGCCGCGATCCTCGTACTGGCCACGGCCCGCACCACCCGCCGGACCGTTCTCGGCGGGATCCTGCTCGGCCTGGCCATCGCGACCAAGCTGACGCCCGCGCTGGCGGTGCCCGCGCTGCTGCGGCGCCGCTGGGTGACGGTTGCCCTCGCCGCGGGCGGCGCGTTCACGGCGGTCTACGTCCCGCACGTGCTCCGGGTCGGCGGCAAGGTGATCGGATTCCTGCCGGGCTACCTGCACCAGGAGAACTACACGACCGGGACCAGGTACGGGATCATCGGCCTGTTCGTTACCGGGCCGCTGGCCAGCGCGGTGGCGGTGCTCATCCTGGCCGCGGCCGCCTTCGCCGTGCTGCAGTTCTCCGATCCCGACCGGCCCTGGCAGGGCGCCCTCATGATGACCGCGGCCGCGTACTACGCGGCCGAGCCGAACCTGGGCCGGTACAGCATTCCGTGGCGTCTGCACGACGCCATCGGCTATGGCGTGCCGTTGCTGATCGTGGCGGCCGGCTGGCTGATCCGGCACGAGCTGGCCGGGCGCGCGGTGACCGCCGGGCCGCTGTCCACGGTCGCCGAACCCACAGTCGCCGAACCCACAGTCGCCGAACCCACAGTCGCCGAACCCACAGTGGCCGCCGCACTCCACGCTGAGGTCCTGGTGCCAGACGCCGGGCCAGGCGTGGTCAGGGAGCCGGGGCTTGATCTGGTCCGCCAGCCCGGGCCGGATCCGGCGTTCGCCGCCGACGCCGGCCGCGAAGTCTCGGTCTGACCCGTGCCGTCGGGATCTCGCTTTCTTACCGGTTGGTTACCCACAGGGCAAACATCAAACGGCACCGGCCCCCAGGACCGTGAATAGAGATATGAGCTACGACCCGTCGCATCGGATGCCGCCTCGCCAGGACCGCTGGCCGCAGGCGACGCCGGCCGAGGGCTGGCCGTCCTACCAGGACCCCGAAGGGGAGCAGGCGGACCGCCGGTCTGGAGCGGATCGCCTGGACGCCTACGCAGCGGCCGACGGTCACCGGCGCCAGGCTAGCTACCAGCATGCTTCCCGCGGATCGGGCGACCGCGGCCATCAGTCAGCCGTCGCCACGGCGGCCTTCCCGGCGGCGGCGAACGGGTACGGCGCCGAAGGCGGCTATGGCTCGGCTGGTTACGGGGACGCGCGAGACGGCTACGACCGGACTCCTGGGGCCTACGGCGAGGACGGGTACGGCGCGGCCGACAGTGGCAACGGCTACCCGACTGGTGGCTACGCCAGCGGCGGCTACGCCGGTGGCATCAACGGCTACGCCGACGCCACGAACGGCTACACCCGCACCGACGTCGGCTACGCCGGGGCGCCGGACGACTTCGCCGGGACTCCAGGCGGCTACGGCAGCGCTGGCAATGGCTACGCCGGGGACAGCAACGGTTACGCCGGGGACAGCAACGGTTACGGCGGGGCTGGGAACGGTTACGCCGGAACCATCGACGGGTCCGCAGGCGCGGCGGACGGCTTTGACGGCGTGACCGACGGCTTCGACGGCGCGGTGGACGGCTACACCCGCACCGATGACGGCTACGGCCGGACGGCCGACGAGTACGCCGGCGACGTCAACGGCTATGACTGGAACGCAGCCGGCTACGACGGGGCCGCAGGCGGGTATGCCGCGGCGCCGGACGACTTCGCCGGGACTCAGGACGGCTTCGCGGGCGGCGCCTACCTGGGCCCGGGCAGTTACACCGAGCCCGGGCTCGCCGATCCGATGCTGAGGGCGCCCGACGCGGGCATCTATCCCGAGAACTGGCGGGCCGACCAGGAGCGGCGGCGAGAAGCGGGCCGGCGCGGGCTGATGGTCGGCGCGGTGACGGAATTGCTCGCCACCGGCGTCGTGATCGGCGTCTCCACCCTGGCCGCGGCGCTGCTCCGGTCGCAGATCTCCCCGGTCAGTGCCATGGGCGCCGTGTTCATCGACCGGACGCCGGCCGCGCTGCGGAACGTCGCGTTGCAGCACTTCGGGTCGCACGGCGGGACCGTGCTGCTGTTCGGCATGTACGCCACCTTCGCCGTCGTTGCGATCGTGATCGGAGGGCTGTCCCGGCGCACCACCGCGCTTGGCGTGGCCGGCATCGCGGCGTTCACCCTGTTCGCCGCCTTCGCCGTGATCACCAGGCCGGCCAGCCACGTCGGCGACGTCACGCCCGCGGTCGTCGGCGGCATCGCCGGCGTCGCGGCACTGCTGTGGCTTTTCCGTGCGTCAGCGCCGATCGCGCCGCTCCGGCAGGCGCGCGGCGGCAACCGGAGGAGGGCCCGATGACGACAACCTTTGACCGGCGTAAGTTCATGACCGTGGGCGGCGTCACCGCCGCGACGGCGGTCACGGCCGGGGTCGGCGGCAAGATACTGACCAAGCGCACACCGGCGAACGCGGCGGCGGGGAAGCTCGCCGCTCCGGCCGCGGCGCCGACGTCGGCGCCGGCGCCGACGTCGCTGCCCGCCACCGCGTACAAGCCGCCGGCCCTGGCCACCTCGCTGAACATCCCGGGCATCTCTCCCTTCTACACGCCGAACGCGGATTTCTACCGGGTGGACACCTCCCTGGTCATCCCGCAGCTCTCGGCGTCGACCTGGCAGCTGCGGATCCATGGCATGGTCGACCACCCGATGACGATCAATTTCGGCGAGCTGATGAAGATGCCCATGATCGAGCAGGACATCACCCTGACCTGCGTCTCGGAAGCGGTGGGCGGCGGCTACGTCGGCAACGCCCGCTGGCAGGGCACGCTCCTCGCCGACGTGCTCCGCAAGGCCGGAATACAGCCGGGCGCCGAGCAGATCGTCATGCGCGACGGCAAGGGGATGACCATCGGCGTGGCCACCGAGCCGGTCATGGACGGCCGGAAGTCACTGCTCGCGGTCGGCATGAACGGCAAGTCGCTGCCGCAGGCCCACGGCTACCCGGTGCGGGTGGTGGTGCCCGGACTGTACGGCTACGTGTCCGCGACCAAATGGGTGGTGGACATGGAGTTCACCACGTTCGGCGCGTTCAACGCCTACTGGGTGAAGCAAGGCTGGTCCCAGCAGGCGGTGATAAAGACCGAATCCCGCATCGACGTGCCGAAGGGCCGCAGCACCGTGGCCGCGGGCCAGGTGACGATCGCCGGCGTCGCCTGGGCGCAGCACCGCGGCGTCGAAGCCGTCGAGGTGTCCGTCGACGGCATCTGGCATGAGGCGAAACTCGCCCCCCAGGACACGATCGGTACCTGGCGTCAGTGGTACTACGTCTGGGACGCTACCGCCGGGCTGCACGTGATCCAGGTGCGGGCCACCGACAAGACCGGCTACACGCAGACCGCGTTGGTGCACAAGACCGAGCCGAACGGCGCGACCGGCTATCACACCATCCGGGTCACCGTCACCTAAGCCAGCCGCTGGCGCGCACCCGCTTTGCGTACCAGCGGCTTATCCTGCGCCCCGCTGACCGCCGCTCCTCCCCCCCAGGCGGCGGTCAGCGGGCCCGCAGCGCTCAGCGGGCCCGAAGCGCTCAGCGGGCCCGAAGCGCTCAGCGGGCCCGAAGGGCGGAGAGCAGGTCGTCGAGCGAGTCCAGGTTGTGCGCGCTGACCACGGCGTCGCAGTACGGCCACGCGGCGGCCATGCCGCCGACCTCCGGGCGGTACCGCGGGGACTGGGTGCGCGGATTGGCCCACACGATCCGGTGCGCCATCCGGGACAGCCGCGCCATCTGGGCGCCGAGCAACGCCGGGTCGCCGGTTTCCCAGCCGTCGGAGATGATCAGGACCACCGCGCCGCGGGCCATGCCCCGGCTGCCGTAGTGGTCGTTGAACTCCTTGACCGCGGCGCCGATCCTGGTCCCGCCCGACCAGTCCGGAGCCGCCTCCCCCGCCTTGGCCAGCATGGTGTCCGGGCTGGCGGCGGCGAGCGCGGGCGTCAGCCGGGTCAGCCGGGTGGCGAAGCTGAACACCTCGGGCCGGTTCTGGCTTCCCCCCTGGCCGCCGTTAGCGCGGCCGCCCCGTACCTGGCCAGCATTGAGCACGTAGAGCATCATCAGCAGCGCCCGGGCGTAGGGCTCCATGGAGCCCGAGATGTCGCACAGCACCACCAGCCGCCGCGGCCGGATCCGCGGCGCCCGGCGCGCGAACCGGATCGCCTCGCCGCCGCTGCGCCGCGCCAGCCGCAGGGTCCGGCGCAGATCCGGCCGCTTCCCGTCACGGGCGGTCCGGTACCTGCGGGTCCGGCGGGGCGGGACGGCCAGCGTCATCTCGCGCATGAGCGTGACCAGCTGCCGCAGTTCGGCCGGGGACAGCTGGGTGAAGTCACGGCCGCGCAGTTGCTCGCTGGCCGAGGCCACCCGGCGGACGGCCGGGCCCTCGGCCAGCGGCTCGTCCGCGTCCGCGGCGGCCGGGACGGCGTCGGTGACGCGCAGGCCCGACGGCATGCCGCCCGGATCGCCCTGGGACGGGGCGGCGGGCTGGGGGCCGCCGTCCTGGTCGGCTCGCTGGAACGTGGGCATGACCGGCGGCACCTGGTTCGTGAACGGCGACGGGCCGCCGAACAGCGCCGCGAACACCCGGTCGAAGGTGGCCATCTGGCCGGGATCGGACACCATCGTGGCCAGCGCGCAGGCGCGGAGCTCGGCCACCGAGGTGGCGCCCATGACCGTCACCGCGCGGGCCAGCCGCTCGCAGCGGTCCGGCCCGACCGGGAGCCCCGCAGTGTGCAGGGCGATCCCGAGGCCGGTGGCCAGCGAGGCCACGTCCGGCCCAGTTACATCCGGCAGGGTGCGCGGCCCGGTCAAGGACTCAGTCAAGGGAGCTGACCACCGCCGCCAGGCCGGCCCGGCGCACCGTTTCCTCGTCTTCCGGGTACTTGAGCACCGTGCTGAGGGTCTGGCCGGCCACCGGGGCGGAAAGCTCCTGGGCGCCGAAGACGCTCAGCGCGAAGGCCCAGCTGATCGCCTCCGAGATGCCGGGCGGCTTGGTGAGGTCGAGGCGGCGCAGCCGGTTGACCGCGGTCGCGATCTGGCCCGGCAGCCGCTCCCCCGACTCGGGCACCCGGCGCCTGACGATCTCGGCGACGCGGGCGGTGTCCGGGTAGGCGATCCAGTGGTACAGGCAGCGGCGCTTGAGGGCGTCGTGCAGGTCCCTGGTCCGGTTCGAGGTCAGCACGGTGACCGGGGGCAGGGCCGCCCGCTGGGTGCCGAGCTCGGGAATGGTGACCGCCGCCTCGGCCAGCAGCTCGAACAGGAAGGCCTCGAACTCGTCGTCGGCCCGGTCCACCTCGTCGATGAGCAACACGGCGGGCCGGGGACCCGGGTGCAGCAGGGCGGTGAGCAGTGGCCGCGGCAGCAGGTACTCGCTGGTGAATAGGTCCTTGTCCTCGATGTGCTCGCCGGCCGCCTCGGCGAGCCTGATGGCGAGCAGCTGGCGCGGATAGTTCCACTCGTACAGCGCCTCGGAGGCGGTGATGCCCTCGTAGCACTGCAGCCGGACCAGCGGGGTGTCGATCGCGGCGGCCAGGGCCTTGGCGGCCTCGGTCTTGCCCACGCCAGGCTCGCCCTCGAGCAGGATCGGCTGCCCCATCCGGACGGCCAGGAAGAGCGCCGCCCCGAGCTGGTCGCCCGCCAGGTAGCCGACGGTCTCCAGGGTAGCGGACAGGTCGCCGACATGCGGGAACCGGTCGTGCAGGTCGTGTGTCACAGTGCTCACAAGGTGCGAGTTTATCTTTGCGGGAGGATTCAACTGATCGCTAGGTCGGTGCGGAACGGCCGCCCCTGGATGGCCCGCCACACCTGAGCCGGGGTGAGCGGCATGTCCGCGTGCCGCACGCCGTACGGCCGCAGCGCGTCGATGACCGCGTTGACCACGGCCGGCGGCGACCCGACGGTGGCGGACTCGCCCACCCCTTTGGCCCCGATGGGGTGGTGCGGCGACGGGGTGACGGTGGCGCCGAGTTCCCAGGACGGGCACTCCAGCGAGGTGGGCAGCAGGTAGTCCATGAACGAGCCGCCCAGGCAGTTGCCGTCGGCGTCGAAGGCGATGTTCTCCAT
>WNGJ01020323.1_pt1 | contig 10793 bp, 9 predicted proteins | sample 5400611 | NCBI WGS metagenome assembly WNGJ01 (sample SAMN13153375, study PRJNA577476) | soil metagenome | isolation source: 40 cm soil or saprolite under Garry oak tree replicate 1 | place: USA:California | collected 2016-06-15 | reverse complement strand
AATCTAATTCCAACCCTGCGGCCGACCGGCAAGGTCAACTACTTCCGCATTGCCACGACGGACGACCACCAGGGGCCAGCAGGGGCGGACTATCTCTACAAGACGAAAGGCTACAAGAAGGTCTACGTCATTGACGATGCGGAGACCTACGGTATTGGTATTGCCAACGCCTTCGCAAGCGAGTGGCAGAAGATTGGTGGATCGGTGCTTGGTCATAGTAGCGAGCCAGGCACGACTACCTCCTATGTGTCACTGCTCACGCAGATTGCGACCAAGAGTCCCGATGTGATCTACTTTGGCGGACTGAACTCTACTGGAGGCAACTTGATCCGGCAGCAGATGCTGCAAGTGCCTGGGCTGCAAACTACCCCATTGGGTGGGGGTGATGGCGTTGTAACCAGCGACTTTGCCAGCTCAGTTCCGCAGGGCAAAGGTGGTCCGGCCTTTGGCACTCTTGCCACTATAGATGAGGCGGCAGTGCCGACGGCGAAAACCTTCATCCAGCAGTATTATGCGACCTACGGGCAGGCCAACATTGGGGCCTACAGCGCGGCGGCCTTTGACTGCGCCAACATCTTTATCCAGGCAATCAAAACCGCGCTGGCCAATGGGGCGCACACTCCTACGAGTTCCAGCGATGCTGCCGGTGCCATGACGTTCCGTCAGGCGGTGATTAACGTGATCCAGGGCATTTCCTTTGATGGGGTGTTGGGGCATCAATCCTTCGATTCGAATGGGGACACCACCAACAAGGTTATCACGGTCTATCAGGTTGGTGTAAATCCGCCCGGCGTGCCCGTGGGCACCCCTGGCTGGAATCCTGTATCGGCGGTGACGATCCCGTGATCATCACGAATGATGTGCTGTCCTGGCACAGGTTATAAGGCGAATAGTTGTGCTAGCTAGCTCATAAATGAGCAGGGGAGTAATCGACAGACTCTTGTCAATGGTTTACTCCCCTGCTTGTTATGCGGCCTTGTAGTAGTGTATTATATTATCTGATACTAAACAGGAAGGAGGGAGCCGCACACTATGACTTTGTTTTTGCAGGAATTAGTCATTGGGGTCACCACCGGGGCAATCTATGCGCTCATAGCCCTGGGATACACGATGGTCTATGGTATCATCGAGTTGATTAACTTTGCTCACGGTGACATCTTCATGATCGGCACCTTTGTCTGCGTTACTATTTTCGCTGCGTTTGGCATTACTACCTCGTCGTCACCTACGGGATTCGCATTGGTGGGTGTGCTGCTTGTTACCTTGCTGGGCGCAATGGCGGTGTGCGCTGTGCTAGGAGTAGTGATTGAACGCTTCGCGTATCGTCCCCTGCGCAATGCCCCACGTCTTGCTCCGCTGATATCTGCTATTGGTGTCTCGCTAATACTGCAGGATGTTGGAAAACTCTGGAAAGGCATCAGCTACGTCTCGTTCCCGCAAATTTTTCCCCAGATTTTCTATCATATTGGGCCAATAATTATCTCTAGTATCAATATACTCGTGATCGTCGTAGCAGTTATGTTAATGGTTGCTCTCCAGTGGCTGGTTACCAGAACACGTACGGGACGTGCAATGCGCGCCGTGGCACAGGACCGTGAAGCGGCTGCCCTGATGGGTGTGAATGTTAACCGCATCATAGCGATCACCTTTTTCATCGGCGCGGCCCTGGCAGGCGCAGCCGGATTAATCTACGGCTTGCAATTCGGCAGCACAATTTACTATCTTGGTTTTACACTTGGTCTCTTTGCTTTTACTGCAGCAGTACTTGGAGGTATTGGCAACCTTGTTGGTGCCATGCTTGGGGGGGTACTGATAGGTGTGATCGAAGCGCTATCCACTCTCATCCCAGACTCTTACAGTGGAGGCATTGGACTGCCACATGGTGGCACGGCATGGCACCAGGCTATTATTTTTCTGGTTCTCATTCTTATATTGGTATTTCGACCTTCTGGTCTCCTCGGTCAGCAGACGCCTGAGAAGGTCTAATGGACACCAGTATGTTTCAGTTTTAGAAATGTGCTCTGATTAGAAGCGAGGTGATGCGAAGGTGGCAATAGCTAATACGCTTGTTCCAGCGCGCGATACGCGTGCGCTATTGATCAAGTGGATCGTAGGGCTGCTGGTGCCTGTGGCCGTCTTTACTTTCGTCTGGAGCGGCGAAGCGATCATCAATAACGCGCTGCTTGGCTTGTTCGGACTTGTGGGTATTCCCGATGTCTCGATACTCGTCCAGATAGCTCTTTTTCTGGTCATCTTCTATGCTACGGTGATCGCACTCGCAGGGTATCTTGTGGCAGCCGATAGCGGTCTACGAGGCATGATCGAGCTGTGGATCGATATCTTGGTCTTTGTATTAGTGCCGCTCTTGCTGGTGATCAGCCAGGGCCTGGTTATTGGGTTGGCATTGTGTGCAATTATCTGGCCAGTGTACTTCATTGCGCGCCGTCGTTTATACAAGGCGCTTAATTATACACCTCCTACTCCGTTGCTGAATCTGAAAGCGCTCAACGCTGAGCAACTGGTCTCATCTTTTTCGTTACTGGCACTTTGCCGACAAGTCTATTGATCTGGGCGATCATACGCACGCCCATCTTGCCTGTTGCTGGCCATTTTCTGGGGAGACTCGCCGGAGTGATTGTCTTGCGTCGAACCATTGCTCCGAAGAACGGTGACAATGGGGGAAATAGTGCAGATGGAAGTGGCAGGCGCATAGGGCGGCGCCAACTTGAGGAACTATCTACTGCCCGTAAGCGTGAGGAGGCGAGTGACCTGGTACCTAACGATCTGCCATTGCGGAGCACTGGCGCGCAACGATTCTACCTGATCCTCATCGTCGCATTCGTCCTGTTTTACCCTGTTCTTGATCCTTTCTTGTTCGGAGCTGGTACGGATGGCCGGTTGGCTGGATATGGTGACGCAGGTTACTATGTGATCCTGGCGCTTGGTCTGAACATAGTGGTTGGTTTTGCCGGGCTGCTCGATCTGGGTTATGTGGCTTTCTTTGCTATTGGAGCATATGTCTGGGGTATGATCGGCTCAACACAGTTGACCAGTATACTGAACCTTGCACCCATAAATCCACATCTTTTATCAGCGCTCTTCTGGCCAATGATAATTGTAGCCGCGCTGGTAGCTGCGTTTTTTGGTGTGCTGCTTGGCTTGCCGACGCTACGGCTGCGGGGAGATTACCTGGCAATTGTGACACTTGGTTTTGGAGAGATTGTGCCAATTGTGTTTTTGGAACTGGATCGTATTACCAACGGGCCCAATGGCATTGTCGGTGTCTACTCTCCAGCTTTTCCCGGGGCAAACTGGTTATCTGCTACCCCTTACTATTATGTAATCCTGGCACTGATTGCGCTTTCGATCTTTGTGAATATCCGCCTGCGCGACTCTCGTTTAGGGCGTGCCTGGATTGCTATCCGTGAAGATGAAATTGCAGCCGCTTCTTCAGGTATCAATCTCCGCAATACCAAGTTGTTTGCCTTTGGCGCGGGTGCGTTTTTCTCAGGAATAGCGGGTGCTTATCACACTGCAAAGCTTGGTTTAGTCTCACCGGATAACTTTAGCCTTGGTGACTCTATAATCTTCCTGGCCATGGTGGTCATCGGTGGCATAGGTAGTATCCCTGGTGTGATCGTTGGAGCACTCGCTGTCTACTCTATCAACGAGTTAGTGCTGGCACAACTCGACAGTTTGGCTTCCGATCCAAGCAATCCACTCTTTGCAATTCACAATGCTATTTCGCACGTCTTTACAGGATTCACCTTCGGCAATATTCGAAATCTGATCTTTGGCGTCATTCTGGTCGTGATTATGATCTTCCGGCCTGAGGGGCTCATCCCAAGTGCGCGTAGACGGCGCGAATTGCATGTCGCCACTGATGAGCAAGTGGAGGTAGGTGCATTAGATATTGTGCCAGGAGCGCCTGGCTTCGAATCTGAGGTGCGTATTGAGTAACAGCGAGCAGGAGAGTGCAATGGGCGTTGAACAGGCTATTGAGCATACAAATGGAGCTCTGCTGGAGCTAACCAGGGTCACTAAGTACTTTGGTGGCCTCGCGGCGGTTCAAGATCTCGATCTGCAGGTCTGGCCCAGGGAGATCGTCAGCATTATTGGCCCGAATGGGGCTGGGAAAACGACCGTCTTTAATTTGATCACTTGTCTCTATCGCCCAACTACTGGTGATATACTCCTTGAAGGGCGTTCGCTGGCTGGTATTAGTCCTGACCGGGTAGTCAGACGAGGCATTGCTCGAACCTTTCAGAACATTCGCCTGTTCAACAATATGACAGTATTAGAGAATGTACTTGTTGGGCAGCACACACAACTCAAAGCTGGTATTCTAGGTTCAACCTTTCGCCCCCCCAAGGTTGTGCGGGAAGAAGCTGAGGCGCGCAAGCGTGCTATTGAACTGCTGAGCTTCTTCGGCTCCGAACTGGTTGATAGACAGGAAGAATATGTGATTAACCTCTCTTATGCTGCCCGGCGGCGCGTCGAGGTTGCGCGCGCACTGGCTTCTCATCCCAGGTTACTTTTGCTGGATGAACCTACTGCAGGTATGAACGAGGCAGAAACACTGGAAGCAGTGAAATATGTGCGGCGCCTGCGCGACGAGTTGAACCTGACTATTTTGTTAATCGAACACAAACTGACAGTGACCATGGGTATATCTGATCGAATCTCTGTGCTCGATTATGGAAGGAAAATTGCAGAAGGTTTGCCTGAGGAAGTGCGCCGTGATGAAAAGGTTATCGCTGCTTACCTTGGTACACCAACAAAGAGGGGGCAAGAACAAGAAAGTGTTGAGTAATACTGTTAAGGGTAAGTTTGTCAGAAACCCCGTGGTGGAAGCCAGGGGCTTGCTAGGCAGGAGGATAAGCGCGGAATGACAAGTGCAGATATTTCTCCCTCTACCTCTGGTGAAAATGTAGCAAAGGTGACGAAGTCTACGATGCTACAACTTACCGGTGTAGACACCTACTATGGACCTAGCCAGGTGCTTCGCAAAGTTTCGCTCGAAGTGAACAGGGGTGAGATTGTTTGTTTGCTAGGAGCAAACGCGGCCGGCAAAACAACTACGATGAAGACTATCTTTGGCCTGATACATCCTCGGGGTGGCACCATTGAATTCGAAGACGAACGCATTGATCGAAAATTGCCTGGCGATATCGTAAGCTCTGGTATGGCGCTTGTACCAGAAGCTCGTCGTATCTTTTCACGTATGACGGTGCTGGAGAACCTGGAGATGGGGGCATTTATCCGCAAGAATCGCGCAGAGATCAAGGAAGATATAGATCATGTTTGCGAGATTTTCCCGCGAATCAAAGAGCGCTTAAAACAGGTTGCAGGCACCATGTCCGGCGGTGAGCAGCAGATGCTGGCAATGGGACGCGCGCTGATGTCTCGTCCCAAAATGATGTGCATGGATGAGCCATCCATGGGCCTGTCGCCGATTCTTGTTGAGACAGTATTCAATACCATCCTCCGCATTCGCGATGAAGGCGTCACCATCTTTCTCGTGGAGCAAAATGCATCAATGGCCCTCAGCCTGGCTGATCGTGGCTATGTGTTGCAGACAGGGCAGATTGTCCTGAGCGATACGGCTAAGAATTTACTTACAAATGATCTTGTGCGCCAGGCTTATCTTGGCGGAGCGTAAGGCCTAATTGCTAAAAACCTGATTGAGCGAGAGCAATATTAGAGCTTCTTTTTATGGCGTGCTCGGAAACGGCGCGCCTTCCAAAGATTAGCGCATTTTTCAGGTGTACAGTACAGCTTGGTGCGACTTTTGCTCTCATCATAAAGGACCCCACGGCAGTAGGTATTTGCACATATTTTGAGACGTCTGGGATCGTGATAAGCCAGCACATGGGCGAATGAAGCTGCGATTTCTGCTTGAACCCAGTCCCAATCCTTCTTGAGTGGCACCATTTCCAGTTGATATCCCTGTGGGTCTTTCTCCAGGTGGCGACACAAGGGCATTTTGAGCAGAATGGCATTGAGCGCTGCTTGATCTTGTTCTGTGATCTTTCCTTCAACCAGAGTTTCTATCATTGAGCGTAGAAGGGCGCGTAGCGATACCAGAGTAGTCAGCATGGCTGCATCGGGTGGATGATCAACCAGAAGTCCCCATTTCGTAAGAAACTGTTCCATCCAGCCTGGTTGCTGAAGGTCATCTCTCACCCACCGGCCACGGAAATCGCGAAATTCGCTATTGATGAAATCCACACATATCGCTTCCATTCTTCTCTTAGCTCCCTCTAAGTCCAACAGGAATTGGTTTTCCAAAGTATCTCAAACGTTGCTTTTTTACCTGGTCTGGCTCGCAAGCGAGCCTGTTTCTGAGAGTGTGTAAGGTTTTTGCGCGCCTGCAGGCGCGCAAAAACCTTACACACTCTCAATTCTGCGCACCGTAGGCGCGCAGAAAACAGTAAAAATTGACGTTAGAAATGCTCTGCATAACGCTCTAAAAAATATTGACAGTTTCAAGTTGGACATGTTATGCTTTTGAATATAACTGTATTAAGCAACATTGACCGTTACAATACCAGTCCAGTTCCCTTTAATTGTCGTTCTGTTGTACCTTCAAGAAAGGGATGCGCCGATGGTGCGTAAACAAACGGATTCACTTGGGGGATACCCCTCTCGCCGTGACGTTCTGCGGGGTATGGCAGGATTGATGGTCACCATGAGTCTAGGTGGTTGTGCTCAAGCGCTTTCCTCATCCTCAGCTGCTGTTCCCACTGCAACTCCTCGTCCTCAAGGAAGTGTACTTTACACGTATCGCGGTCATACAGATCGTGTAACGTCAGTAGCGTGGTCGCCAAACGGCAAGTATATCGCCTCGGGATCATTAGATCAGACCACGCGGATTTGGGCCGTCAACCCCGCCGCTCATTCCCAACCGTTTATTTATCGCGGTCATACTGCCGGAGTGCAGGCGGTGGCCTGGTCACCGGACAGTGATCGCGTTGTCTCAGGTTCCATGGATAAAACGGTCCAGGTATGGGAGGCTCTTAGCGGAGAGCATGCCGCAATCTATCGTGGACATACCGACTTCGTGAACACGGTAGCGTGGTCACCGGATGGGAAGTACATTGCCTCAGGCTCTGCAGATGGCACCGTGCGTATATGGGATGTTGCAACTGGCAAGCAGATGTACGTCTATCGCGGTCATCAAGCGAGCGTCAACTCGGTTGTGTGGTCGCCCGATAGTCAACGGATCGCCTCTGGGGCTTCGGACAAGACAGTCCAGATCCTGGATGCCATGACTGGAAATCACCTGTATACTTACCGAGGCCATACTGACACAGTCAGCTCGGTTTCCTGGTCGCCTGATGGGAAGTACATCGCTTCCGGTTCGTGGGACAAAACGGTGCAGGTATGGGATGCGGTGACTGGGGCTGTTTTGTATACCTATGACGGGTATAATGTGCGAGCTGCACAACTTAATCCTACCAAAGGGGTACTCCCTGACCTCATCTTTGTGGTTGCCTGGTCACACAATGGGAAACGCATCGCGGCAGTCACGCAGGTCTATTGCGGCGATCTCTGTGCAGTCGTGGTAGGTTGGGATGCGTATACCCAGCGCAATTTCACCTTTTACCTGGACTCACCAATGTTCGCATTGGCATGGTCCCCTGACGACACGCGTTTCGTCACCTCAATTGATAATTTCGTACAAGGCCCGCTCACGCACCCCTCGCCTCAGGAAGGTCCATTTGTGCAGATATCGCAGGCGTAGTTCTTTTGCCTGTGGTTGTGCTGACTGCCTGAAATCCGTTTTTGGGTGATGGCCTGATGCTGTGCTCAATGAAAAAGCTGACAAAAATACACATCACGACACTGGAGTGACTATGTTTTTCTATTGTTGGTTATCCAATTTTCGATGCAACTCTTCGATGCGTTGAATAAGCTCTGAAAGTGTTGTTACTTTCAGGTCTTCCATATCTTCACGAAGTGTTTCTAGCCGTTCGAGCAACTGCATATCTTCGTATTCGAATTCATCTTCTTTGTCTTGCATTTCAACTGAGGTATGCTGGTTTTCTGGTAATTTGCCCATAGTTTTGAACCGTCCATATAGTTAGTTTTGAATTGTGTGACTGTCCCACCCAGTCTTACATACTGGCTTCACCAGTTACTCGAGGGCTCGTTGCTCAGCCTTGCGCAAGCGGCGACTGAGAATGGCCAGCAGGTCAAGCCCGACATCGGGGTCGCTGCTGAGTATACGGCGTAGTATAATGCGAAATTCCCAAAACGGCAGCACGAGCACGGTTACATCATCTACCGCCGTTACAGTAGCCGAGCGGGGCATATCATCCAGGAGCGCCATCTCGCCAATTACCATCCCCGGCCCTGCTGTCCCCAGTACTTCCTCCGCTCCTTCAGGGCTGTTTGCCCGGGTGATGCGCACTGTTCCTTTGGTGAGAATAAACAGCCCTAACCCTTTTTCGCCTTGAGAGATCAGCACTGAGCCTGGGCTATACTGGCCCTCCCTACAACTTGTTGCCACTTCCTTTAACTCCTTCTTACGAAGGCCGGAAAAGAGATCTACACGCGCTAAGACATCCTCGTACATGGCCTGGATCCTCCTTTTTCGTCGAGTACTATGATAGAGATCAGATGGGTAGGGCAATTGGACTTATTTTATCACAGTGGGTCCATCATTTAAAAAAGAAACGATGTATTAGGATCTTCATAGGTCCAGCTAGCCTGCGAATCATTGCCGCTATCAACAACTGCTGGTGATCCCTGTACTCGTCCATTACCATCTATTGACACAGTATAAAGTCCTTTGCCTGAATCCAAATTTTTCCCTTGCCACGACAGTCGATTTCTAGATAAGAAAAGAAACTGTCGACTATCTGATGCCCAGATACTATTAGAAATAGGCTGTAGTAGTGCTCGCGCATCAGGCAGAGGAGAAATTGCAGTACCAGATTCTGATGCTACATCAGTCAGTAATTGTTGTTGTCTCTGACTAACAACACTGATAAGTTGCAATGTATGTAAACCATCCAGGATGATGAATCGGCTGTCTGGTGACCAGTAAGGTACGCTACCATATTCACCAGAAACACTAAAGGATGAAAGATCTTTTATATTAAGGATTGTGTATTGGGTACCTGTACTATAGAGTACAGAATTGCCATCAGGTGACCAGGCAAATTGAGTGCAGCTACAGGTAGCAATAGTCCTGGTTTGCTCTTGAGAATCACGTAATATAAGTTGGACCTGCATAGCAGTAGTATCGGAACCCCGAGGGCGACCACAAGGGTCCCCACTCCGCACTCCACCGCTCCCGCCCTTACAAAGAAACGAGGGAACTTTGCCGGTAGTTTCTGTAGCAATGGCATAAAGTATACTTGGATTTTGGTGGGAAGGCTGCCACAATACGCGTTCCAGGGACGCAGGAAGTGGATGTCCTGGAAGCACGCCCTGGAGGATAAACTGGAACTGCGTTCCAGCAAGCGTGGTAGTAAACAAACCCTGGCTAGAATTTCCTATAGCCATATCGTTTTTTGATAAAGAGGGAATAGAGTACGAATAAGGAATAGAGTACGAATAAGGAAGTAATTTTCTAGCGATGTCTAATGGCTGATCGTTTTGAGATATCCACCATGATTGCGTTCCCGCATTCTGAATTACCGAAGTAGCCTCTTCTCGATAGAGCAGGCGGTTTCCAGCGGGATTCCACCACGCATTACTATGCTGAAAGCCCGCACCTGAAACAGCAATGGGAATAGGTGTGCCACCATCGATACCAATTGTATTAATGACACTCGGAACGTCATTTGTTAGCCCAGTAACCGGATTACTGGTAACATGCTGTCCTGCTGCAGTTTTGGAGAAGTCACTATCGAGAGTTCTAAATGCAAAGATACGATGGTCTGGAGACCATTCATAGCCAATAACTGGAGCGCTGATTGAAGTAACTTCGAATGCATTAGCGCCATCGGGATCGATCGTCCACAGGTGTCCATCGCGTACAAACGAAATTTCGTTGTTCCCGATGTGCCCAGGGCTGCATGATGCCAGAAGAACCGCAAGTATGAGAAATATAAGTAAAAAAAGACGTTTTTGTGTCATAGAGCAAGGAATAGTCCTATCAATCACCAGCGTTTGATCAGGTGAGCTACTTTGCCATCAGGAGTTAGCTCATAGCGGATGCGGTCGGGATTGACATCTGCAACATTGCCAGCATAGTCTGCTGCAATGATTATATCGTGAGGATGAGCAATATGCCATACGTCTGCAATTGCGTCGGCTTCATCTGTGCGATAGACAAACCTTCGAGGAATTTTGGACTTTTGTGCAAGGTTTTCCGCCTTGCCAAAGGACTTCTTAGCCTGCGAGTCATAAAGATACGGATCATAGACCTCAAAGATTTGTGGAATTCTCTCAGCTCTTGGCTCACCCAAGTATAGAAATACAACAGGTTTGCCATCAGCGCTATTGATTGCGGAGCGTATGATCATATCATTTCGTCCATTTTTTGCCGTGAGCACAGCCAGTATAGAGCCGGGCAGGCGTCCTTCAAGACCTGTAGTGACGACAGGCAGATATCCTTTCTGCTTTTGTCGTCTATAGTTTATGTATGCAATAAGCATACCAATACCAGCAACAGTGCCGCCAAAAAGTGTTGCCAGCTGTTTGTATATCAGATTAGTGGTCCATGCGGTTGCTACCAGGAATGTAGTAAGAATACCTAACCAGAAGTCAATATTGTACCAGAGCTCTCGAATTCTTGTACGCCAGTTCTGTACCGGAGAAGCCAGCATCGCAACGGT
>WNGJ01008722.1_pt1 | contig 10794 bp, 9 predicted proteins | sample 5400611 | NCBI WGS metagenome assembly WNGJ01 (sample SAMN13153375, study PRJNA577476) | soil metagenome | isolation source: 40 cm soil or saprolite under Garry oak tree replicate 1 | place: USA:California | collected 2016-06-15 | reverse complement strand
CTTCTGGTTGGTGCGGCGGCGGCGCTCGGCCTGAGCCTCCGACGCCGCCCCCCTTGACCGCGCTGTGGAGGAAAACCCCGCGGGAGCGGCGTAGCGCATCTTAGGGGTCGGCGGGTCGGACGCCGAGCTCCGCGAACTTCTCGGCAATATCCGCCTGGATCGATTTCGCGGCCGCCACGTCGGCCTCTCCGCCCGCGAGGTCCCCCTTCTTCCGCTTGGCCATGCCTCGCCCGTAGAGCGAATAGGGCTTCTTGGGGGCGAGATGGAGCACCGCGTCGTACTCGGCGATGGCGCTGTCCAGCTGGCCAAGCTTGAGGTAGGTGAGTGCCCGGCTGTCGAGCGCATCGAGGTGGCCGGGGTCGAGCCGCAGCGCTTCATTGCAATCCGCAAGCGCCTCTTGCAACTGGCCAACCATGGCGCGTGTCCAGCAGCGTTCGTTCCAACCGTCCGCTGCCGCCGGCTGAAGCCGGATGACCTCAGTCAGGTCCTGGACCGCCCGCTCGTACTCCCCTTTCTTGCGGTACACGATGGCCCGGTTGCTGAGCGCCTCGACATACCGGGGGTTGAGCCGGAGCGCCTCGTCGAAGTCGTGCAGGGCCAGGTCGTGGGCGTCTTTGGCAAATTGAACGGTGCCGCGGCCGTTGAACGCCTCCGCGTCATCTGGGATCAGCCGGAGCGCCTCGTCAAAGTCCTGGATCGCCAGGTCGTACTCCTCCTTGTGGAACTCGGCGATGCCCCGGTTTCGAAAAGCCTGCGAGAAGTTCGGCCTCAGCCGGAGTGCCTCGCCAAAATCCTGGATCGCGCGGTCGTAGTCTTCCTTGAAGCGGTAGACGTTGCCTCGATCGTGGAAGGCTTGGGCGTTGTCGGGATTGAGGGCCAGGGTTCTGTCCAGGTCCTCGACAGCCAGGTCGTAGTTCTGCTTGCCAAAGTGGGCAATGCCCCGGAGATGGAAGGCTTCCGCGTATTTCGGGTTGAGCCGGAGAGCCTGATCGAGGTCCGGGATGGCCAGGTCAAATCTCCCCTTCTGCGCATACGCCGTGCCTCGCTCGAAGAACCCCTGCGCATTGCCCGGGCTCGATCGAATCGTCTGGTCAAAATCCTGAATGGCCCGGTCGTATTCGCCCTTCCGGCGGTACGCAATGCCCCGGTTGAGCATGGCCAATCTTGAGCCCGGGTCCAGCCTGAGCGCCTGATCGTAGTCTTGAATGGCCCGCTCATACATCCCCTTCAGGGCATAGGCAGACCCGCGCTCGTTGAAGGCCTGTGCGTTCCTCGGGTCCATTCGGAGCCCGCGGTCGTAGTCCCTGACGGCCCGCTCGTACTCACCTTTGGCGGCGTAGGCGCCGGCCCGCTCGAGGTAGGCCTGTACATAGTCCGGGTTGAGCCTGATCACCTGATCGAAGTTCTGGATAGCCTGGTCGGAGTCGCCCTTGCGTCGATACGCGAAGCCCCGACCATAGAGCGCTTCGACATAATTCGGATCGAGCCGGAGCACCTCGTCGAAATCCTGGACCGCCTGGTCGAACTCGCCCTTGCGATTGTAGGCGCTACCCCGGTTGACTCGTGCCAGCGAATAGCCCGGGTCCAGCCTGAGCGCCTCGTCGTAGTCACGGATCGCCCGGTCGTATTCCCGTTTTTGAAAGTAGACGGTCCCACGGTCATTGAAGCCCTGTACAAAGCTCGGCTTCACCCGGACCGCCTCGTCGAAATCCTGGATCGCCCGGTCGAGTGCGCCCTTGGCCAGGTAGGCAAGGCCCCGGTTGTTGAGGGCCTCGGCAAAATCCGGATTGGATCGAATGGCCTGGTCGAGGTCCTGAATGGCCCGGTCCGGCTGGCCCTTGCGGACGTAGGCGGCCCCCCGGGCGCTATACACGTCGGTGAAGCTCGGACTCAGCCGCAGGGCCGAGTCGAAGTCCTGGATGGCCCGGTCGTATGCGCCTCTCGCGAAGTACGCACGTCCCCGCGCCAAGTGAGCATTGCTACGATCGGAGATGGAGGGCTGAGCGGATCGAATCACCCGTCCGCAGTAGTTGATGACGAGATCAGGAGCCCTCTCGTCCATACACTTCTGGGCGTCGCCGGACAACTGCGCCTCCGCCAGGCCGAGGATGGCCAGGCAGAGGAAGGCAATCACTCCGGAACCGAATCGCTTCATCCGCTCAAGACTTTCCCCCCAGGTGCTCGCTCTGGCTCTGCGATCGTCGAGGCGCTGGGCGGGGAGCAAGAATATCACGCGATTCAGCGGGAGTCGGCGCGGGGAAAGTTGACTCGTCAATCGAGCGCGCGAAGCGCTGACGGCTGAGCCTTACTGCTTGACCGTGCCACCTACTGTGTTCGAGCAGTGGAGTTTCGACTGATGGCTCTCGCCGATCGTCACGTCCGCGTTCGAACAGAATTGGTTGGGCGGCTGCCCGGTCGTGGTCGGCCCGGTGGGGAAGGCACCGCTATTGCTGAACGGGAGTGTCGTGCCGCCTCCTCCCGTCTGCGGCTTGTCGATGGCAGTCTTCTGATCGGGAACGAGGGAGTGGCCCCCGGTACTCACAGGAAGTCCTCCGCCGCCCAGGGAATTGTCGCGTCTCGTCGTGTCAGGGACCGAGAGGTTTCCAAGCCCGGTCTGGGGCTTGTCGATCCGTCGATTCAAGTCTGACCCCGCGGGGGCACTCTGCGTAATCCCGCCGATTTGGATGAACGTTCCCCCGGCAGCAGCCGTAGCGACGACGCCGAAAAGGACGGGGAATAGAACCGAGACCGCCACCACGTAGTTGATCTGCGTACCCCCTATTGACAAAAAGACCGAATCAGGGACTTGCGTGCAGTCTCTGTGCCAGAGTGCGCACATCAAGAAAGTTGGCCACATGGGGGACGCTTCGATCTCGCGCATATGGGAATTGTTCAGTGCTTCGACAGGCAACGGGAGGACGTCTCGGCTTCGGAGCGGGATTACTGGGGACCGGTAAGGCGACCGGCAGAGGTTCGGTGGCGGCTCTCAGTTCCCGTCCTTCTTCCGGATCGCATAGATGGCCTTGTCATCCTGATAGGCGACGATCCACAGGTCCGATTCCCTGACGCCGGTGGTCGGTGATATGGCCGCAACCATATTCCGGACGAAGTCCGACTTTCGCGGTACGAGGATCCAGTCGAAGTGGTGCCGCCGAAATGCGTCCATGTCGTTGGAGGCGTAGATAGCCCTGTAGTCCGCCATCGGCTGGTAGTCGCCGCGCTCCCAGAGGTGCATCCGGCCGTCGATATACACCTTCGTCTGTACCCCTCTGCCGATCATGTACCCGCCCCAGTCGTAGAAGTTGAACCCGTGGCCGACCGGCGGCTGTCGCAGGAGAAACTCCGTCACGCCTTCGGAACAGCCTGAGCCATACCGGCAGTACGTATGCATCGAGCTGTGCAGGAAATCGTAGAACTCCGCCCGTCTCTCGTAGACGCCGATGCCGAAGGTCGCGATCAGCACCGCGAGGACGGCACTGGTGCGGGCAACCCCCGCCACCCGGAATCGCACCTGCTTGATGGCCGAGGCGGCGATGGGGAGGGTGAGCACGACGAACACCGCCACGTGCCGTCTGACGGTCGCCCCGAGGTACAGCGTCCCGAGGGCTATGAGAATGTCGGGGACGTCCGCCAGCGTCTTCCGGACGAAGAAACCGTACGCGACAACAAGCGTATAGGCGAGGAACATCATGCCGATGAGCTCGGAGAAGTTCGGAGGCATCCACTCCACGACATAGGTGAGGTGGGGGTTTCCGAAGTGTCTCTGCGCTTCCAGATAGACGCCATACGTGAACGGATTGGCCAGGGTCGCCGCGATCGAGGCGAGGAACGACCCCGCGAACAGGTACCAGCGGCGCGGAAGCTTTCGCCCGCGCACCTGGGCAATGACCGGGTCCCACGCGAGATGCGCGCCGAAAACGACGAGTCCGAGCAGAAAGGAGCCGTGCAGGTTCGCCCAGAGACAGAAGACACCCGGCAACACCCAAAGCGGCCAGTTGCGCCCCGCTCGTTCCCGGGCGAGCAGATCGACCAGCAGGGCGAGCAGGAGGAGGCCCACCACCTGCGTCCGGAGCCCCTGCAGCATGATGTCCCAGGTCAGCTCGTAGAAAAGGACCGCGAGAACCGCCGTCTGCCAGTACGCAAGGCGCGCCCGATGGACGCAGAGATAGAAGGTCAGGACGCCGGCGAGAGCGCCCGCGATGGACAGGCCGATGAACGAGAAGCGCGTGTACAGGAGGTAGAGGAGAGGGTCGAAGAGCCACGAGTGATTCACCCACTCGTAGCCCGCCATCGTCCAGGAGAAGATGTCGTGACGAAGAACCCGCCCGTGAGTGAAGAAGTACTCGCCGTAGCGGTAGTGCCAGCCCCAGTCGAAGTCCGAATAGGGGGCCGTGAAGTAGACCAGCAAGGCCGCATACACCAGTGCGGACGCCACGCGCTGCCACGGTGCGTGTGGCGTCGCGGCCGGCGTTTCGCGCGCGCGTTCGCCGGGCTTGGTGGTGGTCACCCCCTGCCCCGCCTCGCTGCCGCCGGTGCGCGCTCGACGAACGGCCCGGGCCCTGCCGCGGATCCGACCCTGCACAGCGTGCTACGCCCGGCGAAACTTGAAGTTGAAGCGCCGGATCTCGAACTGCTGGTTCGGATTCGGCGTCCACTCCACGTATTTCTGCAGCCCATAGTCCTCGTAGGGCTGGATGACGGGCAGCCACGGGAAATGCTCGAGAAAGATTCTGGTCATCTGGGCGTAGGACTCCCCGCGGAACTTTTCGTCAACGGAGAAGCGCGCGGCATTGCCCATCTCGTCGAACTTGGCGTCGCGCCAGTAGTCCTGGGGCCCGCCGGGGCCGAGCAACCTCCACATCATGCCGTCCGGATCGCCCAGGGTCGAGGTCGGGTCGGACCAGAACACGCCCTTGAAGCTCTTTTCGCGGTTCTTCTGGGCGCGCACCGAGAACTCGATCACCTCGACCCGGGCATTCACGCCGACGTCTTTCCACATGGCCGCGATGGCCTCGGCCATGGGCTTGTCCTGCGCGACATAGCCGACGGTCGTCTCGATGAAGACCTCCTCGCCCTTGTAGCCGGCCCTCTTCAGCCGCTCTTTCGCCTCCGCGGGATTGTAGGCGAGCGCGGGCAGCCTCGAATCGAAGTGATTGTCGCCCTTGGCGATGGGCCCGCTGGGGACGATCCCGCGCCCCTTCCAGAGCTCCTTGACGATCAGATCGCGGTCGATAGCCAGCGAGAGCGCCTGCTTCACCAGCGGATTGTCGAGCGGCGGCCGCTTGCTGTTGACGCACAGCACGTAGAGGCCGGCATAGAGCGCGCCGGCCACGCGGGTGGGGGCATTGGCGGTCACCCGCCCCGCCTGGTCGGGTGGCAGCTGAGTGATCATGTCGGTCTCACCCTTGAGGAGGGAGGCGATCCGCGGCGCCGTCTCCGGAATGGCGCGAACGATCAACTTGTCGAAGTCCGGCTTGCCTCCCCAGTACTCGGGGTTGGCCTCGACCGTGAGCTTGTCGTCCTTGACCCAGGAAAGGAAGCGCAGGGGTCCCGTTCCGACGGGTTTGGCGTTGAAGCCGTCGTTGCCAACCGACTCCAGATACTTTTTCGGCACGATCTGCCCACCATAGAAAGCGAGCCGGGCCGCCAGCAGGGGGTCGGGCTTCTTGGTCTGAATGACGAGCGTGAAGGGGTCGGGCGCCTCGATACGGTCGATGGTCGTGAACACGGTCGCGACCATGGTCTTGGCACTCGGATCGTAGGTGCGCTCGAGGCTGAACTTGGCGTCGGCGGCGGTAAAGGCGTCCCCGTTGTGGAACTTGACTCCCTGGCGCAGCTTGAAGGACCAGGTCGTCTGGTTCTGGAGCTTGACCTCCGCGGCGAGGCCCGGGTAGAGCATCCCATCGGCGTGGCGCGCCGTCAGGTTGTCGAAGATGTTGAAGCTCCAGCGAATGTCGTTGGAGGATGTGCTGAAGTGCGGGTCGAACTTCGAGATGTCTCCGCCCTGGGCGACTATCAGCTCTCGCTTCTGGGTGCCCTGGGCCTGGGCCGAGAACGGCGATACCTGTGGGAGCGTGCTGGCGACGCCGAGAGCCGCCGCCCCTTTCAGCAATCCCCGTCGGCTGATCTTCATGAGCTGTACCTCCCGGAAGATCCTATCGTATAAAAACAAACGGGGCGACCATTTGGCCGCCCCAGTGAATGTCCAATATGAGGCCCTACTTCGTGGGCCGCCGCGTCCTCCAGCCGAGTCCGGCCAGCCCTACCAGACCCACACCCAGCAGCATGAGGGTCGAGGGTTCGGGGACGGGACGGCCGGGCAAGCAGCTCACTATGCACCGGGCGTTGACGTTGTCCCCTTCAGCGGTACCGAAGGAGAAGAAGGCGGAGGTAACGTACACATCCGACGTGAGCCCCGGGATCGTGATCGTGAACTGCACGGGGCCGGCGAGGAATGGGCTGTGCTCGCCGAACTGCGTGGACAGGCTGCCCGGCCCCGTGATCGAGCTATTCGCGGCATCGTAGGTAAACGCGCCGGGGCCGCCGATGATCGTGTGGCTCGGCGAGCCGCCGCCCGGGCACAGATCGCAGAGCCTGTATGTAGCGAACCCAGTGTTCTGCAGCGCCCACTGACTCGAGCCGAAGGTATCGGGGGGACCGGTGAAGCTCCCGTCACCGAAGACCGTGCGCAACAGCCCCGAACTCGTCGAAAGTGTCCCTATGCCGCCGAAGGGAGTCGGGTGCGACGGGTCGTCGCGGTGGTACAAGGACAGCGTGAATCCGAAGTCACTCAGGAGCTGCCCGGCGTCCTTCGGGTTGCTCTGGAGGTTGGTCAAGGTGATCGTGAGCACGCCTCCGGTCGTCGACACGTCCGCCCTCGCCGAAACCGGGTCGCCGGCACTGTCGACCGAACCGGCTGGAGTGGCGTAGACAATGATTAAGGCATCGGCCCTTGGCGCGAAAAGCAGAAGCGCCGTCAGTGCCACGAGAGCGGTCCGCCCTAGCAATCCAATTCTCATTACTTTTGACTCGCTTCCGTCACTCAGGGGTGACTGTTCGTTTTTACACCAAGCGTAAGAACCACCCGACGAGGTTGCTAGTAGCAAGGGCGGGGCCAGACCGGTGACGCGAGCTAGAACGGTGGGTTACGCGTGGCCTTCCCTGGTCTGCGAGTCAGGCCGTAAAATCGCCCGACAGTCGCGGCCCCGCGAATTAGGAGTCAACCTCTCGATCGTGCAGTCTTGCGGGAGATCAAGGCGCCTTCCAGAATGGCTTGCCCGACGCGTCAAGGACCATGACCTGCGATGACCCGTCGTCCGAGACCGACCCCAGCTGGGCACGGGACTGGCCGTTCCTGTCATAGAAGGCAAATCCTCCCGTACCCTGATTCAGCACCTCGAAGACCACGCGCGGCGAGCGGGGTGGTCCCGACGCGTCGACGGGAGACAGATAGAGCCCGACCGATTCCGGGTTCACCAGCAGCAGGCTCTTGACCCTCCCGGCGGGATCAGTGACCACGAGGTGCGCTCCCTGGCTCCGGCCACCCGAAACCACGAGATTCGCGCGCCCGCCCTCGTGGGAGAGGTTGAGGCTGGCACCGGACTGGGAGGCTCCCAGCCGGGCGCGAACGACTCCCCCAGCGTCCTTGACGACGAACTCTTGCGCCTCGACCGTTTGCAACGCAGGTCTGGCTTGCCCCATCAGCCCAACGGCGGCGAGCCCGAGCAACACCACGAGCCCGCTAACCTTGAGCCGACGATTGCTTCGCTCGAGCCGCTCGAGCCGCTCGAGCACGGCGGTGACGCCAGATGCGTCCCGAGATGCGTCCATTGAGGTTTCCTCAGATGCGTCCATTGAGATTTCCTCCTCATTCAAGGCGGCGCGGGCCGAAACACCCAGGTGCGGTACAGCACGAAGTTCCACGTCATGCTGGCCATGGTTGCCAGAGCGAAGGCGACGGTTTTGATGGCGGCTGGCATTGTGACGATTCCCGGTGCCATGGCGGGCAACCCCAGACGGCGCAGCACTGCGAATGCAGCCAGCCCAGGTGCTGGCCAGATGCTGGAGAAGAACTGGGTCAGGCCGAGCTGGATACCCCAAGAGGCGGATATGGTCGTGACCAGAAAGCGCCCCACTTGGCCGGACCGCCCTGCGCCCTGCGATGCGAACACCCAGCCCCAGTTGAGCAGAAAGCTGACTGCCATGGCGAGGCCCCCCGAGATCAGCTTGGCGACCCAGACCCGTTCCAGAGGCACGGAGAAGATCTTGGTCAGCAGCATGAACGCCAGGTAATCCGTGAGCGTGTTGACCACGCCGCTGGCAGCGAAGCGGCGGATCTGCGAGCGCAGAGGGTGGGTCAGCGGCTAGGGCCCTGGAGCATCTTGGGTAAGGCCGACGCGGGGGGAAGACCGACGCGGGCGGCGGACATGGCTCCTGATACCGTGCGGACGACTCGGCTGTCAAGTCGCGTGCCCGTGCATCTCATGGGGTGCTCACGGGCCGCACGTCAATGAGCGTAATTGACACGTTGTGACGGCTGTGCCATCATCCTAGCCCTTTCAAAACTGGTCCATACGAGGCCCGAGGCTTCGAGAGCCCGAGGCTTCGAGAGCCCGAGGCTTCGAGAGGAGGATGCGCCGTGAAGAGGGTAACGAAGTATCTGCCGACGCTGTTGCTGTTGCTGGCCTGGACAGGCATGGGTCTTGCGGCCGACCCGCCGAAGACCGACAACAAGATGGGCATCATCACCGGAGGCGAGAAGGGCACCTACTACCAATTCGGGCTCGATCTCCAGAAGCTCATGAGGCTCTCCGAGGTTACCTTGAACGTGTACAACTCGAAGGGCTCCATCGAGAACGTGTTCGCCGTATACCAGCGGCCGGGCATCCAGCTCGGCATCGTGCAATCCGACGTGCTGGCCTTCATCTCGCGCCTGCAGACGGATCAGAATCTGATCAAGATCGCCAAGAAGACGCGGATGGTCTTCCCGCTCTACAACGAGGAGATCCACGTGCTCGGCCGGCGCGGGCTCGCGGACTTCGAGGACCTGAACGGCAAGCGCGTGGCCATCGGCCGCGACGGCAGCGGCACCTTCCTGACCGCCCGCGTGCTCCTGCAGCTGTCCGATGTGAAGCCGAGCGCGATGGTCCCGATCGACACGGACGAGGCCTTGGCCGAGCTCAAGGCCGGGCGCATCGATGCCATGTTCTACGTCGCGGGCTACCCGGTCAAGCTCTTCAAGGAAGGCGTCACCGAGGCCGACCAGCTCGCGCTCGTCCCCATCACCAGCAAGAGCATTCTCGAGCTCTATCCCGTCGCGGAGATTCCGCCCAATACCTATTCGTGGCAGCCGGCCAAGGTCACCACGGTCGCCGCCAAAGCCGTGCTCATCTCTTTCGACTACCGATTCAAGGATTGCGACGCCGTGGGGCGGTTCGCCCAGATCATGGCGCGGCGGATGGACTGGCTGGTGCAGAACGGTCACCCGAAGTGGAAGCAGGTCGATTTGAACTATCAGCTCAGGGGATGGGAGCAGTACAGCTGCGTGAAGAAGTATCTGGGCCTTGCCACAACCACCACGCAGGCCCCGCCGCCCGCTGATGACAATCCGGTCATGCGGGCAATCAGGGCCATCCTCGACCAGCAGCAATAGAGAGCAGACCCGCCGGCGGACTTGAGCGGGGGCACGTTGCGCCCCCGCTCATTCCGCCCACAGCCTAGAAGAGGCTCCCCCGGGGATGGTGATCGATGCCCCGGTATGCCTTGATGAACCGGACGATCCGCTTCTCGTCGAACTGGTCGAACGTGTCTATGCGGGACCAGGCCGTCAGCGCGATGGTCTTATCCATGCCTGGGTAGGGCGCGAGGATGACCTGCGTGTCGTACCGGAGGACGATGGCCCGGAGACGCGCCACGAGGTCGGGGCAAGCCTGCGGGCAGTTGTACTGCACCAGGACACCCCCTTCCTCCAGGTTGTGCACCTGCAGCTCCTTCGCAATGGGCTCGGAGTGAATCGCCCACGCGGCTATGTACGGCAGGTGCGGACCGGAAGTCGGCGGGTCGGAATTGTACGGGATATGTTTCTGATCGGCTGCTTGGAGATGTTCGTTTCCGAGGCTCGCCACCCACTGGCCAGGCCGGGCGCCTGCCCAGAGGTAGAAGGCCAGGAAGACGATGAGCCCCGCCAGTGCGGCCCCCGCCCACGTCAGTCGACGCTTCGTCCGGCGGCGAAGCTTTGGCCGCGTCTCTCTCGACTTCACTTTTGAGTTCGGCATGGGCTGAGGATGTCCGCGCCGCTTGACGCCCCTTTGCTGACATTGGGGCGGGCGGGCGCGGCCGCCCCAGTAGGCCACAGCCTCCGGCTCGCGGTCAACAGGAGAGGTGGTGCTCTGGGAGGGAGAGAGAAAAGATTTTCCTCTGCTGTCGCTCACAGGATACAGTTCAAAAGCGCACCCACCAAGCATACTCCTTGCCACCCCGAACACACTCGTTGCAACTCAATAGGATAAAAGTGCGAAGCATTCCGCTCACCGCGCGTCATCCCGCGCAGCGCCTCAAAATTACATGAAGGTCGCTTCCCGGAGCCGCTCCACCTCGGAAAACTTTACAGTTCGTTTCTGAGCTTTCCTGCGATGCCTCGGAACCAGCTAAGAAGAAAGAAGTTTGATCGGTGGCCCAAGCTTTGCTCATGGTGCGCCGTGCGTGGCGACTGTAGGCATCTGCGCCTTCACGGACCACTTTTCTATGACGAAGAGCGGATCTAGCTGGATTCGTTGTACAGCGCCGGCCGCGGCA
>WNGJ01008721.1_pt1 | contig 10795 bp, 10 predicted proteins | sample 5400611 | NCBI WGS metagenome assembly WNGJ01 (sample SAMN13153375, study PRJNA577476) | soil metagenome | isolation source: 40 cm soil or saprolite under Garry oak tree replicate 1 | place: USA:California | collected 2016-06-15 | reverse complement strand
GTAAGAGCCGTGGGAGACCACCACGTTGATAGGCGGGACGTGCAAGCGTGGCAACACGTTCAGCGGACCCGTACTAATTGCTCGAGGTCTTGATTTTGAACACCGAGTGTGGAGCTATGGAGTTTTGAGGGTGCGCGGAGACGCCTAGCGCCCTGACAACTTCGGCGGTCATAGCGGCAGGGAAACACCTCTTCCCATTCCGAACAGAGAAGTTAAGCCTGCTTGCGCCGATGGTACTCGGAGGGCAACCTCCCGGGAGAGTAGGCAGCCGCCGATTATCTTTTCGACGAAGGGCCGCCAAGGCGGTCTTTCGTCGTTCTAGGCTTTGGAAAAGTGGAGCTGCGCGACGGCGACATCCTTCTGCGTGACTGGACGCTGGACGACGTTCCGGCGATCGTCGCGGCGTGCAACGACGCGGAGATCCTGCATTGGATTCCCGTCATCCCGCGCCCGTATACCGAGGACGACGCGCGGGCTTTCGTCCTGAGAGAGGTCCCGGGCGTCGGGACGCACCCGTTCGCCATCACTGCCAATGAACGTGTCGTAGGCTCGATCGGAATGACGGTCAACGATTTCCGCACCGGTCACATCGGCTACTGGTGCGCCTCCGAGGCTCGCGGGCGTGGTGTCACGACTCGAGCGCTGCGGATTCTCTGCAAGCACTCATTTGAGGAACTCGAACTGGAGCGACTGGAGTTGATCACCGACCCGGACAACCGAGCGTCGCAAAGAGTCGCGGAGAAGGTGGGATTCCAACGGGAAGGCGTGCTGCGGTCACACCTCCTCCATCCGGACGGGCGGCGCCGCGACTCGGTGATGTTCTCGCTGCTTCCGGGCGAGCTCGTCTAGACAGGGAGCGTCAGGCTCTCGAGGTCGCGCGGATAGTACGTCAGGAACTCGATCCCGTCGTCCGTCACGGCCACGGTGTCCGAGTGCCGGAAGCCCCCTAAACCGGCTGCATAGAGCCCGGGCTCGACGGTGAACACCATCCCGGGCTTGATCTCCGTGTCGTCGCCGATGTCGAGGAAGGGTCCCTCGTGGTAGCGGAGCCCGATGCAGTGCCCGACGTGGTGCTTCCAGTAGTCCCAAAGATCATGCTTGTCGTAATACGCGCGGACTGCGCGGTCGACGTCAGAACAACGTGCGCCGGGCTTGATCGCCTCGAACGCGACGTCCTGTAGCGCGACCATATGGCCGAACATCCGCTGCTGTTCAGGTGTTGGTGGCCCGATTACCATCGTGCGCTCGAGCTCCGACAGGTAGCCCCACACCGGCGCGGTCGCTCCAGTCACGAGCACGTCGCCGGCCTGGAACACGATGTTGTTGGCGAGCGCGTGCGGAATTGCCGCGTTGCGCCCGATCTGCCCGCGATAGCCTGCGCCGGCCCCATCGAAGAAGAAGCTCTGCGCGCGATACAGCGGGCCGATCGCGTCGAGCATCGCGAGCGAGGCCTCGTTGCTTGCGCGCCGGGACACTTCGCTCTCCGTCAACCCGGGCCGGGTGTACCGCTGCAGCAAAACGTGCGCGAGGTTGCCCCATTTCGAGCTCTCGCGAATCAGTTCGATCTCCGCGACGCTCTTGACCGCCATCTGGTCCTCGACGAAAGCGGTGATCTTCTCGGGAGTCGTGCCAGTCAGCTCGGTGAGCGACGGCCCCCGATAGCCGAGTACCCAGGGATACCCATCCTGGTCGGCGCCGAAGGACCCCGTGACTGCCATTTCTTCGAGCAGGCCGCGAAGGGATTCCATTGGATGGGTCTCAGACGGGTACTCCGGGTAGTCCGCGACGTGCTCGACGCTGGCATTCGCTTGTGCGTGCTCACGCTCCAACCGCGGAACGAGCATTCCGCCTTTACCGTCAGCGGTCAGGACGAAGGCGATCGGGCGCTCCGTGGGCGCGAACGCAAAGCCGGCGTAGTACAGGACGTAGTAGGGGTCGAAGAGCACCCCACCGGTGAGCTTGCGCTCGAGCAGGTGCTCGGCGAGGCCGGCCAGCCGGTGCTCATATTCGGCGCGCTCGATCGCTAGGCTCATGCGGCGCGGAGCTTCTCACGCCAGTCGGGATCGAGCTCGCGCAGCCGCCGGACGCGTTCGCCGACGGGCGGATGCGTCACGAAGAGCGCAGCCAGGCCCACCTCGAGAAACGGGTTGATCGTGTAGAGAGGCTCGGTGGCCGGGCTGCCGCTGAATGAAACGAGCTCGGCGGCCTGGTCGAGCCGCACCAGGGCATCGGCCATCGGATGCGGCGTGTCGCAGACCGCTGCAGCAGCGCGGTCTGCGAGGAACTCACGCTTCGGTGAGAGCAGAAGATGAACGAACGCCGAGGCCAGCGGTCCCAGGAACCACAGCAGCACGCGCTGGAACCACCCGCCGACTCTGCTCAGCTCGAGCAGTGTCGCGGCGAGCACGACCACGGACGTCTGCACGACGACGTCGCGATGGCGCACGTGCGCGAGCTCGTGTGCCAGCACCGCCTCGAGCTCCGCCGGAGACGCCGCAGACAGGAGGCCCGCGCTCACTGCGATCGTCGAACCACGGGGGCCGCGACCGGTGGCGAGCGCCCGTGGCAGCCCGTCGTCGATCAAGTACAGCCGCGGCTTCGCGACGCCCGCACGAGCTGCGAGTCGCTCGATCGTGGAGTGGAGCCCGGGCGCCCCTCCGACGGGGAGCTCGCGTGCACGTACGAGCCCCAGTGCGACGCGGTCTGCGTACCAGTAGAGGGCGCCCGCGAGCAGAACGCCGCAGAACACGAAGATCGAGAGGAGGCGATAGCCGCCGAGTGTCCAGCCGATCAGCCCGAGCACTGCGCAGGCTCCGAGCAGCAAAGCCCAGGCCTTGAGGACGTTCCGAATGACGAGAAGCCGGCCTCCCAAAACGGGGGCCCTAGTTGCCGTCTTCCTGCTCGAGGCCGCGCGGGGGCCAGTCATCCTCCGGGGCGTCGCAACGGCTCGAACAGTGCAGCGAGGCGATGTTCTGGAGCGGAACGAGAATGTGTCCGTTCAGCTCGATGTGGGCGACGTCCTCCACGTAGCAATAGGCCGTCAGGACACCTTCTTGATACTCGCCCCCGAACAGCGCGACCTCCACCTGCTCGCCCTTGTATTTGTTGGTGTAGTCCTCCACAGGGGGCCTCAGTCTAGCGGCGCCAGTTTCCCGTCCCTAGCCCCGTATCTGGCCACCGAGCAATTGGGCACGCCTGGAATCAGCCTGTGATCCCGGACGTAGTCGACGCCGGCCGCCAGGGCATGGATGACTCGGATCGAGCCGCCGTGAGAAATCACCAGGACCTCCTCGCCGGGGTGGAGGCGCAGTACGTCTGACAGAAAGTCCTCTACGCGCGCAGAGAAATCCTCGAAGGCCTCGGCGTCGTCTGCCCCGGCGCCCTCGCCGGCGAGCCAGCGTCTGTGGGCATCGGCGAACCGTTCCTCGATCTCGATCGTGGTGAGCCCCTCCCACGATCCGAAACCGCGCTCGCGCAGCCTTGGATCGAGTCGAACCTCGAGGCCCAGCTTCGCCGCGACGATCTCCGCCGTCTCCCGCGCTCGGGCGAGGTCGCTCGAATAGACAACGTCGATCTCGCCATCCAGCTGTTCAGCAAGCGCCTCCGCCTGCTCGCGGCCTACGTCGTTCAGCCGCGTGTCGGAACCGCCTTGCCAGCGGCCGTCGCGGTTCCAATCCGTCTCGCCGTGGCGAACCAGGAGCAGGTTGGTCACGGCACTAAAGCACCGCTTGCGGTGCCTTCGTCAGGACGTACGGGCTCTGCCCGTGCGTCCGTCCGAACTGACCGGTCGAGACGTTGGAATTCATACCAGAGGCTCTAGGCTACCCAGCCGATGGATCTCGGCCTAAAGGATCGGATCTGCGTCGTCACCGGCTCGACCGCGGGCATCGGGCTCGAGACCGCGCGCCTGCTCGCAGCGGAAGGCGCGCGTGTGGTGGTCAACGGGCGAAACGCCGAGCGGGTCGAGCAGGCCCGCGCCGATGTGGGCGCCGCACTTGGAGTCGCATGCGACCTGTCGGAGCCCGCCGCGGCGGAGCGGCTTGTCGCTGAAACGGCCGCGGCCCTCGGCCCCGTCGAGTGCCTGGTAAACAACGTCGGCGAGGCCTACCAGGTTGGCTTCGAGGACGTGACCGACGAGCAATGGGACGCGATGTGGCAACTGAACGTCATGAGCTACGTTCGCTGTATCCGCGCCGTTCTGCCGGCGATGAAGGAGGCGGGTGAAGGCACGATCGTGAACGTCTCGTCGACAGCCGGGAAGCGTCCCTCGACCGGCATGCCGAACTACTCGGTCACGAAGGCGGCGGTACTCTCACTTTCACGTCTCGTGGCCGATCTCTATGCCAAGCACGGCGTCCGCTGTAATGCTGTCGCACCGGGCCCGACGGCGACCGCCGCGTGGCTGGGAGACGGAGGTTTGGCAGACCAGCAGGCGGCCGCTTCTATTAAGACGCGTCAACAAGTGCTCGAGGCCGTCGGAGCCGGGCGTCCGCTCGGTCGACTGGCCGAGCCCGATGAAATCGCCGCTGTCATCGTATTTCTCTGCTCCCAGCCTGCTTCCTACGTAACCGGCTCAGCTTGGAGCGCGGACGGCGGAACCGTCCCGATCATCATCTAGCCTGAGACTCATGCCAGAGCTGGCAGGAAGAGTCGCGGACGCCTTCGAGGCGCAGGTGCGCGAGCTCGAGGAACGGTGGCTGTCGCCGCTGGCCGTCCCGTCCTACGAGACCCGGGGACGACTCCGCCGGGAGGACGACTGCCGCCTGCGAACGCCGTTCCAGCGCGACCGTGACCGCATCTTGCATTCGAAGCCGTTTCGGCGTCTGAAGGGGAAGACACAGGTCTTCATCGATCCCGCAGGCGATCACTACCGCACGCGCATGACGCACACGCTCGAGACGACGGGAATCGCCCGTGGCGTGGCGAGGGCCCTGCGGTTGAACGAGGATCTCGTCGAAGCGATCGGGCTCGGCCATGACATGGGGCACACGCCGTTTGGCCACGCCGGCGAGGATGCGCTCGACGCTGCGCTGCAAGAGAGTTTCGGCCGGACCTTCCGTCACAACGAGCAGTCGCTGCGGATCGCGGAGTCGCTGAACCTGACGGAGGAGGTTCGCGATGGGATCCTCACTCACACCGGGGCGCAGGAGCCGGCGACGCTCGAGGGCAAGATCGTCCGAATCGTCGACCGCGTCGCGTACATCAACCATGACATCGACGATGCCGTCCGCTTCGGGATCCTCGATCCAGCGGAACTGCCTCATGAGGAAGTTGCGCTGCTCGGCGACCGGGGCTCGCGGCGCATCGACACGCTGGTGCACGACCTGGTCGAGAGCTCAGAGCGTGTGGGAGACATCGTGCAGAGCGAGGAAATCGGCGGGGCAATGCTCGCTCTGCGTTCGTTCATGTTCGAGCGGGTTTATCTGGGCCCGCACACGCGGCAGGAACAGGAGCGCGCCCGAGCAACCGTGCGGCGGATCTTCGAGCATCTTGCCGAGCGTGGCGAGGAGCCCGAGCAGATCGTCGAGTTCATTGCAGGGATGACGGACCGATTCGCGCTGAGCTACGTTGCGGAGCTGGAGTAGTGGCCCGGATCAAGGACACGTCGGTGGAGGAGGTCAAAGCCGCAGCGGACATGATCTCGGTCGTGTCGGAGCGCACTCAGCTCCGCAAGGCCGGCGCCCGTTACATGGGACGCTGCCCGTTCCACGAAGAGCGGACGCCCAGCTTTTCCGTGAATGGGGTGGACAAGTTCTACTACTGCTTCGGCTGCGGGGCGAAGGGCGACCTGATCACCTTCGTTCGGGAAACCGAGCAGCTCGATTTCGCCGAAGCGATCGAGTGGCTTGCAGACCGCTTCAACGTCCAGATCGAGTACGAGGAAACGTCGCCTCAACAAGATGCTCGGCGGCGTCGGCGCGAGCGTCTGCTCGAGTTGCTGGAAGCAGCCGCGTCGTTCTACGAGAAATACCTCTGGGACTCGCAGGCCGGCTCGCTGGCGCGTGACTACCTTGCCGGCCGCGGGCTCGGCGAGGAAGTATGTCGTGAGTACCGGCTCGGGCTGGCGCTCGGCGGAACGACATTGACGCGCAAGGCGCTCGAGCGCGGGTTCACGCGCGACGAACTGGTTGCCGCGGGCCTCATCAACAGACGCGGCAACGACTACTTCTTCGGGCGGTTGCTCTTTCCACTCACGGATGCACGGGGTCGTGTGCTCGGCTTTCAGGCGCGCAAGCTGCGCGAGGACGATCCGCTGAAGGCGAAGTACGTCAACTCGCCTGAAGGGGAGCTGTTCCGGAAAGGCGATTTGCTCTACGGGCTCGACCGTGCCCGGGCCGCGATCGCGAAGCAGGAACGCGCCATCGTGGTCGAGGGGAACACCGACGTGCTCGCGCTCAGCCAGGCCGGGCTCGAGCCGGTGGTCGCGTCGATGGGCACTGCACTGACCGACCGGCAGCTGAAGGAGCTCGGACGGTTGACGACGCGCGTGTGGCTCTGCTTCGACGGTGACGCCGCAGGTGAGGCGGCGACCTTACGAGGGATGGAGCTCGCGTTCGCACAGGGTCTTGACGTTCGAGTCGTCGCTCTGCCCGCTGGTTTCGATCCGGCCGATCTGGCGGAGGGATTCGAGCAGTTGCTTACGCGAGCGGAGAGCTATCTGGCCTACCGCGTTCGCCTCGAGATCGAACGGGCGGCCGACCGGCAAGAGGCGTTCGTCCGCGTCCGCGAGGTGCTCTCGCGTTTCGAGGAGTCACCCGAACGGCAGGACGCCATTCGCTATGCCGCCGACAAGCTCGATCTGCCGAAGGAGACACAGGCCGGACTTGCACCGCGAGGTGCCGCATCGGCCACGGGACGGGTCTCCGCGAGACTGCTCGATGCCGGCGAGCGGCTCGAACAGAACGCTCTCGCCGGGGTCGCCGCCCATCCCGCACTTCTGCCAGTGCTCGCCGAGCTCGGGCCCGAACACTTCGACGGCGAGGAGCACCGGCGCCTGCGTGAGCAGCTGGTGTCCGGCGGTGAGCCGGACGCAGAGCTCGTGGGCCTGGCCGCTGAGCTCGATGCGCGTGCGACCTCGGAAGGGATCGACGAGCGGACGGCTGAGGAGCTTTTGCTTCGCCTCCGTGCGAGAGGGATCAAACGCGAGCTACTGGAGGCAGATCCGGCGCATACCATCGAGTTGCAAGCCTCGATGGCCAAGATCCTCGCCGCGATCGAGGAATTGGCCTCTGCACAGGCACTCTCGCGCTGAGGTCACGCTCGTAACTCGGACGAGCGCGGGCCTCGACGCCACGCTGAGAGGGCGCGCCAAGGCACGTGATCCCGCTTACCCGAGCGAAGTCGAGTCCAGACTTCAACGGCTAAACTAGCCCCCGCTTTCCCCAGTAGCTCAATTGGCAGAGCATCCGGCTGTTAACCGGAGGGTTGTTGGTTCGAGTCCAACCTGGGGAGCTTGGCCGCCCGAAAACGCGCTTCGCGTCTGTGACGATTGCGGCAACATGAGCATCGGTTGATTCTTGACCTGAGCAGGGGTTTCTGAACTGAATAGCGCATGCTCCTGAGGGAGGTCGAGTACGCTCGTCCCGCGAGCGTTCAGGAAGCCCTGCGCCTTCTTGGCGCAAACGACGGCGCTCGCGCGCTCGCGGGCGGCCAGACGCTGATCAACGTGATGAAGGCCCGCGCGGCATCGCCTGACGTTCTCGTCGACCTCGCCGACATCGGCGAGTTGCGCGGGATCGAGCTCGGCGCCGACGGGACGGTCGAGCTCGGTGCGATGACCACTTACACCGACATCATCGACTCTGCGGAGGCGCGTGCACGCCCGATCCTCGGCGAGGTCTGCAACCAGATCGCCGACGTTCAGGTTCGGAACCGCGGCACGATCGGCGGCAACGTCTGCTCCAACGATCCGACGAACCATCTGCCTCCGCTGCTCGTCGCGATCGGCGCGACGATGACGATCGTGGGCCCAGGCGGCGAGCGCTCCGTGCCCGGGGAAGAATTTTTCCTGGGCGTCTACATGACTGCGGCCGGCCCGGGAGAGCTGCTGACGAAGATCTCGGTACCGCCCGGCAAGAGCGACGGCTTCGCCTCCGTCCCGATCGGCAAGGACGGGACCTGCATCGTCAACGTCGCCGCGTCGCTGGACGGTGGCGCGGTGCGTCTCGCGATCGGCTGCGTCGACGCAGTACCTGTCCTCTTGAGACCCGAATCGCCTGAGGACGAGGCCGTCCGCTCGGCGGTGCAGGGCGCCAACCTCGACCCGCCTTGGGACGTCCATGCCTCGGCCGGTTACCGCCGTCAGCTCGCGGAAGTTCTCGCCCTACGCGCGGTCGCCCAGGCCGCTGGAAGGAATTAGTGGAAGCAGTCTCTCGGAAAACGATCACCGTCGACGTCAACGGCGAGCAGTACGAGCGCGAGGTCGATGCGCGACGGTTGTTGATCCACTTCCTCCGCGACGACCTCGACCTGACCGGGAGCCACATCGGCTGCGACACGGGGAACTGCGGCGCCTGCTCGGTGTTGATCGACGGCACGCTGGTCAAGAGCTGCATGATGCTGGCCGTCCAGGCGGACGGGAGCAAGATCGAGACGGTCGAGGGGCTCGCCTCCGAGGGCGAGCTGAACGGCCTCCAGCAGGCATTTTCGGACCACCACGCGCTCCAGTGCGGCTACTGCACGCCGGGCATGCTGATGAGCGCTACAGCGCTCCTGCGCCAGAATGAGAGCCCCAGCGAGGACGAGATCCGCAAGGGCATCCAGGGGAACATCTGCCGCTGCACGGGTTACGTGAATATCGTCGAGGCGATCAAGGCGGCCGCTGGGTGACCGAGACGACCGTCACTCCGGCGCGCCCGCTCGTCGTCGAAGAGGGGGACGTCAAGCCGGGCTTCATCGGGCAGAGCGTCCCGCGCAAAGAGGACAAGCGACTCGTCCAGGGCGAGGGCGTCTTCTTCGACGACGTGAAACGGCACGAGATGGGCTTCGTCCACTTCGTCCGCTCGCCATACGCGCACGCACGGATCAAGTCGGTCGATGTCTCGAAGGCTCTCGAGCTGGACGGCGTCTACGGGACGCTGACGGGCGACGAGGTCGCGATCCTCACGGACCCGTTCTTCGAGCTTTCGACGCCGCCGGGGGCGAACATCAAGGACTACGCGCTCGCGGTCGGCCGCGTGCGTCACGTCGGCGATCCCGTCGCGGCGGTGGTCGCACGTACGCGCGAGCTGGCACGCGACGCCGCCGAGCTCGTCGAGGTCGAGTACGAGCCGCTCCCGCACGTTCTCGACGGCGAGGAGTCGCTGAAAGACGAGGTCGTGCTCCACGAGGATGCTGGGTCGAACACCGTCTGGTCGGGCGTGTTCGACTGGGGTGACTTCGACGCCGCGCTGGCAGACGCCGACCACGTCGTCCGCATCGAGCGCCTGCACTTCGACCGCTTCTCGTCGACGCCGCTCGAGTGCTCCGGCTGCCTCGTCGAGTTCAACCGCGGCACCGGCCAGTGGACTATCCACGGGAATCACCAGATGCCCGGCGTCGGCGCGATCTGGATGGCCCCTGCGCTGCGCGTCGGCATCGACAAGCTGCGGTTCGTGAGCCAGGACATCGGCGGCGGCTTCGGCAACAAGATCACGCTCCATCCTCAGTACACCGCGTGTTGTCTTCTTGCCCGCAAGCTCAACCGGCCCGTGCAATGGACGGAGTGGCGGACCGATCAGCACACCGCGAACACCCATGGGAACGAGCGCACGTTCCTCGACGTCACCGTCCCGGTGAAGGCGGACGGCACGATGCTCGGCTTCTCGGTCCGCGCGATCGACGATTGTGGGGCGTTCCCGCGCTACGAGCCACTCGGCTGCATCATCTGGGCTCAGGTCACGCCGGGCTGCTACCGCTGGCGCAACGTCCGCGTCGACTTCACGCAGGTCTGCACGAACAAGTCACCCGTGGCGCCGAACCGGGGTTACTCACGCATGCAGCACCTCTGGCTGACCGAACGGATCATCGACATCGTGGCCGGCGAGCTCGGCATCGACCCGATCGAGATGCGCAAGACGAACTACGTCAAGCACGAAGAGTTTCCGTACGAAACGCCGAACGGATGCGTCTACGACTCCGGCGACTACGCCCGTTGTCTGGACATCGCGCTCGACCTGATCGGTTACGACTCGCTCGAGGAGAAACGTCGCGACGCCGACTCGCGAGGCAAGCTCTTCGGCATCGGGATCGGCTCAACGCTCGACTCGGGCACGAACAACTTCGGCCAGTCGATGATCCTCAACCCGGAGCTGCAGTTCTCCGGGAACAACGAGGTCGCAACCGTGAAGCTCGACATCTTCGGCGAGGTCGTGGTGACGCTCGGAACGGTGCCGCAGGGGCAGGGACACGAGACGACGTCGGCCCAGGTCGTCGCCGAGATCCTCGGCTGCACGCCAGACGACGTCAATGTCCGAGCAGGCCACGACACGTACTGGAACTCGACCGCCGGGTTCTCGGGAACGTATGCGTCACAGTTCGCCGTCACGGGGCTCGGGGCCGTCAAGGGCGCCACCGAGAAGCTCGCCGGAGAGATGAAGCAGCTCGCGGCTGCCGTCTTCGGCTGCTCGCCGGACGACATCGAGCTCGCCGAGAGCCAGGCGCGGATCAAGGGCAATCCCGAAGCAGCACTGCCGTTCATGGCTCTCGGCGCGATTCTCAATGCGAACAACGCCGGGCTGCCGCCGGACCTCGACATCACGTTGAACGTACGGCATGTTTATAGGCCGCCGTTCGAGAAGCCCGATCTCGAGCGCAA
>WNGJ01013488.1_pt1 | contig 10796 bp, 6 predicted proteins | sample 5400611 | NCBI WGS metagenome assembly WNGJ01 (sample SAMN13153375, study PRJNA577476) | soil metagenome | isolation source: 40 cm soil or saprolite under Garry oak tree replicate 1 | place: USA:California | collected 2016-06-15 | reverse complement strand
CTGAAACCGCGGAATTACAATGAGGATATAAATTTCTTCAAGGACACCGCCATTACCGAACGAACGTGGCGAAGCCCAGGCCGGTAACGTATTCAACCGGGTCTACTTTTGTATCCCGAACCAGAACTGGAGATCTCCGGCTTTCGGCTTGACTGGATCTCAGTGCAACATTCCGAGGCAAGTACAGCTTGGTCTGGCGCTTAACTTTTGACACAAACTCTGCGCAAGAGTTCTTGCCGCCGACTTTAGTTCGCGTGCTGCTCTTTCCTGGGCGTAGTTGTGCTCTCCTTGTTTGCCGTCCCAGGGTGATCTCTCCTGAGCCTGCCCCGCAATCCCGGTCGAGCGCAACTCTCCAATCAATCGGCTACAAAACGGGGCGCGCAGTTGCGGCCTCGGCTGGAAAACAAGCGCGCACATTTGCGTTGCCATATAATCCTGTGCGCGCTGCTTCGCCCGTTCGAGCGGGCGAGAATGGCAGGGGATTATCCGGTGCTGTTGCGGGTAGCCAAGAATCGATTCGTGGTTTAACATGCTCTCGGCCGTATCGGATCCCCTGTAGCACCAGCGTCGGATCCATTTTCGATGTCCAGGGACAAATTCGTCATCGGCATTGATTACGGAACGGAGTCGGGCCGCGTGGTGGTGGTCCGTGTGCGCAATGGGGAGGAAGTAGGGAGCGCGATCATTCCCTATGCCGACGGGGTGATTGACGAGAAGCTCCCGGGCGGGCCCCGCCTCGAGCCGGACTGGGCGCTCGAAAATCCTCGCGACTACCTTGCCGTTGTCGAAAAGGGACTGCCCAAGGCACTGAAGGCAGCGGGCACACGCGCGGACAGCGTGGTCGGGATCGGAACGGACTTTACGGCTTCGAGCCCGCTGCCCACAATGCGCGACGGAACGCCGCTGTGTTTTCTGCCCGCGTTCCGCAAGCAGCCGCACGCCTGGGTCAAGCTCTGGAAACACCATGCCGCGCAGGCGGAAGCCGACCGCATCAACGAAATCGGGCGCGCGCGCAACGAGGAGTTCATCCGAACCTACGGCGGCCGGTACTCTTCGGAGTGGTTCTTCTCCAAACTGCTCGAAATCGTCTATGAGGCCCCCGCCATCTACGAAGCCGCCGAGCGTTTCATCGAAGCCGCCGATTGGATTGTCTGGCAACTGACGGGCGAAGAAAAACGCAACGCGTGCACGGCGGGCTACAAAGCCATGTGGGTCAAGGGAAAGGGATTCCCTTCGCCCGACTTCTTCCGAGCGTTGCACCCGGCGATGGAAAACGTGATCGGGACGAAGGTGCCCGAGACCTATTACCCTCTCGGCGCCCGCGCCGGCGGACTGACGCCGGCATGGGCCAAGAAGACGAGTCTGAGGGAAGGGACGCCGGTTTCGATCGGGAATGTGGACGCGCACGTGGCCGTTCCGGCCTGCACCGTCGTTGAGCCCGGTTCGCTGGTCATGATCATGGGCACGTCCATCTGTCACATGCTGCTCGGCAGAAAGAAGCAGATGGTGGACGGAATGTGCGGAACCGTCGAGGACGGCATTGTCCCGGGTTTTTGGGGATATGAAGCCGGCCAGTCGGCCGTGGGGGACATCTTTGCCTGGTTCTTCGAACACGGGGTTCCGGACTACATTCACCGCGAAGCGCGCGGACGCAAGCTTCCGTTCGAAACCGTGCTCGAGGAGCGAGCGAAGGCCCTACGCCCCGGGCAGTCGGGTCTGGTGGCGCTGGACTGGTGGAACGGCAACCGGTCGATTCTGGTCGACGTCGAGTTGACGGGCTTGCTCCTGGGCATGACGCTCGCCACGCGCGCGGAGGAAATTTATCGAGCGCTCATCGAAGCCACGGCTTTCGGCACGCGCACCATCGTCGAGGCCTTCGAGTCCAGGGGCGTCCGAGTGGAGCGCCTGGTGGCCTGCGGCGGGCTGCCGGAGAAGAACCAGCTCCTGATGCAAATCTATGCGGACGTGACCGGTCGCGACATCAGGCTGGCCGATCCGTTGCTGACCTGCTCGGCGTTGGGTTCAGCGATGCACGGCGCGGTGGCGGCTGGACGCGCCGCTGGAGGTTACGATTCGATCTTCGAGGCGGCGGAACACATGGCCCGGGTCGAGAAGCGAGCCTATCGCCCGCGACCCGAGAACCGCGAAGTTTACAACAGGTCATTTGCAGAGTATCGCACCCTCCACGATTATTTCGGTCGCGGCGCGAACGACGTGATGAAGCGGCTGAAGGCTTTGCAGCGCAAACAGGTCTCGGAATAGGGCGGCCATTCGCGGCCCACAAGGGACCCCGTGCGAAGCGCGAGGCCGGGCCGCCCAAGCACTGGTCAATGTCTACGCTCGAGCAACTCCGCCGTGAAGTATGGGAAGCGAACCTGGGAATTTATCGCGCCGGGCTGGTAACGATGCACAGCGGCAACGCGAGCGGCGTCGATCGGGGCCAAGGGCTGGTCGTCATCAAGCCGAGCGGCATGGATTACGAAACACTTCGACCCTCGGACCTCGTGGTGACCGATCTCGAAGGGCGCAAGGTCAAAGGGAAATGGAACCCGTCCGTGGATCTTCCCCATCACCTTTACATTTACAGGCGCCGGCCCGATATCGGCGGCATCGTGCACACGCATTCGAATTACGCAACCAGTTTCGCTCTGCTCGGCCGCCCGATCCCAGCTTACCTGACCGCGATCGCGGACGAATTCGGCGAGGCCATCCCCTGCGCCCCCTACGCGGACAACGTGGGGGACCATATCGGCGAGGCAATTGTGAAAACCATGGGCAAAGCGCCGGCCGTTCTCCTGGCCCATCACGGCGCCTTTGCCTTTGGCGCGACACCGCGCGCGGCGCTGAAGGCCGCCGTGATGCTCGAGGATGTTTCGAAGACGTGCCACCTGGCGCTGCTGCGCGGAAAGCCGCAGCCGCTGCCTTCGGAAGAAGTGCGCAAGTGGTTCGAGCGTTACCACACAACCTACGGCCAGAAGCAGAAGACCTGATTGACCGGCGGCTGGACGAAGCGAATCGCTTCCGATCACCGAAACGAGGAGAAATCGATGCGCGCGACAACGTTCGGAGTCATCATCGGCAACCGCGGATTTTTCCCGGCAGTTCTCGCTCGCGACGGTCGAGAAGAAATCCTTCGGATCCTCGAGCAGGACGGCTACAAGACCGTCTGCCTGACCCCGGAGGGTACCAAGTTCGGCTCGGTCGAGACGCTTCAAGATGCCAGAAAGTGCGGCGAGCTGTTTCGAAAGCATGGTGACGAAATTGAAGGCATCGTGGTCAGCCTGCCGAATTTCGGCGACGAGCGCGGCGTGGCCAACAGCATTCGCATGGCGGACCTCGACGTGCCTGTCCTGGTCCACGCCTATCCCGACGAGCCGAATAAAATGCTGATGGGCGGGCGGCGCGACAGCTTCTGCGGAAAGATTTCGGTCTGCAACAACCTGTGGCAATACGGAATCCGATTTACGCTGACCGCTCAACATACGATGGCGCCCGCGTCCGAAGCTTTCAAGGCCGACTTGAAGGCATTCGCCGCCACCTGCCGCGTAGTGAAGGGGCTCAAAAACCTTCGAGTGGGGGTGCTGGGCGCGCGTCCCGCGGCGTTCAATACCGTGCGCTTCAGCGAGAAGCTCCTGGAAAACGGCGGCATTAGCGTCGAAACGCTGGACCTGTCGGAGGTCTTCGGCCGTATCCACCGCCTGAAGGACGACGACGCGAAGGTGAAAGAAAAGCTTGCGAGCATTGAAGGGTACGTCTCGACGCGGGGCATTCCTCCTGCATCGCTCCTGAAGATGGCCAAGTTCGGCGCCGTGGTGGACGATTGGATGGCGGCCAACGAGCTGGCGGGAACCTCGGTTCAGTGTTGGACGGCGATGGAAGAATTTTTCGGGGTGGTGCCCTGCACGCTGATGAGCATGATGTCCAACAATCTGCTGCCCAGCGCCTGCGAGACGGACATGGTGGGGATGATCGCGATGCACGTCCTCGCCCTCGCGTCCGGAACACCCAGCGCCATCGTCGACTGGAACAACAATTACGGCGACGACCCGGACAAAGCGGTCATCTTTCATTGCTCGAATTTGCCGAAACATTTCTTCGAGGATTTCAAGATGGACTTTCAGGAGATCATCGCCGGGTCGGTGGGAAGGGAGAACACGTTCGGGACCGTGGTGGGCAAGCTCAAGAGCGGGCCTCTAACCTACTGTCGCGTCAGCACCGACGATTTGAACGGCCGCCTGCGCGCTTACGTCGGCGAAGGGACCATCACCGACGACCGGCCTCAGAGCTTCGGCGGATACGGCGTGGTGAAAATTCCCCGGTTGCAACACCTGCTGCAGTTCGTCTGCAAGAACGGATACGAGCACCACGTTGCGGTGAACCGCAGCCACTGCGGTCCGGCCATCGCGGAGGCGCTCGCGAACTACAAAGGGTGGGAAGTCTACCACCACGCCCAGGAAAGGTGAGAAGCCTCCGATCCACGCGGAAGCCCCGGTGATTCCCAGATATATTGTAGTTGCAGGACCGTGCACCGGAGGAGGGCAGACAGACTCACTTTCTCGCACGGAATCTTCCCTTTCTGATTATTCCCCGATCCTCCTCTGGATGGTCGAGCTGATTGGCCTCGACCCGCGGGAACGACTCCACCAAGCCGGAAGGCCATCGAACCTCCACACGATCCGATGCATCTCGGACACCATCGGGCTAGCTGCTTCCAAGTACGCACAGTAATCTCCGGCTTCGCTTTCGAGCTGGGCGAGGTCGAGCGGACTGGGACTTGCGCGGCTCCGTTTTCTGTGACAGAGATACTAGGGAGACGGGGCCGCGGCGAGGACGAAACCGCCGGGGTAACCTGTTGTCCGAGGCGGCGCGGAAGAGCGGAAGATAAGATGGCGGTTACTATCCGGGACGTTGCGCGACAGGCCGGCACATCGACCGCGACCGTCTCCCACGTCCTGAACTCAACCGGCCGAATCACCGACAAGACGCGGCGACGGGTCCTGACCGCAATAAAGACATTGAAGTACCACCCCAACCTTCATGCAAGAAATCTGGCGCTGGGCACCAGCCGAACTTTAGGGATAATCGTCTCCGACATCGAGAACCCATTCTTCCCCGCAGTCGTGCGAGCTTTCGAGATTCGCGCCCAGCGTCGTGGTTATGATGTGATTGCAAGCAACACCAACTACGACCCGAGGCTCATGAAGCGCGCCGCGGAGCGCATGCTGGAGCAGAAAGTTCGAGGCGTCGCCATCATGACGTCGGAGATGAGCCCTAAGCTGGTTCAAGAAATCCTAGAGCGCGACATCGCCGTGACGTTCTTCGACTCCGGCTTGCCTCGGGAACACACGAGCACGATCAAGATGGATTACCGATCGGGCGTCCGGGAGGCTGTGGAGCACCTGTATCGGTTCGGCCACCGCCGTATCGCCTTCGTCGCGGGCCGGTCTGTGTTCCGAAACATCAAGGCGCGCCAGGTTGCCTATGTGGATTGCATGCGAGGTCTGGGGCTCGATCCCGGCCCGATTCTCGCCGGGAACCAGCGCTTCGACGGTGGACTCTCTGCGGGAGTGGCCATCGCCCGCATGAAGCCCCGGCCTACCGCCGTCATCGCCATGAATGACCTTACCGCCGTTGGTGTGATCAAGGCCTTGCACCAGGTGGGGCTGCGCGTGCCGCAGGATGTTTCGGTTGTCGGTTTCGATCGGACCCAGTTGGCCCAGTGCTTTATACCTACGCTCACGGCCGTGGACATGCACGCCGATCGTTTGGGTCAGACGGCAGCCGACGCCCTGCATGAGCTCTGCACCGCCACGAACGGCGAAGGTAGGGAGTATTGCATGCCCCTGAAGCTCGTCGTCGGCGAGTCGACGGGCCCAGTTCCCGAAGAATTATGACGCCGGAGTCCGCTCCGTGGTAGTTTGCTTGACCCTGAAGCCATGACCGCCGCTGCAGGGGAGGCCAACACTAATGTTGAGCAACCGCAGAGCGCATTTGAAAAGTTTGGCCGCTGGAATCGGCGCGCTCGCCGCCTCGTGGGGAGCGCCGGCGGCATCTTCCGGGGCCAAGGCCCTGCTCGATAACGCGGACTCGGCGCCCGGGTTCAAAATCGGCGAGATTCCGCTGAGGCAGGCTGTCGTCGACGATAAATTCTGGTCCCCGCGCCTCGAGGTAAACCGGACCAAAACCCTCGATCACGTGTACAGGGAGCTCGAAGCCTCCGGCTGCATTCGTAATTTCGACATTGCGGCCCGGAAGGCCACGGGAACCTTCGGCGGCCCATGGTGGGCGGACTCGGACGTGTATAAGTGGATCGAAGGCGCCTCTTACGTGCTCGGGTCGCATCCTGATGCCGCGCTGCAGCAGAAGGTAAATGACCTGATTGCCAGGATCGCCGCCGCCCAGCAGCCGGACGGTTACCTGAATACTCATGTCCTCATCGAGGAGCCCGACCTGCGCTTCAGGAACCTGGCCTTCTTCCACGAGGATTTCAGCTCCGGTCACTTGTTCGAGGCGGCGGTGGCGCACTACGAGGCGACCGGCAGGAAAGCGCTCCTCGACGTGGCCACGCGGCTGGCCAACTGTTTTGACGCCACTTTTGGACCGGGAAAGCGCGCAGGGCTTTCAGGTCACGAGGGCATCGAGCTCGGGTGGGTGCGACTCTACAGGGCGACGGGGGAGAAGCGCTACCTCAGGCTCGCGGAGTTTTACTTGAACGAACGGGGCCAAAAGCCTTCCCTCTTCGAGCGCGAGTACGAGAGTCTTCCCCGAGACCGCACGGTCTTTTGGCGTGAGGGCAGGCCCGTCAACCTGCGTGCCCTACACGAGCATTTCTTCCTGGCTCGCCCGCCGGCCTTCGACACCAGTTATTGCCAGGACAACTTGCCGGTGCGGGAGCAAAGCTCAGCCGTGGGACACGCCGTGCGCGCCGTGTTCCTTTACTGCGGGATGGCCGATGTGGCCGATGAGACAGGCGACCCGGCGCTCCTCGCCGCCCTCAACCGTTTGCACGACAGCGTCACGTTGCGGCGGATGTATGTGACGGGCGGCATCGGTCCATCGGCAAAGAACGAGGGCTTCACCGACGACTACGACCTGCCCAACGAAAATGCCTATCAAGAGACCTGCGCCTCGGCCGGGATGGTCCTCTGGAATCACCGGATGTTCAAACTGACCGGCGACGGGAGCTACGTCGATTTGTTAGAACAGTCGCTGTACAACGCGGTGCTGGCGGGCGTGTCACTCGAAGGGAACACGTTCTGCTACGCGACGCCGCTCGCCTGCGACACAGAATTCAAGCGGCAACCCTGGTTCGAAGTCCCGTGCTGCCCGACCACGGCGTCCCGGTTCCTTCCCTCGATTGGTCGGTACGTCTACAGCCAGTCGGCGGACGGCCTCTGGGTGAACCTTTACGTCGGCGGGGAGGTGAGCGTCACGCGGCAGAACGGCGCGACGGTCAAGGTCCTGCAGAAAACAGATTATCCTTGGGACGGCCACGTCAGGCTGCAGGTAGAGGTTGACCGGCCGCAGAAGTTCACGTTGCATGTACGGATTCCCGGCTGGGCCCAAGCCTCCACGCTCAGGCTCAATGGAGCGAAGCTGATCCCGCCGGTTTCCAAAGGCTACGCTCATATCCACGCCCGATGGTCTGGGAGCGATAGGTTGGAACTCGCGATTCCCTTGGAAACGGTGAAGCTCGAAGCCAACCCCAAGGTTTTGCAGTCGCGCGGTAAGATCGCGCTGCGGCGCGGACCGCTGATCTATTGTCTTGAGCAGCCAGATAACAAGACCGACCTCGACCGGCTCGCCGTTCCTTCGGCGGGTGGCAGGCTGGCCGAACATTTCGAGGCTGGCCTGCTTGGCGGCGTGGTCGTCATTGAGGGCGAAGGCCGAGTTAGGAGTGTCGACCCCTGGGAGAATGCCCTTTACCGGCCGGTCCGTCCGACGGATGGTGCGCCTGCAGCCATCAAAGCCATTCCGTACTGCGTGTGGGGGAATCGGGGACAGCAGAAGATGAAAGTGTGGATCGACTCGGTCGCGTCGTGACGGGTGCGCGGTGAAGGGCACAGAGCTGTCGATGCGCTACTCTCTTGGCGCTCTTCGTCTTGCGCCCGAAAACCCTCTCGACACGGCAGTAACTCATGAGCCACGACCCTCGAGAGCCTTGAAATCGGCTTCATATCGGATTTAGATTAAGGGCAGACAAAACCGTGAGACTGCGGGTGGTCCAATTGCGCGGTTTCCTTGCGGCGCTCGCGGTGGCGGCCGGTTCCGCCATGGCGAGCGCGGCCCAGGGCGAAACCGTCCTGCGAGTCGAGACGCGCTTGATCGAGGTCAATGTTGTCGCTCAAGATTCCAGAGGACACGCTGCGACAGCCCTCACACGCGATGATTTCAAACTCTTCGACAACGGTAAAGAGGTTTCCATTGACGTCTTCTCGGCCGTGTCCGCAGAGACAGCGCCGGCGACAACCACGCTCCCGCCGAACACATTTTCAAACCGTCTTCAAGGCGCGCCGCCAAGCGCCACAGTGATTCTGCTCGATGGCATCAACACGAGTTTTGAAGACCAGACGTGGGCGCGCTCGGAAGTGGTCCGCTTCCTCGAAGAACTCCGGCCGCACGACCGCGCAGCCATATTCCTCCTCGGCGAGCACCTTTACGTGCTTCAGGACTTTACCAGCGATCCCCTGGAACAACTCAATTCGAGCCTTCCCGCGGGTCCGGGCGGCGCCCCGCCTTCCACCGCGTCCGTGCAGGGCGCAGCCGCGCTCAATGCCCAGGCCCAGGCAGAGGCGGTGATGGAGCAGTTTGAGATGCGTAAAAGCTCGTTTTTCGTGATGGACCGCGTGGCCCGCACCATGGCTGCCCTCATTGCCCTTGCCGATTACCTCGCGCAGTTTCCGGGGCGTAAAAACCTGATCTGGGTCTCGGCCGGCTTTCCAATCGCCATTGGCTTCGACCAGCCGCGCGCTCCCGGCGACACGCGCGACCAAGTGCACTTTACCCGGGAACTCCAAAGGGCGTTCAAAGCTCTTAACAATGCCGACCTGGCGGTTTACCCCGTGGATGCGCGCGGACTGGTCGCGATGGTTCCAAGGGGCATGGACATGAACGACTTATTTTCGACACAGGGCACGATGGAAGAACTTGCCGACCACACCGGTGGCCGAGCGTTTTATAACACCAACGATATCGCTCGAGTCATGCGAACTGCCGTGGATGATTCTCAGGCCGACTACACCCTCGGCTTTTATCCCCACCACGTCCGGTGGGACGGTAAGTACCACGAACTCAAGGTGAAAGTCACCCGCCCGGGTGTGCACCTCCGGTACCGCAAAGGGTATTACGCAACGCTCGACGCGCCGAGGGACGAAGAGCAAATCAGGGCTTTGTTCGAGCGAGCCCTCCACAGTCCTCTTGACTCAACCGGTTTGGGGCTTACCGTCACCCTCGAGAAAATCGCCAAAGACCCTTCCCCCAGGGCTGTGCTGCGGATCGTCATGGACGCGCACAACCTCAATTTTCAGGACAGGAACGGCGACAAAGCCGTCGAGCTGGAAATGCTTTTTGCCCAGTCGGGAACAGACGGCAAGGTTCTCAATTCCTTTAGCCAGACTGTTAACATGCGCATCGCGGGCAAGGGCATGGAACGTATCCTCAACCGAGGGTTGACGCTAGGGAAGTGGGTGGGCCTTGTTGACGGGGCGGCGACGTTGGAACTCGTGGTCCGCGACCCCTCCTCGGGCAATATCGGTTCCGTGCGGATCCCGCTGGGAACTTGACCCATCATCGACCGGTACTCAGGTATCCGCTCTCGAACATGCCAATCCCGAAATCGAACAATTAAGCCCTCGCGGTTGACCCTCGGAGCTGGCGCTATGGTCCAGTGAACCAGCGACTTAGCCGGGCGGGTGAAAGCGGCAGTCAAGCTGCTCAAGGGGTGAGGGATAAGTACGTCTAAATGAAAGGTCGGGCGTAGAGTGAGGTGAGCCAAATGGGAGCTCTAGGGCAGGACCTGCGTTATGGACTGCGGACGTTAGCGAAGAACCCCGGCTTCACGGCGGTGGCTGTCCTGACGCTCGCGCTGGGTATGGGCGCCAACACGACCATCTTCAGCGCGATCAACACCACCCTCCTGAGGCGGCTGCCATTTCCAGACCCGAACCGCCTCGTGCTGGTGTGGGAAACGTTCGGCAAGGGGCCCAACAACTGGAACATTGTCTCCGCGCCTAACTTCTGGGACTTTGAGCGACAGAGCCATTCGTTCCAGGGCATGGCCATCTTTGATTCCGCCGGGCGCGGCTACAATCTTTCCGCGGCGGGAACCAAGCAGGAGCCGGAGCAGGTCTCCGGACTGCGCGTGTCCGCCGGCTTCTTTCCGGTGCTGGGCGTGAAGCCTTTTCTCGGGCGCACCTTTCTGCCCGAGGAAGAAATTCCAGGCAACGACCATGAAGTGGTTCTGAGCTACGGCCTCTGGAAGCACCGCTATGGCGGCGATCGGTCGCTGGTGGGTCGCACGATCAGGATTGACGGCGAGGACTTCACAGTGGTGGGGGTGATGCCGCGCGACTTCGCGTGGCAATTCTGGAGTGGCCCGCGCCAGCTCTGGGTGCCGGTGGGCTACACCAAAACGGACTACCATCGTGACGAGAACAGCTTCATTGCCTTTGGGCGACTCGAGCCAGGCGTGACGGTGGCGCAGGCGCGGGCGGAGGTGGAGGCCATCGCGAGCCGCCTGGTGCAACAGTACCCGGCCGAAGATGCCGGGATGAGCGCAACCGTGATGCCCATGAGTG
>WNGJ01008719.1_pt1 | contig 10796 bp, 10 predicted proteins | sample 5400611 | NCBI WGS metagenome assembly WNGJ01 (sample SAMN13153375, study PRJNA577476) | soil metagenome | isolation source: 40 cm soil or saprolite under Garry oak tree replicate 1 | place: USA:California | collected 2016-06-15 | reverse complement strand
TGAGACGACCAGGCGTGCGGGTGCTCGCGGCAAGCGTGATCGCGCTGGCGGTGGCGGGCGCCGTCGTCGGCCTCGCGGCGTGGCACGGAAGTCGAACACCGACGCGGAGCCACATCGTCCAACCCGTGACTGCGAAGAAGAAGTCGTACGCGCAGCTCGTCGCTGCGAACTACAAAGTCCTGACGCCGAAGCGGACGAACCGCCTGCTCCGGTTCGCCGATGCCGCGTACGCCTGCATGTCGAAGCAGCTCGACCTCGGGAAGCCGCGGCCGCAGCGAACGGAGATCGTGATGGCGCTCGGTCCCGGGACGTCCGCGCATGCGGTGGCGCAGATCGGCGTCAGGTGCACCGCGAAGATCGGAGACCCACCTGCCGGGTCATCGTTCCAGGTGCGCGGACGCGCGGTCATCCTCTACTTGCCGAAGTACTGCATCCTCGACAAGAAGGTGGCCAGGGCCAGGCGAGCCGCGTCGGCGGCGCCGTAAGCGGAGCCCGTCGAGTGGGAAGGTTTGCCAGGCAGTTAGCTTGCACCGCCAACGGACAACCCGCGAAGCGAAGGGTGCCGAACAGAAGAAGCAGTCCCTTGACTGCGACGGACTCGTCTGAAAGGTTCTCGACCCGGGGTCGAGGAGGGGAAGCAGCTTGCGGCAGGTTCTGCAGAACAAGCGCCTTTGGCTTGCGCTCGTCGTCGTTGCGGTTGCGGTCGTCGCCGCGCTCGTTCGGGTGTCGCTTGGGCCGCCAGGGCGGGCTGGCAAACCAAGCCCGGCGGTGCCCGAGGCCGAAGGCGCAGGAGGAGGCGAAAGCGCGGCGATCCGCAACCGTGACAGTTGGTTCTACGGCCAGCGGGCGTATCCGAAGGCCTTCACGCCGCCGCATGCGCTCATGCACGAGCTTGCGCAGGCCCGCGCCACGCGGGCCGCCTCGGCCGCCGAGGGCGCCACGGCCGACGCGCCGCTGACGTGGACCGCGATCGGACCCCGTCCAATCGCAAGCACGACGGGCGGCGGCGGCGGGACCTACTACAACGGACAGTTCCCGGTCACGGGCCGGGTCACCGCGATCGCGACTGACCCGACGAACCACAGCACGGCATACGCCGGCGGCGCCTACGGCGGCGTCTGGAAGACCACTGACGGCGGCGCCAACTGGTTTCCCGTCTCCGACGGGCTCCCCTCGCTCGCCGTCGGCGCGCTCGCGATCGACCGAGCCGACGGCAACACACTCTATCTCGGTACGGGGGAGGCGAATAACAAGGCGCCCTACATCGACTCGGTTAACTACGGCGACTCGTACTACGGCGCCGGCCTGTTCAAGTCGACGGATGGTGGCAACCACTGGGCGAAGATCGGCGGCGCGGGCTTCGACGGCTGCCACGTCGGCGACATCGCAGTGATGGGGAATGTGGTGCTCGCGGCGGTGACGGAAGGGTACGGCATCGTCGATCCCGCCTGCACGCGCCGCGGTATGTGGCGCTCCGCCGACGGAGGTAGCACGTGGAGCCAGGCGGCGACGACATACGCCGCCGGAGAGCCGAACCTCGAGGCTCCCGACGACATCGCGGTCGACCCCGCCCACAGCGGGACGTTGTACGCCGGCTACCGGGGAAACGGGATCTTCAAGTCGACCGACTCCGGGGCATCGTGGACGCAGCTCGCGAACGCGCCTCGCCATGTAGACGGCGTCGGCCGCACCTCCGTCGCGGTCTCGAATGACGGAACGCACGTTTATGCGCTGGCGGAAAACGACGTCGGCGGGGATGTCCTCGGCGTCTATCGATCGACCGACGCCGGCGTGAGCTGGACGGCCGTCGGCGGTACGAAGTCGAACCTCTGCTCGTTCGGCGTCGGCATCTGCGGGTACCGGAACGTGATCGCGGTCAAGCCGACGGATCCGACGACGTTCTTCGCGGCCGGGGCGACGATGAACAAGTTCACCTCAGAAGGGGACGTCGGCGCCCAGGTCAGCTTTCCGGACAAGATCCACGCGGACTACACCGCGCTGGCATATGACGCGTTCAACCGACTGTGGATCGGCACCGACGGGGGCGTCTACCGGACGCAAGACGACGGCGCGACCTACGCCAACCTGAACCAGACCCTGGCGCTGACGCAGTTCTACCCGGGCATCTCCGGTGCCCTCGGCGGCCGGTTACTCGGCGGAACCCAGGACAACGGAACGCTCTCGTACGCCGGGTCCGGTTCATGGGCGATGGTCTACGGCGGCGACGGCGGTGCGAGCGCGGTCGACCCGACCGATCCCGCTCACATCTTCTACCCGAGCACCTACTACGGGACGCTCTTACGGACGACGGACGGCGGGACGACCTTCACCCAGATCAGCGACAACGTCCCCGACGGCGGGGACGACGTCCTCTTCATGCCGCCGTTCCTGATGAGCCCGTCCGATCACAACACCCTCTACCTCGGCGAGCAGCGCGTCTGGCGGTCGACGGATCGGGGCGACAGCTGGACGCCTCTCAACTCCCGGTTCCCCGACGTCGGCTCGAGCCACCAGCTCGCCTCGGCGATCGGCGCGGCGAACAGCTCGAATGTGCTCTACGTCGGAACGAACAGGGGTCGCCTGTGGGTGACGCAGAACGGCGGCGCGAGCTGGGTGGACACGCTCGGCAACGGTCTCCCCGGCCGCTATGTCACCGACGTCGAGATCAAGCCGGACGACGCGGCGACCGCCTACGTCACGGTGAGCGGCTTCGGGAGCACGACGCCCTCGAACACGGGCCACGTCTTCAAGACGATCGATTACGGCGCGCACTGGACGAACATCTCCGCGACGCTGCCGGACGGCCCCGCGAACACGATCCTCGTCGACTACCGGACGACGCCAGCCACCCTCTACGTCGGAACCGACGTCGGTGTCTTCTGGTCGCTCGACGGCGGCGCCTTCTGGGCGAACACCTCCACAGGTCTGCCGGCAACGGCGGTGATGGATCTTCGGCTCGACGTCGCGGCGAACAAACTGCTCGCCGCGACACACGGCCGCGGGATGTTCACGAGCCCGGCACTTACGACGACGCGCACGCTGACCGTCACGAAGAGCGGAAACGGCGGCCGGGTCACGAGCGCGCCGGCGGGGATCGACTGTGGCTCGACGTGCACGCACGCGTTCTTCGAGGGGACACAGGTCGCCCTCGCCGCCAGCCTTGACTACGGTTGGTCCTTCGGCGGGTGGAGCGGTGCCTGCGCGAACGCGATTGGGACGTGCACGGTGGCGATGGGCGCTGACGAGGCCGTCACGGCGACGTTCACGAAGGACAAGTACAGCCTCGCCGTCGCCGTGAACGGCGACGGCAGCGGGACGGTGTCGAGCAGCCCGGCCGGGATCAGCTGCGGACCGGCCTGCCGCTACGACTTCGAGTACCGCACGGCCGTGACGCTGACGCCGTCTCCGGCCGCGAACTCGGCTTTCGACCACTGGAGCGGAGCGTGCTCGGGCACCGGCGCCTGCACCGTCACGGTTGACTCGGCGAAGAGCGTGACGGCGACATTTGTGAAGAAGCGCTGGGCCCTCGCGGTGGAAACGGCCGGCGAGGGGAGCGGGACGGTTATCGGTCCCGGAATCGATTGCGGCACGACCTGCTCGAACACCTACGAGGACGGGATGGTCGTGACGCTGACCGCAGCGTCCAACTTTGATTCACGCTTCGCGGGCTGGAGCGGCGCCTGTACGGGTACTGGCGGCTGCACGGTCACGATGGACGCTGTTAAGAGCGTCGTTGCGACGTTCAACCTGGCTCGGATCAAGCGGCCCGCGTGCGTGGTCCCGAACGTGAAGCGCAAGGCGCTCCGCGCAGCGAAGACTGCGATCTCGCGCGGACACTGCAAGGTCGGGAGGATCACCAAGGCCTACTCGGCCAAGGTGAAGAGCGGCCTCGTGATCTCGCAGAGGCCGGCCGCCGGCAAGCATCTGAAGAACGGCGCGAAGGTCAACCTGACGCTCAGCCGTGGGCGTAGGCCGCGCCGCCTCTAGCGCCGGCGCGCCGGGAACGACCTCCCCCGTGAGCTGACGCAGCCCGGGTTCCCCGATCGCGACCGGCTCGCCGAAACTACTCCAGCGCCTTTATCGATCGATTTGCGCGGTTGCTGTATCTCGGCCGTTCTCGGCGAGCCTCGCTGCCACTCTTGTTGCGGCGCCGATAGACAGCGAAACCCCAGGATCGGGTGAAGCTCGATCGTGTTCGGGGCGACGCCCGTCGAAGGAAGGATTCATCAGGGCGACTAGTCGGCCGGAGGTCCGCCAACGTTACGCGCCGCCGGCCGTATCCGAACGGGCACCCTTATGCGTTTACCCAGAAGGGGAGAACGGGATGAGACGACGAGCCATCTTGTTGCTGGCTGTTGCGGGTCTCTTGGGGTTCCTCTCGTCGTTCGCACTCGGCGAGCGGGCAAACGGCGATCTCCTACCGACGACGTCGCTCACGCTTCCGCCACTGCCGCCGCCCCCTCCACTGCCGCCGCCCCCGCCACTGCCGCCGCTTCCTCCGCCACCACCTCTTCCCCCGCCCTCACCCCTTCCTCCGCCACCACCTGTCCCTCCTGCACCGCCTGCTCCGCCCGCGCCGACGCCGACCGTCCCGAGCGTGCTCCCTCCGTCTGGTGGGAGCCCGACGGGGGGCTCGGCGGGAATCGGTGGTGCGAGCGGCTCGGGCCCCGCTTCCTCCAGCAGTGGCACTGGGCCGGCCGCCATGACCTCGGCGGGAAGCACCGGCGGACAGACATCGACCTCCAACCGGTACGTCTCACACGCCCGTGCGTCACGCACACGCTTCTCCGTCCGCGGGCCCGCGTCGAGGCGTGGGACGACCATCAGCTTCCGACTCCGGCGGGCGGCCAGGGTGGAGCTGGTGCTGCGCGGGCCGAGCCCGAGCTGCTCGATCGCCGGCGTTCAGACAGTCACGGGACGGCGGGGGGTCAATCGCGTCCACTTCTCCGGCCGACTGCAAGGCAGGCCGCTCCCGCCCGGCATCTACTTGATCACGATCGAAGCGGTCCGTCCGGCGTCTCGCATCGATATCGGCCGCGTCGCCGTGGAGATCGTTCCGCCCGGCCGCCGTCTGAGCAAGGCGCAACGAACCGCGCCGGTCAGCACCCGCTGCGCGTCTGAGCCCGGAGCCGAGCTCGCCTTGATTGTGTTCGGTGGCTCATCGCCCGGATGGGCGCTCCGTATGCCGACCAGGTCTGCTCCGCAGACGCCTGAACCCGAGCTGAGCGGCGTCCTGGGCGTCAAAGGAGGGACCCCCGACCTCGGGCCACCCTACGTGAGCCTTCCGCACCCGCCGGGCGTCGTCGGCCAGCTCGCGGCAGCGCTCGGGATCGCGCTCGGGCTATCGCTGCTCGTCGTCGGACTCGGGCTGACGCCGGCGTGGATGCTGCCGAGGCCGCTGGGGATACTGGCGTACGAGAGGCGTGATCAGCTCGTCTACGGGGGCGTTGCGTCTGCCGTTGGCATTGGGGTCGGCATGGCGATCGCCCTCGCTTTCGGATAGGCGACGACGGCCGCGCCGCTCGCCGGCGCAAGCGTACCCGCGAGGCGACGGCCGGCTGTGATCGAGCAGGCGTTTGGCCGCAGCTCGGCCTTCTCGCTCGGCGTCGAGGAGGAGGTGATGATCCTGGATGCGGAGACGCACGCTCTCACTCCGGCGGGCCTCTGCTGCCTTGGGGAGCGTCCCCAACTCGCCAACTCCCCAACCGAAGCGCCGGAGCCCGCTCCAGCTGAGGGATCGAGCCCTCCCGAGTGGTCCCCAACCTCACTGTGCCTGGGCGGTGCGCCTGTGCGGTCTCAGGCCGCGGTTGCCCAGCTTGGTGGCGCGAGCCTGGAGGCGGCGAGCAGGATTGCCCAGGCAGTGAGTTTGAGCGAGCGCGCGGCGAGCGGCAGGGTCAGCCGGTGCAGGGAGCTGCAGCGGAGGCCGTACTCGTGCTGTAGGCGGCGTGGGAGCAGCGTGCTCGTCGCGAGGCGGTGCGCGGGCCCGAACAGTTGCATCGGCCTCGGCAGGGGTGCGTCCAGGATCACCTTGGCAATCTCTCGCGCCGGTTCGGTGACGGTGATCGTGTCAGACGCGATCTGTGCGTCGAAGTACTCGCGGAACTCGCCGAGGGTGGCTGGGATGACGCTCGCGGGGGTGCCGAAGAGCTGGGCGACGACGCTCATCTCCTGGTAGTAGCGTTCCTGCTCTTTGGGCGAGAGCGGCCGCTCGAAGCGCTGGTAGGCGGAGAGCGAGGCGGCGACGAGGGTCGCGTGCACCCACAGCATCAGCTCGGGATCGTCGGCAGCGTACGGGGTTCCCGGCGGGAAGCGACCGAGCTGGGCTCGCGTCCGGCCGTGGATGTGGGCGTGCACCGCCTGCACGGCGGCGCCGGTCGTGTCGGCTTCGGCCTTGCTGCCGAACGTGATCAGGTAGAGCGCGCGCAGCGTGCGCCCGAGCCGGCTCCAGAGATCGCGGCGATAGTCCGAGTGCTCGGCGACCCCGACCGCAACCAACGGGTGGGCGACCTGCAGCAGCACCGCGGTGCCGCCGCCGAGGAAGGGGGTGACGGGCGAGTTGCCGACCCTGCGGATCACGCTCTCGGGCGGGAAGTAGCCGTCGCGGCTCGCCAGCCGCTCGGCATGGGAACGCGCTCGCGACGTTCGCTGCTGAAGCGTGCCACTCATCCCGTCCGAATCGGCGCGTGCCCGTTCGGCTCAGCGGCCGAAGCGCCGCTTGCGTTGCTGGAACGTCCGGATCGCCCGCAGGAAGTCCAGCTCGCGAAACGCCGGCCAGTAGACGTCGGTGAAGTAGAACTCGCTGTGGCTGCTCTGCCAGGGCAGGAAGCCGCTCAGGCGCATCTCGCCGCTCGTGCGGATGATCAGCTCCGGGTCGCTGTGCTCCGCCGTGTACAGGTGGCGCGCGATCGCCTCTGCGTCGACATGGTCGGCCATCTCATCGGCCGGAATCTGGCTCGCCGCCAGCGACCGGATCAGCGCCCGGGTCGCGTCGACGAGTTCGTCGCGGCCGCTATAGCCCAGCGCGACGTTCAGACACAAACCGACATTGCCGGCCGTCTGTGCTTGCACTCGGCGCGCGGTCTCGGCCAACCGCGAGGGGAGCGTCTCGACCCGACCGAACACGCGGATCCGCGGCGCTGGCCCGCCCCGGCGCTCCGACAGCGCCGCCAGCTTTCCGGCCAGGATCTCGAGCAGCGCTTCCAGCTCGTCGCCCTCGCGGGCCAGGTTCTCGCTCGAGAGCGCCCAGACCGTCAGTTCGCTGACCCCGAGCCCGCTGCACCAGCCGAGCAGCTCGTCCAGCTTCTCCGCGCCCTGCCGGTGTCCCGCCCCCGGCTCGCGCAAACCGGCCAGGCTCGCCCAGCGACGATTGCCGTCCAAGATCACAGCCACGTGCGCCGGCAACGTCGCCGCCAGCACCTGCGCACGCAGCCGGCGCGTGTACAGCCTGTACACCGGCACCAGCGCCACCGACCTGACACGCCAGCCCAGCCGCGCAACCCGGACGCCGCGCGTGCGTGCTCCCACCCTGGCGCCGTCACTAGCCGCTTCCGTCACGCCTTCAGGCTACTCAGATCTCCGCACGGCCCGATCAGCCGCTCGCTCCTGCGCACCAGTATGTCGCGGTTTGTTGGAACTGCGACGAAGCCATCACCGACCAGATCGCCCCTGCACTAGCCAGCAAGGCTGTGCGCTCCTCCTCGCTCGCGCAAATTGCAACAAGCGAGTTTGGACGCAGAGTGGCGTCTACTTCGATGAGACGAACGGCAGCAAACCAAGGGGAGGAGTCGAGATGAGACTGAGAGGCATTCGGGGGCTCGTCGCCCTCACGTTCGTAACCGCAGTGGCGCTACTCGCGCTGCTTGTCGGTGGGGCGGCCGGCGGGCACGGTAAGGGCAAGCCACACAATCCCGCCGCCAAGAATGGTCGGGCGGGCTTCCACTTCGTCGTCGCGGATCGGGTGGCGGGCACGGCTGATCGGCTGATCATCCAGGGCGACGGCAACTTCAACCGGAACCGCGCCAGCGGCGGCGGAACCTTCGACCACTTCTTGGCCGGCACCGGACCTCCGGCGACTCTGGTCGCGACCGGAACCTGGAGGGCGACGGACGTCGTCAGCTGGACGCCCGGCACAAGCCACGGCGTCTACCGGGGCGGCATCCTGATCATGCACGCCACCGTCAAGCCCAACGGCCAGCCACAGATCAAGAACGTGCTGATCGAGGTCGACTGCAACCTCGGTCCGGCCGGGTTCAGCACCGGCAAAGAGGAAGGCGTCGTCGTCACGGTCCCGGGCCCGCCGCAGGTCGTCTTCACACCCACGAGCCCGACGACCGGAGTGACGATCTTCACGCTCGGGCACGGACACTCCGGCTAGGACGACGACTCAGGTCACCGAGTTCTACGAGCGCCGCGGCGCGATCCGCCGCGGCGCTCATTTGCTTTTTTGGCCACGAGCCGTTCTTTGTCGACAGTATCGGATTGGGCTATTGGGCCGTCTGGGCCGTTCGACCCGTAACCATGCGGGTTCCGAGAAGCGTGGGCTAGCCCATTCGACTGGTCCGTTTTCGCCGGAATGAGCTGCGCCGAGCGGAACTACGAACACAACGACACGCGCCTGTGGTCGCTAGACGCTCTGCGTGTCCTCAGTTCCCTGCAGCAGCCCGCCGCCGAAAGCCGCCACGAACTCCTCCTGCAGACCAGATAGGTAGGCGTAGAGCGCGAGCTCGGGTGCACGGGACTCGCTCGGGTCGAGCCCAGAGAGAAGTGTCTCCTCGCGCACGTCGAGGCGAGTACCAAGTACGAGACGTAGGTCGTTCAGAGCGGTAAGCCAGGCGTGTGCTTCGTCGGGGCTGAGGCGATCATTGTCGACGGTCTCCTGGAGTACCCGGAGGGCCTGGCGGCGGCCCTCGACCAGGTCAGCGTGCGTCAGCCGGCGGTACTCGGCCTCGTCGGCGTCGTCCTCGTAGGCCGGCGGGAAGAGGCGGCGCAGGTTGGGGTCGGCGGGAGCGGCGGCGAGCAGGTCGCGCAGCTCGGTCGGCAGGCCTCGCAGCAGCTCACGCTCGGCGCGCGGAAGGCGGAGCCGGAGCTCGCCCTCCTGCGTTCGCTCGATCCGCTGGTCGTGGCTGAACACTAGTCCTGGCGCATCGTCGCCCAGAGGCCGTGGGCGTGGAGGCGGGCGACATCGTACTCGGCCTTCTCGCGAGTGCCGCTCGCGACGACGGCCTTGCCCTCGTGGTGCACCTGCAGCATCAACCGGGTCGCCTTCTGCTTGCTGTAGCCGAAGAGCTTCTGCAAAACGAGGGTCACGTAGGACATCAGGTTGATCGGGTCGTTCCAGACGAGCACCACCCAGGGGCGGTCGTGCTCGATCGCGTCGGCGCCACGCGGCTGGCCGACCTCGACCTCGGCGAAAGCGAGTGTCGACGTCATACCCTGAGTTTCACCGCAGGCGGCTGGAGCGGAACCCGTCGTGCGTAAGACGTGGAGACTGCCGCTCTCCGGGCACGGAGCCGCGAGGTCGTGCGAGCTCGAATCCACTCGGCCTGCGCCCTTTTGTCTGGCGGCTTGAGCGCCTCGCGCCGTAGTCGCGGTTCCATCCCGGCAAATCGGGCATTGAGAGAACATGGCAACCGTCGTCCTAGACCGCCTCCTTGGCTGCGACGGATTTCGCGTCGAGTCGCCTGAGGGGCTGCTCGGCTGGGTCGAGGAGGCGTGGCTCGGGCCGTCGCGCGAGCCGACCGCTCTCGCCATCCGCACGATCGACGGCCGTCGCGGGCTGCTCGTTGCCGGGGAGATCGAGACGGTCGTCCTGGAACGCGAGCTCGTCGTCATACGTCGAGGCGGACGCCTGCTCGAGCTGGACGTGCCGCACGTGGAGACAGCCTCGGTCGAGGGAGTAGCCGTCCTCTCCGCCTCCTGGCAGACGACCGGCGAGGTGCTCGAGCCCCCGCTGCCGCCGGGGCCGCTGCAGCGAGCGCTGCTCGCGCTCCGTCCCTGGCGCCTGGCGCCGCCACCCAGGCCCGAGGCGGAGCGGCCGCTGTGGCAGCTCGTGGCCGTTCTCTACCTGAGTCTTGCGCTGATCGTCACCCTCGTGATCGGGCTCGCCTTCCTCGTGGCGCGGCTCGTGACCGGCAACGCCGTCTGACCGTCGCGGCCGCGCTGCTTGACGAGACTGGGCAGCTCTCGGTGCTCGAGCGCTCGGCCGCGCTCACGTTCTTGCGATCGTTCCGAGAATGGCCCGGGCAGGAGACGCGCCACGAAGCCGCCGCCTCCTGCGCCTGATCGCCCTCGAGCGGTCGGTGCGCTCCCTGTTGCTGCTCGCGGCCGGCGTCTACCTGCTCGCCCATCTGGGGAGCGATTTCGGCCGGATCGCCGATCACCTCATGCGTGACCTCGAGCTCGATCCGCGGCGCCCGTTCCTGCATCGACTCATCGGCAGGCTGCATCGCCTGCACGTGCGCACGCTGCTCGTCACCGGGATCGCGGCAATCGGCTACGGCCTGCTCGAGCTCGTCGAGGGAGTCGGCCTCTGGCTCGACCAGCTCTGGGCCGAATACCTGACCGTGATCGCGACCTCGCTGTTGCTCCCGCTCGAGCTCTACGAGCTGGCCCGCAAACCGAGCCTGCTGAAGGCGGGCGGGATCGCGGTCAACATCGCGATCGTCGCCTACCTCGCCTGGACGCTGCGACGGCGGCTCGCGCGAGAAGCCGCCCACGCCTGAGTTTGATGGTCATCCTGGCCAGGGGCTCGCGCTTCCGTCTGTCCGAAGCCGGGGGACGACGGCGCCATTGATCTA
>WNGJ01008716.1_pt1 | contig 10796 bp, 12 predicted proteins | sample 5400611 | NCBI WGS metagenome assembly WNGJ01 (sample SAMN13153375, study PRJNA577476) | soil metagenome | isolation source: 40 cm soil or saprolite under Garry oak tree replicate 1 | place: USA:California | collected 2016-06-15 | reverse complement strand
CAAGCGAATGCTCAAATCCTGAACGCGCTCTTCGGTGCCGAGGGATAGCCTGGTGGGCTCATCGAAACGATGAATGGCAGCGCCGGAACCTGTTCCTTGCGCTGCTTCCAAATCCTCATTGAATCGGTATATCTTGGTGTCTTGACAATCCCCACCCCAAAGGGCGGAACACTCACTAACGGAGAGCGCCCTCTCTCCATTTCACGCTGAACCAACACACCCTGCCCAGAAGAAATCAATGTGATCCCCCGAGCGGTGGTGGAATTCCTTCAGACGAGGCGCTATTTGCTGTGTCATCAGGGCGGCCCCTTCCGGCACGAAGAGCATGCCCACCATCCACACTTGCTTGAAATCGAGCCTGGACGGCTCCCGAAGCTGCTCGAAAGAAACAATTAAGTGCCACGTATTCGGGTCCGTGGACGCAACCGGACGTTGGAAGCGTGCCGCCAGTATCGATTGCAGATGACCGTACGAGGGAGATGGTAGCATCTGTGTGCGTAGTCCGAGACGGAGGCGTAGCTAGAATACGCAACGGATCAGAGCCACGCCACCGGATTGGGGATGCGCTTCAACCCAGTGTGCCGCATTCGCGCCTCTTCCTGCCGCAAAAACGCCCTAACCCGAGTCCCTTCTACGCTTCATTGTTCCACACAAGCTGCACAGACGCTTGCCGGCGCTGGGCGAGCGCGTGTTCCGACGCCTCCAAGCCTCTGGTGCAGTGAGCGTTCGGGGGATCAGATGGAGAACTTTGTGAATGATTGGTTGAAGGCTGCGAAGGCCGAGACCTATGACAAAGGCGTCCTCAATGCTTTGGAGGAATGCGTGAGAAGTGGCTCTCTCGATGAGGGGCAGCTGTTAGCCAGACTCGTTGCTCTCTCGAAGAGTGCACTGCTGAAGGCCAAAAATGCTAACAGTTAGTCGCATCTCCATCACCGGATTTCGGGGGATCCTTGCTCCACTCGTCATTGACCTTGCTCGCCAAGGGGGAACTTCATCTGCGGTGATCTATGGTCGAAACGGTACTGGGAAGAGTTCCTTAACCGACGCTTGGGAATGGTTCCAAACCGAGAGGATAGAGCACCTTGCGCGGGAAGGAGCCGGTCCGTCCGCCTACCCTCACAGGCAGGCGGTTGACGGCCAAACCTTTGTTGAAGTGGAGCTTTCTGATGCGTCGTTCGGAAGACTGAAGGTCGCGTTCGACGCTCAGCGCATTACTCTCCCCCATACAACAGGCGATGTCGCCCGCTTGCGTGCCCTTATTCACCATCCCTGCCACGTTCGTTTCGCGGACCTTACTCAGTTCGTCTACCTACGCAAAGCGGAGCGCTATGATCTCCTAGCTCAATTGATGGGCTTTAGCCCCCAGGTCGAATTCCAGAAGGCTCTGAGGCGAGTCGAACACGAGCTCGACGACAAGCTCGGGAACGCCGCGGAGCAGGTCAGGGCCGGGGCAGACGACCTACAAGCCCTCCTGCACGTGGGCGATGTCGATGAGAAGACGCTTGTCGAAGCATTGTCGCAACTCTTGAGTAAGCACGGCATCGCTCCAGCAGGATCCTTTGACGGGCTTCGTGAAGGCGTCGCTGAGCTGAAGGGACGGGTCGAAAGGGACCCCGCTGCACAGAGGTTGGCAGCTCTCTCCGGATTGCGCAGGGACGTGACCGGTGCGGAGGAACGCGCCGATGTGCTCGATGCGCTCGTGACGTTCGTAACGGAGGCACAACCCTTCAAACAAGAGGAGGAAACGCTCAAACAGCTCCTGCTGCTAGGAGTTTACGAAGCGGGTCTAGCGTATCTCACTCAACAAGGCGATGTCGGAATTTGTCCTCTATGTAACCGGCAACTTGATGGGGACCTAACTCAACACATTCAGACTGAGACCGCCAAACTCAAGGCTCTGCGCGCTTCCTACGACCGCGTTGACAGCAAGCGGACTCTCGCCCTGGCAGCCCTGCGAAGGCAACTGCCGCATCATGAGTCCCTTGCCGAGACCCTGCAGGGCGTGAGTGGCGAGGCGACGGCGGGTCGGGTTCGGGTCCTGATAGCCGATTCGACCGGACTTCAGGAGCAACGTTCGCAACTGATTCCCCGTCTTGAGCAACGCCCAGAGGAAATGGACGAAATTAGTCTCGCCGAGCTGAGACTATCCGCAGCGAAATACTCGCAACTGGCTAGCCACTACAACACCGAGCGGGCATCGCTTCTCCGGGAACTCAGCGAATTGATCCAGACTCTGGAGCAAGACAAGGGACGGACCACGTTGGTAGAAGACTTCAGGAAGGTTGATACCGCCCTCGACCTGCGGGATCGTCACCGACGCGCCCTTGTCGGACTCGTTGGTCTCGCAAACGTGTCACGAGCATTCCAAACCGTCGTGGACCACTTCATGCTTGCTAGCATTGCTGATGTCCAGCGCCGGTTTGACCTGATTTCCGACGCGGTCACTAGGTTCTTCGAGATTTTGGAAGCGAACACACCAGGGATCGGGAAACCAGTTCTTCGCATCCTTCTCGATCAAGACAGGTCTGTCGTGCCTGAGGTCCTGTTCTACGGCCAGGCGACGAGCCCAGCCTACAGATACCTGAGCGAGTCTCAACTCAACAGTTTCGGCCTATCGGTGTTTCTCGCATCCGTCAGACACTTTAACCCGGACTTCCGCTTCGTCATCCTAGATGATGTCGTCAACAGCCTTGACGGGTACAAGAGGCCGCAGCTGATCAAGATCCTTAAGACCGATTTCCAAGATTCCCAAGTTGTTCTCTTGACTCACGACTCAGTGTGGCGAGACCGACTCTACAAGGAACTGCCGAGCTGGAAGCGCATCGAGTTCATCCGATTTGACTTTGGCACAGGGCCCGTGCAGGGTGAGGCCCTGGAAACCCTCGAAAGAGTCAAGAAGCTCATCGAAGACGATCAACCCGTTCTTGCTGGCCAGGCTCTAGGTCCTTACATGGAGTTCCATCTTCAAGAGATCTGTGAAGCCTTCGAGGTGGAGATGAAGTACAATCGACGCAACGAGTACACTCTTGACCCCCTGCTAGACCGGTTAAGAGTCCGTGTAAAGTCGAAACTCGGGGCGGGTCACCAGCTCACCCAAGCCTTGGACGACCTGAGCGCCGAGGCTGGCTTTCGGAACCTGTCGGCCCATGCGAAAGATCCCACAATTCAGCTCACACCCCAGGAAATGGATCTTGTCCTAAAGAAGTGGTCAGCCGTGGAAGGGATGGTGCGTTGTCAGCGCAATGAGTGCTACGAAATCCTGCGATATACCGACCAAGGCACCTTCCGGTGTGCGTGCGGGCAGACCGAACTCAAAAAGGGACCGCTTTAGGATGTCTCACGCACAGCGCGGGCGACCCTGGTCTGTTTTCCACTTACCATCGACAATGACGCGGTGAGCATCGTGGACGAGAAGCACTACCTCCTCGTACCGGCAGATCAGATCGGCCCTAAGGACTTGGAGACGATGAGTCGTGGGCTGAAGTAGGTCCGAAGCCTGTGCGCGCCCTCCTGAGAAGGCTCCACGCCATCCCATGCGGTTCATGCCGCCCGCCCGCACTATTGGTCGATGAGCGTAGCGCCTGCCGTCCTCAGCTCACCTGAGGCTGACCACCTTTGAGTCCCGAGGCCATCGTCGAAATTCGCACTCTCTTGGAAGCCGTTGTCACTCTCGCCGATCAGGCATTCTCAAGGGCCGCGCCGAAGAGGACGGATGCAGATGTCGCGTTGCGTACGGCTGTGCTGGGCCTGTTTGGATGGGGTATTTGCGAAGGCTATTGCGTAGTAGAAGCGCTGAAATCGAAAACCCCGCAAGGCGTGGCTCCCATCGTCCGCTCGTTACTCGAAGCGCTGATAACCGCCTTATACCTGGCAGATACGGCCGTGAGTTCGGCCGAGCGAAGCGCGCGCTTGGACAGATATTTTCGGGGAGTGCGGCGAGAGCAGGTCAGGCTCCGGAGCGCGCTCGACGACTATCCTACCCTGAAGGCGGTATTCCTCCCGGATACCGGCTTGGCAGATCGGGAACGGGAAGAGTACAGACAACGAGAAGAGGCGTCGTCTCCCGAACATCGGCTAGGGAGAGCACACTGGTCCGGCGTGCCAGACGGACTCAAGGGGATGGCGGAAGACGTGGGACTGGGGTCCGACTACGCGGTTCAGTACCGGATTCATTCCGGCTCCACTCACGGAAATCGTCCGTGGGATCAGGCCAGGTTTGATCCGGATGGCCTCTTGATTATCCCCTCGCTTGCCACGAATGCGAGCATGGGCATCCCTTTGGGCTTTGACACGGCGAGGTACTTGGCTTGGCTCTTGATTATCGGGTTTGACTGCGGCGCGATACCTTTGGAAGCAGCTGAAGTGGAGCAGCTCAATCAGTATCGTAAGTACGCGCAGTCAATGGAGGCGTTGCACGAGCAGGGCATTGTAGGCCCATCAGGTACAGTGAGCTAACAATCGCCTAACTCACTCGCCCCGCGCCTTGTATGCAGTGAGTCATGATCGCGATATCCTGCCCCGTGTTGGTACAGCCGTCCTTACTGAAATCGCGTCGGTCATTCGCGTAGCGCCAGAACGTTTATTCGTTCCGGGTCAGAACAGGCCGTGATCTGGTTCTGGCGCTGCCTGTTCTTGAGCGACTCGTTCCGGGCAATCAGCGGCCGTGATGTCGCAGAATCGGCACTCAGCGAAGCTCGGAACCTTAAGTAGCGGCGCGGCACCGGCTGCGCGCTGGATCATTGTTCGTATGAGAGTTTGCGTCTCCTCTGTTAGGTCTTCTATGGGTACGCGCAAAGTCCGGTTTGTGTACAGCACTTCACCACACAGTTGCTTCCCCCTGCAAACAGGTCTTACAAATGGAGCGACATACATATAGACAAGCACTTGAAGCCTGTGTGCATTTCTAGGGGTTCCAGTCTTGCAGTCAACTATCAGGGCATCCGTTGTGTTAACGGCCAGTATGTCCGGTTGACCACCTAAGGTAGCGCTTCTGCCCGGCAGGGTGAACGAGTTTTGTCCTTCGACGAACACTGTATAGCCTGCATCCCGCAGTTGTTGGGCGCGGGTCCGTACCATTGCAGAGTGTTGCTCTGCCCAACTGTCGAAGTCAAAGTCGCTGGGCTGCTTCTCGTACCTGTTGTTCGTTCGAAACCAGAGAGCCCACTCGCAGAACGCGTCCCCAGCCAACACCTTGCTAAGCCACGTAACCTGCATGTAGGGAGCACCGCGAGGTTGCGCCATGATGTGAACAATCTCCTTTCCAGTTCTGCGGAGACCGAGGTACCTGATCCGCCGGCGGCGCACGCGGAATCCGGCTGGCGCTCCTGCGCGCTCGCGTCTTCCATAGACTCAGGTCACGAAGAGACCGAGGCTCGATAGTCGGGCGGTCATCGCGGGGCCACTGACGCCGAAAATCGTTGCCAACTTACGTAGCTCTCTTGTGTCGTCCATGTCGAACGGACGCTTCTTGAATAGTTCTTGCACTCTTTCGGACGGCATGAGCAGTTCAGCTGCAAAATGGTTTGCCTCGACCTCAAGCGGATCTACGCCGCCGGAGGAATTGCCGTCCCGGAAATGGACGATGTAATTCTTGTCAACGAAGAGCTCGCGGTTCCCGTGGAGAACATGATGTCCAAGTTCGTGCGCGATCGTGAATCGCTGGCGGGTGGGTGGGTCGCGTCCGTTAACGCCGATCACGGCACCTTCTTCGCGCTTTAGGAGAAGCCCCGAGACCTCGTGACCTAGATCCGTGCAGTCAACTTGGATTCCTTCGAGCTCGGCCAAGCGGAGAACATCAGTCGGTAGGTCGTCAACACCATGCTTGGCACGAAGTGCGCGTGCCCGTCCTTGCGCTTTGCGGATGTTTGGCACGCCTCATCCCTCCGCGGTAGGGGGGGTGTTCATTTCGGCCAGCTTCCTCTTGATGAACTCCCTCACGCGTCGCTTCGAGGCTGGGGAGACATCTTCCAGGCGCGGCTCCTGGACGAGGACGCGATTCACCTCCGGCTGAGGTACCGGTGCGTCGCTTTGCAGTTCGGGCACAAGGTCCGCAACCGCTACACCCAGCGCCGCCGCGAGATTCCAAACGATGTGAATGGGGACGCGTTGCCGGCCAGCTTCGAGATTAGCAATTGAGGAACGGCTAAGACCTACTAGGCCGCCCAGCTCCTTCGGTGTGAGTCCCGCAGCCTTCCTTGCCGCCCTTGTTCTGGTCCCGAAGACGATGCAAAGGTGCTGAACCGCTCGGTCGCTGAGCACAGTTGAAAATCTAGGTAGCACGCAGGGTGTGTCAACCGGGCAAACAGTTTATGACACAAACCACTACACTCAGTGTGTTCCATTGACACCAAAAATCCGTCTGCGTACGATCCTGAACCTGTGCCACGTACATCCGGAGGTAGGCAGATGGAAAGCAGCTCAGCAATAAAGGGGACGGCTGGAGGCGATTCGACAAGCGACTTGAGGCGGCCAGCCAGAGCGTTGATCGGGTGGATGGCGCCGGAGGACGGTGCACTGTGGTTGGCGGGCCGCCAGGTAGGGCATCCCGAGCGCGAGGAGTTTGTTCGTCGAACCGTACGAGCCAGAAACGTTGTAGAGGCGCGCACGTTGGGTGTGGATCAGAGCGACATCTTCCGACCCGTTCCGACATCAATCAACGAGTACGTGTCGAAACTGGAGCAGAATCCGCCGAGCGCCCCTCTGTTCAAAGAGGGCTTCAGGGTCGCCTTGGTAGACCTGGAGAGAGTTTGCGCGATTCAACCGCACGTTCTTACAGAAAGCGCAGTAGAGCGGCTGCAGGGAGTGGATGTGTCTTCTCTGGAATCAGTAGCCTCGGTGACTTTGCCGATTCCGGGACCCGAGCGGATGCCCGCGCAATTCGATTCGAGCAAGAATGCGTGGATCTTTTCGTCACGGAACCCGAACCTCCGCATCGCTGGAAACTTTTCGGGTGAGGTTCAACCTGGTGTTCCCGGGTTTGGCTTCGTGGTCTCGATCTCCAACTCCTACGTTCAGGTGGCAGGCCTACGAGGCCGGTACTTCCTCAGGGACGGTTATCATCGCTCCTTCGGACTGCTCGCGGCGGGTGCGAGATGGGTTCCTTGCCTCGTCAGAGAGTTCCGTTCGTTCGAAGAACTGGCCTTGCCTGCCGGTCTTCTTCCGCAAGATGCGTTTCTCGGGGAAAGACCTGCGCTCCTGACCGACTATTTTCACGAGGATGTTTCGGCCGCCATCGAGGTAGGGGCGACCAATAGGATGATTGTTATCCAGGGGCTTGAGTTCAGCACCTTGAGCTAGTTAGCTCTGCGACACCGTGGTCCGGGCGCCCTTGAGTCATCGAAGCAGGCCTGCCAGGGCCTACACCGCGTGAGCGCGGAACCGGTGGCATCACGTGACAGGTCGGAGCGCTGAAGGGTGTCAAAGCGGGGCACCAACTCTTCCATCGGTACGACGCGGAGCCAGCGGTACGCGTCGAACGCGTCCTTGTCGCTGAAGCGCTCCGGGTTCTCCGCTCACGCGTCGGCGTCAACCGTTTCGTTCCGTGCGTGCGCTGGGATGTCTTGTGGCCGTCGTGCTGGATCCCTGTCCTCCGGCGATCCCTATCACCTTCTCTGGTGGCTCTGACCGAGAACCTGCTACGATAGCTCTGACCTAGGCGGCGCTGTTTCGCGCAGTCCCGGCGGCCGTTCGACTCATGCTCCGCCACCGCCCCGACGAATTATCTCTCGCAATTCTCCCAACCGCTGATCGACCGTCTGCCAGCGAGCCCGATGGAACCTGTCCGTCGGCAGATCCCTACACGATTGACCAACGCCGGCGCCGCATTCGGAACAGGCGACACTCGGAAGATCCAGCTGCTCTATCTGGTGGCGGGCATCCGCAATCGTCCCGTGAGAGCCGCCGAAGAGGACGACGGTGACTAACCCCACGATGTTCCCGACAGCGGTGCCCAGCGGGGTGTGAGAGATCAGAAAGCCCGCAGGCACGATCCACAACAAGTGAAGCTTGCTCCAGGAGGTTGCCGCGAACAGCGCCACGCAAACCGTTGCGCACGCCCACTGAAACAGGCCTGTGTAGCTCACGCTCCCGCCCGTACGAGCGGCCCGAGAAATGAAGAACAGGCCCGAGAGAGCGTACAGGGCGACCAGCCCATACCCTACCCAGCCGACAATGCGAAGAACGGTGTGCACAGCCTACGCCTCGTCGAGGAACTCGACGGGTGTCCCACGTCAAATGGTTTCGCCAAAATCTGTGTCCGAGAAGTCTAACCGTTTCCTGACGGTTTCAACGATCTTTCCGCTGCGGTCTTTTAGGAACGTGCTGAACCGCCGATAGTCGAGCATGTCACGGTCGATAATCGCGCGGCGCATTTCGTTGTCGCTCACGTCGGCGAAAAACTGCGCAGGATGCTTGTCGCTCTTGTTCTGATTCTTCCCCTTCGCTAAAATCCAGAAGTTCCCGAAGTGATTGATTTCCCGTTCCTGATATTCCTTCTTGCGCAGCTCCGCCCTGGGGAAGATGTGGTCGATCTGGCCGGCGTTCCGCTGGTACTTAGATTTGTCCGAGCTCAGATTCTGCAGAACGTGAAGCGTCAATGCCACATTCGCCTGCAGCAGCCGTTCATTGAAGCCCGTCACGGATTCCCAATACTTTACCCACGCCACTGCACGGTCAAGGGGGAAGTGATGGTTTTTGTTCTCAACCAACGGTCGGATCTCCTTCCGGATGAACTTCCAAAGGCGGCTGTCGGCGTAGCGCGAGAACGGGCGCGCAAACGCGAATACGTAGAGAGCCTTTCGGAAAGCGTCGATCTGCCCTGTCGGCACTTCATGCTTAGGCGCATGAAACAAGTAATAGACGAACGGCACGAGGGTCGCCTGCCCGCCCAGCAGACCGCTACTCGAACACCAGCACTCTCTCGATACGGAATCCACAACCGACCGGATTGCGTTGCAGCAGGCGCTAAAGTTATTCCGCAACAGATCCGCATTGCTTTTCCTGCGCAAGTGATCCAGCTCGAACTTCGTTCCCAGTCCGGAGACGGCGAAAAGGCAGCGGATCACAAAGTCGGTGTCCAGATCGAAGGCGTTGCCTTCGTTGATCTCACGAACGAATTCCGGAAGGCTTTCCGCAGACTCGCGCCAGTTCAGCTTGAGCATGCTGAAAATCAGGTCTGACCGGCTCAGCGGCGTTCCTTCGCGATTCACCCTTACGAAAATCTCAAGGACATCCGCTTCCGATTTCCGGTCCGGGTTGTCCCCAGGCAGGTCTTCGTCGATGACCGACACCTTCAGGATGTTTGGATTCTTTGTCAGAACCTCATCAAAGCGCGCCATGTTCACGCGCAGTCTTTCCTCATCGTCATCGTCGAGCGTAACCTGCTGCTTGATCCGTTTCTCCAGGGCGCTCCGTTCCTTGACGCCGGCCGCGAACAGGTCGGCGACCTTGACTAGGTATTTCGGTCCCCCGTTTTCCGACGCGTCCGGCGCTCCCGGACCTGTGTTCATTGCCCCGTGCCAGCGCTCGAACCCTCCTTTGTCCAGGAATTCGAAATCGTACTTCTCTTCAGACACATCGTCCGACTCCCGTCCACTCAACACATCAAGGTAAAGCGACTTTCCTTCATAAGAGCCGTAGAGAGCAACATACAGGGACTGCAACCGCTGCTGGCCGTCCAGGACCAGCTTCCGTTTGTTCTTCCTCTTGTTGTCCTTGAAATCGTGGATCTGGCCGCCACGAAATGCCTCATCGAACTTGCGGAACTGGATATCCAAATACGTCTCCCACAGCAGCGCAATCCCGATCGGATAGCCTCGCATGATCGAATCGAGAAGCCGGAGGACCTTTTCCTCCGGCCAAACGAAGTCCCGCTGGATTGCCGGCAGGACAATCTCTTCGTTCTTGATCTGGTTGAGCAAATTGATAATGCTCATAGGGCGATTCGCTGTGTCCGCCGCTCCGAGCCAATGCTGAGCACGTACGAGAGTCTACCAATCGAGTGAACAATCGGATAGTAGCCTCTGCACGAAACGTCGGCCAACGACGCGGCACCTCCGTCGTAACGGAGCGAAGTTCCATGGGGGCGTTAATGGGGGCAGTCGCCCACGGACTCCAGCCGACTAGCGTGACGCGTCCGGAAAGGTCCGAGACTGCAAGTACGACTCACAGATACTTCTTAGGAAACCGGCGGACAGAAAAGTAAAAAGGCAGAGGGACTTTGCAGACCTCTGCCTTACCACTTGGCTACGGCGCCGGGCGCGCTTCTAACCTGACGGGGCCCCTGGCGTTTCTCAACCCCTCAACGCTGCTCCGACGTCGGCACCGCCGCCTCCCGCAGCTTCGCGAGCGCGATCTGTAACCGGGTGATCGCTGTCTCGAGCACCCAGCGGTCCACGTCGAGCATTACTCCTTTCTCTACCGCGAACGTCAGCAACCCGATCGCCGCATTGATCTGATCGCTTGTGGTGCCCAGCTCGAGCCGCCGGTCGAGCCCGGTGCGCCGGTCGCCGCTCTTGCGGCGCTCCGCTTCCACGGGCACCTGTTGGGTGCGACGCTCGGTGCGACTCCGTCGCTCCTTCCTCTCGCGGCGTCCCTTACCGTGCGTGGCCATGGGCTCCGAATCTGCATCAGCGATGGCCGGCGCGCTATCGAGGCTGAGGCATGTTATGATTAGTGAGGAGGTGACCCGTGAAACCATATGGCTTGCTCCTTGCGGCAGCCGCCTGCACCACACTGCGGGAAGTGCCGCAGGCGCAGTTCATCCCGCAGCACAATCCGGCCTTCGTGTGGGTCACCAC
>WNGJ01008713.1_pt1 | contig 10798 bp, 8 predicted proteins | sample 5400611 | NCBI WGS metagenome assembly WNGJ01 (sample SAMN13153375, study PRJNA577476) | soil metagenome | isolation source: 40 cm soil or saprolite under Garry oak tree replicate 1 | place: USA:California | collected 2016-06-15 | reverse complement strand
CGATCCGACCTTTATCGTGCGCGAGCCGCTGCTCGTCGCGGCGGTGGTCGCGCTGATCGTGGTTCGCAAGTGGCTCGTCTCGTCGGGGATCGTCCTGGCCCTTGGTTATCCGATCCGGACCGCGCTCATCGTCGGCGCGGGGCTCGCCCAGATCGGCGAGTTCTCGTTCGTGCTCTCCGAGCTCGACCGTCAGCTCGGCATCCTTCCCGCGCAGGCCCATGACCTCATCATCGCCTCGGCGATCATCACGATCACCCTGAATTCGCTCCTCTTCCGGTCTATCGAGCCGCTCGCCGAACGCCTGCGCGACATTCCGGTGGTCCGCGGCTTCGACGATCGCCGCGCCGGCGCCCTCGCCCATCTGGAGCGCGACCGCGCTGAGAAGCTGCAGCGGCACGCGGTGGTCGCGGGGCACGGCCGCGTGGGGTCGCTCGTCACCCGTGCGCTGCAGCGGCGAAACATGGAGGTGCTCGTTGTCGAACAGGACCGCGGGCTCGTGGAGGCTCTGCGCGACGCCGGCACTGCCGCGATCTACGGCGACGCCGGCCACGCTCTCGTGCTCGAGCGGACGCACCTCGATCGCGCGATCCTCCTCGTTGTCGCGCTTCGCGACCCGCAAACGTCGCGTCGCGTTGTGGAATACGCGCGGCGTACGAACGAGCGCCTCGGCATCGTGGCGCGGGCGCACACGCGCGACGCGGCGGACTACCTGCGCAAGGCGGGCGCGAACGAGGTCGTCCTCGGAGAGGAAGAGCTTGCCATAGAGATGACCGGCTATGCGCTCCACCGGCTCGGCGTCTCGCCGCAGGAGATCGCGCTCATTGCGCGAGGACTCCGCGCGCGCTAAGTCCGCCGAGGACGGGTGCGGTAGAGCGCGAAGCCGGCGGCCATGATCGCGAATGCCACGAGCCAGTAGATCCAGTACGAGAATCCATAGGACCGGATCGGAATGGGTGGAGTCGAGCCTGCGGCGAAGAGAAGCAGGGTGGCCACCGCCGTGGCCGCCACTGAAGCTGGCCACGCGTTTCGTACTCGGAGAAACCATGCGATCACGGCCGCGATGGCCGCGGTGAGCATTACGTCGACCGCGAACCAGAGGGACGAGAAGCGCTCCGGGTTCGGCGTGGTCTGGTTCACTGGGGTTGGCATCCAGCCAACACCCACCGGGAACGGCGCCCCATAGGGATGTCCACCGCCGAAGAAGTTGATCTGCCAATCCTCGAAGGTGACCACGAGCCATTGGAAGAGCAGAGCGCAGATCAGGATTGGAAACGCGAACAAAAGAGCCCAGCGGACCATCGAGCGAAGGAAGGCGTTAGTTGGAGTAGACCTGCCAGTCCATTGGCAGCACGTGCACCCACGTCTGGCCGGGCTCCAGGTAGATCTTGTGCCCGTATTGGTTCGTGAAGGTGAACGGGTCGACGAGGTTCGCCCGCGACCATGTCCCATCTTGTCGGAGGCCGTCGCGGAAAATCGAGGCCGGTCCCGAGCCGACCAGGCGCATGTCGAGGCTCGGCGCGCCGCCCGCGTCGTCGACGACGTTGGTGACCCACACGTCCGTCCTGATGATCACGATGTTCTTCGGCATGATCCACGCGCCGTTCGCCGCGTCCACCTCGAGCACCATGCGCGCGCCGTTCGACTGGTAGCGCAAGTACACGTTCGCGTTCGCGTCGTAGTCGTAGCGAACGAGCGCGTCGGCGCGGTACGGCACGGTCAGGCTCCTCGCCGGGACGCTGCCCAGGAAACCGCCGGTCGTCGCGGGATGGCTCGCCTGCGCGAGGAAGTCCCAGCGCGGCACGTCGACCGCGCCGCCACCACCGACGTCGCTCGTCGCGGCGCGGAGTGCCTGCGACGAGGTGAAGAGGTTGTGCGGCGCGACCTTGCCATCGACGCCGGAGCGGTAGAAAGAGTTGCCCTGGCCAAGCTGCGGCGAGACACCGACGTACGACCCCGCCGCGATGTCGCCGCGCACGAGACTCTCCATGAGCTGCGACGCGCCTGAGAAGACGAGCGATCCGCGCACCATCGGCGTCGTGTAGCGGTCCGAGAAGCGGACGCTGCGGACGGCGCCGATCATCCCCGGATCCTGCGAGTGGTAATAGGTGGCGAGGCGGGTGATGAAGCCCTCGACGAGCAGCTCCCACACCATGTCGGCCTGGCTGATCCCGTAGTGCGGGCGCGCCGCCGGCGCGTTGTCGATCTTCACGGCGAGCGGGCGGCGGTGCGGGTTCGGCTGACCGGCGAGGAGCGGCATGCCGTTCAGTGGCCAGCAGCTCGTGCATCCGAGCGCGCGGAGCTCGCTCGCGGGTGTCGTCCACGCGTCCGCGTCGTAGTGGAGCGCGCGGCCGACGCTCGTGAGGAGACCGACGTGGGTCACGCCATCCTGACCAGCCGTGATCGTCGCTACGTCGGCCTTGCCGTCCTTGTTCCAGTCGCCGGCGACGATCTGCGTCGGGAGCCACGGCATCGCACCGACCGGCCACGCCACGCCGATCACGTCGCGGAGGGCGTGCCCGTCCGCCGCGAGCATGAGGTGCACGCGCGATGAGCCGTCCGGATAGTCGTAGAGATCGATGATGTCGCTCAGCTTGTCGCCATCGACGTCAGCGGCGGCGAAGCGCGCCTTGGTGATGTCGAAGAAGCTCGGCGGAGAGGTCCAGTGCCCGCCGAAGCCGCCGCCCTGCGGCGCGAGGCTCCCGCCAGAGTCGAGCTCGAAGATGTGGATCTTGATCGAGCCGTCGTCGTACTGGTAGATCATCGCGACCTGGTCCGTTCCGGTCGTGCGCGTGAAGCGGCCCGCGACGAAGCGCGCCTGCGCGGGCCAGATCTGATTCGGCCCTGAGTCATACAGGCCCCGGTCACCCGGATAGCGAATGCCCGTCGCGGTCGCTTCGAGATAGAGGAACTTGAGATCGAAGTTGTCCTGCGCGTATGGAATGAGGATCCCGGGCAGACCGCTTCCCGTGAACTTACCCGTCAGCAGATCGCCGGCGCGCTGCCACTCGAAGTTCGTGTGGCGCCAGATGGCGCCGAGGTATGTGAACGCGCTTCCCGTCGAGACCCACGCGACCAGGCGCACGGTGAAGTTGCCGTCGTTGTAGAGGACCGCGAGGTCGGTCTTGCCGTCTGCATTCAGATCGAGCGCCGCGACCTTCATCCGCCCCAGGTCGAAGCTGTTCGCCCCCGTGACGAACCACTGGGTCGCGACCATCTTGGGGTCGGTGGTCGTGCGATCGAGGACGGCGATGCGCAGGCCGAGATCGTCGTTCGGGTCGTACAGCGTCGCGATCTGCTGATAGCCCGCGCCCTTGAAGTCTCCGGCGACCGAATAACCCTGCCCGAGTGTTTGCGCGTAGGCGACGCTCGCGGGCGTGGCGGTCGGGATCAGCCAGGTTGTGGAGATGACGAGACTAAGAAGGAACGTCGCGACGCGGCGGAACTTCATCCGCGAGCACTCTACCGGACGACGCCCCTCTTGCCGACCCTTCACTCGGAACTAGGAACGCTCGCTAGACCGTTCTGTAACGGTGGGGCTTTTTGGTGGGTTGCTCTCGTCGCGCAGACTGGGCGAAATGAATTTGAAAGCGGTCGCGCTGATCGGGCCCACCCTTGTGCTGGCGACGTGTGGCAGCGTGGCCGACCTGCCGCCGGATATCGCAGCGGCACAACCACCGACGCCGCAGGCAAGGTGTGACGCCGCACTCGCGCAGATGCCGATCAGCGACCACCCACGCCTTGTCGCGGTCTTTGAGTCGACGGCGCTCGAGGTCGCTGCATGGCACGAGAGCGGCCTCATGCCGGGCCACGCGCGCGCCGGGAAGGGAATGTCGCCTCTCCGCAAACATTCACCAGACGAGAGCATCGCGTCCTGCTATTACGACGGGACGTTCGTCTTCCGCGGACCGATTCCACCACCGATGCCAGGGGCTCCGTCCGCCTCGCCGAGGATCTTCGAACGGCTTCTTCTCGTCATTGACAGCTCCGGTGACGCGATCGAGTCACACGGCGGATCGAAGGAGAGCCTCCCTCTCATCCGAACCGCGGCGTAGCTACCGGCGAAGCGCCTTCTTCACGAGTCCCGGGATCTCGCTCGGGGCGTTGGCGACGGGGATCCCTGCCTCCTCGAACGCGCGCACCTTTGATTCGGCCGTGCCCTGGTTCCCTGAGACGATCGCCCCCGCGTGGCCCATGCGCTTGCCGGGCGGCGCGGACCGGCCCGCGATGAACGCGACCGCCGGCTTCTTCCCTTCGGAGCGCATGTACTCGGCCGCGCGCTCCTCGGCTGCGCCGCCGATCTCGCCGACGATGACGATCGCCTCGGTCTCGGGATCCTCATTGAGCAGGCGGACCGCGTCCGGCGTGGGCAGGCCGACGACTGGATCGCCGCCGACGCCGATGCACGTGGACTGCCCGAGCCCTGCGCGCGTGAGGAGGTCGGCGATCTCGTAGGTCAGCGTGCCGCTCCGCGACACGAACCCGACCCCGCCGGGCGAGAAGTTCTCCGCCGGCATGATCCCGATCTTGCTCTGCCCCGGTGTGATCGCGCCCGGCCCGTTCGGTCCGACGAGGGTCGTCGCCGCGGTCTCGAGGAGGGCCGCGACCTTGAGCATGTCGGCGATCGGAATTCCCTCGGTAATCGCGATCACGAGATCGATCTGCGCGTCGATCGCCTCGAGGAGCGCGTCCATCGCGGCCGGCGCCGGGACAAACACGATGGAGGCGTTCGCTCCGGTCTCGTCGACTGCCTGCGCGACGGTGTCGAACAGCGGGATGCCGTCGACCGATGTGCCGCCGGCACCCGGCTTTGTGCCGCCGACCACTCTCGTGCCGTACTCCTTCATTCGTCCGGCGTGGAAGCGACCCTCGCGCCCGAGTCCCTGCACGATTACGCGGGTGTCCTTGCCGAGAAGGACGCTCATGTGCGCGCTGGTTCCTTCGCGAGGCGCACGGCCTCGGCCGCGGCCTCATCCATCGTCGCGCGCGATTCGAGCGGTGCCTTCTCGAGGAGCTTCCGGCCGGCCTCTGCCTCCGTCCCGGAAAGTCGAACCACGAGCGGCACGCGCGGCGGATGCGCCTGGATCACGTCGAGGATTCCCCTCGCGACCTCGTCGCCGCGCGTTATGCCGCCGAAGATGTTGATCATCACGCTGCGCACGCGAGGATTCGACAGGACGATCTCGAGCGCCGCCTTCACGACAGCTTCCTTGGCTCCGCCGCCGACGTCGAGGAAGTTCGCTGCGTGGCCGCCCGCGTTGCGCACCGCATCGAGCGTCGCCATCACCAGACCGGCGCCGTTGCCGATGATCCCGACCTCGCCGTCGAGCTGCACGAAGCTGAACCCGAGCGCGCGCGCCTTCTCCTCGGCTTCCTCATTCGGCGAGACCTCCTTGAGCTTCGCGAGCTCCGTTTGGCGAAAGAGCGCGTTGTCGTCGACGTCGAGCTTCGCGTCGCCGGCCAGCACCGAGCCGTTCTTCTGGACGAATAGCGGGTTGATCTCAACGAGTGTCGCGTCCGTCTCGCCGTAGACGCGATAGAGGCGGCGCGCGATATCGGCCACGGCGTCGCGCTGCGCCGGTGCGACGCCGGCCGCGAACACGAGGGCGCGCGCTTCGAAGGGCAGGAGGCCGAGGAGCGGGCTCGGCCAGCCGCGCGCGATGGCGTCGGGACGAGACGCCGCCACCTCTTCTATGTCCATGCCACCCACCGTGGAGAGCATCACCACCGGTCGGCGCCGATCGCGGTCGAGTGTGATCCCGAGGTAGAGCTCGCTCGCGACGTCGGCGGCTCGCTCCACGTACACCTTTTCGACGCGCAGTCCTTTTATGTCCATGCCGAGGATCGCCGCCGCAGCGCTCTTCGCTTCCGCGGGCGATTTCGCCACTTTGATGCCGCCGGCCTTGCCGCGTCCGCCCGCGTGCACCTGCGCCTTCACGGCGACTGGCGCGGCGATGGCCTTCGCTGCGGCCTCCGCCTCTTCTGACGACGTGGCGAGACGACCGTCCGGAATGGGGATGCCCGCGCGCGCGAGGATCTGCTTCGCCTGGTATTCGTGGACCTTCACTGAGCCGGCCGAACATAGCACCGGCGACGGTCAGCGCGCTGACGACCTCCGGATCCCGCTCGGCTGCAGGATCTCGCGGGCCATGTGCTCGGCGCGCTCGCGCAGCCCGCCGTACTGCGTCGGCGCCAGAACCGCCCGCGCTTCGTCGATCAATCGGCGCGCTTCCTTGTCATCGCCGTCCGCGTGCGCGACCGCGGCCGCCGCGAGGCTAGCTGACGCGCGAGCCGCAACGTGCGTCAGTGGAGCGGCCCGCAGTGCCGCTTCGGCCGAGGATCGTGCGGTGGCGATGTCACCGGATGCGAGAGCGAGACGGCTGCGCATCGCCTCGAGCCGCGCGATCGCCTCACGCTGCGTCGGCATGCGTGTGCTGTCGAACTGCGCAAGGGTGTCGGCGAGCACGAGCGATGCACCATCGACATCGCCAGCGAGCTCGCGCGCGAGGCTCGCGACCTCGGCGGCCCGAGCCATCGCCCAGTGACCGCCTACCGTGCGCGCTAGCGAGATGAGCGCCACCGCGGCGGCGCTTGCATCAGGGTCTCCGCTCGCAAGAAGGGCCCGCGCCCAGGCGTCGGCGGCCTTGAATCCGTCGATGCGCCGACCGCCGCGACTCGCGAGCGCGACGGCCTCGCTAGCTCGTGAGCGAGCGAGCGTTACGTCGCCGCGCTCGATCGCATTCAGCGCGATCTCGGTGAGGCACGACACCTCCCATGGCGTGATGCCGGCGTCGCGCATCTGGGCGAGAGCGTCGCTCAGAAGGCGCGCCTGCTCATCGAGTTGACCCGTGATACCCACGGGCTCGCTCGAGGCCCAGACCGCGTAGGCGACCATTCCTCGGTCGCCGGTCGCTTTTGCTACGGCCACCGCTTCCGCGAAGAGCTCACGGGCCGCGGCGACGTCGTCGAAGATCGTCACGGACGACGCCCGCCAGATCAGAAGCCGCACCAGGTCGTCGCTCGGTCCGGCAGCGCGCGCGCTCGCGATCGCGTCGTCGAGCTCGCCGACCGCCGCGGAGTCGGAGTCGAGACGCAGCTTGACGATCGCCGAAAGTGCATGTGCCGACGCGCGCTCGGCCGCGGCGACGCCGCCAGCATCCGCGACGGCGAAGGCCCGATCGATGAGCTCGCGTGCCGTACGGAACTCGCCGCGCGCCGACGCGGCCGATGCGGTCCGGCTGAGCAGCGTGAAGGCGCGATGGCCAAGGTCGGATCCCGCCGATGGATCGAGCTCCTGCGCAAAGTGGAAGGCGCGCTCTGCGTGGTACGCGACGATCTCCGCGTATTCCGACGCGCGTTCGCCGGCTGCACGCTCGAGCCACTTCGAGTAGCGATCGTGTACCTGCGTGCGCTCGGCCTTCGACAGCGACGCATAGGCGACGTCACGAATGAGGCCGTGACGGAATGAATAGGTGTGCGTGCCCGTGGGCCCGCGCATGGCCGTCCGCGCAATGAGACCTCTGCGCTCCGCTTCGTCCGCGTCGGCATCCGCGCTTGTGAGCTCGTTCGGCAGAGCGTCGAGCCAGAACTCGCGGCCGACGACGCTCGCTTCTTGCAGCAGGCGCTTGACCGCGGGTCTCAGTGCGTCGAGGCGCGCCGCGATCACGCCGTGGAGCGTCGGCGGAACGATGGCGCCCGAGCCCTGATCTTCAAGCATGCGCACGTATTCCTCGACGAACAGCGGATTTCCCTCGGTGCGGGTCACGATTTCGCGGACGCGCTCGTCGGCGCGGTCACCGAGAAGCTTTCGTGCGAGGCGCTCGGTCTCCTCGCGGTCGAGTGGCTCGAGCGTGATCGCGATGGCGTTGGTGCGGCCTGATCCCCAGTTCGGCCGCCGCACGAGAAGGTCCGTCCGCGCGAGACAAACGAGAAGGAGTGGGGCGCGCAGATGCTCCAGCAGCTCCTCGAGGAGCGCGAGCAATGGCTCCTCGGCCCAGTGCAGATCCTCCAACACGATCGTCCCGGGCGTCGTGCCGAGGCGCGCCTCCAGGTAACGCGTCATCCCGAGCGCGAGCTCGCGGCGGCGAAGCTCCGACGTGAGGTCTGACGGCTCACCCTCCGGACCCGCGAGCGCGAGCGCCGTGAGCTCCCGCACGACAGCGCGCCGCTCCTGCTCGTCGAAGCCGGCCAGCTCCGAGACTCTCTTCTCGATCTTTGCTCGCGCGTCGTCGAGTGGATCGGTCGGCGATATCCCGGCTTCGCCGCGGATGAGCTCCTGCAGTGGCCAGTACGTGATCGCGCGGCCGTATGGGAGGCACGTCACCCTTGCCGCCGGCTCGGCGCCGAGGGTGGCGAGGAATTCCCCGGCGAGCCGTGACTTGCCCAGGCCGGCATCGGCGAACACCGTCACGAGGTGCGGCCGTCCGGTGGTCGCGACGCGCCTCTGCATCTCGCCGAGGAGGCGAAGCTCCGCATCGCGGCCGACGAACGGGCTCGTCGGCAGCGCCGACCGATCCTTCCACGCGCCGAGCACGCCTTCGACCGGCGCGACCTCGATTCGCCCCATGCCCTTCGCGTCGATCGTTCTCGTTGGACCGTACCGGATCCTGGCGCGCGTCAGCTCGCGGGTGAGCGGCCCGGCGAGGATCTCGCCGTGCTGCGCGTTCTCTTCGAGACGGGCAGCGACTATGACGGGGCCTCCGGTGACGAGGGACTCCGCCCCCTCGAGATCACCCGTTACTACTTCGCCGGTATTGATCCCGATACGAAGCGTGAAACCTGGGCGGCCGTCCGGGCGCGGGGACGCGACCTCGTCTCGGAGGGCGAGTGCCGCGCGGACGGCGCGGTCAGCGTCATCCTCGTGCGCGGCGGGAACGCCGAACACGGCCATGACGGCATCCCCGATGAACTTCTCGACCGTGGCGCCGTGGGCCTGGAGGATCTCGCGCGTCCGGGAGAACGTGCGCGCCAGTGCGGCGCGGAGGACCTCGGCGTCGTACGAGCGCGTGCTGGTGCTCGAATCGACGATGTCCGCGAACAGGACCGTCACGACCTTCCGCTCCTGCGGCACGACCGGAGTCTAGGAGCGGGCTGTATGCGGACTTGACGTGGTGCGCACTATTCCTTGCGGCGCGCCTTGGGAGAACGAGGGAGGGGAACAATGCCTGGGCACCGTGATCTCATCGTGGAAGTGACGCTCGGAATCGACGTGGTAGGAATCTCCGGTAAGAACGTCTGGAACAGGGCCGGGACGAAGGTTCCGGATCCGCATCGCGTTGTCGCCTTGGTCGAGGCCTTTTTGAACACAGAGAGGAAGCTCGGTGACGGACTGATCCTGAAGGAGGGCAGGGTGAACTCGGTGAACGCTGGCTTCAACCTCATCGCGCAGATCGCGCGCGATGAGATCCAGGCGGCGGAAAAACCGAAGGGACCAAACTCAGGCACTCCGCCGACAAGACCCAGGTAGCCCTGAAGCGCGTCTCTGTCGTCGGCTCGACCGGATCGGGGAAGACGACATTCGCGCGTGAACTAGCGCGTCGGCTTGGCGTGCCTCACGTCGAGCTCGACGCGCTCGCGTGGGGTCCGAACTGGACGCTCGTGCCGGTCGAGGTCTTCCAGGAACGCGTCGCTCGTGCGGTCGAAGCCGAGACCTGGGTCATCGACGGCAACTACGGCGGACGCGGCGCGCAAGGTTTGGTGTTGCCGCGCGCCGACACGCTGATCTGGCTCGACCCGCCCCTCAGAGTGATCTTCGCGCGCCTCTTCCTACGCGCGCTGCGTCGAATCCGAAGCGGCGAGGAGCTTTGGCCCGGGACCGGAAATCGCGAAACCTTCCGGAATCAGTTCCTTTCGCGCGACACGCTGTTCTGGTGGGCGATCAAGACGCATAGCCGCCGCCGGCGCGTGCTCCCGCAAGTCCTCGCGCGCCCGGAGTGCGCGCATCTCGTCGTGCATCGTTTCCGCAGCGACAGCAACGCGAAGGTTTGGCTCTCCGCGGTGCACGGGCCTGCGACCGCAGGCCGCTAGAGCACCGGTCAGTTTTCGAAGTCGAGGCTCTTGCGGATCTCGTAGCCGCTCCGTAGGCAGTCCCGCTCCGAGCGGAGGGTGTTCGCCACATAGTCCCGCGGCGCGATGACATAGTTGAACTGCCAGATCGGGCTGTACTTCTTCATGCCGGGGATCGAGTCGTAAATGTTCAACTGCCCACGGACCCGTTCGGCGCTCATGAGCTTGCGCCGCCGGTCGAGTCGCGCGGAATACACGATCTGATATTCCTGCGCGACCTTGATCTTCTTCGGATCGACCTCGAGATCGCCCTGCTCGGTCGCGAACACCACATGCCCGTCGAACCACACGCGCTCGATCTTGTACCCGTAGGGATTGTTGTAGTGGAGGTCCTCCACAGCGCGGATCCTCGGTCGCGCTTTCTTTTGTCGAGGCTTTCCGCGGTGGATCTCCCACACTCCCTCGGTCGGCTCGGCCGTTTTCGCCACGCGCAGGAGCCTACGCCCGCTGGCCGCCGAATTGCGGTCCCTTAGAGACGTGACGTTTCGCGGCGGCGCCCCGCTCGATCCATCGCAGGTCGAAGATCAGCGTGGTCGCGGCGGCTTCGGTGGTGGGGTCGGCGGACCGGTCATCGTCGGTGGGGGAGGCATCGGGCTCGTCATCCTCATCGTGGCGCTCCTGCTCGGTGTGAATCCGCTCTCCGACTACACGTCGACGGGTCCCTCGGTCGACGGCGCGCCGTCGGTCCAGGACTGCCAGACGGGCGCCGACGCCAATAAGCGTGACGACTGCCGCA
>WNGJ01018452.1_pt1 | contig 10800 bp, 14 predicted proteins | sample 5400611 | NCBI WGS metagenome assembly WNGJ01 (sample SAMN13153375, study PRJNA577476) | soil metagenome | isolation source: 40 cm soil or saprolite under Garry oak tree replicate 1 | place: USA:California | collected 2016-06-15 | reverse complement strand
GCGCGCAGTCGAGCTGCTCGAAAAGGACCCGGCGCCTTACGCGCACTACCTGGCGAGGGAGACCGGAGGGCTTCTCCAGCCCCACGAGCTGCAGACCTGGCGCCTGCTGCACGCGGCGCCGCAGCCCTACACTCGCGAGCGCTTCGACGACACCTACAACTGGACGGTCAAGTGGAACATGACGGTACCCGGCGCCACCTACGAGAACACCGTCGACAACCGCGCCTGGGAGTGATTCTCTGCGCACGCTCTTGGTTCTCACGCTGGCGCTCGGCATCAGCCTGGCGCACTCGCAGGACAAGCTGCCGCTGGTGAAAGTGGTCGCCACCGGCGGCACCATCGCCAACACGCCGTCGGGCCGCCTCCACGCCGGCGAGGTGGCCGAGGCGATTCCGCAGCTGAAGAAAATCGCGCGGCTCGAGGTCGAGGAAGTGATGCGCGTCGGCAGCAGCGCAATCACGGTCGAGCAATGGCTCACGCTCGCGAAGCGCATCAACGAGATCCTGGCGCGCGAACCCGAGGTCAAAGGCATCGTCGTCACCCACGGCTCCAATACGGTGGAAGAAACCGCCTATTTCCTCAGCCTCACCGTGCAGAGCGACAAGCCGATCGTGCTCACCGCGGCACAGCGGCAGTTCACGACGCTCAGCTCCGACAGTCCGAAGAATTTCCTGCAGGCGGTGCGCGTCGCGGCGGCGGACGAGGCGCGCGGCAAGGGTGCGCTGGTCGTCACCAACGACGTGATCAACGCGGCGCGCGACGTCAGCAAGAACATCAGCTATCGCCTCGAGACCTACAGCAGCCGAGACATCGGCGCGCTCGGCTTCGTCGACGAGGACCGGGTCACGTTCTATCGTGCGCCGACCCGGCACCCGGCGCCATTCGACGTCACTCGCCTGCAAAAGCTGCCGCGCGTCGATGTCATCTACACCTACGCCGGCGCCGACGGCGCCCTGATGGAAGCCGCGATTGCGCAGGCCAGGGCGGAAGGCCTGGTGATCGCCGGATTTCCGACCGGGTCGGGCACGCCGGCGATGGACGAAGTGACCAAGCGCTTCGTGGCCCGGGGAATCCCCGTGGTGATGACCAACCGCGGCGGCATGGGGCGCGTCATCGACACGCGGCCGGTCGAGGGCCGGCCGCTCATCTGGGGCGACAACCTCACGCCGCAGAAGGCGCGCGTCCTGCTGATGCTCGCGCTGACCCGTACGCGCGACTCGGCCGAGCTGCAGCGCATCTTCGCGACTTACTAAGACGGCGTGCCGATTACTTAGCGCTACCGAGAAACTCCACTACTCTTGCAGGCGCGCACGCTTCGGTCTGCTGCTCGGGCAGCACGTCCCAGTATTGGGATTTCGGCAGGCACTCCTCCAGGTAGCGCGCGGCAGAAGTCGCGTGCGACTCGTCGCGCCCGGGAACGATGAGCGCAGGAATGTCGAGCTTGAGCAGATCCTCAGGCTCGGCGCCGGGCGCGGTATCGCGGTCGAAGAGCGCGCGGCACATCCCTAGGACAAGGTTCTGGTATTCCTGCGCATCTTTCTTCAGGTACGACTCGGCGAAAGCGGCATCGCTGCGGATTACCGACGCCCATGGGCCGCCTCGCGCATCCGCGCTGAATGCCTTGCCTTCTTTCTTCGCGTGCGACACGACTGCGGGCAGCCCATGCTCGCGCACGAAGGCCAGATGGTCCATAAAGCGCTGGTGCGCCTTGATGCGGTACTTCGCGCCGCCGACCGGCCAGTACAGCACCATGCTGATGGAGCTTGCAGGATGCGCGACGGCAAAAGCCGCGACCGGGCAGCAGCCCATGCAGGCGCCCATGAGATGCGCGCGCCGGACGTTCAGATGGTCCAGCAGTCCCTTGCCCTGCGCCACGTAGTGCGCCCAGGTGACGCGCTCGACGCGGCCGCCGGACTGGCCGCACTCGCGCCGGTCGAAGACGATGCAGCGGTACTTTTCCGGCAGGTGCTCGAGGAGCTTGATCCGGGCGTAGACGCCTTGCGTGCTCCACTTCTCTACCGTCGCATCGAAGCCGCCTGGCGCGTACATCAGCAAAGGCGGCCCGGAGCCGATCAGCTCGTAGCGCGTCTTGATGCCGCCGATGACGACCTCAGGCAGGGCGTTGTCCTTTGAGGTGCCGCCCGGCGCGCACGTCTTCGGCGTAGGCCGCGATGGCCTCGAGGGTGACTTGCGCTACGTTCGCGTAATTTTCGATTTCTGAATTCAAATTCGAAGCCGCGTAACCGATCGCGGCGTGCACCATTCGAATCCTGCCATCGAGCCACGGGCCACCGCCGAGCCCGCCGAGCACCGGGATCGAGACTGCCTTCGCGACCGCCGCGCCGGCCTCGGGCCCGGAATGGCGGAAATCGAGAAGCGACGCGCCGGCCTGTTCCAGATGCTTCGCCTGCTTGACGAGATTCTCCGGCGTGCCCTGGTCGCCATGGAATTCGGCGAACACCGGAATTCCCCTCTGAGCCACAGCGCGGACAAGCTCGGGAGAAGCGAAAAGCTTCACCAGGTCGGCGCCGCCCTCCTCGACCAGGCGCATGGCGGCGTCGGCGTTTTCCCTTTCCGGCAGATCGCAGCTCAGGAGCGCGCGCTTGACGCCGCGGCGCACCGCCTTGCAGACGATGAGCATCTCGTCGAGGGACGGAGTCGCCCACGGAGACGAGGTCCACGCCGGCGCGGTCCGCGATCTGCGCGATCTGGTAGTCCCAGGCGACGACCGCGACGATCTTTTTCCCCTCGCGCTTCATCTGCTGCAAGCCCGCGAGGCTCATCAGATCTTGTAACCCTTCTCCTTCAACGCCTTGTCCACCCAGCCGCGATCGACGGTGCCTGCCAGTATCTGCTTCATCGAAGCGGTTTCCTTCTCGAGGATCGCCTTCGCCGAGGCGAGCACGCGCTCGGCCATCTCCTGCGGCACGGCGACAAGGCCGTCGGCGTCGCCGACGATGATGTCGCCGGGGTTGACCGGCGTGCCGCCCATCATGATGGGCACGTTGATCTCGCCCGGGCCGTTCTTGTACGGGCCGCGGTGCGTGACGCCGGCGGCGAACACGGGGTAGGTGCCGGCGCCGATCTCGGCGGAATCGCGGATCGCGCCCCAGATGACGATGCCGGCGACGCCGCGCTGCTTCGCGCGCGTCATCATCAGCTCGCCGATGATCGCGTTGTCGAGGAAGCCGCCGGCGTCGACGACGATCACGTCGCCCGGGCGCGCGCTGTCGAGCGCCTTGTGCACGAGCAGGTTGTCGCCCGCCGCGGTCTTCACCGTGAACGCCGGCCCGCGTAGAGCCGCTCCATGCTGTCCGACAGGTGCGGCGTGACCATCTTCGCGAACTCGGCGACCAGGCGCGGATCGGGACGCCTGGGAATGTCCAGGATGCGCATCGATGCGCTCATGTCTTTTTCCTCAATCGTTTGTCCAGTCTCGGGTAGACGCGGCGGGCGTTAGCTTCGAAGATCTTGTGCCGGTCGGCCTCGGAGAGCGTCCTGAGCTGATCGATGTAGCGCTTGGTGTCGTCGTAATTGTGGCCGGTCTCCGGATCGATGCCCTTCACTGCGCCGAGCATCTCCGAGGCGAACAGGATGTTGTCGACCGGGATCACCTTGCTCATCAGCTCGATGCCGGGGTAGTGATAGACGCAGGTGTCGAAGAACACGTTCCCGAGCAGGTGCTCGCCGAGGAGCGGCTTCTTCATCTCCTGGGCGAGGCCGCGGTAGCGGCCCCAGTGGAACGGCGCCGCGCCGCCGCCGTGCGGGATGACGAACCTGAGCGCCGGGAAATCCTTGAACAGGTTGCCCTGGATGAGCTGCATGAAGGCGGTCGTGTCGCCGTTGATGTAATGCGCGCCGGTGTAGTGGAAATTGGGATTGCACGACGAGGTGACGTGGATCATCGCCGTCATGTCGAGCTCGCACAGCTTCTCGTAGAGCGGATACCACCATTTGTCGGTGAGCGGCGGGTCGGTCCAGTAGCCGCCCGCGGGATCGGGATTCAGGTTCACGCCGACGAAGCCGAGCCTGGCGAGGCGCTCGAGCTCGGGGACGCAGTTCTTCGGCGCCACGCCCGGGTGCTGAGGAAGTTGGCCGACCGGCGCGAAGTTGTCGGGCAGCAGCGTGCAGATGCGCTGGATCAGGTCGTTCGACATGCGCGACCACTCGATGCCGGTCGCTTCGCTGCCGACGTGGTGCGCCATGCCGGCCGCGCGCGGCGAGAAGATGGTGAGGTCCGAGCCGCGCTCCCGCTGCAGCGTCATCTGCGGCTCGACGCTCTTCACGAGCTCTTCATCCGTAATCCCCAATTCATTCGTCGCGGGTTTGCGCATCGGGTCGGCGAGGCCGGCGAGCTGCTTGTCGCGGAACGCGAGCAGCGCCTGGGGCTCCGTGGTGTAGTGGCCGTGAATGTCGATGATCATTCGAGCTTCACTCCTGCGGAACGGATGACGGCGCCCCACCGCTCGCTCTCCGCCTTCATGAACGCCGCAGTCTCGGCCGGAGTGAGCCCCATCGGTTCGGCCGAAAGCTCCTGCAGCCGTTTCAAGACGTCAGCATTTTTCAGGGCATCGGCGACGCCGGCGGAGACCTTCGCCGCGATCGGCGCAGGGGTCCTTGGCGGCGCGACGATGCCGTACCAGGCGCGCGACTCGAAGCCGGGCAGCGTCTCCGCCAGCGCCGGCGCATCGGGCAGCCCGGCGAAGCGTTGCTTGCTCGCCACCGCAAGCGCCTTGAGCTTGCCGGAACGCACGTGTGGCAGCGAGACGCCGAGGTTGTCGCACATCATATCGACCTGCCCGGCGAGGAGATCGGTGAGCGCAGGCGCCGTGCCCTTGTACGGCACGTGGGTGATCTGCAGACCGCCTGCCATCGACTTGAAAAGCTCGGCGGTGAGATGGGAGGTCGAGCCGCTGCCCTGGGAGGCGTAATTCAGTTTGCCGGGGTTTTGCCTGGCGAGCGCGATGAGCTCGGCCACGGAGTTCACCCCAAGGCTGGGATGCACCAGCAGCACATTCGGGTTGGCGGCAATCACCGTGACCGGCACGAACTGCGTCGAGTCGTAGGAAAGCTTCGGATAGAGGAGGCGATTGATGACGAGCGGCGGCGGCGGCGCGGAAAGCAGCGTGTAGCCGTCGGGCTCGGACCGGAACACGATGTCCGCCCCGATGTTGCCGGCCGCGCCCGGCCGGTTCTCCACGATCACCGGCTGGCCCCACTTCTCCGAGAGCTTCTCGGCGACGATGCGCGGTATGAGATCCGCGCTCCCGCCCGCGGGGAACGGCACGACGATGCGCACCGGCCTGGCGGGCCACTCCTGCGCGGAGGCAGCCGAAACAGCGAAGAGAAAAACTCCGAGGAAGCGCAGGAGCGGCTGCATGTCCTCATTATAATGAGCCGATGCTGCAGAGGACCTGGCCGGCGGAAGGCCTGACGCGCGTCCCGTACTGGGTGTACCAGGACGCGGACATCTACCAGCGCGAGCAGGAGCGCATTTTCCGCGGCGCGACGTGGAGCTACCTGTGCCTCGAAGCGGAGCTGCCCGAGCCGCAGAGCTTCCTCACTACCTTCGTCGGCGACATGCCGGTCGTCGTCGCGCGCGACGCCAGTGGCGCGATCCATGCGTTCGAGAACCGCTGCGCGCACCGCGGCGCGCTCATCGCCATGCAGGCGCGCGGCAAGACCGACCGCTTCGCCTGCATCTATCACAACTGGACTTACGATCACGCCGGCAACCTGCTGAACGTCGCGTTCCGCAAAGGCATCGCCGGCAAGGGCGGCATGCCGGCCGAGGCCAGGCCCGAGAGCCAGGCGCCCAAGAAATTGCGTGTCGAATCGGTGCACGGCCTCGTCTTCGGGACTCTTTCTTCAGAAGTTTCTTCGTTGAAAAGCTATATAGGCCCCGAGATCCTGCCGCGCATCAAGCGCGTGATGATCAAGCCGCTCAAGGTCCTCGGCGCGTACACGCAGGTGCTGCCGAACAACTGGAAGCTCTACATGGACAACGTGAAGGACACCTACCATGCGAGCCTGCTCCATCTCTTCTTCACGCGCTTTCGCATCAACCGCCTGACGCAGGAGGGCGGCGTTTTCGTCTCGAAGGACGGCGCGCACCACTGCACGTTCACGCGGATGATCGAGGACCAGGGCGATGCCTACGAGAAGGAGGGCATGCGTTCGGCGGGCTCTTCATCCAGTCAATTCCGCCTCGAGGCACCAGAACTGCTGGAGCAGGAGGATGAGCTCGGCGACGCGGTGTCGATCCAGATCCTGTCGCTGTTCCCCGGCTTCGTGCTGCACCAGATCCGCAATTCTCTCGCCGCGCGCCAGGTGCTGCCCAAAGGCATCGACCGCACTGAGCTCAACTGGACGCTGTTTGGCTTCGCCGACGATGACGAGGCGATGACCCGGCGCCGGCTGATGCAGGCGAACCTGGTCGGCCCGGCGGGCTACATCTCGATGGAGGACGGCGCCGCGACCGGCTTCGTGCAGCGCGGCGTCGCCGGCTCGCCCGAGCGCGCCTCGGTGATCGAGATGGGCGGCTCGGGCGTCGGCTCGGGCGACTCGCGCATCACGGAGACCGCGGTGCGCGGCTTGTGGAAAGCCTGGCGCAGCCACATGAGCATTTGATGAATGCAGAAGTCCAGCCGGCGGTCGAGCGGCTTCACGCGCGCTACGCGCACGCGCTCGACGAAGGCCGGCTGGAAGACTGGCCGGAGTTCTTCACCCAGAACGGCCGCTACCGCATCACCACCGCCGAGAACGAAGACCGAGGCCTGCCGCTCCCGGTGCTCTACGCCGAGGGCCGCCCGATGCTGCGCGACCGCATCCAGTCGCTGCGCCACGCCAACATCTACGAGCCGCAACGCTACCGGCACATCGTGTCTTCGGCTCTGGTGGAACAATTGGATGGCAGCCATGCTCGTTCTGTCGCCAACTTCCTGGTGATCCGCATCATGGAAAGCGGCGACACGCTGCTCTTCGCGAGCGGCCGCTACGTCGACCGCATCGTTCTCTCGGAGGAGCCGCAGTACGAGGAGCGCGTGGTGATCTGCGACAGCCGCCGCTTTGACACCCTCCTCGCCATCCCGCTGTAAGCGACCAAGGGGGATCGAATGACCCTGCCCGCCCTGTTCGCTTTCCTGCACCATGTCGCCGCTTTCACCCTGGTCGCAGCGCTCGCCGTCGAGTTCGTCCTGATTCGGGAGGAGATCACGCCGCCGGCCGCCCGCAGGCTCCTGCTTGCGGATCTCGTGTACGGCGCGGCGGCGGGCAGCGTACTGGCGGTCGGCTTGCTGCGCGTCTTTTTCTTCGAGAAGGGCCCGTACTACTACCTCCACAGCGCGCCGTTCATCGCCAAGGTCTCGCTCTTCGCCCTGGTCGCGCTGCTGTCGATCTATCCGACGGTCGTATTTGCGTCGTGGAGGCCGGCGGTCAAGCTGGGCCAGCCGCCGCGGGCGGATGCCCGCACGCTTCGCCGCATCCGCTCGCTGATTCACTGGGAGCTGGCAGCTGTCGTGGTGCTGATCTTTTGCGCCGCCTTCATGGCGAGAGGCATCGGCGTTCTTGTCTGACGCGCGCCCGACTATAATGCGAAAGCGCGCGCTTCAGCCTCGGGGGGAGCCAGGGGGCCGCCTACAGAGGAGGTGAGCACATGAAAAGGAAGGTCTTTGCCATGCTCCTGGTGGCCGCGCCGCCATTCGTGGCGCTGCCTGCGCACGCGGTTCCGAATATCGAGCACCTTGCCGTGAAGCCTTCGGGCGGCGCGCCGACCGAGGTGGAGATCGCGGTCTCGATCAATCGCCCGACGCCGCTCGACCTGAGCTGCGACGCGATCCTGCAGACCGGCGACGGCAGCAAGCCGCAGCGCCTCGAGTACGGGCTCGGCGACCGGCGAACCAAGATCATCAAGTACACCTACAAGACGGCCGGCACTTATCGCGTGAAGGTCAGCGGCACGGGCGAGCACGCCTGCGCGGGCACGCGCGAGGCGCGCATCAGCGTGGCTACTGCGGCGCAGAGCGCGAAGGCGTCGGAGAAGACAGCTGCCGGGCCGAAGTGCCCGAGAGGCTGGACGCTGGTGGCCGATTCCTTCAAGGGCGAGCGCTACACCTGCCGCGCCGACCCGCCGGCGCAGGCGCTGAAATGCGGCGGCGGCACGAAATATTTCGCCAAAGACGGCGAGATCGGCTGTCGCTAGGATCCCGGGCATGAGCTCCTTCACGGCAGCCGTGCGCGCCGAGCTCGCGCCGAGCGGCAAGCTGCGCGCCGGCGTCAACCACGGCAACTTCCTCATCGTCTCGGGCACGCGCGACGGGGTACCGGTCGGCGTGGCGCCGGACCTCGGCCGCGAGCTGGCGCGGCGCCTCGGCGTGCCGGTCGAGTTCGTCGAGTACCGCCAGGCCGGCGATCTCGCCGAAGGCGCCGGGAAGGGCGCCTGGGACGTCGGCTTCCTCGGCGCCGAGCCGCAGCGCGCCAGCGAGATCGCGTTCACCGCGGCCTACCTCGAGATCCCGGTCACCTACCTGGTGCCCGCCGGCTCGCCGATCCGCACGCTGGCCGATGTCGATCGCCCTGGCGTGCGCGTCGCGGTCTCGGAGAAGAGCGCTTACGACCTGTTCCTCAGCCGCACGCTGAAGCATGCAAAGCTGGCGCGTGCGAAAGGCATCGACGCTTCGTACGAGCTGTTCGTCTCGCAGAGGCTGGAGGCGCTGGGCGGGCTGAAGCCGCGCCTGATCCAGGACGTCGAAAAGCTGCCGGGCGCGCGCATCCTCGACGGGCGCGTCACCGCGGTTCAGCAGGCGATCGGCACGCCGCTCGCGCGGCAGGCCGGCGCGAAGTACCTGCGCGAGTTCGTCGAGGAAGCGAAGGCGTCGGGCTTCGTCGCCCGCGCCATCGAGAAGCACAGCGTGCGCGGCGTGTCAGTGGCGCCGCAGGCGGGCGCCGCGTGAAGCGGCTCGCGTTGCCCGCTCTGGCGTTGCTCGCGGCCTGCGCCGCGGCCGACGGCGTGCGCCGCGACGTCGCGCAGGACCTGGCGCCGACGGGCCGGCTGCGCGCCGCGATCAACCTCGGCAATCCGGTCCTCGCGCAAAAGGATCCCGCCCGAGGCGAGCTGCGCGGCATCTCGGTCGACCTGGCGCGCGAGCTGGGCCGGCGCCTGGCCGTTCCGGTCGAGCTCATTGCCTACGAAGCCGCGGGAAAGGTGACCGACGCGGTCAGGACAGGCGCGTGGGACATCGCCTTCGTCGCAATCGATCCGGCCCGCGCCACGGAGATCGCCTTCACGCCCCCATATGTCGTGATCGAGGGGACCTACCTCGTCGCCGCGGATTCGCCTTTGCGCGCCATCGCCGACGTCGATCGCGAAGGCGTGCGCATTGCCGTCAGCAGCAAGAGCGCCTACGACCTGTACCTGACGCGCACGCTGAAGCGCGCGCAGCTCGTGCGCGCGCCCAGCCCGCCCGCGTCGATCGAGCTGTTCGTGAAGGACAGGCTCGAGGCCGCCGCCGGCGTGAAGCAGCCGCTCGCCGAGCTCGCGAGGAGCAATCCGCAGGTGCGCGTGATCGACGGGCGCTTCATGCTGATCGAGCAGGCCATGGGCACGCCCATCGGCCGAGCGCTCGGCGCGCGCTACCTCCGCGAGTTCATCGAGGAGATGAAGGACTCGGGGTTCGTCGCGCGCGCGCTGGAGAGAAGCGGCCAGCGCGACGCCGCCGTTGCGCCGCCTGCGCCGAAGCAGTGAACTTGAACATTCGGCGCCTGTCCAGGTGGGTCGCGGCGCTGGTGGCGATACCGATCGCCGCCATCGCGGGAATCGAGGTGGTCGAATACCGCGCCGAGATGCACGCGCGCGCCTTCTGCGAGCGCTTCCCGATCGGCACTTCCATGCAGGACGTGACCAAAGCGGCCGCGTCCGAAGGCGATCCGGGGCTGCGTGTCCTCCTCAGCGACCATATCGTCATCGGGTACACCGGGATCACGGCCTCCTCGCGTCATCTGTGCCTGGTCGACGGCGAGGCCGGCAAGGTGACGCTGGCGAGCTATGGATACGGGACTGAGTGATCATCGGGCGCATAATCGCCCCATGGACTCCCAAGTGCTGAGGGTGTACTGGCGGCCGGGCTGCTCGAGCTGCGTGAAGGTGAAGGAGTTCCTGTCGCAGCTCGGCGTCGACTACCAGTCGATCAACGTCTCGGCCACGCCAGAGGCGATGGACGAGCTGCGCGAGATGGGCGTGCGCACGGTGCCGGTGGTGGCGCGCGGGCGCGAGTACGTGTTCGCGCAGGCGCTCGAGGACGTGTCGCGCTTCCTCGGCAAGGACGTGCAGATGAAGCGCCTGCCGCCCGCGGCGCTGGTGCAGAAATGGCTGCAGGTTCTCGCCGCGGCGCAGCGCCATGTCGTGCAGCTTCCCGCCGCGAGGCTGGACGAGCGCGCCACCCCGGGACGCGACCGCAGCATCCGCGACCTGGCGTATCACGTCTACCAGGTGCCGGACGCCTTCCTGCAGGCGGTCGAAAACGGCGTCGAGGACCTGACCGCGGTCTACAACGCACCGCCGCCGCCGCAGGTGAAGACGGTCGAGCAGATCCGCGCCTACGGCGCCGGCGTCGCCGCGCGCGTGCAGCGCTGGTGGGCCGCGCTGCCCGACAAGTCGTGCCGGCAGACGGTGAACACCTATTACGGCGCGCGTCCGCTGCACGAGCTGCTCGAGCGCTGCACCTGGCACTCGGCGCAGCATGCGCGGCAGATCATCGCCGTGCTTGAGGGCTTCGGCATCCGGCCCAGCGAGCCGCTGACCGA
>WNGJ01008711.1_pt1 | contig 10800 bp, 9 predicted proteins | sample 5400611 | NCBI WGS metagenome assembly WNGJ01 (sample SAMN13153375, study PRJNA577476) | soil metagenome | isolation source: 40 cm soil or saprolite under Garry oak tree replicate 1 | place: USA:California | collected 2016-06-15 | reverse complement strand
CCGTGGTGAGCACGTCGATCCGCTCGTCCTCGATCGCCTTCAGGAACGCGCCGACCTCGAACTGCGGCATGATCACGGTGGTGCCGCCCAGGTACACCTCGACCAGCAGCTGGCTGTTGCACCCAGTGACGTGGAACAGCGGCACCGACACCAGCGTCCGCGACTCGCTTCCGCGGTCAAGGCGCAGGATCCGTCGGCAGGTTTCGCAGTTGGACAGGAAGTTGGCGTGCGTGGTGACGGCGCCCTTGGGGAAGCCCGTCGTCCCGCTCGTGTAGAAGATGGCGGCAGGGTCGTCCGGGCCGGGGTCGTCGGTGACGTACGGCTCCCCGTCGGGCAGCGGCTGACCTGGCACGACCACGTAGGCGGCGCCGCTGTCCGTCACCACGTAGCTCACCTCGTCCTCGGTGAGCCTGGTGTTGACCGGGACCACGATGCCGCCGGCGAGGACCGTGCCGAAGAAGGCGAGAACCCAGTCGACCCCGTTGCCGAGTCGGATTGCGACCCGGTCACCGCGTCCCACGCCAGCGGCGCGCAGGCCACCGGCGACTCGCGCCGCGCGGTCCCATAGCTCGCCGTAGGTCAGCCGTGGCCCGTCGCCGGTCTCGGCCAGTGCCTCACGGCCGGCGTCGCGGCCCACCATGTCCCGCAGCGCGTGTACCAGGCTCGGAGGCAGCCCGTCGTATCGCTTGATCCCGTCCGGCCCCCGGGTCACACCGGTGGTGTCGAACGCCGCGATCACGGCCGGCTCCCGGTGAAGTACCGCCGGGGGTTGTCCACCAGCATCTGCTGGATCTGCGCTTCTGTGACGCCAGCCTCGTGCAACGCCGGGAGCACGTCGTCGCTGATGAACTCGTAGTGCCAGTCCGGCGCGGCCGCCGCTCTGGCCGCGTCGTGCGCGGCGCCGAAGTAGTCGATGAAGCACGACGCGTCGTGCGCCAGCACCATGCGGTCCGCATAGCCGCGTGTGGCCAGCGCCGCGACGGTGCGTATCCGATCGGCCGTGGGGTTGAACACGTCCAGCCCGAAGCGATCCATCCCGAGCGTCGCACCCGAGTCGGCCAGCTCCATGAGGTAGTCGAGGTCGTTGCTGTCCCCGGCGTGCCCGATGACGACCTTGGCCAGGTCGACGCCCTCCTTGCCGAACAGGTCGAGGGCCAGCCGCCCGGACTGCGCCGGGCCGGACGTGTGCACGGTGATCGGCGCGCCGGTCTCGACATGGGTGCGAGCGACGGCGCGGGCGATCCGCTCCACCCCGGGTGTCAGGCCCGCCGCCTCGACGCAGCACTTGAGGAAGGCCGCCTTCACGCCGGTATCCCCGATGCCATCGACGATGTCGCCGGTGAAGTCGGCGACCATCGGCTCCGGCATGTCCAGCAGCAGCCCGGGGCCGCGGTAGGCGTACTGGTGCGGCAGCTCCTCGTACGCATACAGGCCGGTCGCCACGATGATGTTCACCTCGACCTGCTCGGCGATCCGCTGGATGCGGGGGATGTACCGGCCGATCCCCCACACCGTCGGGTCGACGATGGTCTTGATCCCCTTCGCATCGAGGGCGCTGAGCTTGGCGACGGCGTCCGCCAGCCGGGCCTCCTCGTCCCACCAGCTTCCGTGCCCGTAGTTCTGCACGTGCTCGGTGGACAGCACGAAAACGTGTTCGTGCATCAGGGTCGGGCCCAGGTCGTCGACCTCGACCGGTCCCTTCACAGTCTCGACTGTTGGCACGGACCTCACCTCTCGACGCGGTGGGCGGCCGCGCAGGGACTGCTGCGGCAGTGGTTGGATCAGGTGCCGGGTGTCAGCGAGCCCCGCGGCGGCACCTGACCCGCCTCAGCAGCGACACGACGACCTGAGCCAGCCGGATGCTTTGTCGCACGCGGCGACGCAGCGCGCAAGGGGTCGCAGTCATCACCACCGACACCCACTGCAGCGTTCAGCCAGGTCAGGCGAGACACCGGCCTGCTCCGTGGCGCAGAGGGCTCGACAGCGACGAAGCACCGATGGCTGCTGGAGTCGCGGTGGCCTACGCGTAGGGATGGCCGACGGTCTCGTAGCTGACCGGTTCCTCGTGGGTCCACTCTCGGCCGGTCAGCCGCTCGCACGCCGACGGTGCGGCCACGAGCAGCAGCTCGGCGTCGAGGTCCCATGCCCGGGAGAAGGTCGCCGGGTCGGCGAGGACCTGCTCGTAGGTGGCGCGTCCGGCGGCGACGGCGCACCGGGCGTGGAGGAAGGCGTCGGCGGACACCGGCACGGGAGGGCCGCCGGCGGTGTCCCAGTACGTCTGCCGGAACACCGCGGGGCGGTCCAGGTCGTGCAGGGCGACCGCGAGCCGGTCGGCGAACCCGAGGACCGCCGCTTCGCCGCGGACGCGCAGCGTGTCCTCCAGCCGGGCGGCGGCGTCGTCGTCGACCCGCCCGTCCAGCAGGCTGATCAACGACCAGAAGTCGTCCTCGGCGATCGGCACCCAAAGTCCCCTCTCTCAACGATCCAGACGCCTGGGCGTCATGGCCACCGGACGTCACCGTTCCGCAGAAGCAGCCGGTCCCCGGAGTCGGTCCGCCATTCCTCTAGCCGGCCGAACCGGCGCCGGGTCAGCCTCGGGGAAATCGCGCTCGCGCTCCACCTCCGCGTACCGGGTGTCGGCGGCGAAGCGCTGCAGGGCCGTGGCGAATGCGGGAACGTCGACGTGGTTGAGGTGGTCGAACACGTGCCTGCGGACGCTTGCCAAATGCGTCGGCCAGGCCTGGCGCAGCCGCTCGAGCCCCGCGTCTGTGAGCACGGCGTTCCAGCCGCGGCCATCGCTGCCGGACCGCTCGCGGTGCACCAGGCCCTGGCCCTCCAGTCGGTTGACGATCCGGGTCATCCCGCTGAGCGAGAGGGCGCCGGCGCCGGCGAGGTCGCTCATCCGCAGCCGCCGGCCCGGCGCCTCGGACAGGTGCATGAGTGCGGTGTACTCGCTCAGTGACATGCGCTGCTCGCGCAGCAGGTCCGCATCGAAGGCCCGCGGCACGGTCAGTGTGGCCCGCGCGAAGGCACGCAGGAACGCCTCTTCCTCAGCGGTAAGCGGAACCAGCACCCACACAGACTACTTGCTTCACGAAGCAAGTTCTAGTACGGTTGCTTGACGTAGCAAATACTGCTCCAGAGACCTACAGGAGAGTCCGCTATGACCCGGATCGGCATCATCCTGGGCAGCACCCGCCCCAACCGCAACGGCGAACAGGTGGCCAAGTGGGTGTTCGACGTCGCCTCCCGCCGCTACGACGCCGAGTTCGAGCTCGTCGACCTTCGCGACTATCCGCTGCCACACCTCGACGAGCCGCTGCCACCGTCGCTCGGGCAGTACCAGAACGAGCACACCAAGCAGTGGGCGGACAAGATCGCATCGTTCGACGGGTTCGTCATCGTGACACCCGAGTACAACCACGGCACCTCCGGCGTTCTGAAGAACGCCATCGACTACCTCTACGCCGAGTGGAACAACAAGGCGGTCGGCTTCGTCTCCTACGGCGGGGTAGGCGGCGCCCGGGCCGTCGAGCACCTACGCCTGGTCGCCGGCGAACTGCAGATGGCCGACGTGCGCCAGCAGGTAGCGCTGTCACTCATGACCGAGTTCGAGAACTTCAGCGTCTTCAAGCCCGGCGACTACACCCTGCCGGCACTTAACACGCTCCTCGACCAAGTCGTCGCCTGGAGCACCGCACTCGCGGCGCTGCGCACCACCACGCCCGCCGCCGCCTGAACTGACCCAGCGTCCGCGCCGGGGTACCGGCGTAAGTCCCAGATCCGCAACCGCGGACGCCCCGCCGCTACCACCGACGCCACGCTGACAGCCCGAACCGTCGTGCCGCAGGGAGATGGCGCCGGGGTGATCGACGTGGTCGGCATCGTGATGACACTGCCCTCCGACTCACCACCGGACCGGAGCAACCGACGTATGACCAGCATGAGCAAGGGCGAAGCCAAGAGGATTCGTGTCGGCATCATCGGCGCCAATCCAGATCGCGGATGGGCGGCGCAGGCGCACATCCCCGCTCTGAAGTCGCTCTCCGATGACTTCGAGATCACGGCGCTGTCAACCAGCCGACGCGAATCTGCCGACGCCGCCGGCAAGCTCTTTGGAGTGCCTCTCGCGTTCGACAATCACCAAGACCTGGTGAACAGCGCCGACGTGGACGTCGTCGCCGTCACCGTGAAAGTGCCATATCACCTCGAGCTGGCGACTGCGGCGCTCGAGGCGGGCAAGGCCGTGTACTGCGAATGGCCGCTCGGCAACGGCTTGCAAGAGGCGGAGACCTTGGCCGCGCTGGCGAAGAAGCAGGGCGTCCTCGCCGTAGCGGGGCTGCAGGCCCGCTCCGCGCCGATGGTGGCCTACGTTCGTGACCTGATCAAGCAAGGGTACGTCGGTGAGGTGCTCTCCACCGTGATGATCGGTTCGGGAATGGGCTGGGGGCCGACGGTGGAGCCGTTCAACGCCTACCTCAACGACAAGAGCAACGGCGCGACGATGCTCTCTATCGCGGTCGGTCACGCAGCAGACGCCCTATGCCACTGCCTCGGCGAGGTCCGAGAGCTGTCGGCGACCATGATCGTTCGCAGAAAGTCCTTCACGATCGCGGAGACGGGCGAACGCAAGCCCATGACCGCGGACGATCAGGTGTGCGTCACCGGACTGCTCGAGGACGGGGCCGCACTCTCGATCCACTATCGCGGCGGGCATTCGCGCGGCACGAACCTGCTGTGGGAGATCAACGGCACCGACGGCGATCTGCAGCTGGCCGCCGACGGCGGCCAGGTCCAGATCTTCGAGCTGACCGCGCGCGGCGGCCAGGGCGCCCAGTCCTCGCTCGAGGTCCTACCTGTGCCAGATCAGTATCGGTGGTCGCCGCCGCAAGGTCCGGGCCCTTCCACCAACGTCGCCCAGACGTACGCGCGTTTCGCCTGCGACTACCGCGAGGGAACGCACTTGTGCCCCACGTTCGACGACGCCGTCACCCGCCATCGCATGCTCGACGCGATCGAGACGGCCGCGGCAACCGGTCAGCGTCAAACGCTCGGTTGATCCAGCCGTGGCCCCAGCGATCAAGCGCGGCACGCGCCTGGCGCTGCAACTGATCCGCCGACTGCCGGCCGTCCTGGTTCGCCCGAGAGCCGGACAGCACCGCAGCAAGCAGCAGCGCGGCAAGCACCACCGCGGCGCCGCCGACCACCCAACGCCGTCGACCCATCAGCCCGCACCCCACCTCCGACACGCCTTCGACGCCGTGCGCCCGCCTGACGCCCTCGATCCCTGACCTGATCATCGCCGCGACCGCCGAACTCGGCGGGCTGACCATCCTGCACGTCGACAAGGTCTTCGAGGTCATCGCAGAGATCACCCGCCAGCCCGTCGAGCGCCTCACCGTCCCGTGACGCCCGCCTCGCGCAGCGAGGTTTCTCATCATCGAGACCGGAACCACCAGCTCAGGGCTCGCTGGCGCGGTTCGGGCCGCCCAGGGTGGAGGCGATGAACTCCTGCTTGCTGCGGGCGCCGACCTTGCCCAGGATCGCTTTCACGTGATCCCCGACGGTGTAGCGGGACAGGAACAGCCGCTGCGCGATCTCGTCGTTGGACAGGCCGTGCAGCACGAGGCCAGCGAGCTGGCGTTCGCGTGGAGTCAGGCCGTGCGCCTCGAGCACCAGGTCGGTGGCCTCCGGACCGGAACGCTGCAGGGTGACCGCGGTGTGCCCGACCAGGTTGGGTGCGGTGAGGTGGGAGGCCGAGATCGTCACCCATCGTCCGGCCCTGGTCGGCGCGCGGACGCGGGACGACGTCGCCGTGCCCGCGGTCCCGTACCCGCTGTGGTGTACGGAGGCCGCGGCGGCGAGGACCGGCGCGGGCGGGATGCTGCCGTCGCCCGGGGCGGCGTCGGTCAGTTCGGTCATCCACCGTTCGGCGTCCGCGGTGATCGCGGCGACGGAAAGGGAGGCGTCGAGGACCAGCACGCCCGGCCGGGGATCCGGCCCGCTGTCGCCCGTACCAGCGGCCGACCAGCTGCGCGCCTGCGCGTCGCGCAGCAGCATAGCCACCCGGGGTGCGAGACGAAGGGCGAAGTCGGCCTCCTCGTCGGAGAAGAGCCGGCCACGCCGCTCGCGCACGACCTCGAGCGTTCCCCAGCAGCGCCCCTCGACGGCCAGCTCCACCCGCAGCTCGTCGCCGATCCCGCCGGGTTGGTAGATCTCCCGCCACCGGGCGCTGCGGTGCAGGTCGCCGCCGGTGGACCGGCTGAGCACGCCGACCCGGGCGCCGCGCCGCATCAGGTCGCGGTGCAGGTTCACGTCCTCGCTGGCGTACTCGAGCTCCATGAGCCGGACCACGTCGCCCATCCCCGGGTTGTCGGCCACGACGGATGAGACCAGCAACGCGTCCGGGTCGACGGTGGTCATGCACCAACCCTCGAACGGCACAGCTTGCTGGATCGCGCGGGCGACCTCCCGCCGCAGCAGGTCCGGGTCCAAACGAGCACCGGGCAGCGAATCCACAGCCTCCCGGGCGCGGGCGAGCGCCCAGCTGTTCACGCCGTCACGGTAGCCCCGCGGTGCACCCGGGGTATCCCGCATTGACGGGATGGCTCTGGGGGCTTTCGGCGGTCAGCATCGCCTTGAGAACCAAGCAGGAAAGGTGAGGCTCATGTCGCAGACAACCCAGCAGCCGACGCGCCCGGCCAGTCAACCGTTCGTGGTCGGACCCGATGGCGGCGAGCACGTACGGTTCCTCGCCACCCGAATGACCATCAAGGCGACGGCGCAGAGCACCGCCGGCGCGCTCGGCGTGGTCGAGGTGCGCGCCGCGCCGGGCTTCTCCCCGCCGCTGCACCTTCACCACCGCGAGGACGAGGCGTTCTGGCTGCTCGAGGGCGCGATGACCATCCTCTGCGACGGCCAGATGTTCGAGGCGAGCACCGGGTCGTTCATCTGGCTGCCCCGCGGCCGGCCGCACACGTTCCGGGTCGACGGTGACACGCCCGCCCGTATGCTGGAGTTGATCACCCCCGGAGAACACGCGGGGTTCTACGTCGAGGGGGGCCACCCGGCCCTGGACGACTCGATCCCCGAGTTCGACCCACGGGACCTCGAACGACTCGAGCGCCTGTATCCGAAGTACGCGCTGGAGAACGTCGGGCCGCCGCTGGCACCCGTGCACCACCCGTGACGAGTGAACGCCCGGCCGAAGGTTCATCGAACGTGCTCACGGCTCGGTGGACTAGAGCCCTAGGTCGCGGGCGATGAGCATCCGCTGCACCTCGCTGGTGCCCTCGCCGATCTCCAGGACCTTCGCGTCCCGCCACATCCGGGCCACCGGGAACTCGTTCATGAAGCCGTAGCCGCCGTGCACCTGGGTGGCCTCCCGCGCGTTGGCCACCGCGCACTCCGAAGAGTGCAGCTTCGCGATCGCCGCCGCCCGCTTGAACTGCTGGCCGCGCTGCAGTTGCTCCGCCGCGCGGTACCAGGCCAGCCGCGAGGTGTGCGCCCGCACCTCCATGTCCGCGATCTTGAACCGGATCGCCTGGTACGTGCCGATCGGGTGGCCGAACGCCTCGCGCGCGTTGGCGTAGCGCAGCGACTCGTCCACGCAGCCCTGAGCGAGTCCGGTCGCCAGCGCCGCGATCGCGATCCGGCCCTCGTCCAGAGTGGACAGGAAGTTGGCGTACCCGCGGCCGCGCTCGCCGAGCAGGTTGCGCTCCGGCACCCGGCAGCCGGCGAAAGCGAGCTCCCGGGTGTCCGAGGCGTTCCAGCCGACCTTCGAGTACTTCCGGGACACGGTCAGGCCCGGCGTGCCGGCGGGCACGATGATCGAGGAGATCTCCTTCTTTCCCTCGCCGAGGTCGGCGGTGACCGCGGTGACCGTGACCAGGCCGGTGATGTCGGTGCCCGAGTTGGTGATGAACGCCTTGGTCCCGTCGATCACCCATTCGCCGTCCTCCAGCCGGCCGGTGGTACGGGTCGCGCCCGCGTCCGAGCCACCGCCCGGCTCGGTCAGCCCGAAGGCGCCGAGGACCTCGCCGGAGCACAGCCGCGGCAGCCACTCCCGCTTCTGCTCCTCGGTGCCGAAGCGGTAGATCGGCATCGCGCCCAGCGACACCGCGGCCTCCAGCGTGATGGCGACCGAGGAGTCGACCCGGGCGAGCTCCTCGATGGCGAGGCAGAGCGCGAAGTAGTCCCCGCCCATACCGCCGTACTCCTCCGGGAACGGCAGCCCGAACAGGCCCATCGCGGCCATGTCCCGGACGATCCCGTACGGGAACTCGTCGCGCTCGTAGAACTCGGCGATCTGCGGCGCTACAACGTCCCGAGCGAACTCGGCCACCGTCTTGCGCAGGGTCTCGTGGTCGGAGTCGAGCTGGTAGTCGAGCACGGGCTACTCCTCCGGAGCGATCACGAACAGGGGATGGCCGAGCGGGACCTGGTCCCCGACCGCGGCGGTGACCTTCTCGACGGTCCCGGCGTACGGCGAGGGCAGCGCGAGCTCCATCTTCATCGCCTCCAGGACGCCGAGGACCGTGCCGGCGCTGACCTGCTGACCCTCGCGGGCGTGCACCGCCAGCACCGTTCCGGGCATGGGGGCGCTGACGACGCCGTCGGACAGCGGCGCGGGACCACCGGGCGCGAACCGGTCGGGGATCCGGAAGGTGTACGACTCGCCGCGGTGCACGACGGTCACCCCGTGCGGACCGCTCTCGACCTGCGTCTCGTGGATGATGCCGTCGATCTCCAGGCGCAACCGGCCCCCGTCGGAGGCGATCGGGTGCACCGTCCAGACGCGACCGTCCACAGTCGCGCCCGCAGGCCCGTCCGTGCGCGACGCGGCTCGACCACCGGTGCGGCCAGCCGTACCTGAGCGACTGCTGTCTCCGGCCGCTGCAGCGCTGCCGTCGGGCAAGCCGGCGTGCGGGGGCGGGTCGGCGGCGAGCGTGACCACTCCCTTCGCGGGGTCGACGAGGACCGCATGGCGACGGCCGGCGTGCTCGAGGTCGAGCGTGACCGGCGCGGGCGGCCCGGCCAGGCGCCAGCCGTCGGCGACGCCGAACGGGTGGGCGGCCTCCCGAGCGTTCCCGGCGGTGGCCTCCCGGCCCGTGCCGGCGGTGGCGTGCCCGCCGGGACCGGCGGTTGCCATGGCCCAGGCCGCGGCGCACAGCGCGACGTCGGCGTCCGGGTGCGGGAAGGCCGCGGCCTGCCGGTCCAGCCAGGCGGTGTCGATCGCCGAGTCACGGAAGGCGTCCGAGGCGACCAGCCGGCGCAGGAAGCCGAGGTTCGTGGTGAGCCCGACGATCGCGGTGTCGTCGATCGCGGCGAGCAGCGACAGGCGGGCGGCCTCCCGGGTCACGCCGTGCGCGATCACCTTGCCGAGGATGGGGTCGTACCAGGTGCCCACCCGCTGCCCGCTCTCCAGCGCGGCGTCCACCCGGGACCGGTCGGACCAGCGGACGGTCGTGGCGACTCCCGCCTGCGGCAGGAACCCTGACTCCGGGTCCTCGGCGTACACGCGGGCCTCGATCGCGTGTCCGTCCAGCCGGACGTCCGCCTGGCCGAACGGCAGCGGCCGGCCCTGCGCGACCTCGAGCTGCAGCCGCACCAGGTCGAGGCCGGTGACGAGCTCGGTGACCGGGTGCTCGACCTGCAGCCGGGTGTTCATCTCGAGGAACCAGGCCTCGTCGCCGCGGCCGGCGTCGGGGACCAGGAACTCGACGGTGCCGGCGTTGACGTAGCCGACCTCGCGCGTCAGCCGCACCGCAGCCTCGGTGACAGCCGCGCGGAGTCCGGACGAGATGGTCGGCGCCGGCGACTCCTCGAGCACCTTCTGGTGGCGGCGCTGCACCGAGCAGTCCCGCTCGAACAGGTGCACGACGTGGCCGTGCACGTCCGCGAGCACCTGCACCTCGACGTGCCGACCGCGCTCGACGTACCGCTCGATCAGCATCGTGTCGTCGCCGAAGGCCGAGCGGGCCTCCCGCCGCGCGGCGGCCAGCGCGGCCGGCAGCTCAGCCGCCTCGCGCACGATCCGCATGCCCTTGCCGCCACCGCCTGCCGCCGCCTTCACCAGCAGCGGAAAGCCGATCTCGGCGATGGCCCGGGCGATCAGCGAGGCATCGTCCGCGCCCTCCACCGCCGGCAGCACCGGCACGCCGGCAGCCAGCGCGACCCGCCGCGCCTCGTCCTTGCGGCCCATCAGCTCCATCACCGCGGCCGGCGGCCCGACGAACGCGAGCCCCGCGTCCAGGCAGGCCCGGGCGAACGCGGCCTGCTCGGACAGGAAGCCGTAGCCGGGGTGGACCGCCTCCGCACCGCTGCGCCTGGCCGCGTCGAGCAGCGCCTGAACCGACAGGTACGACTCGGCCGCCGCCGCCGGTCCGATGTGGACGGCGGTGTCCGCGGCCCGCACGTGCGGTGCCTCACGGTCCACATCGGAGTAGACGGCGACCGTGCGCAGGCCGGCGGCCCGGGCCGCGCGAAGCACCCGGACCGCGATCTCACCGCGGTTGGCGACCAGCAGGGTCCCGAAGCTCACCGCCGCCTCACATCCGGAAGACGCCGTACGCCGGTGCCGGGATCGGCGCCTTCGCCGCGGCGGCGAGGCCGAGCCCGAGCACGCGGCGGGTGTCCACCGGGTCGATGATCCCGTCGTCCCACAGCCGCGCCGTCGAGTAGTAGGGCGAGCCCTGCCGCTCGTACTGCTCGCGGATCGGCGCCTTGAACGCCTCCTCGTCCGCCGCCGGCCAGCTGCCGCCCCTGGCCTCGATGCCGTCCCGGCGAACCGTCGCCAGA
>WNGJ01014479.1_pt1 | contig 10802 bp, 7 predicted proteins | sample 5400611 | NCBI WGS metagenome assembly WNGJ01 (sample SAMN13153375, study PRJNA577476) | soil metagenome | isolation source: 40 cm soil or saprolite under Garry oak tree replicate 1 | place: USA:California | collected 2016-06-15 | reverse complement strand
CGCCACGTGCAGTCGCTGCTGGATCGCCCAGGGCATGTTCTGGGTTTGCATTCTTTCCTGCACAGCAAGTCTTGCAGCGGCGCAGGGCGGCACCGACGTCAATGAGAGATTCCGTCAAGCGACCGTGGCCATGCGGGAAGGGCATTTGGACCAAGCTAGCGAAGGGTTTGCCGTGATCATCAAAGAAGCTCCGAGTTTTGCGGAGGCGCATTTGAACCTTGGCCTCGTGCTCCAAGAGCAAAGAAGGTTCGACGAATCCATTGCCAGTCTTCAGAAAGCGCTAATCTTGAAACCCAGGCTGCGTGGCGCAAACCTGTTTCTCGGCGTGGCGCAGTTCCGACTCAATCGCCTGGATCAAGCTGTTGTCGCGATTCAGAAAGAGACCACAGCATATCCGAAGGACCCAGTTGCGTGGATGTGGCTCGGCGTCGTGCGGCTGGTCCAGGAAAAGCCTGAGGAGGCCGCCGAAGCGCTGGACAAAGCCGCAAAGCTCGCGCCGAACGATATGGACATTCTCTATCATCGTGGGCGCGCGCACTTGTTGGTGTCGAATAATAGCTACAGCAAGATGTTCAAGGTTGATCCACGATCCTGGCGCGTACATCAAGTCATTGCCCAAGCCAATGCAGAGGCCGAGCGCCACGTGGATGCCGTCACCGAATACCAGGCCGCTATCAGGCTTGCTCCCACTCAGTCTGGCCTGCACGAAGAGTTAGGTTCTGAATACCGAAATCTGGGGAAGACTCAAGAAGCCGAAGACGCCTACATCCGCGAACTGGAAATCGACCCCAACAATGTTCTCGCCAAGTACAAACTAGGAGTGCTCAACGTTGAAAAAGGCGATGTCGCAAAAGGCAAAGAGCTTATCGAGGCCGCCTTGAAGGAAAAACCTGGCCTTCTCCATTCCGACTATAATCTTGGCCGCGCGGAAATGCTCCTCGGCAACGCCGCCGCCGCTGCTCAGCTTCTGGAGCGTGCCACTTCGGCCCCCGGCTCCGATCCTGAAGTCATCAAACAAGCTTGGTATCAGCTCGGAATCGTCTACCGACGCCTTCAGCGCATGGAAGAGGCGCAAAAGGCCATGGCCACTTTCCAAAGGCTCAAGGCGGAAGAGGCCGAGAACTCACAAAAAACGCTAAGACGATACCAGGTCCAGCAGAGTCCCAATTCGGCCCAACCTCCTCCCTCGCCAGAGAATCCCCAATGACCAGGCAATAAGAATGCGAGTGAACCCGCTGTCGCAATTCCGTGGAAAGATCTTGTGCCGTGCATCGCTGCTGTGCTCGCTGGCGGCGTTGTCCGTTTTCGTGCAGTCGCCAAGGCCAAGAACGCACGCTTCGGCCCCCCTCCGCATCGCCGTTGTCGAATCTTCGGAGGACTTGCACGAGTCGCTTCTGGAAAAGCCGCCACTGCAGTTCGGTTCCTCACGCATCCCGGCGCTCACTATCGAAGTCCACGACTCCATCGAGTACCAGCAAATCGACGGCTTCGGTGCGTCTCTTACCGATTCCTCGGCATGGCTGATTTCGCACGAGCTCAGCGAACTCCAACGCGCACAACTTCTCGAAATGCTGTTCGACCCAAAAAAAGGAATCGGCCTCAGCATTCTGCGCCAGCCCATGGGCGCCAGTGATTTTGCGTTACAGAGTTACACCTACGATGACCTTCCGCCGGGACAAACCGATCCCGACATGAAACTCTTCTCCATCGACCACGATCGCGCCTATATCATCCCCGTCCTTCGCCAATCCCTAGCACTCAACCCTAACCTGAGAATCATCGGCTCTCCCTGGAGCCCGCCGGGCTGGATGAAAACCTCCGGTTCGACCATCGAGGGCACGCTTCTGCCGAGCGCGTTTGCTCCACTGGCCAAATACTTCGTCAAGTACGTTCAAGCGTATGAAGCCTCAGGACTTCCAGTATTCGCGGTGACGCCCCAAAACGAGCCACTCAATATTCCCAACGACTATCCCGGTATGGGAATGCCTGCCGAGGAGCAGTCAAAGTTCGTTCGGGAAAATCTCGGTCCAGCTTTTCGCGACTTCGGGATCAAATCTAAAATCCTGGTCTTTGATCACAACTGGGATCAGATTGAATTTCCCGTGACCGTCCTGGACGACACGAAGGCCGCAGCCTATGCCGCGGGTACTGCGATTCATTGCTACGGAGGAACCGTCACCGCACAGAGCGAACTTCACACGCGTTTTCCTGCAAAGGGCATCTGGCTCACGGAATGCTCCGGCGGCGAGTGGCAGAAAGGCAAACTGCTTCAGGAAGCGATGGAGTTGATCATCGGGGCAACGCGGAATTGGGCCAAAAGCGTGGTGCTCTGGAACCTCGCTTTGGATCAGGAGCACAAGCCCTATTTGGGTGGATGCAAAACCTGCCGAGGCGTCGTCACGATCGACCACTCCTCTTCCCCCACGAAAGTAATTCCTAACGTGGACTTTACTGCCCTGGCCCACGCCAGCAAGTTCCTCTCTCCTGGCGCTGTTCGCATCCAATCAAACACTTTTGACCCGGGCAGCCTCGAATCCGTAGCCTTCCGCAACCCGGACGGCTCCATTGTCCTGATCGTCCTGAACAGCGGCGGCGCTCCTGCCCCCTTCAACCTCAGCTGGAAGGGAACCTATGCCTCATACCGTCTCGACCCTGCTTCGGTTGCGACCTTCCACTGGGCCTCGACAGCAAGAACGCGCTAACCAACCTGCCGCAGCCAGTCGATCTGTCATGGTTCGGGAGGCGATGGTCGCGATCTCGCCGCCCGGCTTTGCAGTTCCTCGGAGCGGCCCGGGTAATACCACGCATCATTGTTCTTGGGATCGAGCTGCGCCGCTCTTTCGAGCCGCTTGATCGCGTTCGCATAATTCAGGGAGTTCAGCGCGGCGGCCTTGGTATGGATTTCCGGCGACTCGCTGGCCTTATTTCCCTGGGCAACACAAACCCGAGCAGATACACAGCTGCATCCGCGTCAGTGTGCAGTGCGATATAGCGGCGAAGCGCGCTTTCCGACGAGCTGAAGTTTTGCAAATGCACGAGCGATTCTGCTTGATAGATGCGAGCGTCGGTCGTCCTTGGAGCGGCGATCTAGAGCCTTGGCGAACAAATCCGCTCTGAAGCGTAGTCGCCCGCGCGGAACGCGGCTACGCCTCGCGCATATTCGCTATCGGCTTGGGCGCGCACGTAAACGGAACCAATAACAACAGCATTACAGCCTCGTAGAGCTTTCCCGCCGATCGCTACAGGACGCGGGCATCATTTCACCGCGGGTTTCGCGCTCGCAGGCGCGACCGGTTCGTCAATTTGCAGGATCTGGTCCGTCGGAATGTTCTTGAGCGTCTGCACAATCCCGCTTGGCCACCGAATTTCGATGGATTCCACACCGCTTTCCTTGCCCATCCCGAAATGAACGCGCTTATCGCCGGATGAAAGATAACTGCTCGCCGTGGTAATCGTTGCGAATTGCTGCCCGCTTGTGGTAACCAGTTTTACGGTGGCGCCGATCGCATCGCGATTGCTCTTGTGCCCCACGAGCCTCAGCAGTAGCCAGTGATTTGCTGAAGGCACTTCGTTGTGCAAGACATACGCCGGTCCGTCGTTCGTCGTCACCACTGCGTCCAGCCGCCCGTCGTTATCCAGATCTCCGATCGCCAAACCGCGCGCCACCCATAATTGGTTGAACACTTCGCCGGAGCTCTGTGACACATCCACGAATCCATTGCCGGTATTGCGCGCCAGCAACATTGGCTCGCGATAGCGCAGATTAGGATTCGTCTGTTCGATGGTGTCGAGATCGTGGCCCTGCGCGATCAGCAAATCCTTCCAGCCGTCATTGTCGAAATCAAAAAGCCGCACGCCCCATCCCGAGTGTGCCAGCGACATCCCCGCAAGCCCGGATCGCGTACTCACGTATGTAAAGGTGCCGCCATCGTTGTTCTGATAAAGCGCATACCGCTGATTGGCCAGGTTCGTGACAACGATGTCCGCCCATCCGTCATTATTGAAGTCGGCGAAATCAACTCCCATGCCGGCATAGGTGCGGCCGTCAATATCCACGGCCACCTCGGAGACCAATCCGACGTCTTCAAACGATCCGTTGCCTTTGTTGTGATACAGGTATTCCATCATCGAATCATTCGCAAAAAACAGATCGATGTGGCCGTCGCGGTCGTAGTCCGCCAGTCCCACTCCAAGACCTTTGGCGGGTTTGGAAAGACCGAGCTTTTCCGCCACTTCCGTGAACGTTCCATCCCCGCTGTTGTGATAGACGAGCGGCCGCGCCGGTTTGAAATAATCTGGATGGCAATAGGCGCGGTAGCCTTCTTTGTGCTCGCCGCACCAGATGTCGTCGAAATCCCACTCGAGGTACCGCAGCACCACGAGATCGAGAAAGCCGTCTCCATCCAAATCCACCCACGCGGCGCTGGTGGACCACCCGCTGCCGCCAACCCCGGCTTTCGCGGTCACGTCGGAAAATGTTCCGTCGCCGTTGTTGTGGTACAGCTTGTTGCCTCCGTACGCGGTTACGTAAAGATCTTCGTACCCGTCGTTGTCGTAGTCGCCCACGGCCACGCCCATGCCGTATCCGGTTCCCTGCAAGCCCGCCTTCTCGGTCACATCTTCGAACGTGCCGTCGGCTTTTTGGTGATACATGCGGTTCCAGTATTTTGGTCCGGTTTTCTGAGGAATCGCGCCCTTTGGCGCCGGATCGCCCAGAGGCGCGCCGTTGGGAAAAAAGATATCCAGGCGTCCATCGTTGTCGTAGTCAAAAAGCGCGACGCCCGAACCCATCGTCTCCGGCAAATATTTTTTGGACGTGTGGGAGGCTTGATGCTGAAAATTGATGCCGAGACGCTGGCTTATTTCCACGAATCTCCCGGGCGTCACGGAATACCAGGCGTTTGTCGCCCGTGATTTGTGTGCCCCACTCTTCGAGGACACAGAGGGCACCAAAACAATCGCACAAAGAACGGCGAAGCAGGGAAAAGCGGCGTTCCCTCCTTGGGGTGGATTCCAGAATGAGTAGTTCACCGTACGACGATCCCTTTTCCTTCGACAACCGTGTAGATGCGGTCAACTGCGGGCAGCGCGATTTGTTCCTTCGCTCCGCTGGGCCAGTGGATTTCCACTTGGTCCACTTTTGTTGCCGCTCCCAAACCAAAATGCAAGCGTTGATCGGAACTTGAGGCGTAGCTAGCGCCGCTGAACACGTCACCGCGTTGGCGAACTCCACCCGCGGTAACAAACGCTTTCGCTCCGATGGCATCGCGCGGGCTCTTCGGGCCACCAACCAATTTCAGCGTTACCCAGTGGTTCGACCTCTTGACCACGTTTCGCAGAAGGGCGGGCGTCGAGTCCACATTGTTGATCACCACATCGATGTGGCCGTCATTGAACAAGTCTCCGAACGCGGCTCCGCGTGCCGTCATTACGGCCGCCAGCCCGCTGCCGGTTGCGGGCGGAACCTCTTGAAACTTCGCTCCATCCAGATTCCGGAAAAGCAGCGGACGCTGCGCCCAGGTTGTTCCCCAATCCTGCTTGTCCACGCCGGGATAGACATGGCCATTGGTGGCGAAAATGTCGAGCAGGCCGTCGTTGTCGTAGTCCAGGAATCCAGTTCCCCACCCTAGAAATGGAAGCGTAACGGCCGCAATTCCCGCGCGGGCGGTCACATCGGAAAAATTCCCGTCGCCATCGTTCCGGTACAAAGCGTTGTAGTCGTCGGAGAAATTGGTAATGTAGAAATCAACTTTTCCGTCGCGGTTGTAGTCGCCCACCGCGATACCCATGGATGCCTGCTCGCGCCCCTCGTCATTCAGCGCGAACCCGGAAATATAGCTCACGTCTTCGAAAGTGCCGTCGTGTTTGTTGCGGTAGAGGTACTTGGGCACGGAGTCGTTGGCAACAGCTAAGTCGAGCCAGCCGTCATCGTCCACGTCAACAAATACAGACGCGAATCCATAGTAGCCCTTAGGGTCCGAAACTCCAGCCCTTAGGCTCACATCGGCGAAGGTACCGTCTCCGTTGTTGCGGAACAGGTGATCGCCTTCGCCCGGCAAGCCGCGCGGCCCGCACATCACCTCGATTCCGCGAAAATTACAGAAGCCCGGCGGAAGGCCGCCCTTCCCGGAGAGCGGCGGATGATCAGGATCAAACTTGGCATATCCCGGAACGAACAGATCGAGGAAGCCGTCGTGATCGTAGTCTCCCCACGTCGCTCCAGTCGACCAGCCGCCAAGCGTGACGCCCGCTTTCTCCGCGACATCGGTGAATGTGCCGTCATGATTGTTGTGGTAGAGCCGGTTTTTGCCGAAGTTCGATACATAAATGTCCGGCCACCCGTCGTTGTCGTAGTCTCCCACGGCTACGCCAAAGCCCCAGCGTTCGTTCGCGACGCCGGCCTTTTCCGTAACGTCAGTGAATGTGCCGTCCTGGTTGTTGTGCAGAAGCATGGCGCGCGGCGGCGTTTCCTTGCCCTTCAGCGCGGGGAAAGTCGAGCCATTTAGCAGGTAAATGTCCAGCCAGCCATCGTTGTCGTAATCGAGGAGTGCCACGCCGGATCCGGGCGTCTCTAGAATCGTCCTCTTCTCGGGCGTTCCTGAGCGATGATGGAATATGTCAATGCCTGCCGCATGCGTCACATCGACAAAAATGACCGCCGCGTCATCAACGAAGCCCCCGGCCGTGATCGGCCGCGAGAGTGTGTCCTTCACCGGAGGGTGTGCCACGCCCGTGCTCATGCCGCTTTGTGGGCTCCGGACGGGCTCCTTTTCCACGGGGTCTTGGTGGGCCAGACCGCAGCAGAGAAGCAGCGTCGCACAAAAAATGGCTTGTACCGCGGTCGCGCGAAGAAGGCACCCAGATTGGCTGGATCGAGAGAACGACATCAGGCCCCAAGTGGGTCGTTTGACCCCGAAAGGCATCTTCGCACAAAGTCGGCGAGCAGGCCTAATTCCTGCAGAAATAAGGTTGTGAGTATTTTGGGTAAGCTAAGCTGTTGAGTTTAGGCCGGTTCGCTCATAGTTTCAAAACATCAAGCGGCCGCTAAGCTTGATTTAGTAACGTCGGATAGCAACTCAGTCGCTAGCAAGACTGAACGCTCGTGTCCACTAGACGTGGTTCACGATGGGCCCAGTTCGATCAGCAAGATGAAAAAATGGAGGGAGCAAAGACATGATGAGGATAGGTTCCAAGCGAACCTTTGTCCGGCTAGTCTCTCTGCCGGTCTGGCCATTCTCCGTCTTTGCGCAGACTGCAACCCCAAACGGAAATGTAGTCCTTCGGCGTGATCCCTCGACGGGAAGCGTAGCTCTGGCGCATCTTTCTATGGGCGCGAGATTAACTCTGGTGGATGCGGCCCCAGATAGCGGCTTCTATCACGTCAGGACGAAGGACGAACAAATTGGCTGGATCTCGACGAAGTTCGTGATCGTTTCACCGTCTCCAACACCACCGACTCCTACGCACCCAACCCCTCCGACACCGGAAACGCCGTGTGATCCAAGCTTGTGGAACCACGTTTACCACCCGCTACGCCTTATCGTGAAACAGCAATGCGTCACTGTCGCCGGAACAATCGTGGATGCTACTGCCGGCAAGAAGTCTGATGGCGTTCGCCATGAAGGCGATGGAGACACGCACGGATGGCTGAAGGTAGACCCGGAATTTGAGAATCTATTGAACGCTGGGAACATAAGCAATGAGGAAGGCAATTTAGTCTTTGAGATTGTTTGCAGATTTCACGTCACCCAAAAGGACGCCAAGGCAGCATGTGCCAACTACACCGATCAAGTCTCGTTGCCACCGGGGGGCTCTCACGTTCAAATTGTTGGAACTCTGGTCCAAGACGCTTTCCATGCGAAGTGGATGGAAATACATCCGGTCGCGAATATTACCGTAATACCTTAGAGACAGGGCGCGCTTGGCCACATGCACATTCAGTTTACGCATGGAGCGTCCGTGCTCAGCCAGTTCATCTGATGGAACCGCACTTCAAGTTTCTCAAGATCTCGCGGGGTTCGACTCGCTGGACGGAGTTGATGTCTAGCTTTCTTGCATGGTTGTTCTATGCGTCTAACGGCGTCGCTGGGCGGTCATGCCCATCTAGTCTTCAGCAGCAAAGAACTGCGCCACATTCTTTGCGACGCCGGCGGCGCTGAGGCACAACGGGGGTCCATTTCTATTTCGACTGTACTATGCAAGTAGTATGTACATGAGTGATGAAGACAAATTTTGCGAGGCGAATTCATCACCGGGTGTCCAGGGTGCGACGACAGTAGGGTCAAACTGAGTGCCACTTGCCTCGTTGAGCCGGCGCACAGCTTCTTGGTATGGCAGGCCTTTTCGATAAGGACGAGATGAAACCATCGCATCAAAGGCATCGATGACGCAGACAATCCGCGAAACTACGGGAATCTCAGTTTTCTTTAGTCCCGCCGGGTATCCTTTTCCATCGAAAGATTCGTGATGATGGAGAATATCAAGAGCGGCGCGCTCGAAGCCTGGAAGCATGCGCAACACCGCCCAGCCGTACTCGGAGTGTTTTTTCATGAGTGCGTATTCTTCCGCGTCCAGACGCTCAGGCTTGAGGAGGACGGAATCCGGGATGCCTACTTTACCGATGTCGTGTAGGAGCGCGGCAACTTCGAGATTCTGAAGCTCGGCTTCTTCCAGGCCCAGTTCGCGTGCGACGCGCATGCCCCATTCCGCCAGCCGCGTGCTGTGCACGCCGGTATTTAGGTCTTTTAAGTCCAGGAGATGGTTGAAAGCGCAGATGACCGACTTGCGAAGCGCGGAAGTCTGTTCTTCGAGCTGCTTGATGCGAAGCAAGTCCGGCGCACACGGGGCTAAAGACCTCATAGTGGACGTCGGGATTTCGTTGTTCGGCATGGCAGTTACCCGCAGAACAAGAAGCAAGAACCGGAATTTGAGCTATTCAGCCACACAGAGATGGCCTGGCACACATCGAGGCGGCCATGATTGAAATCAGGTGTGAATTGTACCGCATGTGACAAAGCGCTGGCGGGCTGTTTTTGGTTTAGCGGCGGTTTTGCACTGATGAGCAGCGAGGCTGTGCCCGCGACCAGCGGAGAGCTGAACGAGGTGCCAGAAGCGCTAGCATAGGTTCCGCCAGGATAGGTGACGTATTCGCCGGGTGCGGCGATCCAGGCGACCGTGGTGCCATAGTTGGAAAAGGAAGAACGGTCCATCGTCGAGGCGATACCCACGACAGAGCCATCGAAGGCCGCGGAGTAGACGGGGGAAGACGTAACAAGGTAGGTCTGGCCGGCCGGGCCATCCAACGAGCCCTGAACCTGACATCCCGCAGACAAGCAAAGATGTGGGACGGACGTCAGACCGCCCGTGGTGCGGACGATATAACGGTTTTGCGCCGCTGCCGGCTTGGAACCAGCCAGCATCAGGACGATCATCGCGACCAGTATGGTAATCCTACTTTTCATATTGTGGTGGCTCTTGAAGGGCTCAGCTGCCGTTGATTTGTTCGGCTGTTGGCGCACTGGATGACCCCTTAGTCTTGCCGGGCAGATCTCCGGGCCAATAGTACGAGTATGTCTTCTCGTCTAAGTAAAATTCCCAGCGGTCTCGCTACCCTCGTACCAGGGCTGCGATGCGCGGCCAGGGCATCAATTGTTTGCCATCAGTCGTCCGCAGACAGATTACCAAGCGCATCCCGGAGCGAAATCACGATTGGCGCGCTGATGGGGCTTGCGAACGTCATCTGCAGGTCTCCGCTGTTCTCAATCTCTCCACTAAACTCGCCAAACTGATTGGTCATGGCATTCACGACTTTTCCGCGCATGTTGGAAAGAGCGATGCGCGTGCCTTCGTCAAGGATTCCAGGATTGCTCAAGTTCAGGAGCTGCCCGGTAACCACGATGCGGTTCCGGCCAGCCGCGGCCTCCACCTGAATATCGATCTGAAATGGGTCCGCGCGATAAAGCATTTGCCTTGTGCTAGCGCCTGCCGATCGAGCTCCTTCGAAAGCCGGCTGAAGAAAGCTGTCGAAGAGCAGTTTGATGCGGCTCGGCGCTCCCTTTCTTTGACCCGCCAACCCGGCTTCCGCAAACGCGGCCTTGGCGAGTCTCACGGCGTGCTCTGGAGGCTGGTAGTTCGCTTCCGAAGCCGCCGATTGCCAAACTTTCTGCCACAACGAAACTGTCTTTCTACAGCGTTTGCAGCCTTGCTGGAGGTGGCGCTCCATCGACTGCTTCTCGTTGGTGTCCACTGCCTGATTCACGAAATCGATCCACCTCTCAGTCGCAAAGTGTTCCATCTCTTCCCCCAAAAATTTCTTTCCGCGTCCCCAGCATGCCCCTGTGACTGGGACGGCCTATGACCCTCATGGCATAAGGGCAGGCAGAGGCCCAAGAAATATAAGCGTCTTAAGAATTAGGTAAGTCTTGTAGAATCATAGAGTTTGCCGACCAGCACGAAGGGTGCCCAGAAGTAGGGATGGGGATTGTCGCGCCGAAGTTCTTGCATGGCGTGCTGGAGTGCGCTTGCCATGTTGCCGGTGCGCAAGAAATCCCGATAGAAAAATTGCATTAATTGCGAAGTGCTTTGATCGTGCACGTCCCACAAAGATAGCAGCAGTGTTGTCGCTCCGGCACAGAAAAGGCCTCGCTGAAGTCCGAGCAATTCGTCGCCGGCTGCCACGAAGTTCATTCCTGTGGCGCAGTCGCTCAGAGTCACCAACGGGGCGTCCAAACGCATCTGGTAGAGGTCATACAGATTCAGGTACCCATCGCCCAGCCGGATGCCCGAAAACATCGGGTTGGCCT
>WNGJ01008707.1_pt1 | contig 10804 bp, 11 predicted proteins | sample 5400611 | NCBI WGS metagenome assembly WNGJ01 (sample SAMN13153375, study PRJNA577476) | soil metagenome | isolation source: 40 cm soil or saprolite under Garry oak tree replicate 1 | place: USA:California | collected 2016-06-15 | reverse complement strand
GACTGGACCATCGCGTTGATGTTGTCCTTCAGCTCGGCGACCTCGCCCTGCGCCTCCACGGAGATCGACCGGGTCAGGTCGCCGGAAGCGACCGCGCTGGTCACCTCCGCGATCGCGCGGACCTGCCTGGTCAGGTTCCCGGCCAGCTCGTTGACGTTCTCGGTCAGCCGCTTCCAGGTGCCGGACACGCCCTCGACCTCGGCCTGGCCGCCCAGGCGGCCCTCGCTGCCCACCTCGCGGGCCACCCGGGTGACCTCGGCGGCGAACGAGGACAGCTGGTCGACCATGGTGTTGATGGTCGTCTTCAGCTCCAGGATCTCGCCGCGCGCGTCCACGTCGATCTTCTTGGACAGGTCGCCTTTGGCGACCGCGGTGGTGACCTGGGCGATGTTGCGCACCTGACCGGTCAGGTTGTTCGCCATCGAGTTGACGTTGTCGGTCAGGTCCTTCCAGGTGCCGGACACGCCCTTGACGTCGGCCTGGCCGCCCAGCCGGCCCTCGGTGCCGACCTCGCGGGCCACCCGGGTCACCTCGTCGGCGAACGCGGACAGCGTGCCGACCATCCGGTTGATCGTCCCGGCCAGCCCGGCGACCTCGCCCATCGCCTCGACCGTGATCTGCTGGCTCAGGTCGCCGCGCTCCACCGCGGTGGCCACCGCGGCAATGGACCGCACCTGGTCCGTCAGGTTGGCGGCCATCACGTTGACGTTGTCGGTCAGGTCCTTCCAGGTACCCGACACGCCGCGGACGACGGCCTGGCCGCCGAGCTTGCCCTCGGTGCCGACCTCGCGGGCCACCCGGGTCACCTCGTCGGCGAACGCGGACAACTGGTCGACCATCGTGTTGATGGTCTCCTTCAGCTCCAGGATCTCGCCGCGCGCGTCGACCCGGATCTTCTGGCTCAGGTCACCCTTGGCCACCGCCGTGGTCACCTCGGCGATGGACCGCACCTGCCCGGTCAGGTTGGCCGCCATCACGTTGACGGACTCGGTCAGGTCCTTCCAGGTGCCCGACACGCCCTTGACGTCCGCCTGGCCGCCCAGCAGGCCCTCGGTGCCCACCTCGCGGGCCACCCGGGTCACCTCGTCGGCGAAGGACGACAGCTGGTCCACCATCGTGTTCAGGGTGGACTTGAGCTCCAGGATCTCGCCGCGCGCGTCCACGTCGATCTTCTGGCTCAGGTCACCCCGGGCCACCGCGGTCGCCACCTGGGCGATGTTGCGCACCTGGCCGGTGAGGTTGCCGGCCATCGCGTTGACGTTGTCGGTCAGGTCCTTCCAGGTGCCCGACACGCCGGGAACGTCCGCCTGGCCGCCGAGCTTGCCCTCGGTGCCCACCTCGCGGGCTACCCGGGTCACCTCGGAGGTGAACAGGTCGAGCTGGTCCGCCATCCCGTTGAAGACGGTGGCGATCTCGTCCATCAGGGGGTCGCCCGTCTTGGCCAGGCGGGTACTGAAGTCGCCGCCTCGTACCGCGGTCAGGCCAGCGAGCAACTGCTCGAGGCCCGATTCGTCGAGCCGCGGACCGGACTGGACCGTATCAGTCACCAAGGCTCCCATCAGCTGCGCCGCCGCGCAGAGACGCGTGTTCGGCACGGTCGTGCGATCTATACCGATGGTAGACCGGAAGTAACTATCATGGGCCCGACACAGTTTTAAGCAGCGCAAGTGCCGGAAATGCCCGCCTCGGGGGAAGCGGGTGACGCTGGGGGAGGCGGGTGATCGTGGCGGGCCGTGATGACGACATGCTGCGCCTGATCACCGTCATCGACCACCAGCGCCGCGAGCTGGACCGCATCCGTGCCTCCGTAGCCCAGGACTCCGTCGTCGCGATGGCCAGGGGCGCGCTGATGGAGCGGCTCGGCTTGTCGTCGGCCGAGGCAGCGGCGCAGCTCGCCGAGCTGTCCGCGGCGACCGCGATCCCGCTGGCCGAGATGGCTGCCGCGGTGCTGGCCGAGCCGGCCAGCGGCACCCCGTCCGGACCCGGGCCCGGGACCCAGCCCAGGCCCGAGACCCAGCCCGGGCCCACAGCCAGGTACGCGCCGCTGCTCGCCGAGGCAGCCGCCGAACTGGCCGCGGACGGTGCCGAGCTAGCCGGCACCCTGGCCGCGCAGATCATGGACCCGCTCGGCGCGGTCGCGGTGGTGGTCTGGCTCCTCGAGGCCGACGGGACGCTTGCGCTGCTCGGCGAGCAGGGCCTGCCCCGCAGCGAGGCCCGCCGCTGGCGGCACATCCCGCCGCAGCTGGACTGCCCGGCCCAGCGGGTCGCCCACGGCGCCGCCGACCTGTGGTGGAACAAAGGCCGGCGAGATTCCGACCTGACCCCGGTGGCCGCGGTCCCTGACGGTGCCCGCGCGGTGCTCGCACTGCGCGAGCGCAGCGGTGAGCTGCTCGGCGTGATGGAGGTCAGCTGGCCGGGATCGATGGCCTTCACCGCCGAGGTCCGCCAGCACCTGTCCTCGCTGGCGGCCGGCTGCGCCCGGGTGATCGCGGCCCGCCTGGCCCACGGCGACCTGGCCGCCGCGCACCCCAAGGAGGCGGTCTACACCCTGCTCGACGACCTGGCCGAGTCGGTACTCGTGGTCCGGGCCATCAGGGACGCCGACGGCGAGCCGGCCGACTTCAGCATCGACCACGTCAGCCCGGCCTTCCGTGACCCGGCCGGCCGGGCGGACATCGACCTGACCAGGCTCACCCTGCTCGAGGCCTATCCGGCCAGCGTGGCCGGCTCGGGCCTGTTCGCCCGGGCCAGGCAGGTCCTGGCGGACGGGATGACCCAGTTCGTCCCCGGCCCGCTGCGCGAGTCGCTGGCCAGCGGGCTGCCGGTGAACGAGGCCGAATCCGATGACCTGGCCCTGGCCGACCTGCGGGTGGCCAGGTTCTTCGACGGCGTGATCTTCACCTGGCACCGGGACTCCTCTGCCGACGGCCTGGCCGCGGTCCTGGGTCACGCGCAGCGGCTCGGCCGCCTCGGCGGCTGGGAGGAGAACCTCGTCACCGGCACCGTGCGCTGGACCGACTCGGCGTTCGGCCTGTTCGGCCTGACGCCACGCCCGGGCGCGGAGATACCGCTGGCCGATCTGCACAGCTACGTGATGGCGGCCGACAAGCCGGTGGTGAAGCGCTTCCGGCAGCGGCTGCCGGAGCAGCGCGACACCCTGACCGCGACCTTCCGGGTGGTCCACCCCGACGACAGGAGCATCCGCCAGATCCGCGTGTTCGCCGAGCCGGTCACCGACGCGGCCGGCGCGGTGGTGGCGCTGCGCGGGGCCTTCCAGGACATCTCGGCGCACTACCACACGCAGGTGGCCCTGGCCGCCACCCGTGACCAGCTCGCCGACACCGAGCAGCGCGTCGCCGAGGAGCACCTGCTGGCGCTGCGGCTGCAGCAGGCCATCATGCCGCCGGACGAGCAGCCGGTGGAAGCGGCCGGGATCGACGTCGCGGTCCGTTACCGGCCGGTCGGGCCGGGGCACCTGGTCGGCGGCGACTGGTATGACACGCTGCTAATGCCCAGCCAGGACGTGCTGCTGGTGGTCGGCGACGTGGCCGGGCACGGCATCGACGCGGTGACCGGGATGGTGGCGGCCCGAAACTCGCTGCGCGGACTGGCCATCACCGGGTCCGGCCCGGCCGAACTGCTCCGGATGCTCAACGGCGTCATGTGCGAGCTCACCTCGGGGGTGGTCGGCACCGTCGTGTGCGGGCTCTACAACCCCGATACCAGCGTGCTGCGCTGGGCCCGCGCCGGGCACCTGCCGCCGGTGCTGGTGCGCGGGCCGACCGCCTGCGAGCTGCCGCTGCCCGGCGGCGTGCTACTCGGCATGGACCCGGACGCCACCTACGAGGAGGCCACCCAGCCGCTGGAACCTGGCGACACGCTGCTGCTGTTCACCGACGGCCTGATCGAGCGGCGCGGCGAGTCCATCGTCGACGTGCTCGCCGACTTCGTCGCGACCGTGGCCCCCGTCCCCGGAGGGCAGGAAGGGCAGGAGCCGACCGCCGCCGCGCAGGCCGACCGGATCCTCGCCAGCGCGGTCTCCGACACCGACGACGACGCCTGCCTGGTGGCGGTGCGCATCCGCTGACACGGGCCGCTCATGCAGCCTTCCCGGCGCCGACTGAGGACCGCCCTTTTTTCCGGCCCGCGCGCGTTAGACCGGCCGCGCCATGGGTAAGCGGCCCGGAACCCATCACAGGACGCCGATGAAGGGGGCGGTCCTTATGGAACGTTCAATCAGCCAGGCTCCCCAGGAGGAGCATTCGACCGGTGATCTGGTCAAGATGATGACCGAGCAGGTATCCGTGCTCATCCGCGACGAGCTCAAGCTCGCCCAGCTGGAAATGACCAGCAAGGGCAAGCAGGCGGCGCTCGGGGCCGGGATATTCGGGGGCAGCGGCGTGATGGCCCTCTACGGCGTGGGCTGCCTGCTGGCATGCGCGATCATCGCCATCAGTGGCGTCGTGGCCGCCTGGCTCGCCGCGCTCATCGTCGGCGCGGCCCTGCTGGCCGTCGCGGGCCTGGCCGCGCTGCTGGGCAAGCAGCGCATGCGGAAGGCGTCGCCTCCAGTGCCCGAGCAAGCCGTAGCCGACGTCAAGGCCGATGTCGAGGAGATCAAGGAGAGGGCGCACCGATGAGCGTACCGGAGTCCACACCCCAGACCGCACCGGAAATCCAGCGGGAGATCGAGCAGACCCGGGAGCATCTCGGGCAGACCGTTGAGGAACTGGCCGCCAAGGCCGACGTGAAGACCAGGACTCAGGCCAGGGTCGCCGACGTGAAGACCAGGGCGCGGGTCAAGGCAGCCGAGGCGTCGGAACGGGTCAAGCGGAGCCAGGCGATACGTCGCGACTGGCCGCTGGCCCTGGTCGCCGCGGGCATCCTGGCCATGGGCGCTGCCCTGGCCTGGAGGCGGAGGACGACGTGACCACGGTGAACCCACGGCACGACGTGTCTGGTGGCGGCGAGGCCGGCCGCCACGACACGGAGTCGATACCGCCGCAGAGCAAGGTATCCGGCGGCCCGGACACGCCGCTCGAACTGGGCGCGACCGGCTGGAAGAACACCCTCAAGCGCTCGATGAAGAAGTTCGCCCTCGACCGGTGCTCCATGACCGCGGGCAGCCTGGCGTACCACTGGTTCCTGGCCCTGTTCCCGGCGCTGATCGCCTTGCTCGGCCTGACCGGCCTGCTGCACATCAGTTCGTCCGCGGTGCAGCATCTGGTACACGGCCTGGAGACGGCGCTGCCGCCGGGCGCCTCGACGGTCTTCAGCCAGGCCATCACGACGGCCACCCAGCACTCGTCGGGTTCGCTCACCGCGCTGGTCCTCGGCGTGGTGATCGCCGTGTGGAGCGCGTCGGGCGGCATGGCGGCGCTGGAGACCGGGCTCGACATCGCCTACGAGGTGCCGGTGGATCGCAAGTTCGCGGCCAAGCGGCTGTACGCGATCCCGCTCATGCTGGCCACGCTGGTGATCGGCGGCATCGCCTCGGTGCTCATCGTGTTCGGCGCGTCGATCGGATCGGGTATCGAAGGTCACATCGGCCTGGCCGGCGCCGCGTTCACGGTCATCTGGAACATCGTGCGCTGGGTGATCACTGTCGTGCTGATCACCCTGCTGTTCTCGGTCTACTACTTCTTCGGCCCGAACCGCGAGACGCCCCGCTGGCAGTGGGTCAGCCCGGGCGGCGTGCTGGGCACGGTGATCTTCCTGCTGGCCTCGCTCGGGTTCTCGTTCTACGTGGCCAAGTTCGGCTCATACGGCAAGACGTACGGCGCGTTCGCCGGGGTGGTCATCCTCATCTTCTGGCTCTACCTGGCCGGCATCGCGATCCTGCTCGGCGCCGAGCTCAACGCGGAATCTGAGCGCCAGGCGGCCGCGCAGGCCGGTCACCCGAGCGCGAAAGCCAGCGCGGCGCATGTGGAACGGGCGAGCGCAGTCCCCGCTAACCCGAGCGGTCGACCCGGCTAGGCGGCAGCTTACGGTTCAGCGGAGTTGCCCGTCGGCGGGTGGCCAGCCAGGCGCCGAGGGCGATCAGGACCAGCCCGGCAATGGCGCCGATGGTGAGCCGCTCTCCGAGCAATCCGACGCCGAGGAACAAGGCCACGACCGGCATCACATAGGTGATCACCGAGGCGGTGGCCGCCCCTGCCTCGTCGATGAGCAGGTAGAACAGCCAGTACGCGACGCCGGTATTGACAATCCCGAGCGTCGCCAGGGCCAGGATGCTGCTCGCAGGGGGCATATGCCGGGGCAGGTCAATGGCCGCGGAGGGAAGGAAGGCCACGCTCGAGATCGCGGCCATCAGCGCGGTGATAGCCAGCGCCGCCTGGTCGGCCAGCCAGCGCCGGTACAGCAGGGCCGCGCCCGCGTAGCCCAGCGCGCTGAGTATCACGGCCCCGGCGCCGAGAAGTTCCATGGCATTGCCTCGCAGATCGATGCCGAGCAAGGCGATCACCCCGACGAAGCCGATGATCAATCCCACGCTGCGCGAACGATCCGGGGCTTCGGACCTGATCAGCCATAGGGCAAGGACCGCGGTGAACAGGGGGTCGGTAGCGGTCAGGATCCCGGCCACGGAAGAGCTGACGTGCTGCTCCCCCCAGGCGGTCAGGAAGGTGGGCGCGGCCATGTCCAGCAGGGTCACGACGATAATGGGCACGATCACCGGGCGGACGCCACGGAAGGCCCGGCGCGAGGCCGCCAGCGGGACGAGGAATGCCGCGCCGAGCAGGGTCCGGCCGAAGACCACCGTCGCGGGCGGCATGTGCTCGACAGCTATGCGAATGAACAGGAACGAGCTGCCCCAGATAACCGAGGCGGCCGCGAACAGCAGCAGCGCCTTCCGGGTCACGTCTCCGCCCGGCCGGTCGGTGTATATCGCGCCGCGGCCTTGCGATCCTCGGCCGCCGGCCGACAGGAATCCTGTCGCACCTGTCTTCCGGCCGTCTCGCGCTGACACAGCGGCTTCGGGTGGCTCACAAGTCCCCAGCTACCCGAGAGCGGCAGGTTATTACCAGCCGGGCCACGATGCCCGCCGCCGTCAGTGGCCAGACCATTGCTCACGCCCCCCGGGAGCGAGCCGGGGCGGGCCCCGCGCATCATTGTGGACCGCTACCTGCGAAATCCGGGGGCCGGGCTAAGCCGCTACCCGGAAGGTTTGGGCTGGTGAAGCCGGGCAAGACGGGAAGCACGAAGGAGGTAATCATGCCCAGGGCGCAGATCAAGGACGAAAAGACGTATCAGAAGCTCCGCGACAAGGGCGAGAGCAAGGAGAAGTCGGCCAGGATCGCCAACGCCGCGGCCGGGAGCTCGCGCAGCCGGGTCGGCAGGAAAGGCGGCAAGAGCGGCTCGTATGACGACTGGAGCAAGCAGGACCTAGTCCAGCGGGCCAGGGAGATCGGCATAAAAGGCCGCTCCACGATGACCAAGGCACAGTTGGTCAAGGCGCTGCGGAATCACTGAGCCGGCCGGCTAGCCAGCCGCGCCGCCGCCCTAGCCGACCGCGCGGGGCTGTTCGGTGGCCGGCGCGATATCGGCCGTGCACTCCGGACAGCGCCGGGCCGCGACCGGGATGCTCATCGTGCACTCCGGACAGTCCCGGCTGGTCGCGCTCTGGTTCCGCTCGAGGAGCTTGAGCAGGCGGCTGACCGGCAGCACCATGGCGTAGTAGACCACGAGGGCCGAGATCAGGAAGGTCAGGGCCTCGGTCAGGAACTGGCCGTAGGTGAAGGTGGCCGTGCCGACGTGGAGCGCCAGCTTCCCGAAGTTGGGTGTCCCGCCCACCAGGGACAGCAGCGGGTCGATAAATAAGCGTCAGGATTCGTTACGGGGTGCCGAGCAGGCGCGCGAACGGTCCCTTGTCTTCCTCTGCGGCGGCGTCGGCGCGCAGGGTCCATCCGTCGACGGCCTCCAGGCTGATGCGCCAGAGCCCTTCGGCAGCGCCGTTGTCACCGCGGGCTCCCGTCGCCCGCAAGTGCAGATGATGGTCAGACTCGGTTTCCGCCTCCTTGGCGTACTCCTTGCCCAGCAGGCCCGAGGTTGGTTCCAGCGCGCTCATCAGCGGGTTCGCCTCGACCAGATCGCTGAAGTACCTGCCCTGGGCGATCAGTGTCCCGGTCAGCGTCGTTCCGTGAAGGGACACGGTGACGGGCACCGCGGCCTGCCCGGACTCGTTCACCGCCCGGACCAGTTGCCGGAGAACAGGGTCGACATCGTGCTTGGCCATGAGATCACTCCTCAGCGTGACAGGGAGCGCCTCGCCTACCCGCGGCCGGCCGAAGGACACATGTACGCGGTCATCAATCTGGTCAGCCGGCCAGCGTGCGCAGCAGATGGCCGAACCCGTCCGGCGCGCGTGCCTGCCGCCGGGACGACGTCTCGACCGTGAGGTCACCGGCCTGCAGGACGGCACAGCCGGCCTCGGTCGCGGCGGCGAGCAGGGCGTGATCCTCGGCGGTGCGCAGCGGCGGGAACCCGCCGGCCGCCAGGTAGGCCGAGGCCCGGATGCCCAGGTTCGCCCCGTGTACGTGCGGGTGCGGTCCGGCGCCGAACGCGTATCGTCGCTCGAATGCGCCCGGCACGTGCGGCGGATGCCCGTCCCAGTTGCTGACGGTGACGGTCCCGAGGACCACGTCCCAGCCCGCGTCGGCGTATTCGAGCTGCCGCCGCAGCCAGCCGGACGGCACCACGGTGTCGGCGTCGGTGGTAGCCAGCCAGGTCGCCGCCGGGTCGCGCCCCGCCGTGAGCCGCAGCAGTCCGGTCATGCCGGCCGCCCGGGCGGCGCCGACGTTGCGCGCGCCGATGCTGATCACCGCGGCTCCGTAGGCCCGCGCGGTCGCGGCTGTCCGATCGGTGCAGGTATCGGCGACCACCATGACGTGCACGGGGATGCTGATCGCGGCGGCCGCGTACCGCAGGCCCATCAGGCAGGCGGGCAGCACTTCCTCCTCGTTATGAGCCGGCACCACGATGCCGGCCGCCTCGATCACGCCAGGCCCGGCCGTCACGCCAGGCCCGTCGCCTGAGCCACCGATGCCGGTGTCCCTTCCGTGCGTATCCACACCTCGGCCAGGAAGTCAGGCTCCTCGTGCCGGACCAGGCGAGCCAGCCCGGGCTGCGCCGCCAGCACACCGTGGGCGTCGTCACCAGACCGGGGGTAGTCGGCCACCGGATGCCGCCAGTGCACGGCGAGCAGCGTGCCCTGCGGCTCCAGGGCAGACATCGCGTTGTTCAGGACCTGCTCCAGGTCGTGGTCGCCGAAGTAGTACAGGATCTCGGAGAACACCACCAGGTCGAAGCGGCCGGTCGGCCATTCCCGCGCAATATCGCGCTGCTCGACCCGGACGTGCGCCAGGTCCCGGGTGCGCCCGGCCGCGGCGCGGACCGCGGCGGCGGCGAGGTCGCAGGACAGGAGCGCGTCACAGCGCGAGGCGAGCATCCGGGTGAGCACCCCGACCGAGCATCCCGGCTCGAAGGCGCTGCGGTACCGGGCGGCCGGGAGCTGGGCCAGGCTGATCGCGTACTTGCGCTGTTCGTACCAGCGGTCCTCGAACCCCCACGGATCGGCCGCGGCCTGGTACATGGTGTCGAAATAAGCCGCCGGAAGGGTTACCGGAGTGGTCATCGGAGCAGCACCTCCTGGTCCCTGGTGAAGTGGGCCACGATGCCCGGCGGCAGCACCGGCCCGGCGCCCTCACGCTCGGTGAACTGGCTGGCGAACGCGCCGATCGCCGCTATCTTCCGCGCCGCGACCTCGGGCCCGAGCGGGATCTGGCAGGCCCGCTGCCAGGGGACGCGCCGGTCACCGGGCTTGGCCCAGTGCCACATCCAGATCGGGTAGCTAAGCCGGTGCTGGCCGGCCTGCCGCGCGGCCCGGCGCGCCGCGCGGCCCACGGCCTCGTGGTCGGCGTGCGCGTCCTCCTCCCAGGGAGCCAGGCACACCCCGAACCCGGCACACAGCTCGCGCAGCCGGCCGGACAGCTCGTCCTCGCAGGCGGTCAGGCCGGTATCCGGAAGGCACAGCCTGACCACCTCGATGTCCCCGACCCCCAGCAGCCGCAGCGCGTCCGCGGACTCGGCGGTCCGGCGCCGCGCCGTGGCCCGCGGGTCGGCTCCGGGGTGGGACGCCTCGCCGTCGGTGACCGCGACCAGGCGCAGCCGCGCGCCCCCGGCGGCCAGCCGGGCCAGCGTCCCGCCCGCCCCCAGGATCTCGTCGTCGGGATGGGCGGCGACGATCACGGCGCTCGGCCAGGTCAGCGGGTCGGCGACCGGCAGGTGCTTCAGCTCCACCCAGCCGTCCCAGGCTTCTTCGGCGGTTCCGGGCAGGTCGATGCGGTTCGGCGCGACGCGGCCGCGGTGACTCACCATGTGGTGCCGCGGTCGGCCACGAGGGCGCCGAGCTCAGCCAGGTCGCGTTCGGCGTGATGCTGCCTGAGATACACGGTGAGGTCGGCGACCCGGCGGGAGTGCGCCTCGTCGTGGCCCAGCGGGCCGGCTCCGAGCGCGCGGCCCACCCGGTGCATGACCTCGGTGGCCGTGGATTCGACCAGCGCCCGCACCCGCAGGGCACGCAGCCAGCCGCCGGCCCTCAGGTCGTCCGGATCGGCGTCGATCTGGGCGGCGGCCGCGTCCAGCGCCGCTCGCGCGGTGCGCAAGGCGATGTCGACGGCGCCCAGGTGGGCCAGGGCGTGCGGCCCCGCGTCCCGTCCGGCCGCGGCGGCCAGCAGGGTCTGGCCGACCCCGCGCGCCCCGCCATACCAGCACGCGGCTACCCCCGCGCCGCCATGGGCGAAGCCGGGAC
>WNGJ01008706.1_pt1 | contig 10805 bp, 10 predicted proteins | sample 5400611 | NCBI WGS metagenome assembly WNGJ01 (sample SAMN13153375, study PRJNA577476) | soil metagenome | isolation source: 40 cm soil or saprolite under Garry oak tree replicate 1 | place: USA:California | collected 2016-06-15 | reverse complement strand
AGCCGGATGAGATTCGGACGTTTGAGAAGGGCAGGTTCGAGTTGGTGCGGCTGGGCGGAATGACCATTGGGCGGGCGACCTATGAACCGGGATGGAAATGGTCAGAGCATGTGGGGCGCGGCGGGAGCGAAGAGTTGCGCGGTGGAGCATGTGGGGATGGTGGTCTCCGGGCGCGCGACGGCGGCGATGGATGACGGCCGGGTGATCGAGATGAAGGCCGGCGACATTTTTTATATCGCACCGGGGCATGATAGTTGGGTGGTGGGCGACAAGCCGTACGTTTCGATTCATTTGATGGGCGCGGACGCGTACGCCAACGCGAAAAAAAGTGCATGATGCCGCGCGAAGAATGAGGCGCATTTCGAAGATGTCCAGGGGACAAGACGCAGAGAAAGAATCGGTCACTGCGAAAAAATTACAGGTTCCAGTACTCCTCTAAGAAAAAAACAACCCCGCCCCTATTTGTCTGAGCCCGCTCCAGTTATTCATTAATTCCTCGTTTGGCCGACTCGTTGCTCTAATTCTGGGGTCCAGAATTGCACTCGGTGAATTAGAAAAATTTCCCGTATTGAAATCGAAAGTAGTCTTATTTTGGGAGGGAAACGTCATGAAGAGTAAGAAGCGATGGACCGTTGTGATGATTGCGATGCTTGCCCTGGCTCCGCTCTCGTTTGCAAAAGCGGAGCAGGACCGTCTACGAAATGCTAACACGGTCTTAAAGGAAATTCTCAAAGTCCCCGACAACATTCCGCAGGAGCTGCTGGACAAGGCGCGTTGCGTGATCGTGATGCCATCGGTGCTCAAAGCAGCGTTCGTTGTGGGAGCCAGTTACGGACGCGGGACGATGGTCTGCCGCACGGGCCATGATTTTTCTGGTCCGTGGGGTGCACCGGCGATGTATGCGCTGGAAGGCGGCAGCATCGGCTTGCAGATTGGCGGGGAAGCGACGGACTTCGTTCTTCTGGTCATGAACGACCGCGGGGCGGACAGCCTCTTGCACAGCAAGGTGAAGCTTGGCGCGGATGCATCGGTCGCGGCGGGGCCAGTAGGACGCACTGCGGCGGCGGACACGGACGCCTATATGCGATCCGAGATTCTGAGTTACTCACGGGCCCGCGGGGTGTTCGCGGGAATCTCTCTCGAAGGCTCAACGCTACGCCCGGACAAGGACGCCAACCGCAACCTCTACGGGCGTTCCGTGACTGCGTCTCAGATCATAAAAGAATCGGAGGTCCAGGCTCCCGCAGTGGCGAATGATCTGATCGCGCAGTTGCAAAAGACATCCCCGAAGCTAAAGGCCTCCTAGTTCTCACCGGGCGCGGGCGGAGTCCCAGCTCCGCCATCTTCTCCTTCGCATTCGCAGTACGCGCTGGCGAGGATCTACGACGTACCACCAAATGAGATCGGAGATAGCGTCAGGTCGGCTGGTGCAATTTCTTTTTGGAGGAGCGTTTTTTGAGATACAGGACGTGGTCGGCGGCGGCGAGCAGTTCATCGATGGTCTTGCCATCGTGCGGATAGACCGCTGTGCCGGTACTGACGGTGACGGGCGGCTCGTCGCCATCGCTGCTCAGGCGCTCGGCAATTCGATTGGCAACACGAAGGGCGTCAGGGGACTCCGTTTCGGGAAGAACGAGCACGAATTCGTCGCCTCCGTAACGCGCAGCGGTGTCCATGGCGCGGCAATGAATGCGAAGAATGTTTGCCAGGCGGCAGATGGCTTCGGTTCCCACGAGATGACCGTAGGTGTCATTGATCATCTTGAGGCCGTCCATATCGAGGAGCACGACGGCAAAGGGGCGCCCGGCGCGGTCGTAGCGCTTGATTTCTGAGTCGAGAGCGTCGAGAAGCCGCCGGTAGTTGGCAAGCCCGGTGAGCGGATCGGTGACCGCCAATTGGCGCACGTATTCATCGGTGCGCTGATGTTCGCTAAATTCGGCGGCAAGCGTCATGGCCGTAACGGCCATGATGCCAATGAAGGCTTGCAAGAGTAGCAGAGAAGTGTTTTGAGACTCTCCTCCAAATGGGCCAAACCCGTGCGACGTGCCCCAAGTGGCAATCGCCGCCAACAAGAAAATGGCGGTGGCCGTCTTACGGCGGCCAAACCGGAACGCCGCCCAAATCAAAAAAGGAGTGCAAAGGTATTCCAAGGGATAGTTCTTCAGCGAGGCGTGAAAACGGCCGCCGAAGACGAACCAACCGGTGAAAAAAAGTCCGAGGAATAAGACCGCCAGCTCGATCAGCTGCTTACGGGTCCAACGCGGGCGGGGATTCTCCCACCAGAGGATCAGTAAGGGAGTGACAACCACAGCGCCGACTGCGTCCCCGAGCCACCACGTTGACCAGATGGAGCCGTAGATAGTCCAACCGGCGAATCCGGCCAATGCCAGGGTGGTGACGCCGATAGTCGCGCAGACGGCGGGGCTGACCAGGCCGGCAAGGAAGGCAAATTTGAAAACGTCCTGGGCCCGTTCAAAGGCTTTCCGGCCGGCGGCAAAGCGAGTGACCAGGTAGCAACCGACCACGCCTTCGAGGGTGTTTCCGGTAGAAATGCCGAGCGAGGTGGCGACGGAACCGGCGGTGGTCCAGTTTACGAGGAACGCCCCGGCCAGAATGGCGGGCCACACGCGATAGCCGAGGATGAGGAAGGCGGCGAGCGCGATGCCGGTGCATGGCCAAACGGCGGTGGCACTGGCATTCACAAACGCCAGTTTTAGCCCAAGCTTGCCAGCCGCGAAGTACACCGCAGCCAAGACCGCAAGAGCGGCTAGATATTTTAGAAGTCGCGAACGGACCATATTCGGCTCATCGATTCGCCAGGGCTGTGCGCTAACCGTGAGTCAGACGGAGTTCGTGCTCTGGCCAAACTTCGTCCCAATTCGGGCAGCTCGGACGACACTGCCTAACTATTTATTCTACAAAGGCTTCCAGGGAGGGACAAGAGGACGCAAGTCATTTTGTCATATCGATTAAGGGGGATAGAAAGCAGTTTGATATTTCATTTTCAGGTTAATGGCACCAAGCCTGGGAGGCTGTTTCGCCCGGGCATTCATTGGAATGACGATCAGGGCCGGATTCCGGTGCCGATAACGATTTCGAGGGGCATGTTCAATTCCTTGCCGTTCCAGAATCTCTTGAGCGCGGCCAGAATTTCGGCTTTGGCCTGACCCTTTTTCTCGAGGGTGAGTTGGTCGACGAGCGGGCGGAAGGGCGCGGCGACTTCGGTGAACTGCTCCCAGTATTCTTCGACGGATGAAGCCCAACGCCCGGCGACGATGCGGTCTTCCTCATGAACATTGCTGAAACCAGCTGCTTCCAGCGCGCCGCGGAGGCGGTCGCGGTCGCCGAACATGAAAAGACTCGGCGCATCCGGATCGGGAGGAGGAGGCACGGGAACGTGTTTCAGGACGATGCCTGCCGTGGTGGTGAAGAAGGGTTGGTCCTTTTTTCCCCAGGCAACGAACGCGGCCCGGCCGAGGGGCTTCAGCACGCGGAAGCATTCGCGCAACGCTTTGGGAAGGTCCGGAAAAAACATGACGCCGAAGCGGCAGGTGAGAACGTCGTAGGATTTGTCCGCAAAGGGGAGCGACTCCGCGTTGGCTTCGCGGAATTCGATGTTGGTGAGGCCTTTCTTGCGAGCGAGCTCTTCGGCGAGCGACATCATGCCCGGGCCGAGATCGGTCGCGGTCACGCGGCCGGAGGGAGCAACTTCCCTTGCGATGGAGAGCGCGGGGTCGCCGACGCCGCTGGCGAGATCGAGGACGCGCATGCCGGGGCGAAGATGGGCGGCCTCGATAATGGCCTCGGTGGCCCCATGCGTGAACGTGGCGATTTGGGCGTGCCATTTGCGCCAGGCGGCGACGGTCCTATCGCCGGTCCACTCCTGGTGAAGGTGCTCGCGGAACTTTTGGATCTTGGCGGGATCGGGCGCGCTCATGAGTGACCTCCACAACAGGGAAGTGTATCAGTGTGATCGAGAGTGCGTCAGCGTTTCCAGAATTTCATGACAGCGGAGTAGTCAAGGTCTTCCTTGGACGCGCCTTTAACGTAGTTGTAGGTTTCCCGGGCGGCGGCGGTGGCGGGCAAAGCGACGCCGAGCTGATTGGCGAGGTCGAGTGCGAGGCCGAGATCCTTGTGCATCAGGCGCAGAGGGAAGCTCGGGACGTATTCGCCTTTGAGCAGATTCGGCGCCTTGACATCCAGGACACCGGAGCGGGCCATGCTGGATTCGAGGACTTCGACAAGCTTTTCGCCCTGAAGGCCTGCGCCGGTGACAAGAGCGAGAGCTTCGGCGAGGGCATCGACCTGAAGCGCGAGGATCAGGTTCATCGCGAGCTTGATGGTTTGGCCGGCGCCGTGGGGCCCGAGGTGAAACCATTTCTTGCCCATCATGCTGAGGACGGGCTCGGCGTCTTTCAGCGTCGCCGCCAACCATGAAAATCAACTCACCTTTCTTGGCGCCCCAGTCACCGCCGGTCACGGGCGCGTCGAGAAAACGCACGCCGTGTTTGGCGCAGGCGGCGGCAATTTTACGGGCAAGGGCGGGAGAAATTGTGCTGGAATCGACGTAGGTGCTGCCGCGCTGGAGCGCCTGCATGGCGCCGCTGGGTCCCCAGAGAATTTCTTCGAGGGCGGGAGGATCGCTGACCATGGTGAGGAGAAAATCGGAAGCGGCAGCGACTTCCTGAGGGGATTTGGCGAGCTTGGCGCCGGCCGCGACGAGTTCCTCGGCGCGCGAGGCGGTGCGGTTCCAGACCGTAAGAGAGTAGCCGGCCTTGATGAGATTCATGCCCATGGGGCGACCCATCAGGCCGAGACCAATAAGTCCCATTTTTGGGGGGGCTGCGGCGGATTCCAAAGAAGGCCTCCTCGAACGCGACGTGCGTGAAGCGCGTGGGTGTTGCCGGTGAAAAGAAGAGACGATTGTAGCCGAATTGCAAGGTGGAAGCAGCGAGGATGGAGAGAGTACAGCTGAGTGGATCAGGCACAGGCAACCGAGGACGAGAGGGTCAGACGCGGGAGGGAGATTTCTGCAGGGGTACCAGCCATTTGCCGAGTTCCCGGTGGAGCAATTTGAAATCGATGGGTTTTGAAATGCAGGCGTTGCAGCCGGACTGCAAGAACCGTTGTTGTTCGGTCACCAATGCGTGGGCGGTTACCGCGATGACGGGGATACCAGAGAATCCCGGCTGCCGGCGCATCCAAGCGGCGAGGGAAAGTCCGTCTTCATTGCCGAGCTGGACGTCGAGCAAGACGGCGTCGGGTTGCTCGCCTTGGAGCAAGCGCCGCGCGCCACCCAGATCTTCCGCACTGAGAACTACATAATCTTGGGCTTCGAGCCAATCACAAAGCAGCTCTCGATTGATGGCGTTGTCTTCGACAACGAGGATGCGATGCATCACACCTTCTCCGCCGGATCCAAGGAAACCACCCGGCTGAGCTGCTTGATGAGTGCTTCTTGCCACGGTTCTTGTTTGCGCAGCAGGGATTCGGCGTTGGCGCGAAGGAATCTTTGCTCTTCCGGGGTCAATTCCTTGCTGGTGAGGATGAAGACGGGAAGATCGGCGGTGCGAGGGCTGGCGCGCCATTCGCCGAGGAGTTCGAAACCGCCAGCTCCGGGCAATACCAAATCGAGGATTACGAGTTCGGGTTTGTTGGCGGCGACCTGCGCGCGGGCTTGCGCGCCATCCGAGGCCGTGGCGACGGCGTAACCCTGTGCGGTCAGCATTTCAACGATGAACTCGCGGGTTGCGGTGTCATCTTCGACGACCAGGATGGGGCGCGTTCGCTTCGGGGACGGGCGCATGCCGGCGCGACGTTGAAGGGCAGCCAGAAGAGTGGCCTTGTCCACCGGTTTGACGAGATATTCGTCGGCACCCAGGAGAGTTCCCATGCCGGGTTGATCGACCATGGAGACAACGATCAAGGGAATATGTGAAGTGCGAGGGTCACGCTTCAACTGCGACAAAACTTCCCAGCCGTTTTTCGGCTTCATGACGATATCCAAAGTGATGGCGCCGGGCTGGAATTGCACGGCCAGCTCCAAAGCGTTTTGCGGCTCTTGACACACCAGCGATTCATAGCCGGCCGATATCAATTGCGTTTGAATGAGTTGCGCGGCGGCGCGGTCGTCTTCAATGACCAGAACGCGCGGCAAGCGGACGCGCGTCCCGGCCGGCGGTGGCGGATGGGGAAGCGCGTCTTGAATCGCCACAGCAACGGGAAGAGAGAAATAGAAACAACTTCCCTTGCCTACTTCGCTGTCCAAAGTGAGCTCACCGCCGTGCAATTCGACCAGGCGATGGGTGATGGCGAGGCCGAGGCCCGTGCCCTCGGTTTTCTTGCCGAATTCACGAAGGCGATAGAAGGCTTCGAAGATGCGTTGCTGTTCGGTGGGAGGGATGCCTGGCCCATTGTCGCGCACTTCGACGCGAACGCGGCCGCCGGCCAAGTGCGCGCCGAGTTCGATGCTGCCGCCTTTTGGAGTGAACTTGATAGCGTTGCCGAGGAGGTTCATCAACACTTGCTTGAACCTGACGGAATCGGCGCGGACGACTAAGCCGGGTTGGGAGTTTTTCGATAAGGACTGTGATTTCTTGTCCGCCAGCGGCCGCATGACGCTGAGGACTTCGCCAAAAATGGCTTCCACGCGCAGGCTTTCGTTGGTCAATTCCATGCGGCCGGCTTCTATCTTAGATAAATCCAGAATGTCACTGATGAGCGTGAGGAGATGCTTGCCGCCGGTGTGAATGTGCTCGACGTAGCGGCGCTGGCGATCGTTGAGCGGGCCGTAGGATTCGTCGGCGAGCAGATCGGAAAAGCCGAGGACGGCGTTGAGCGGGGTGCGCAGCTCATGACTCATGGTGGAAAGGAATTGGTCCTTGAACCGGCTGCCGCGCTCGGCTTCTTCCTTCGCGCGGAGTAGTTCCTGATTGGTGGCCTCGAGGCGGCGGTTGGCTTCCTGTACTTCCGCCGCGCGCTGGTAGATTTCCACTTCCATTTGGCCCGCGTGGGTGCGCAGCTCTTCGGTAATTTTTTCCTGCGCGAGTTCTTGGTGTTTGAGGCGAATGAATTTCGTGACATCCTCGACGCGGTGGATGATGTTGAGGACTTCTCCGGTCGGCCCTAGGACGGGGGAATTGACCGGGCTCCAATATCTCTCCTCAAAGCCGCCGCCTTCCGATTCCGGCTTGCGGATGTCGTACTTCTGCACGGCCATGGCGTCGGAAGTTTTATCTTGGAGCACGCGCTGCAGGGAGGTGCGCAGGTTGCGGACGCCGGTGGCCGAAGGATCATTGGGATTGTCCGGGAAGACGTCAAAGACCCCGCGACCCAAGATATCTTCGCGGTTCGTCATGGTTGCGTGGAGGTACGCGTCGGTAACGGCCTTAATGGTGAAGTCTGGCGCGAGAACAAGATACAGCCCGGGCGTTGATTGAAATAACGCCTGGAAATCGGGCGGTGTAGAGGATAGGGATGAGCTTGTCATGAAGTGTTCCCAGAAGAGATCACTCAACAAGCAGATTAGCGTTACGTTGTGCGGAGGACAATGATCCTCCACCCCTTACTGAGCTTACTTATAAAGGGTAGGGAAGCTGAGGTTTGATAGGGGCTCGACGGCGTTAGTCAGGCGGTCTTGGGGCGGTGGGGGAGGGGGAGGATGCCGGAGGCGCCGCCGACAGAAGCGGTAGCGCTGAGAGGCTTGTCGCCAGGCTTGGACACAACTTGAGCTTCGGCGGCAGATTTGGGAGCGGCGGTAGCGGCGACGCCGTTTGCGGAAGCGCCGGAGTCGGGTTTTTCTTCGATGCGCACTAGATACTGGTAAGGGATTTCCCAGCGGAAGTGCTTGTGCTGTCCGCGCTGCTCGAAGCTCTGTTCGAGGAAGATGGAACGGCCAGAATCGGCGACGAAAGTGCCCGAAGCGGGCAGAAGGATATCGCCGGCGCGATATTGCACCTCCACGCGACGCCCGAGAAAAGAGGAGTAGCGAGCCATCCTGCACCCAGTTTCGGCGCGGGGTAGTTACAGGGTCAATAGTACGGAAGGACCCCCTACCGAGGATTGTGAAAAAGTGGGAGGAACTTGTAAGCATATGGAAAAAGCAGCCGAGAAAAGACTCAATGCAGTGGCCGCGGAGACCTCCTGCAGGCGCGGGTGAATGCGAATTGCTTGACATTTTGCAGGGAGAGACTATTGTCGGCGTTCTGGGATTCGATTTGGATAGATTGAAAAGGGTGCGCCAGCATGCCGGAAGTGAACGAAACAGTGGTTGCGGGGCTGACAGGGTATTACGAATATATTGCGGCGCAGTTGCACAAGTGGGTGGACCCGCTTTCCAACGAACAGTTCTGGCGCAAGCCGTATCCTTACGGAAACAGCGTTGGACACCTGGTGCTGCACATGACCGGCAATCTGAACTACTACATCGGAGCTCGCGTTGCCGGGACCGGATACGTGCGCGACCGCGACCGGGAGTTTACAGACGGGCAGCCACCGCGGAAGGACGAAGCGCTGGGGGCGTTTGACCGCACGATTGCGATGGTGGCGGCGACGATTCGAAAGCAGAGCGCGGCAGACTGGGGTAGGGCCTACACGGCCGAACGGGAACCGGAAGCTGCGGATCGCTTCCAAATTTTCGTGCGTTGTGCAGGGCATGCGTATCATCATGTAGGGCAGATCGTTTACCTGAGCCGAGAGTTGGCGAGAACTTAAGGCCGGGAAGCAGCGCCTGCGCGGTGCAGAGTGGGCATCGCCAGGGCGAGAAGTGAAACGCGAGTGGTCGAACGGCGGCAACTAACGAAGGGCAAAGCTGCCCTTTTGCTGGTGCTCTCCTCCGTAGGCGCGATTGCGTCTGCAACGCTGCTGCATGGTTGGCACCTTTACCTGGGATTTGCCGTCGTGGGAATTGGTCTGTTCATCGGATTCATCCGCTGGAACCGCAGGTATTGAGTTCACGTCTCTTGCAATGGATGGGAGTATGGAGCAATGCGAAAGGTGGCTTTGATCCCTGTTGCGTTGGCGGCGTGCGGGTTGCTGGCGCTCTCTGCTGGGGCGCAGGAGACGGCTTCGTCGACGCCCACCATCGACCAGTCGCTGGAATGGAAAGCTGCGTTGAATCCCAAGATTTCGCCGGATGGGATGCGCGTGGTTTACGAGATACAGAAAACGAACTGGGAAGAGAATGCGTTCGAACGAAGCTTGTGGATCGCAGACATCCCCGCGGGCGAATCGCATGCGCTGACCTCCGCGAAAAAATCGAGCACCAACGCGGCGTGGTCGCCGGACGGGAAATGGATCGCGTTTCTTTCCGACAGGCCGGGACAAATCACGGGAACGCCCGACGGCAAGAAACAACTCTATGTGATCTCTGCGGATGGCGGCGAAGCGCAGCAGCTTACCAAGGTTGAAAATGACGTCCATGCGTTGGAGTGGGCGCCGGATTCGAAACGGATCGCTTTTTCGATGACCGACCCGGAGCCGAAGGCGCTGAAGGACCGCAAGGAAAAATACGGCGACTATTCGGTGGTTCACGCTGACTACCAGATGATGCATCTTTGGACCACTGAGGTTCCCGGCGGTGACGCGCTTGTGGCAGAGCCGAAGCGGCTTACGGACGGCGATAAATTCAGCGTGGGGGAGTTTTCGTGGTCGCCGGACGGAACGCGCATCGCGTTTAGCGCGCAGAGAGATACGGACCTGATTTCTTCGGAAACAGCGGACCTGTACGTATTGACGCTGAGCGATGGCCTGGTGAAGAAAATTGTGAGCACGCCCGGGCCGGATACCAATCCGCAATGGTCGCCCGATGGGAAAAAGATTGCTTTCGAAACGGCAGCGGGCGCGAAATATTACTACTACACGAACATGAAGATCGCGGTGGTGGCCGCGGAGGGCGGGACGCCGCAGATTTTGACTGAAACTTTTGACGAAGATCCGGGACTCATCGGCTGGGGACTGGATGGAATCTATTTCGCGGCGGAACAGAAGACCTATGCGCATCTATTCCGGCTGAATCCGGAGACGAAGGCGATCGAGAAATTAAGCGCTCCAGATCACGTGGCCGCATTCTCCTTTTCGTTTTCGCGCGATTACAAGGAAGTGGCGTATCGCGCGGCGCTCGAGAATCAATACGCCGAGGTGTTCACGTCCAGCATCGCGCCGTGGCAGGGCAAGAAGCTGACGGCGATGAGCGACCAGCTCAAAGGATTTGCGCTGGCGCACCGCGAAGTGATTTCGTGGAAGTCGGCGGATGGCACCACGATTGAGGGAGTGCTTTACACGCCATCCGATTTCAGCACGAAGAAAAAATATCCCCTGCTGGTGGTGATTCACGGGGGGCCAACGGGAGTGGATCAGCCGATCGTCAGCGCGGACCGTTACTATCCGATCGAACGGTTTGTGGCCAAGGGGGCGCTGGTGCTGCGGCCGAATTACCGCGGTTCGGCGGGCTACGGCGAAAAATTCCGCGCGCTGAACGTGCGCAATCTTGGCGTCGGGGACTATGCCGATGTCATCTCCGGAGTGGACGCGCTGATCGCCAAGGGCTGGGTGGACAAGGAGCGCATGGGATCGATGGGCTGGAGCCAGGGCGGATACATTTCGGCGTTCATCACGGCATCGAGCGACCGCTTCAAGGCGGTCTCGGTCGGCGCGGGAATTTCCGATTGGATGACGTATTACGCAAATACGGACATCACGCCGTTCACGGCACAATATCTGCACGCCACGCCGTGGGACGATCCGGAAATTTACAAGAAGACTTCACCGATCAGCTACATCGCGAAGGCCAAGACGCCGACGCTGAT
>WNGJ01008699.1_pt1 | contig 10808 bp, 5 predicted proteins | sample 5400611 | NCBI WGS metagenome assembly WNGJ01 (sample SAMN13153375, study PRJNA577476) | soil metagenome | isolation source: 40 cm soil or saprolite under Garry oak tree replicate 1 | place: USA:California | collected 2016-06-15 | reverse complement strand
CGGGCCGTCGTCGCCACCGGCCTGCCGGCCATCCGGTGGCTGGACACCGACCTTGTCGCCGTCGCCACGGCGCCCGGGCCGTTCGCGGACCTCGTCGACCGCCTGGCGGGCGAGCCCAGGACGCAGGCCCTGATGGCGCGCCGCCAGGAGTTCGCCGCCGGGCATAGCTGGGCCCGCCGGGCTGCCGACATGGCCGCGGCCATCGCCGCACGCGAAGTGGCGGCCTGAACGCCCGTGGCGCGCCCGCCTGCCCGGCACCGTCCGGCTGGCCTGCCCGGCACCGTCCGGCTGGCCTGCCCGGCCAGCGGACGGTCACTTCAGCCGCTGGTAGACGCGGCGCAGGGCGGGCATCCGCTCGGCCGCGCCCTGGCGCACCCGCCTGACCCGGTAGGTGGCCTCCAGGCGAAGGCGGGCGGGCAGGCCGCCGGCGAAGCTCAGGTCGGGATAGCCCTTGTTGAAGGGCTGATTGGTCCAGTCCTCGGGCTGCGGCGGTGCGAGCAGCGTGAACGCCGCCGCGCGGTCGTCGAAGATGCCGTCGAGACGCCAGTTGGCCTCCAGCGCCATGTGCCGGAACACCGGCGTCACCGCGGGGATCGGGACGTCGTCAAGCAGCAGCCTCCCGCCGACCTTCATCGCCCGGGTGATGTAGTACCAGTCCACCTCGGGGAACGGGAACGAATGCGCGCCGTCGATGAAGGCCGCGTCCAGGGTCCGGTCGCGGCCGAGCATGGCGGGCAGCACATCGTCTGACAGGCCCACGACGAAGCTGACCCGGCTGTGGTCGACACCGATCCGCTCGCAGTACTCCCGGATCCGCTGGTGCTCATCGGCGCTGGGGCTGATCGCGGTATGGGCCGCGCCGACCGCGGCGAACACCACCGTCGAGGCGCCCGCGCCGGTCTCGATGCTCGAGTCGCCGTCATTTACCGACCGCAAAATCGCTTCCAGCGTCCCCGGCGTGCAGTCCCAGTGGGCCTCGCCGCTCAGATGGAACGAGGGCTGGTCGGCCAGGAGCCTGCGAACGACATCCCGGCCGCTGTTGGGATGCAAAGTCGTCATATCAACGTGTCCTCGTAGTTGTGATGAAAGGTTCGAACACTGGCAGGTCGCAGGTCGCAGGTAGCTGGCAGCGGGCCCACACCTCGCGCGGCCCGGCGTCACGGGCGCGGGCCGCGCCCATGCCGGGCGCGCGGGCGCCGGCGATGACCAGATCCCGCCACCGCGGCGGGCCGGGCCGTCAGCCCTCATCGCCGTGCCCATGCTGGCGGCGGGCAAGCTCCCGAACCTCGTCCGTCTCGTCCGTCTCGCCGGGCCGTCCGCGGCGCACGGGCGCGGGCCGCCCGCCGCCCGCCGAACTGTCGTGATCGGCCATCCACGCCGCGCCGTGACGGCCCGCGGCGTGGCGGCCGGAGCGGTGATCGCGGCGCGGGTGACCCGCGGAGTCCTGGTACATCGGCACTAGACCGGTCACGTCACGGTAGACCGGCAGCGGGCCGCCGGCGTCGCGGAAAATGGGCAGCGGTATCGTCGCGTCGGCCGCGCCGGTCGTCTCCTCGGCGGCCTGCGCGTGCCCCGGGCGCTCGCGGACGATGGCGAACGGCACCGTGACATCTGTGCCCGATGCCGCCGGCGCCTGCCCGGGGGCGGCAGAATCGGCGCCGCGCCCGGTCGCCGGGCCGCCGCCGCGATCAGCCGCGCGCCCGTTTGCTGGTTCGCCGGCGAGCTGCGCCGCGCCCCCGTCGCGGGGTTCGGCAGGTTCGCCGGCCCCGGAGTCAGCTCCGGCCGCGGCGGCGGCCGGCTGTTCGGCGTTGCCGAAGGCCGGCCGGAGCATGGCGAGCTCCGGCTGGATGTTGAAGATCAGGAGGCCGATCGTGCCGACCGCGACGACTCCGCTGACCATGAGCACGACCAGATTGCTCCGCAGCACCCCGCCCAGGCCCACCGCGAAGAGGCCGACGCCGGCCGCGCCGAGGAGCGGCATCCAGAGCTGGGTGGCGAGCGCGCGCCGGCGGATCCCCACCTTGTGCAGCTCGCTCAGGTACCACGGGAGGACGACGCACATCGCCACCGCGACACCGGCAATCGATGCGCCGCGGATGCCGTCCATGCGTGCGCCCACGATGAGCGCGGGGACGAGCGCGGCCAGCCAGGCGAGCTGGACGGTGAACACCACGCGGGACCTGCCGAGCACGACGAAGTAGTCGTAGGAGAGCTCGAAAAGAATCCGCAGCGCACCGAGCAGCGCCAGCCAGGCAAGCGCCTGTGCCGCGGGCACCCACTCCGGGCCGTAGACGAACCTGATAAGCGGCACGGCCGACCCGCTGAACAGCAGGCACACCGGCAGCGTCACGGCCCCGAGCAGGCCCGCCCCGGTGAGGAAGGCGGTGCGCATGGCGGTCCGGTCATGCTGGAGCCGGGCGAACAGGGCGGGCGCAACGCTGCGCACCGGCTGGGAGAACATGTTGACCGGCCAGCTCGACAGGTTCCAGGCGAGCACGTAGAAGCCGAGTGCGGTCGGGCCGAGGATGCGCCCGACCGTGAAGTTGTCCACGTTGCCGACCAGGAACACGATCAGGCTCGAACCGGCGAGCGGCAGCCCGAACACCATCAGGGAGCGCGCGGTCTCGCGGCGGAAGCCGAAGCGCAGCCGCATCGGCGACAGCGCCACGAGCAGGATCCCGGAGCCGAGCGCACCCGCCGCCTGGCCGATGCCGAGGCTCATCGCGCCGAAGCCCGACCACGCCAGGGCGACGGAAACGCCGGCGGTCAGCCAGTTGTTGGCCTGGTCGGCGATCATCTTGCGGCCCTGGCTGAAATACCGCTGCAGCAGCGCGGCCGGCACGGCGGCAATGCCGTTGATCAGGACGCTCGTGGCGAGCACGCGGATGACCGGGCTCGCCGCGGGCGCGCCCATCGCGCCCGCGAACGCGGGCGCGCTGAAGAAGAGCCCGATGTAGATGAGCACGCTCGACGCGCATGAGATCGTCGTAACCGTGGGCGCGATCTCGCGGGGCTCGCCCGGCCAGCGCACGATCGCCAGGCTCACCCCGAGTTCGTTGAAACTCAGCACCGCGAGCAGCGCGACGTACGCGACCGCGTACGTGCCGAATGCGTGCGGCCCGAGCAGCCGGGCGAGAACGACACCGATGGCGAGCGTGCCGAGCCTGCCCGCGGCATAGTTCACGAAGCTCAGGCCCAGGGCCCTGGACGCCCGGCCCGCCAGCGTTTCCTTGCCGCCAAGCGAGAACTTCATGATCTACCGCCGGGTGCCGCGGTCGCGTGCCCCGGGTTGCGCGACCGCGCGGCGCGGTGGGCCCCCACCCGGCGCGCCGCGCGGTGCGGCCTTCTCGCCGGGTAGCGTCATCCGGCCTCGGCCAGGGAGTCTCCGGGCGAACGCCGGCGCGCGGTCACGTTGCTCGTCTCCGCCGCGGCACGGATCACCGACACCACGACATCCTGTTCGCTTTCTGTCAGCTCATGGAACAGCGGAAGGATAACCGACGACGCGGTCAGCCGCTCCGTGACCGGCAGCAGGGCGCTGTTGCGGCCGCCGTATGCGGGCTCCAGATGGGCCGCCATGATTCCCCGCCTGGCGGAGACTCCAGCCGCTGCGAACCGCCGCATCAGCTCGTCGCGCGAGACACCGAAACCGCCCGGAAGCAGCACCCAGAACGACTGGTAGTTCGTCTTCCCCCAGGGCGGGTCCGCGATCGTCCGCAGGCCGGGTATCCCGGCCAGCAGGTGCTGGTAACGCTGTGCCAGCTCGCGCCGCCGCGCCACGAGCCGGTCGAGCTTGCCGAGCTGGACGAGGCCGATCGCGGCCTGCACGTCGGTCATCCGGTAGTTGAAACCGACCTCGGTGTAGTGCTCGATCACCGGCTGGTCGGCCGCGTGGCGCTGCGCCGCGCTCACGTCCATGCCATGTTCGCGCAGCCTGCGCAACCGCGCCGCGGCGCCCGGGTCCGGGGTGACGATCATGCCGCCTTCGCCCGTCGTGAGGAGCTTGCGCGGGTGGAAGGAAAAGGCGGCGAGCTGCGCCCCGGCGCCCACCGGCCGTCCGTGGTACACCGCGCCCGCCGCGCAGGCGGCGTCCTCGACGACGGCGATCCCGCGGGGCTCGCACAGCGCCCGCATCGCGTCGAGGTCGGCCGGAACTCCCGCCTGGTCGACGAGGATGACGGCCCGGGTCCGCTCGGTCAGCCGTGGCGCCACGGTCTGCGGTGTCAGGTTCTGCGTGACCTCGTCGACGTCGGCGAACACGGGCACGGCGCCGACGTAGCGCACGGCGTTCGCGGTCGCGATGAAGGACAGCGACGGAACCACGACCTCGTCGGCGGCGCTGTCGCGGCCAGCGCCGGCGCCGTCTGGGTGGGCCGACTCCCCCGGCCCCCCGACCCCGGCCGCCACGAGCGCCAGGTGCAGGGCCGCGGTGCACGAGGAGACCGCGATGCCGTGCAGCTCACGGGGTTGCGCGCCGGCTCCGATCGAGGCCGCGAACGCGGCCTCGAACTCCGCCACCCGTGGGCCCTGCGCCACCCAGCCGGAGGAAACGGCTGCCGCGGCGGCGGCCGCTTCTTCCGCGCCGAGCCACGGGCGCATCACGGGGATCACCGTTCACCTCGCGAACCGCCACGTCCGGACATCTTTACGCCCCCAATTATCCTGAACGGCTGCGCGGTGTCACCCGCCAGCACCGGGATGACGCTCGGCCATCGGCCGCCGCTGAGGTAGCCGTGGCCAGTGCGTGCCACGGTGTCCGCTGTCACAGGCCACCTTCCGCCTGGCGCTGCGCCCGCCACCATGTCACCAGCCGGCGCAGGCCCTCGTCCAGGCCTATCTCCGCCTTCCAGCCCAGGCGCTCGGACGCGAGCGACACATCGGCGAGGCGGCGCGTCACGCCGTTCACCCCGCGCGGCGGCCCGAACTCCAGCGGCAGGTCACTGCCCATCGCCCGGAGCAGCGCGCGCGCGAGCTCGACGAGGCTCGTCTCGGTTCCGCTGCCGATGTTGAAGACCTCGTCGGTCACGGCGGCCGACGCGGCGAGCAGGTTCGCGCGGGCGATGTCCTCGGTGAAGACGAAGTCCATCGTCTGCGTCCCGTCACCGAGGATGAGGGGTGGCTGGCCGGCCTCGATCCGCTCCATCCACCGGATCAGCACCTCGGTGTACAGCCCGTGGATGTCCATCCGGGGCCCGTACACGTTGAAGTAGCGCAGCGCGACGTAGTCCAGGTCGCGCATCGCCTTGAAGCTGCGCAGCAGGCCTTCGTTGAACGTCTTGGACGCGCCGTAGAGCGTGTCGTTGCCGTACGGGTGGTGGCGCTCGGTGGTGGGAAACTCCTCCGCGAGCCCGTAGACCGACGCCGACGACGCGGCGACGACCTTGCGCACGCCGGCGCCGGCGGCGGCCTCGACGATCTCGTAGGTGCCGTCGACGAGCACCTCGAGCGCGAGCCTCGGTTCGGCCGCGCACTGGGTGATCCTGATCGCGGCCTGGTGGAACACCAGGCCGATCCCGGACATGAGCCCGGACACCAGGCGGCGGTCCCTGATGTCACCCTCGGCGATCCGGACGACCCCAGAGCCAAGTGCCCCGGCCAGGTTTTCCTTCCGTCCCCGGACGAAGTTGTCGAGGACGATCACCTCGGCGGCGCCGGCGGCCACGAGCTGGTCCACGATGGCCGAGCCGATGGTGCCCGCGCCGCCGGTGACGAGGCAACGCTGTCCCTTGATCATCTGTCTGCCTCCATCGTGACGGGAATCCTGACGCCACCCTGCTGGGCGCTTCGCGATGCGGCTTGCAGCAGCGTGAGCACGCGCACACCCGCCCTGGCGTCCGTCAGCGGCGGGCGGCCCTCCGTGATCGCGTCGGCGAACTCGGACAGCACGGAAAGCAGCGCCTCCCGCTCGGGCAGAGCTGGGACGTGAACGTCCCCGACCCGGTAGGAGATGAGGGCCTGCCTGCGGTCGTCGGGCGCCAGCGAGTCGACGGGAACCCGGTCGACGCCGCGGTCATGGAGCATGAGCCGCGCAGCCGGGTTCATGTCGTCCCACACGATCGTGCGCCGTGAGCCGCCGAAGACCGTCGTCCGGATCTTCGTCGGGCTGAGCCAGTTTACATGCACGTGGGCGAGCGCACCCGTGGACAGCCACACAGACAGGTAGGCGAGGCAGGCGCGCCCGGCGCCGATCGGGTCGCAGGCGTGGGCCGCGACCGCGGTCGGCACGACGCCCGGTGGCAGGACGAAGTCCAGGATCGACAGGTCGTGGGGCGCCAGATCCCAGAGCACGTCCACGTCGGGCTGGACCAGCCCGAGGTTGATCCTGACCGAGTCGACGAACTGGATCTCCCCGATCTCCCCGCTTCGGATGAGCTCACGGATCCGCCGCACGGTCGGTGTGTAGCAGTAGGTGTGGTCGCACATGAGCGCCAGCCCGGACCGCTCCGCCAGCGCGACCAGCTTGTGCGCCTCGGACAGCGACGGAGTCAGCGGTTTCTCCACCAGGACGTGCTTGCCCGCCTCGAGGGCGGCGCGCACGAGGTCGAAATGGGTGGCCGCAGGCGTCGCGATCGCCACGGCGGCGACCGCGGGGTCGGCGAGGACATCGTCATACGATGCGGTGGCCTTCACCGTCGTGTAACGGCCAAGTACCGCCTGTGCCCGCGTCTCGTCCAGATCACACAGCCACTCCAGCTGCATGGCTGGAGTGGCGAGTGCGGTCCTGACGAGGTTCGGCCCCCAGTAGCCGGCGCCGATGACCGCCAGCCCGATGGGCGACATGCAGCCTCCTTCGTGGACTTAGGGTGTGTCCCTAGGGGGCTGTCGTGGTGAAGACGACGTCCACCCAGTAGTTGGACCCGTTGTAGCTGCCGGTCGGGAACACGGGCGAGCCGGTGTACTGGTACAGGCCGTTCCCCCCGTTGACCCCCGTCCGCAGCGCGTGCAGCGGCGCATTGTCGACACCGGCGTTGGCAAACGCTCCCCCATCCAACGCATAGTGACCGTTCGGCGCGAAATACGCTGCCACGTACATTGTATTCGCAGTCACCGCGATCGGCGCCGGGAAGTTGGCCTGCTCCCAGCCTGCCGTGGACTCACCGCTGAACGTCACCTGGCCGAGCAGGTTGCCGCTGGCGTCCCACAGGCCGCCGATGTGGGTGCCGGTGCTGGCCGGTCCCTTGTAGAAGCGGATACCGGTGATCCACCCGCTCGTGTCGGCCGTGAACCGCACACCCAGCTCGACCGCCTGGGAGTCGGCCGAGGAGGCCACGGAGGGCTGCGTGGCATCCGGCCAGATGGAGCAGGGGCACTGGCCGGGCGGCGGCGTCGCCTGCGCGGTCGTGAAGCTCCAGTTATAGGCGGCACCCATCACGGTGCCGGCGGTGTCTCGCGCCCCGGAGACCGTCGCGGTATAGGTGGTGGCCGGCGACAGCGGCCCCGAGTTGCCGGTCATCGAGCCGGACGGGGTGAACGTGGCCGTGTTGGCCGAGGAATCGTAGGTGAGGGTGCCGGGCACCGACACCCCGCCGGGTCCGGTGAGCGCGAACTGGATCGTGCTTGCCTGGACGGACTTGCTGAAGGTAGCGGAGATCGCTCCGTTCGTGGGCACGCTCGTCTGGCCATTGATCGGGTTGGTCGTGTTCACGGCTGGCGGTGAATCCGCCGGCTGGGTGGTCCACAAGATCGGATCGACCCAGTAGTTCGCGCCGTTGTAGGTGTTGCTGGGGAACTGGGAGTTGCCGTAGGCGAAGACACCGGCCGACTGGGGGGCGTGCAGCGGCGAGTTGTCGTACCCGCCGCCCGAGAAGTAGCCGCTGTCGTTCGCGTAGTGCCCGTTCGGCGCGTAGTAGGAGGCCACATAGGTGGAGCCGGAACTGATCTGCACCGGGTTCGCGAACAGCAGCGTCTGCCAGCCGCTCGCGCTCTCGCCGCTGAACGTCCCGGTCGCGAGCTGTGTTCCGCCGCTCGTCCACAGGGATCCTGTGTGCGTTCCGGTGTTGCCCGGGCCTTTGTAGAACCGGACGCCGGAGATCCAGCCGTTCGTGTCGGCGGTGAACTTGACGCCGAGCTCGAGCGAGCCCGAGTCGTTCGCCGAGGTGTTGCCGGGCGCGGCGTCGCTCTCGAAGAGAGTGCAGGGGCAGGCTGTCGGGCCGTTCGTGGTGAACGTCCAGCTTGCGGGCGTCGTCTGGGTGACGCCCCACTGCAGGCTGGTCGCGCCGTTGACCGTTGCCGTGTAGGCCGAGCCGGCGCTGAGCGCGCTGGACGGGGTGAACGTGAGGGTGGTGTCGGTGCTGTCGAGCGACGTGGTGCCGCCGACCGCGGCCTGGTTCGGGCCGGTGAGCGTGAACGTCGCCGATCCCGGCTTGACCGCCTTGTTGAACGTGACGGAGACCTTCGAGGTGACCGGAACGCTCGCCGCCGCGTTCGACGGCGCCACCGCGCTCACCGCTGGCGGGTTCGGATCCGGCTTCGGCGCGAAGACGACGTCGACCCAGTAGTTCGACCCGTTGTAGCTGCTGGACGGGAACGAGCTCGACGAACTGTAGGCGTAGACGCCGCCGCCCGCGGGCACCGTCAGCGGCCCGCTTGTCACCGCGGACCCCAGGCCGTTCGCGGTGAGCGCATAGTGGCCCGCTGTCGTGTGATACCCGGCGACATAGGTCGTCCCCGCGGTCACCGCTACGGGCGAGGAGAGGTCGAGCTGCTCCCAGCCCTGGGTGGTTTCGTTGCTGAACGTCCCGGTCGCCAGCAGGGTCCCGGTCGATGTCCACAGGCTGCCGGTGTGCGTGCCCGTGTTGTCCGCGTACTTGTAGAAGCGGACGCCGGTAATGGTCCCGTCGCTGCTCGGGGTGAACTTCACGCCAAGCTCGAGCTGGCTCGTATCGGACGTGTCGGTGGAGGCCGGCGGTGTCACGTCGGGCCACACGGTGCACGGGCACTGGCCGGGCGTGAACGCCTTGCTGGTGATGAACGAGAAGCTGTACGGGGTCATCGGCTGGCCGAACTGGTCCTGCGCCCCGGTCATGGTGACGGTGTAGGTGGTGCCCGCCGCCAGCGAGCTGCCCGGCGTGAACGTGGCGATCTTGTCGGTGCTGTCGAACGACGTCGTGCCCGCGACCGAGTTGCCGGCCGAGTCCTTCAGCACGAACGACGCCGTGCCCGGGACGACGGGCTTGCTCAGCGTCACCGTCGGGGCCGTGGTCACCGGGTTGCTCGACGAACCCGTGAGCGGCGTGGAACTCACCGCGCTGGGCGGCGCGCCCGGGGGCTGCGCCGTGCCGAAGACGACGTCGACTCCGTAACTCGACCCCTGGTAGGTCGAGGTGGGGAAGCCGGGCCCGCCCGGGTTGAAGACGCCGTTCCCGACGCTGGTCCCGGCTTGCAGACCGGTCAGCGGCGGGCTGTTGCGCGGGCCCGGGTAGAACAGGTCGACCTCGTCGGCGTAGTGCCCGCTTGGCGTGTAGTACGAGGCGACGTAGGTCGTGTTCGCGCTGATCTGCACCGGGTTGGCGAACAGCAGCGTCTGCCAGCCGCTCGCGGTCTCGCCGGTGAAGGTGCCGGTGGCGAGCCTTGTGCCGGTGGCCGACCAGAGGCTGCCCGTGTGGGTGCCGGTGTTGCCGGTGCCCTTGTAGAAGCGGACGCCCGCGACCCAGCCGGAGATGCTCGACTGGAACTTCACGCCAAGCTCGTAGGCCGAGGTGTCGGCCGCGGAGGTCACCGCGGGCGTGTAGTTCTGCCCGAACAGGCCGCAGGGGCAGCTGGCGTTGACGGTCACGCCCGGACCAGGGGTCTCGATGTTGCCGCTGTCGTCGGTCGCGCGCGACTTGACCGTCACCGGGCCCGAGCCGGTCGCCTGCCACGTGTAGCTCCACGTCACGCTGGCGCCGGGGGCAGACATCGTCGTGACGGGGTGCCAGGTGCTGCCGCCGTCGGTGGAAACCTCCACGCCGGCGACCACGCCGCCGCCCGCATCGGCCGCGGTGCCCGAGACCGTGACATCGGCGCCGTTCGAGACGTTGGCGTTCGGCGCCGGGGAGGTGATCGCCGACGCCGGCGGGGTGCTGTCGGTGGAGGCCGTGGCCGGGGTGAGGCCGGACAGCAGCGTCGCGGGCTGCGCGCCCATGTCGGCGAACAGGTTGACGGTGACCTGCTGCATGGTGGAGTCCGTCCGGCCCGACGGGTTCGCGCTGTCCAGGCCCCACGGCCACTGGACGGTCCCCGCGCCGAACACCAGCGCGCCGCTCGGGGCGCGGTACAGCGTCAGGTGATGGGTGGCGCTGCCCGTCGCGGTCGTGCTGCCGTAGTCGGTGAAGACCTCCGCGCTGGGGTTGGTCGTGGCGGACATGTCAACCAGCCCGGCGGGCCGGAACCCGTTGTCCGCGTCCTCGTCCCACTCATAGCCGAGGGTGTTGATACCTGATCCCAGCGTGATCGAGCCGGTGGTCAGGCTGGCCACCGGGGTGTTGCGCCAGAACCGGAGCCTGCTGTACTGAGCCGGGACGTGGATGTCGGTCGTTCCGGAATTGACCACGAACAGCTGCCCGGTGAGCGCGTTCTGCGGCCGCCCGCCGTCGGCCGGCGGGCTGAACCGCGGATCCTGCCAGGTACCCGTCCAGGTGGGCGGGTCCTGCGGGTCGGCGGGGGCGTTGAAGTGGGTTTCCTTGTAGGTCACCAGGGTGCGGCCCGCCGTGTTCGAGCCGTCGATGCTCGGCTCCCACCGGGTCTTCCAGAACACCTCGTTCGCGCTGAAGAACGCGAGGCTCACCCCGGCGGCGCGGGCGGCCTCGACGCTGGCCCGCTGATCGCCC
>WNGJ01011517.1_pt1 | contig 10810 bp, 8 predicted proteins | sample 5400611 | NCBI WGS metagenome assembly WNGJ01 (sample SAMN13153375, study PRJNA577476) | soil metagenome | isolation source: 40 cm soil or saprolite under Garry oak tree replicate 1 | place: USA:California | collected 2016-06-15 | reverse complement strand
GCTAGGTCAAGGGCGACGTGCGTCGCGATCCACGCGCCCAGGGCCAGCGCGGCGAGCGCACCCACCCACAGCAGGGCGGCGCGCCAGCGCCTCGCCCGCAGGCGCCGGCCGACGTGCTTGCCGGGCTGCCCATCCATGGCCTCGCCCAATTTACCAGGGCTTTCCGCAGGCTTTGCAAGGGCGTAAGGTGCCAGATACGCGGTGACGGTGTCCCGCTCGAAAATAGGATTCGGCTAGTGACCTGCCAGTCTTCGGTGCGTCAGGCGGCTCGCGTGTATTCGTTGATCAAGCCGTAGAGGACGGAGTTTCGGCGGATCCGTTCGCTGTCGAGGTCTGTTGGGGCGATGCGGCGATCGCGTTCGCCGTCGGGGACGTGCTGGGCGATGCCCTGGTGCGGTCGGGCTGTGTTGTAGTGCGCCTGGTACTTGGCCAGGACGGCATGCAGGTGTGTCTCGCCGAAGATCATCACGCGGTCGAGGAGCTCTCGGCGAAGGGTGCCAACGAGTCGTTCGCAGGTCGCGTTCATGCGCGGCGCCTGGACCGCGCTGCGCAGGATCGTGGCGCCGGTGGCCTGGAAGACGGCGTCGAACGATGCGGTGAAGTTCGAGCCGCGGTCGCGGATCAGGAACTTGATGTCCTCGAACCGGTCGTCGAGGCTGAGGGCGAGGTTGCGGGCTTGCTGCACGGCCCACTGACCGGTCGGGTTCGCGGTGACGCCGCCGAGGTGCATCCGGCGGGTGCCGTGCTCGATGAACACCAGGACGTACAGCCTTCGCAGCAGCACGGTGTCCACGTGCAGGAAGTCGACCGCGAGGATCCCGGCGGCCTGAGCATGGAGGAACTGGCGCCAGGTGGGATCCGAGCGGCGCGGCGCCGGATCGATGCCCGCAGCACGCAGGATCTCCCGCACCGTAGACGGTGCGACCGTCACGCCGAGCTTCGTCAGCTCGCCATGTATCCGGCGGTAACCCCACAGCGGATTCTCCTTCGCCAGGCGCACGACAAGGCGGCCGATGCCCGGAAATGTTGGCGGGCGGCCGGGCTGACGCCGCTTGCTCGTGTCGTACTTCTTCGCGGCCAGCTTGCGCTGCCAGGCCAGCAGCGTCGCTGGCGTGACAAGAAAGACCCCCAGCCCAGCGGCTGCGCGGTATAAGCCGAGCCAGCGCAGCGAGCCAGGCCCGGTCAGCGGGCTCGTACCGCACTCGGCTGGCATGGCGGCGCAGCACTGCGTTCTCGTGCCGGAGCACAAGCAGTTCAGCATCCTTCGCCCGGTCGCCACGGAGCACCAGGACAGCCAGGCCGACTACCGAGCGCATCAGCAAGTAGACGATCTTCAGCAGCATCCGGCCAGCCAACCATCAGGCGCTGGAGGCAATGCGTTCGGGGGCGGCGCTGATCGACATTCGCTCTGATTCGCAGATTGCGCGAGACGGCACCATCACCGGGGCGCTGGTGATCCCCCGGAATGCCCTCGAATGGCGGCTGGATCCGGCGAGCCAGCACCGTCATCCCAGCGCGCCGCAGCTCGGTGACCAGGTGATCCTTTTGTGCGATGAGGGGTGTCAGTCGAGCCTGGCAGCGGCGACGCTGCAGCGACTTGGCTTTGCCCGTGCGACCGATGTCGAGGGTGGCTTTCAGGCCTGGCGCGCCGCGGCGCTTCCGGTGGAACCGCCCGGAGCCTCCCGCTGAGCGGCAGCGCAGCACCGAATACATCAAAGCCGCAGCCACCGATGCTCTTTACCCACGGGCGCGCCCGGGTCGGTGCGAGCGCGGTCACTCCGGGATGCGGCAGGCCGGGTCAGCGCCGGCCCGGCCCGGCCGGGTTTCGTACATGCGGACTGCGACGATGAGCCCGGAGGCGGCGGTGAGAGCGGCGACCACCCAGATCGCGGTGAGGATGCCGAACGCGTCGGCGACGATGCCCGCCAGCAACGCCCCGATCGCGAACCCACCGTCGCGCCACAGCCGGTACACGCCGACCGAGCGGGCCCGCCACGCGGGGTGGGCGACGTCGCCGACGACGGCGAGCAGGGTCGGGTAAACCATGGCAGTGCCCGCGCCGAGCAGTACCGCGGCCACCGCCCAGGTGGCGAACGTGGTGCCGAGGGCGACCAGGCCGATCGCGGCGGCCTGCACCAGCATGCCGGTTGCGATGAGCCATTTGCGGCCAATCTGGTCCGAGAGCGCTCCGGTGGCAAGCTGCCCGGCGCCCCAGACGGCCGGATACAGAGCGGCAAGCACCCCGATCTGGGCCACCGTCAAGCCGTGGCTTGCGAACAGGACGGGGAACACTCCCCACGCGAGCCCGTCGTTGAGGTTGTTGACCATGCCCGCCTGGCAGGCCGAGGACAGGGCGCGTTCCCGGAAGCTGGTGAGCCACGCGACCTGGCGGGTGCTCAGGTGCTCTCCCAGGCGCCCGGACGCCCGTGGATGGCTGGCCGCCTCGTAGCGGGCGTAACCGCGGGTTTCCCGGACAGCGGCCGCCGACAGGCCCAGGCCGAGCGCGATGTAGGCGGCACCGAGCAGGAACGGGGCTGGGCGCAGTCCGTAGGCAGCGGCGAGGTATCCGGTGGCCAGGGCGGTGACCGCGACCGCGCCGTACCCGGCGGCCTCGTTCAGGCCCATGGCCAGGCCGCGGCGGGCGGGGCCGGCCAGGTCGATCTTCATGATCACGGTGGTGGACCAGGTGAGGCCCTGGTTCACGCCCAGCAGTACGTTGGCGGCCACGACCCAGCCCCAGCCGGGCGCCCAGATCAGCAGCGGCGGGATCGGCAGCGCGGCCAGCCAGCCCGCGACCAGCACCGGCTTGCGGCCGAACCGGTCGGACAGGGTGCCGGCGAAGAAGTTCGTGATCGCCTTGACCGCGCCAAACGCCAGGATGAACGTGAGGGCGCTGGTGAATCCGCCCAGGTGGAACACCCGGGTGGCCAGCAGCGGCACCACCGTGCGCTCTTGCCCCAGCGTCCCGCCGACGAGCGCGTTGACCGCGACCAGCAGGGAGAACTGCGCCAGGTTGGCACGCAGGCCGAGCCGAATCCGCGGGCCGGGGGCGGCCGCGCGGGGTGTGCGCGGCGCGGGTGACGGCGCGGTGCTGGAAACGGGCACCTTCTCGGGGAAGGTCACGCGCCAGCCTCGAGCGGCAGCCCGGTGGCCGCTGACCAGTGGGGCGGCCCGCCGGGAAGAACCGCGATCTCGGTGTGCCCGGCGCGTTCCATCAGGCTGGCGGCGGTGGCGGCGCGCTCGCCGTGCCCGCACATGGTTACGACCGGCCTGCCGTCGAGGCTGTCGGCGTGGCTGGCGAGGACGCCGAGTTCGATGTTGCGGGCACCGGGCAGGTGCCCCCCGGCATACTCGCTGGCCTGGCGGACGTCGACCACCTCAGCTGGGTCCACCTGCTCGGGGGTGAGCAGCCGGGTGGATGCCAGCGGCTGCCCGGCAGTGGCCCACGCGGGCATGCCGCCGGCCAGCGTCCCGGCGAGGTTGTCATAGCCGATCTTGATCGCCTGCCAGGCGGCCTCGGCGAGGTCCTGCCCGAGCCCGGCGACGATGACCAGCGGGGTGGCCGGGTCGGGGATGAGCCAGCCGAGCCAGGTGGCGAACGCCCCGCGCAGCGGGATGGCCAGCGAGCCGGGGATGTGCCGGGCGGCATAGCCGGGGACCGGGCGCACGTCGATGACCTGGGCGCCGCCGTCCACCAGCATGCGGACCTGCCCCGCGGTCAGGGCGGCGAGCGCGGGGCCGGAGGTAAGGATGGCGGGGCCGCGCCGGTTGTGTCCGGCCAGCCGCAGGAAATAGGGCGGGAACGTGCCCAGGCCGGACAGCAGCGCCTTGACAAAGGTGTCCTCGTCCGGGGCGGCCAACAGCGGGTTCGCTGCCTTCTCCCGGCCGATGGTGGTGGTGCGTTCGGCGCCGGGCGGGGCGGAGCAGAACGACCCCGCCCCGTGCGTCGGGTACACCGGGGTGCCGCCGGGCAGGGTGACCAGCCTGCGCAGGGACGCGTGCTGGGCCCGGGCCAGCGGCTCCACCTGCTCCGGGCCGGCCAGGTCGGTGCGTGCCGCCGCGCCCACGAGCAGCGACCCGCCGGTGAACACCCCGAGCAGCTGCTTCCTATCGAACAGCAGATAGGCGAGGTGCTCGCCGGTGTGGCCAGGGGTGGCCCAGGCGCGCAGTGTCAGCCCGCCCAGGTCCACCTCCTCCCCGTCGGCCAGGCCCCGGTGAGCGAAGGCGCGGCCCCCGGCCGCGGACGCGAGGATCTGTGCCCCATCGTCGGCGGCGAGCTGGCGCGCACCGGACAGGAAGTCAGCGTGCAGGTGCGTGTCGGCCGCGAACGCGACCGTCAGCCCGTGGCGCCCGGCGGCGGCGCGCACCGCCCGCAGGTCCCGCGGAGCGTCCACCGCCAGCGCCCGCCCATCCCCCAGGTCCACCAGGTACGCGGAATTGCCCAGGCCCTCATCCACCACCGGCACGATCTGCGTTCCGGCCATGGCCAGCTCCCCTCAAGGCGGTGCGTAGGGACAGGGGTTCACCAGCACAGCCACCAGCTACACTATTCCATAGTTCTCTAGAATATTATGCAATCAACACCCTGCAGAGACCCGGATGCGAGACTGACGCTGCCCGCAAGCCGGGCACATCCCGCGTATCCCGGCGTCGGCAGAAGGAGCGCCCGTGGGTGACCAACAGCACAAGGCCGGGCTATATGAGCAGTTCGCCCGCGTCGGCAAGGCCATGGCCAGCCCCAAACGGCTGGAACTACTGGACCTGCTCGCCCAGGGCCAGCGCAGCGTCGAGGACCTCGCCCGCGAGGCCGGGCTGGGGCTGAGCACCTGCTCGGCCCACCTGCAAGTGCTCCACCACGCCCGGCTGGTATCCACCCGCAAGCAGGGCACCCGCGTGTTCTACTCCCTGGCCAGCGACGACGTCGCCCGCCTGTACGCCGGGGTACGTGACCTCGCCGCCTCCCTGCTGGCCGAGGTCGCGCCAGCAAGAGACGCCTACCTCGGCGAACAGGTGGAAGAAGTCACCCGCGAGGAACTGCTGCGCCGCGCCGGCACCGGCGACCTCACCGTCCTGGACGTGCGCCCTAGCGCCGAATACGCCGCCGGGCACATACCCGGCGCGGTCTCCATCCCGATCAGCCAGCTCGCCCAGCGGCTCGCCGAACTGCCCCCCGGCACCGAGATCGTCGCCTACTGCCGCGGCCCCTACTGCGTCTTCGCCCACGACGCCGTCCGCCTGCTGCGCGCCCGCGGCCGCACCGCCCGCCGGCTCACCGGCGGGATGCCCGAATGGCGCCTCGCCGGCCTGCCCGTCAGCACCAGCGACGCCGCCCCGGCCGCCTGCACATGACACGGGCCGCACCTGCCGCTGGTGCAGCCCGCGCCCATAGTCATGACACCTGGCTCGTCAGGCCTAACGGCTGGGCCAGCTGGGCCTGGGGCACTCCATGGGAGCCGGGGCCAGGCATGATCCTTCGTGTATGGCGCGGCTTCCGCGGCTCGCCGCTCGGCACCGGTCAGTCCGGTTTGGTGTCGATCCGGGGTAGGCGCCGGTGACGCCTCCTAGCTCTGAGGCTGATATGGGACGTCTCCCCGGCCGGGGGCCGGCCGGGGAGACTGCGCCGGAGTGCGCACGACGTGCTCTCCTCGACGCCGCCATAGTCAGCGACCCACATGATCCCCAGTAACCCCCGCTGCAGCGGCATCCCAGCAGCTGCGTGTCAGCAGCGCCGGGCGCCAGGCGTAAGGTGTGACGGCAGCCGGGCCGTCCGCGCCAACGACCCAGGGCCCTGGCACGGGCAGCATCCAGTGGATCGGGAGAACCGTTGCCGAGGCGATCCCGCACTCAGCTGAGAAACTGGCCGGTGTGGACGGCGTCGGCGAACTCGAGAAGCTCTACCGCGAGGAGGCCACCCGGATCCGGGCCTCGCTCGCTGCGCGGCTCGGCGACGTCGGTCTCGCTGAAGAGCTGGTGCAGGACGCCTTCATCGAGGCGCTCGAGCACTGGCGCGCCGACGGCGTGCCAGCGAACCCGGGCGGCTGGCTGGCCACCATCGTCCGCCGCAAGGCGATTGACCGGCTCCGCCGGGAGCGCGCCGGGCAGCAGAAGCTGACGCTCCTGGCCGTGACCGAATCGCGGCGGGCGGGTCCTGTTCCGCTCGGAAATAGGATTCGGCTGATGACCTGCAGGTCTTCCGCAGACCGCTGAGGTCGAGCGGCGCCGCATCCTGTGGGTGCCGAAAATGCCGTCACCCCATACGACCTGTGAATACTCGTGGGGGAGTCGGACCGCGGCAGCAGGGCCAGCCATCCGCACAGCCGGACGAAGATCAGATAGAGCAGACGAAGTGACACGGCCGATCATCATGCCGTGCGGCTGACACCCAGCGCATCGCCACAGCTCACGAGACAGGCAGACTTCTGGCACCCCACAGGGGGCGGCGGCGCGGCGGCCGCGGCCTGGCCGCGCCGGGACGCCACATGGGCGGTGGCTCCCAGGACGGCTGCGCGTCGCAACATGCGTGGCATCGTGATCTCCCTCGATCGGCTCAGGGCGCCTGCGAGGTAAGTGCGGCCCCACTGTCGCTCAGGCACTTTCCGCTGGTTGGAGCGGCGACGGATCTTCCGTCCCTTCCGGCGGTAGCACGCCAGCTGGCAAGCGGTGCCGGGCCGAAGGTCTGCTTGACGGCGTGGCCAAGACCTACGGTGCGGCCAGGCGACTGCTTTCCGCCAGTAGCCAGCTCCCGGACAGGCACGAAGGAGGCGCGCTGACAGCAACATCGGCGCGACCAGCCAATCGACTCACCGCAACGGGACAGCATGTCACCGTTTGTCGCAGTTCGGCAGCCCACCGGTCCGCGCCGTTAGATCGGTGTGATTCCTCAGACAGCAATGACCCGGACGGTCCCGGCGAGACGAGAGCAGCTCGCCCGGCGCGGCTACTGTCGCGCCATGGCCAGCCGCATTTCGCTTTCGGTGTCGGTGATGAGGTCGCCGGACAGGTCCACGGTGACGGTGTGCAGGGTGCCGGTGAACCGGAACGGGGACAGATAGTCCGCGGTGATGGGCGAGCCGGGGTTGGCGCCGCAGGTCAGCCCGCCCGGGTTGAGGGCGATGGGTGTGGTGACCGGGAACTCAGCCTGCGCGACCAGCTGGCCGTCGATGTAGAGCTGCGCCCGGCCGGGTGCGCCCTTGCCCTGGGGGATGTCCGGTTTCCCGGTGGGCTCGAACTCGAAGCGCAGCTGATGCCGCCCTGGGGGCACAGCATCGGGCGATGAGACCTGGTAGAGGGCGCGGCGGACGTAGTTGTGGACGTAGTGCGGCTTCCCGTCCTTGAGGTAGAACGACCAGCCGCCGACGCCGGAGCCCTGGCAGAGCAGGACGCCTTCGGCGCCGCCCGGCGGGATGTCCACGTCAGCGGTGATGGCATGCGGGCGGTTCAGGACCCGCGGCCCGGCGAAGAACGGCACGGTCTGGGTGCCGGGCCAGTAGGTGTAGCGGTCCCGCGCTTCGGCGATCTGCGGGCGCTCGGTCATCAGCCGCTGCACCGCGCTGCCGTCGATGGGCAGCACATTGTACTTACCAGCCTCGACATACCACTGCGCGATCATCTCGATGAGCTTGTCCCGGTGCTGGTCGGCGAGGTTGTGGTTCTCCGCCGGGTCCTCGGCGACGTGGTAAAGCTCCCAGTGGTGGGCGTCGAGGTCGGTCAGCGTCTCAGCGGTGATCGGCGCGCCGAACGGCTTGCCCGCCTCGGCGAACGAAGGACCCGGCCACGGGCACACGGCCCGCCACCCGTCATGGTCGATCGAGCGGTGGCCGAACATCTCGAAGTACTGGGTGCGGTGCCGGGTCGGGGCGGCCGGGTCGTCGAAGGTGTGGGCGAAGCTGACGCCGTGGATCGGCGCCTGGGCCACTCCCCTGATCGTGGCGGGTGGCTCGGCACCCAGTACGTCCAGGACGGTCGGGACCATGTCGATGAGGTGCGCGTACTGGTTGCGGATCTCACCGCGTGCCTTGATGCCCTGCGGCCAGTGCACCACGAACGGGTCGCAGGCGCCGCCCCGGTAGGTTTCCCGCTTCCACCGCCGGAACGGCGTGTTTCCGGCCCAGGTCCAGCCCCACGGGTAGTGGTTGAAAGTCGCCGGGCCGCCGAGCTCGTCGATGGCCCGGATGCTGTCTTCCAGCGGCTCGGGGGCGTTGTTGAAGAACTGCAGCTCGTTGGTCGTCCCGGTGGGGCCGCCCTCGGGGCTGGCCCCGTTGTCGGACACCACCATGATCAGCGTGTTGTCGAACTCGCCGGTCTCCTTCAGGAAATCAAGCACCCGGCCGACCTGGTGGTCGGTGTGCGACAAGAACCCGGCGAACACCTCCATCAGCCGTGCGGCGAGCCGGCGGGCGTCCGGGGACAGGGACTCCCAGTCCGGCACGTCCGGGTCGTGGCGGGACAGCTCGGCATCGGCGGGCATGATGCCAAGTTCCTTCTGCCGGGCGAACACCCGCTCCCGGTAGGCGTCCCAGCCGTCATCGAACTGGCCGGCATACCGGTCCGCCCACTCCTTCGGAACATGGTGCGGGGCGTGCGTGGCGCCGGTGCAAAAATGCAGGTAGAACGGCTTATCCGGGGCGACTTGCTTGGCGTCGGCGATGAACTCGATCGCCTTGTCCGCCAGGTCCTCGGTCAGGTGATAGCCCTCCTGCGGGGTGCGCGGCGGCTCGACCTGGTGATTGTCATAAACCAGCTCCGGGAACCACTGGCTGGTGTCACCGCCCAGGAACCCGTAGAACCGCTCGAAACCGCGGCCCAGCGGCCAGCGATCGAACGGACCCGCCGGGGACTCAAACTCCGACGGCAGCAGGTGATACTTGCCAACCAAGTAGGTGCTGTAGCCGTGCTGCTGCAACATCTCCGACAAGAAACCATTCTCAAACGGCATGCTGCCGTTGTAGCCCGGATACCCGGTGGCCAGCTCGTTGATCGCCGCCGTCGCATTGGCATGGTGATTGCGCCCGGTGATGATGCACGAACGCGACGGCGAGCACAGCGCCGTGGTGTGCATGTTCGTGTACCGCAGGCCGCCAGCGGCCAGGCTGTCAAAATGCGGCGTACCGATCGGGCTGCCATAACAGCCAAGCTGCCCGAACCCAGTGTCATCCAGCACAATGAACAGCACGTTCGGTGCGCCAGCTACCGCCCGCAGCGGCCGCGGCCACGCCGGGCTCGACTCCTCGGTCGTCCGCCCGATCACACCAGGGAACGCCGTCCCCGCCGCATACTCCGTCAGCGCCATCCGCCCGCCCTCCCTCTGGCAGACCGGCCGCCGCCGGTCAGGATGCCAAGTCAACGCCACAGCGGGGCCGGTTTGATCACCCGCCATGGATGAGCCGGTCCAGTCCCACGGCAGGCACTACCGCTGGCGACTTCCGGAGCCGTGAACGTGCCCGCCGCGCGCCCGGTCGAGCAGGCGCCCAAACTCGCCGGGGTACCACTCGGGATGGCCGGGAGGGCCAGCCTCGGCGGTGATCACGTGATCACCGCCGCCGTCGTACGGCGACTTCCATGGCGATGGCGTGGACCTGCGCAGCAAGAGTGCCGGCAGTCAGTACCGACAGTCAGTACCGCCACGCATGACACCCACTGGCCGCTTCCTACCCCCGTGTTCGCGTCAGCTACACCGAACTCGTCTGCAGACCCGGGCTCGAGCTGTTCGACTAGCACAAGGCCCACGGCTTCCGGGTCTTCTTGTGCTCCGGCGGCGGCTGTGACTTCCTGCAGGGCACGCCGGAGCGGACCGCGGGCGGCAGCTCCGGCGCACCAGCGGAAACATCATGATCGTGGTAACTTCCGCAAGCAGACGCACCATAGGTACCGCGATCTGTGAACCACGATGACCGGGGGTGACTCGTGAGCGATTCCGAGGAAGCCGGCGGCGCAACTGCCGGACACCGCGACCTCAGCGCCGGTGAAGGGGCGAGTCGGAGGCGCTGCCCGGTGGGCAGGCCGGACCTGACGGCCCGCCCGACAAGCCTGTCCGGCGCCGGAGAGGCTGGCGGACTCCGGTCGCGGCGCTGCTGATCGTTATCGGCTGCGTCCTGGCGCCGCTGTCGGTGGTGGCGGTGTGGACAGCGAACCAGGTCTCTGACACCAGCCGCTATGTCGCCAACGTGGAGCCGCTGATCAAGGATCCGGCTATCCAGAACGCCCTCACTGACAAGCTCACCAGCGAGATCGTCACCCGGATCAACGTGAAGGGCCTGGCTGATCAGGCGGCCGCGGACCTGGCGCGAAAGGGCCTGCCCCGGATCAGCACGCTGCTGCGGGGCCTGTCGGGATCGCTGGCCAGCGGGGTGCAGGGTTTCGTGCAGCATCCACAAAATCATCACCGGCCCGCGGATGGCGAACGCGTGGGTGCAGGTGAACCGGGTAGCTAGCCAGGCACTCGTCGCCGTCCTGTCCGGTAGCGGCGGCAAGAACGGCGCCGTCGGCGTCCGCAACGGCCAGGTCACCCTGGACCTGGCGCCGCTGATCGCCGTCGCCAAGCAGGACCTGGTCGCGCGCGGGCTGACGATCGCGGGCAAGATCCCCATCGTCCATGCCACGTTCGCGCTGTTCCCATCCAAGAACCTGGCCAAGGCGCAGCAGGCCTACCGGCTCATCAACGACCTGAAAATCGTGCTGCCCATCGCCACGCTGGTGCTGCTCGGCCTCGGCGTGCTCATCGCGCGGCGCCCCCGGCGGGCACTGATCGGCGCCGGGCTCGGGTTCGCCGCGCCCATGCTGGTGCTCGCCGCCGCCCTCCTGATCGCCCGCA
>WNGJ01025261.1_pt1 | contig 10811 bp, 10 predicted proteins | sample 5400611 | NCBI WGS metagenome assembly WNGJ01 (sample SAMN13153375, study PRJNA577476) | soil metagenome | isolation source: 40 cm soil or saprolite under Garry oak tree replicate 1 | place: USA:California | collected 2016-06-15 | reverse complement strand
CATGGTGTCGCTGAGTTTGAGCAGTTTGGTAAAGAAGTGGTCCAGCATGTAGTTGTTATCATCGGGAGTATGCTGCTCAGCAAAGGGGTCTGTGGGGTGATAGGTTTTCGTCTGGGGGCTGCGCTGTAAGGTGCCGGTAATTGCCCAGCGCAGGATGCCGATCGCGCCCAGGCCATCGAGCCGGTCGGCATCCCGCACGACACGGGCTTCCAGTGTGCGGGGTGCAATGCTTCGGCTGAAGCTGTGTGCAAGGATGGCATGTGCTACTGCCTCTTGTACATCAGCGGGGACCTGGTATGTTGCGAGCAACTCTTTAGCAAGTGCTGCAGAGAGTTCGGCGTGATGTTTTGTGCTATTGTTCTGGACTGTGCGTCCCAAATCGTGCATGAGCGCTGCTATACTCACTACGAGGAGGTTCGCGCCTTCCTGCCGGGCAATATGTTGGGCAAGCGCATATACTCTGTTTACGTGTTCCCATCCATGGGCTGGATCGTCGACTCCTGCAAAACGTTTCTCAATCTCAGTATAGATATTTGCGAGTACCTCTTGTTCAGATTGCGCTGTCTCCATGCTTGAATAAGTCCTTTCATTTCTGGCATCCACCGCGTTTACGTTGCCCGTTTGCTCAACTCCAACTATCTTACCTCATCTTATACAAAAATAAGCAAGCATGCAAAAAATCCCCCAGGTGAGTGATGTATTACGGCGCTTCCTTGCTCATAATAAGCATGGGATATATTCTATTCAACCATACCAGGTATTTATAATGAAAGGTAATGTGCGCTCTAAGGATACCGAAAGGAGTCGTGTGTGCAACATAAACATAGAGGTGATAAACAATATACTACGTTAGCGCTAGATCCTCGCTCTTCTGTAGAATTGCCCCGGACCGTACCAGAAGTCAACAATGAGACGCTTGTCACAGATAAAATGGGCAATGTAGAGGTTAAATACGAGAATGCTTCCCATCCCTCCCAGGGTCAAGCTGTTTCAGTTTCCACGAGAGATGACATCCTCGATGATGCGGCCACCCGCCAGAAGACCGCTGTTATCAGTATTTTGCTGGTAGATGACCACGCGTTGATGCGTGAAGGACTGAAGCAGCTGCTTGAATTAGAAGAGGATATGCATGTGGTTGGTGAAGCTGAAGATGGCTTTGATGCGGTGTATAAAATTGGCCAGCTGCACCCAGACGTTGTGCTACTGGATATTCGTATGCCGATCATAGATGGTATCGCGGTCGCACGACAGATAGCCCACGAATTTCCATCTATTGCAGTAATTATGCTTACCGTGTCTCGCGATCAGCAGCAAATGTTGCAGGCCATGAGAAATGGAGCCAAAGGCTATCTGCTCAAGAGCGCCTCTTCACAAGAATTGACGCAGGCCATCAGGACTGTACAGCAGGGCGGCATGCTCATCGAACCGGGTTTGACGGGGGCTATGGTGCGAGAATTCCGGCGTTTGTCCGACTCTACACCAATGCAAGTCAACGCACTTTCAGAGAAAGAAATTGAGATTTTGCGTTATGTGGCGGCCGGTATGAGCAATAAAGAGATCGCGGAGAAGCTCTCATATTCAGAGAAGACGGTGAAGAACTATCTCTCGGTCATCTTCCAGAAGCTGGGTATTCGTGATCGCACCCAGGCGGCCATTTTTGCCCTGCGCCAGGGCTTTCTTCCCAACGAGGAAATATGATCAAAAGACAACCAGACTACCTGCCTGGCCTGGTTGTTTCTCATAGCCATTGTTGTTTGGTGGCTATGACAGCCGCCTGCGTGCGGTCATTCACCTGCATCTTTTGCATAATATGATGGACATGCGATTTGATCGTCTCGGTACTGACCGAAAGTTCCTCGGCAATAGCACGATTGGTCAGGCCCTCTGCCAGTAGCCGCAACACCTCACGTTCTCGCCGTGTGAGCACAAGTGAGGGAGTAGCCAGCAGGAAACGCGCCTTGACGGTGGTACCTGCGCCAGGTTTGCTCGAAATTTCCCACTTTCCTCCCGCCTCCTGAACGCGCTCGCGCATGACACGCAGGCCTATGTGATACAGCGATCTGCCGGTACCCATAGCCTCTTCCACGTCAAAGCCTTTCCCATTGTCGCTCACCTCTACCAGGAGGAGACCAACCAGCACGCGTATGCGAATAATTACATGGCTGGCCTGTGCATGTTTGAGCACATTGTTGAGTGCCTCCTGGATGAAGCGGAAGATAGGTACTTCCAATGAGAGCGGCAGGCGGGTGAAATCATCTCTCTCATAGTCAATCTTTAAGGTATTATGTTCATCCAGTAAATTCTGCAAGGCGGCGTCAAATCCCTGTTCTTCTAACTGCACGGGAATAAGAGACGAGATACCATAGCGTAAATCGTGCAAGCTTTCTTTGAGGATGTCGGAGGTCCGTCTGATTTCGCGCAGGGCTGCTTCTGGCTGCTTTTCTAATATCCGTTGGATGAATTCGAGCTTATGTATAGCATTGGCGATATTCTGAGCGGCCCCGTCATGGATATCGCGGGCTATACGAGTGCGTTCCTGGTCGATAGCCGCTTTTAGTTTTATCTCACTGCTTTCTCCCTTTGGAGGCGCTTTTTGAGTGGAGAGATAGGCCGATAAGAGGGTCGTGCAAACAAGGAGATTGCTTTCGTCCGTTATGGCTGGTGTACTATTGGGCGCTGGCTGTGTTTTGTCTGCTGCATCAAAGCATAATACAAGCACAGCTTGTTGTTGGCCGATTGCCTTCAAGATAACATGATCACCAGACCCTATCCAGTATTGTTCCTCTTTCAAGCTGCGTGGGTCGTTATAGGCATGAAAGATGCTCAGGAAACCTTGCATATGCAGTGCAGAGCCAAAGAGCCCCTGTGCCGGGATGCTTTTTGGATTAAACTGCTCCGTCTTTCTAGAGGCTGCTGGTAAAGATGGCTGGGGCTGCTGTTGTGGACGCCGGCCGCATCGTTCTAGCAGGGCAAGGGTTTGATGTTCTTTGTCAAGGACGAATAATAGTGCCAGTTGCGCTCCGCTGGTGGATTGTGCGTACTTAAGGAGTGTGCGTCGTCCATGCGTTACTGTCATATCACCTTGCAGGTCTGCAATGAGGTGTAAGAGCATATCCGACGTTACCATACAAATTTCTCTCCGGTACTAAATCTCTATCCTTGTTTTCATCATACCGGATGAGAAAATATGCTTTTCTACTGCTGAGCTGAAACTGAGTCTTTGCGCGCTTCCCTGTCGTATTCATTACATGCTACTATTCAGACAACAAGTACATCTTCAACGGACTCTTTTGGGGAAAGGAGGAAAGCAAGGGGACGCCCCTTGAACCCCGGCAGGGGAGAACCCCTGATACCTGTCCCCCAGACAGGGTTCCCCCTTTTCCCTATGAACTCTGTTGCTTTTGCACTAGTAACGAGGAGAAACGACGATGAAACAACTAGGGGAGATGGTAGGAGTGGACACGGGCCGCTCCGGCGCCAATCTATTCAAAGGACGAAAAGAAGGAAATGTGATGAGGGATTTGGGGCTACTTGTTTTACGCCTCACGGTGGGGGGATTACTTGCCGGTCACGGTGCGCAAAAGCTCTTTGGCTGGTTTGGTGGCTTTGGGTTGAAAGGAACTGCTGGCTGGGTTGAATCGCTCGGTCTGAAGCCTGGGCAGCTGTGGGCGGCCGGGGCCTCCCTCTCGGAGTTCGGTGGTGGAACGCTGACGGCCCTTGGTCTATTTCACCCACTTGGTCCCATCGCCACGATGGGAGCGATGGTCATGGCGACGACCAAGGTCCACTGGGGTAAACCCATCTGGGCGATGGCAGGCGGAGCCGAGCTGCCGGTGACGAATATGGCGGCAGTGGTTGCCCTGGCGCTCAACGATCCCGGACGGTTCTCGCTTGACCGGGTGTTTGGCATTCGCGTACCACGTGTGCTGGTGGTCATGGTGGCTGTCGCGGAAGCGGTCATGGTAGTTCTCGGTATTGTGAGCCGTCCCGCCCCCGCTTCTCCGACCGAGGAGGAGGCTGGTGCCAAATCCGAGGGAGGCCAGAAGGCTGCTGCGAGCTAGGCACAACTTAGAAGATGGGAGTTGGGAAAGAAACATGTGCAGGAACGGCTGAGCGAGCCCAGCCGTTCCTGCACATGTTTCTTTCCCAACTTGTAGGGGACTTGTCTTTTTTTACTATTCATATCAATCTAATTTTAAATATAACTTGACTTATACCTATTTAGTGTGATATACTGTGATTACGAGAAAGAAGAGTCATGCTCTTCTTTCCCCACAGGACCAGCTTCGGTACTTCCCTGCTTCTGTCGTCGCGTGTAAGGCCACTGAACATCCCCTCAGTCGATTTGACGAGGAGCAAGAGATGCGACAACGGTGATCTGATCTGTCAGAAACCGCACACACCCCTGCGGGCATGCCGACCCTCTGAGCGTCTGACCATATTCGATGTGAGGCTGCATCTCGACTCGAGAACCGTCCGATAACGGGTACTGCAACGTCTGAAGGCGACATCCGCCACGAATTGGCAGAGGTACACAGCGGACACCCCCAACGCTAGACGTAAGTTCTGATCGATGTAGATGAGGACTTCAGTAGTGTCAACAGGAGATGGGTCACATGAAAAAATTGAGGACCAGGTATGCACCTGGTCCTCAATTTGAATACGGCTGAGGTTGGAGGTATTCTTTGAAGTCTTCCTGTTGTTTTGTTGCCCCCTCAGCAAAAAACCGGATCCAGTTCATCACTATTGAGACGATGGGCGATGCATTTTTTTCGCTATGATATAATTTGAACGATGACTTCTTACGGAACGGAGGAAGCGGTTTTTCATGAGCGTTCCAGATGAACTCGAGCGATATTTCCAGCAGCGCGCGCAACGAGACGCCTTCTCAGGAGTTGCCTTGATCACGCAGGGCAGTGCCCAATTGTTTGCAGGTGCCTATGGCTATGCCAGCCGCTCCTGGAAAATACCCAACACCCTTGCCACACGCTTCGATACAGCTTCAGTAACCAAGCTCTTTACTGCCATCGCAACCTTGCAGCTCATTGAGCGGGGATTCTTTGCCTTCGATACTCCGGTCATCGATTTCCTGGGATTGCGGGAGACGGCCATCGCGCCCACGGTGAATGTCTATCACCTTTTGACCCATACTTCAGGGATTGCCGATGATGCTGAAGAAGAGAGCGGGGAAGACTACGCCGATGTCTGGAAGACCAGGCCCAACTATGCGGTGAAAGAGACGGCTGACTTTCTCCCACAATTTGCACACAAGCCTCCCAATTTTCCGCCTGGTCAGGGATGTCGCTACTGCAATTGCGGCTATGTGCTGCTGGGCTTGCTCATTGAAAAGGCCTGCGGTCTGTCCTATCGGGACTACGTGCGTCAGCAGATCTTCGCCCCTGCTGGAATGCTCCACTCTGATTTCTTCCGCATGGATATGGTCAATGACGAGGCCGCCGAGGGATGTGATCCGCTGCGTGATGAGCATGGAGTCATTGTGGCCTGGAAGAAAAATATCTATTCTTATCCGCCCATTGGCTCGCCTGATGGTGGCGCCTATGTCACCGCTAGCGACCTGGACCAGTTACTGCGCAAGCTGAAAGCAGGCGCTTTGCTCGCTGCCCCATCCGTGAGCGCATTTTTTACTCCTCAGGTGCTTCACCATGTAGGGGAGGAGTGGAGGCAGATGTACGGCTATGGGGTGTGGTTCGCGGTTGACGGGAGCAGGAAAGTCCTGTTCGTGGAGAAAGAGGGCATCAATGCTGGTGTGAGCGCGGTGATTCGTCACTATCCCGATCACGATCTCAATGTGGTCCTGCTGGCAAATACCCGACAAGGGGTGTGGGAACCACTCAGAGCGATTCATCGTCTGCTTCTGGCAGATGAGGGGTCCAGAGCCTAGTCTCGCGAGAGCGGTTGAAGCTGGCACAACTGCTTTATCTCGTTCGAGCCCCCTGGCGAAACGCTGCAGTTCGGGCAGTCCACTCTCTGTATCCTGCATGATCCAGTCTGGTAGTCGCCGTCCTTCCCGCTTGCGCACGATCTGCCGCCGCGTACCCGGCTGGTTGGGGCAATGTGAAGCCAAGCCCGTCCTGGTTCAAGCTGGGTTTCCCCGTTGGCTATGTCGCCGACCTCCTCCAGAATGTCACGGTCCTGTGTGAGTTGGGCTTTGCGAAAGATGCACGTCTGGAGGGCGCAGTCGAGTGGCTCCTCAGCCAACAAGAGCCGTCAGGACGCTGGAGGAATCAGTCTGCCTCCAATGGCAAAACCTGGGTGGATATTGACAAGCAGGGCCAGTTGAGCAAATGGGTGACACTGCGCGCGTGTTCAGTCCTCAAGGCGGTGTACGGATAGCGACCCGAAATGCGGGCGCTGAAGAGAAAACCATGCCAAACCGCACGGTCAATCTCCTCCGATTTGGGATGGTCTCGCCTCCCGCACCCCGTGCTCAACACACGCACACATGTTTATTCGCTTCGAGACGAAGCTTCCCGCACCTCCCTGATCTCGAGGAGATGTCCATCAGGGTCATGGAAAAAGGCCCGGGTCTCGTCGCTCCACTCGAAAGGAGGGGTGAGAAACTCGGCTCCGCGAGAGCGCAGGACCTCGTAGGCAGCCGAGCAGTCAGGAACCCGAATGCTCAGTTCGCTGATCACGCTCGTGCGGTCCAGAGGCGGCGGATTGATCACGGCAGGCGTGTCTTTCATGGAACTACCCTGGGCCGACAGGAGAATCTGGCTCCCGGCAAAACGCAGAAAGCAGAGGGTCCCGGGAAGCTCACGCATCACTGTCGCTCCCAGTACATCGCGATAGAACGCCAGCGAGCGAGTGTAGTCGCTGACCATCAGGAAGCATCGGAGTTCCACCCCGTCCGTCGGGAAGTCATTGGGCAATGCTGCATCTTTTTCCATTGAGTTGTCCTTTGTTTCTCGTCAGACTCGTGTGAGTTTGTCCGGGTTGGCCATGATCCGAATGGTCTGAATATGCTCTGCCTCCACTTCAATGCTCAAGACGGAGAATGCTTCCTCCTATCTGCCTGGGCGGGCACCCGCGCTATTGCTTTTCCAAAACAAATAGCGGATGGCTGACCGCCGCACGCTCGAACTCCTCAAGGGAAGAGTCCGCGGTGACGCCAAAGTAGCGAGCGAAGGGGTTGCGCTTGATATCTGCTCGCAAAATGAGGGCCGCCTCGTCTGTGGGCAGTTCTCTTGCCGTGACCGTTTCAGCACGACGCCCACGCGTGAGGATGGCCTCTCCCGCTGCCCGCAGATTGCGTACCCAATTCACGATTCCAAACGGGGAGGCTAAATAGCGCTTCCCATTCTGCTCAAGAATCACGATCGGGATCGTATGTGGCTGCCCGCTCGTGCGCCCACGCACCGTGAGCAGGTACATGGGGTATTTCCCGGGTCCTACTAGCTTGACGCCCGCACGCAGCAGGGTCGTGGTCAGCACATTTCCCACACGGACAAACAGCGGGGCCTGATATGTTTTTGCCATGGCTTTCTTCCTTTTTCTCAGCTTTTGCTAGGCTCCTTGAACGCCTCTTGCAGCATAAACTTCACCATGCTGGGCTGCACCGAGAACGTTGCTACTGCCAGAACCTTGCGTGAATACTGCTCGGTGGCGAGTTGCTGGAGCATGCAGTCCGCCAGATCTGCCCTGGAGGTAAATTTTCCTCTGATGTGATCTTCAGCCACTTGATAGTCAGTGACGGCTGGCGTCTCAAAGAGACCAGAGGGCCGGACGACCGTCCAGTCAAGTTCGCTGTTCATCAACAGCGTTTCCATCTGTTTCATATCCGCATAGGTCGTCTTTCCAATAGTGGACATCACGATCGGTTGCAGAATGTTGTCAAAGATGAAACCGCCCCCAGTATCGTGGTGAGTACCAGTAGCGCTTGAACTCACACAGACGACGCGACGAACACCGGAGTGCTTCATGGCTTGCACAATATTGGCCATGCCCCGCGAATAGATGGTAATCGGTTTGCGACTAAAGGGGACACCGAGAGTGGTGAGGACGGCATCCTGTCCCGCAACCGCTTGTTCAACCAACGCGAGATCGAACACATCTCCACCCATCACGTTCAAGCGGACGTCTCGTAGTGGGAAGGCTTCCGGGTGACGAGTAACTGCTGTCACTCTATGTCCTGAGTCCAGGGCTTGTTTCGTTAAGATTTTACCTGTCGCACCATTCGCTCCAAAAATGACAATGTTCATGCTATTTTCCTTTTTCGTATTGTATCTCCACAATCAGGTGATGCTTTTTCCTATGAGTAGAGACAGTTTCGTCATGACCACCACATGTGGTCGTACAAATAAAGAGGGTTGAGCTGTCTGATTTGGGACAGCTTTCCTGTGACTTTCTGTTGACCTGTCTCAAAACCCGTGTCTTCATCAACATCCCAGCATGATGAACATGCTATAAGTACGTGAGACAAACAGAGGAGCTTTCCTGAAGGTTGGGTCTATTCGCGGCTTTCCGCTTAGCGGGGATAAGGGTACGAAAAAATGTTATGACCCCAAATAGGCGGCGCTTCCCGCTCCTTCACATCCCAGAAGCGATCCCATTTCCTCTTGCTAATCTAACGATATTAGATTATAATAAAATTATGTTAGATAATTAGCTATGTGCTGTAGACAGCTTATCGCCATAGCCTTGTTCGAGGACCTTGTGAAAGGATGATCAGATGAAACTCACCAGACATGGAAACAATCTTATCCAATTGACCTACTATGGCTTCGTCAACGTCTACCTGGTTCGTGAAGAGGACGGTTTCACGGTGATCGACACCGCGCTTGCGGGTTGCGCCAAATCGATTGTGCAAGCCGCGCAACAGGCCGGTCTGCCGATTGTGCGCATTTTCCCGACGCATGCCCACACCGATCATATTGGCGGGCTTGACGCGTTGCATGAGCTGCTGCCAGAGGCCGAGGTAGTTATGCCAGCACGTGACGCGCGCTTCCTCTCTGGCGATATGAGCCTGGACGCTGATGAGCCGCAGGACAAACTGCGCGGCGGCTGGGTGATTCGTAAGACGCGTCCCTCTCGTCTCGTGCATGAAGGAGATCACGTCGGCTCACTCGAAGTCATCGCCACGCCGGGCCATACGCCGGGACATGCCTCATTTCTTGACACGCGCGACCGGACCATCATCGCGGGGGATGCTTTCCAGACGAAAGGCGGGATTGCTGTCTCAGGCACTTTCAAGCTGCTTTTCCCGCTGGTGGCGTTTGCCACCTGGCACAAAGGGCTGGCCCTGGAGAGTGCACGCAAGCTGCGTGCTCTTGAGCCGAGTCGACTCGCCGTGGGACATGGCCGTGTACTCGATCAGCCACTCGCCGCGATGGACCGCGCCATTGAGGAAGCAGCTCGCAAGCCAGGGCAGCAGGAACAGAGAGCCACGGTCACGACTCATTAGGAGAGCAGAAAGCCAGGGAATTTGAGGAGGAACTGATGGCAGCACGAGTTGGCTTAGACCATGAGATTATTATGCAGGCCGCTGTGAAGCTCGTTGATGAACGTGGTCTGGAGCAACTCACAATGGCGACCCTGGCTGCTCAATTGAACGTTCGCACTCCGACCCTCTACCACTACTTTGACGGACTGACGGGCATCCGGCGCTTCCTGGCTCTGCTGGGTCTGCGCGAAATGGCTGGTCTCCTGGGACGCGCGGTGATGGGTAAGTCTGGCGATGCGGCCATAATTGCGCTCGCCTATGCCCTGCGTGATTTCGCGCGCGAGCATCCGGGCCTTTACGAGGCAACTTCCCACGCGCCTGAGGAAGCAGATCCCCAATGGCAGACCGCTGGACGCGAAGTAGTGGATATTGGGGTGCGTGCGCTCTCCGCTTATGAACTACCGCTCGATGATGCCCTGCACACGATCCGCATCATACGCAGCATCGTGCACGGCTGGGTTTCGCTGAATACCGCCGGTGGTTTTGCTCTGCCTCTGGACGTAGATGAGACCTTTCGCCGCCTGTTGGACGTGCTCCTGCTCTATCTGCATACACAATTGCTTCCCAAGGAAGAAAAGCATGAAATTCTTTGATGTCCTTGCGAAGTTTGAGCATTGCTTGCGCGAACAACATGCAGCGATGATTGACCTTTTATCGTACAGATAGAACATGAAGGAGTAATGAAGATATGAGTATCCAGCCATTCACCATCGCTATCCCCCAAGCCACCCTTGACGACTTGCGCGACCGTCTTGCTCGCACTCGCTGGCCCAACCAGCTACCCGGCGTCGGCTGGAGCAGAGGCGTTCCCGCCGAATACCTCAAAGACCTGGCCGACTCATATACTAATTGGTGTGAGCAGAGAGCTTGTCGAGTGCAAGAAATCTGCTCCACTGGTGGAACCAATGGGAGAACCGTCGTCCGACTTTACGGCCTGTGCCTCTTGAGGCCAGTGACCGGCTTGCAAAGACTGTTCCCCGTCCACCAGGGTCACAAGCGGCGATTGGGCTTGTTACAGCTGCTTTCCTCTCATCTGGGGGTAAAATGCGCGACGCTGACATGGAGTGCAAAGTAACCACCCGCCTGCTTCATCCATTTTTCTGATCTTTTTCTCGTACAGGCCCTTCCCACTTGCATTGGCCCTGTTTTCCTGCTACACTGACTCATGGCAGAAAAGTCAGGGCAGAAAATACCTTCTGCCCTGAGTCGGGAGAGCGCGGCCTTGGCTCGTGAGATCTATGCGTGCTCGTACTCACGGTCCCGGGGAGAAATTTTTCCCTCGCTGCCTCACAATGAGCCCGTCAAACTCACCGCAGAAATTTTTATGGAGGACAATGACCTACAATGA